>Ga0209611_10001547_pt1 | contig 39585 bp, 31 predicted proteins | sample S1TSphgellanicum_3_FD_187693 | JGI IMG/M metagenome (GOLD analysis project Ga0209611, IMG submission 187693) | Host-associated microbial communities from peat moss isolated from Minnesota, USA - S1T2_Fc - Sphagnum magellanicum MG (SPAdes) (version 2) | ecosystem: Host-associated > Plants > Peat...
CCCGTAATGTTGAGTTGCCAGAGAAAGAAAAAAAAAAGGGGTTCTAGAATACCTCACACGTGGTTCTTGCTGACGGGATTTGAATATGGAATTGTCAACACGTGGAGCACCCCAGTGAAGAGACTGGTGACCCGATGAAAACCCCCGGGGGGGGATTGAGTCCATACCCGATTTTATGATTTTGTTATCTGGTTCCATCAGCAAGCAAGCGTAGCCGACCCGGTGAATAACAGGGTCATCGTTCCTGCAAACGCGGAGGAGACGACGGAGAAGAGACGCTCGTAGTGGCTCCTCCTTTTATTTTATTTTCCCCTTTGTTTTTTAGTGGGGTTGTTTGTATTTTTTGAGTTTTTTTTGGTTGCCGCGCTCATTGCCACCATCGCGGACGATCTGCGGCGGCGTCTGGATATGAGCCGAGCGGTGCTAGAGGGCTCTACAAAGCCCCCTTGACTTGAGGAAGTTCTCAACTTCGCGCGAAATTTCTTGATGTTGGAATTACTGGTCAAGACAGCGGCATGATCTGCAGGAGGAAGAGGTACGAGGAGGACGAGGAGCAGCAGCAGCAGGAAGAGAAAGAGGAGGAGAAGAACGAGGTTTTATTTATTTATTCCTTTTGTCCATTTGACGATCTGATTGTCTATCTCCTTCTAGCTTTTCTTCCTCTCGCGTTTGCTGTTTTTTGACATTCCGGAAGCTTCCCTGTTCGCATCCGGAGCTTTGTTTTTCCCCTTTGATTATCCGAGGTCTTCCTTCCATAAAAGAAAATTTCTCGATGATTTGAGTGATTGAGAAGCGAAGAAAATAAGAAGACGAAGAAGAAGAAGAAGAAGAAGACGTGGCTGGATTTTATTATGCATCACTGTGGCGAGAGATCCTGGTTGTTGTTTTAATGAGAGTCTCGGTTTGATTGCTATCGGGAAGTAGAAGAGGCATTTGATGGTTTCGGATCATTGTTAGATGTTTGGATTCTAGAAGATTTGTTCGAAGAGCTCCTGATGGAGGTAGTGGCCAGATAAAAGACCAGACAGGGAAAACGCGATTTTCCTAGTCATGTCGTGATGGGCGAGCAGAGATAAGAAAAAGAAATTTTGTGTTGGAGAACTTCCGACTACTGAACTTGCACGACAGACGATCAGGTTGCTGCAGGCAACAAAGTGCTCTTTCCACGGGTTTGAGTCTCCCTTTATACTCCTTATGTATGAGCACAGCGTGAATCGAGAGAATGGAAGGAGGGAAATCTTTGCCGCGGGGAATTCGTGAGAAGAGCTGAAGGATAGCATAGTCACGGATGATCATCTTGAGTAGCTTCCGATCAGACTAGTTCATGCCGCTACCTATTCGTTCTTTATCGTTGTGCGCACGTCTCATCTGAAGTCCTTTTGAACTTTTGCAATGTTTCCGGGAGATTGTTCATGATGTTCGAATTGTCCTGTCATTTGCAGCTGGAGCTCTGCACGTTGCAATATATTCCACTGAGATTTGCTTGCGTCAGCAGCGGCGATGAAGCTGCACGTGATTGTCTTGGAGGCTCGTGGACTTGCGGCACGGGATCCAAACGGCTTGAGTGATCCATTTGTTCGGTTGTCTCTCGGAATCACCAAAGCCAAAACAGGTGTGGTATACAGGAACTTGAATCCGTCTTGGAACGAAGATTTCTTCTTCAATGTTGTCGACTGTGACGAAGAATTGAGCATCATGGTCTGGGATGAGGATCGCTTCTGTCACGACTTCTTAGGTCAGGTGAAGATCAAAGTCTCCGACGTCTTGACTGCTGACAAGCAGACAATTGCACGACACTGGTACCCTCTCCAGAAGCGGAAAGAGAGATCCAAGAACCCTATAACAGGTACTGCTAACTAGTGCATTCCATTTTTGACTCACAGTTTTATTTCCCCTTGCAATACAGTCTGACCAGTGCAGAGTATGTCATTGCAAACTTTGTAGGGGTTTTTGAGCTTCCCTGCCCTATAACGCTTTTTGTGCTATTTCTGTCACTGCCACCAGCATTTCCAGGGAGAACAGGATTCATGATTTCCTAACTTTCATATGAATATTCCAGTTTCATATTCAAGGGGTATTTATGACCTTGGTTCCTTGGCTTTTCTTAGGTGAGATATTGCTAAGTCTCTCTCTATTCGGTAAGGATGCTTCTGGCAGTACAATTTCATCTTCCACAGCCAAAACAAGGACAAGTGGGGATGAGAATTCGCTTGCATCTTGGAGAACAAGTGTTGATGATGACGAACACATGTTGTCACCCACAAGTTCTGTAGAAATGAGTGACTCCTCTACAGATCTTCCGAACCTCACAGAAATGTCCCCCACTTTGAAGGTGATCCATGATTTGACATCCCTCTGTGGTGCTTTTGATGACAATACATCTTGGCACATTTCCTTCTAGTATTTAGACTTGGCAAAATTGCAGCTTTGAAAGTGTGATTTGAAAATGCTTGTTGTTGCAGGGGAGGTGTGATGCAACTTCCTTATTGCACCAGCATGAGGGTTTGGTCAAGGAATTGGATGCACTGGAGGCAAAGCATGGTAAAGTGCACAAGTCACTGGCAGATCGATTCTCTTCAGTCTTTGCCAAAAAGCCTAGACAAGGAGGTGATTCATCCCCAAGGCATACGGAGTCATCCTCGTCAACTCCAACTTTGAGGGGCTCTGACAGGTCTGTTTCTAGTCAGTTAGGTTTACTCTGGAAGCACATTTTATGTGTTGTGTGGTGCAAACCTCTTTTATTCAGTCTCTTATGTCATGGGTGTGCTCCTCTGTGTTGTGCAGTCCTCAAAGCATTCTGGCCTTCACTGATGTTAGTGAAGTTGGCAACGATGAAGAGCTCGACTCCATATCACCTACTTTCTTTGATGATGATGATAAGAATGAAGAACCTTCTGCAGATTCCTTTCCTCCTCCAATGGCTGGTGGTGTTGCTTTGGATCAAACATTTGCTGTCAGTGCCAAAGCCCTGAATGCAATCATGTTCAAGTCAGGATCACAATTTGTTGCAGACACACTAGTGGCTCTGAAAACAACTGGTTATCAGGACGAGCCATGGAAGAAAGTGGGCAGTGACCCCATCAGACGAACTGTAACTTATATGAAAGCTGCTACAAAATTGGTGAAGTCAGTTAAGGCCACGGAAGTACAAACTTACACACGTGCTGATGACCAAGGCTTCATTGTCCATGTCTCGTGTGATACTCCAGATGTGCCATATGGCAGCAATTTCTTCACAGAACTTCAGGTCTGCCCTTTTATACACAGAATGTTGAGAGTCATGGGAATTGTATGCTGGAGAATATGGTCCAAATCTTCTGGGCTGGGGTGGGTCACTGTAGACAAAATAACCTGGAGAGTGTTTTAAGCAAATCCTATTCAATTTCTGTTTGGGCCTGTCAAATGTGAAGTGATAAGTAGCTTGACTGCTTCCCCAGTACACATTCCAACTGAGATCTAATTAAGATCAATTCTTGATTACGGTCTTGAATCTTTCCAATGTTGCATATGCATCAGAGAAGGAATTTCAGTGAACAAGGTGCTCTCAATGGAGCCTAGCTAGAAGAAAAGTTCATGTGGGTGCAAGTTGCTGCTATTTTGAGTCGAAAGAGCAGATTTCATTCTACTTTGTTACAACTCTGCAAGACCATACACTTGTTATTTGCAAAGAATCTTTGAGATTCCTAATCATGAGTGCCTAGTCATTTTGTCAGTTGAAATAACAATCTCTCATGTCCTTATTTGATATGTGAATCCTGTCTTCCACTGTGAAAACTGGTCAAGCATGAATTTTGCAGTGCCTATGTCTTCTGCAGTTGGCGAGTGTGCAAGTTATTGGTTTCATACGCGTGATGGTTGCAGTTTAACATAATGGCGGCACAAGATTTACCTACTGGAGAGAAGACATGTCGCTTGGAAGTGTCATGGAGGTTAAATTTTATGCACAATACAATTATGAAGGGGATGATTGAGAGTGGAGCACGTCAGGGAATCAAGGAGACATATGAAACCTACTGTGAGGTAAAATTGTGTGATTTTTGCTTTTCTTCTAAACTTCGAAAAGTCTCCTTTTCTCTTCTGTATTGTTTCTTTATTGTAGCTTGAATCATATTCTAGTCTCCTGTACAGATTAGAGGTTTCATATAAGATTCTTTTGCTCATGTGTTTTTGTGCTGCCTACAGGTTTTGTGTAAGTATGCCAAGCCCATTTCAGATGATCAGCTGACCAGGGAAGCATTGCTTGGACCCAAGGAAGATGAAAGACCATTGAGTGACTACCAGTTGGCATGGGAATATTTTGGGAAGTGGCATGTATTGCTTGCAGTACTGTCTCTGCTCATAGTGGTTGTGCATATTGCATTTGTCACTCCCAAGATGAAGAAGTTTCTTACTTCATGGGGCATTGACCTTCCCGATTCACTGGGAGAGATGTTTTTCGCTGCAATTGTGGTGTTGCAAGTAGAAAATGTGGTCAAAATGATATATCAGTTTGTTCGAGCACGCTACTGGCAGTGTAAGTGTATTCACTCACATGGAATGGTGCTGTTCATGTTTTCAATTGTCTCCTTGTCTCCACAGCATAAATTGTCTGCTTTTCCTCAGAACTGCTGGAAAGTGTGGTTAGTTGGAAAGCAGGATGCTTGACCAGCTGAAGAAGACTGGCAGGCTAACAGGATATTCTGCCCCTATTAAATTAGACATAAATGTGGTTTACATGCAGCTGGAGATCATGGAGTAAAGGCTCAGGGTGATGGATGGCTGATGACAGTGACATTGATAGAAGGAGAGAATTTTACTGTGACTGAATCAAATACGTTTACAAATCCATTTGTTGTATTTACCTGCAATGGGAAGAGACGGACAAGCTCTGTGAAACTGCGTACCCCTAATCCCAATTGGTGTGGTATGCATCTTAATCCTGAGCCTGATCTGTGGCTTCTTCCTATCTGTCCTATGTTGCTCTTCGATTTTAGCACCTCATTCCACCATTTGCTGGATTTTTTCAGCGGTCTGATACTGATGTCAACCTTAGTTCCATGCAACCCCTTAAACTTGGTTTTTTAATCTTAGTGATGAGGAGAACAGTTTAATGTGACTAGGCATTTGAAAGGCTACATTGTTCTATCTGTTGGTTATTGACCAGAGATATTTGAGTTCGACGCAATGGAAGATCCTCCCTCCACCATGGATGTCGAAGTTTTTGACTATGATGGCCCATTTTCGGAGGCTGAGTCACTTGGACATGCTGAAGTGAATTTCTTGAAGCAAAGCTCTGGTGATTTGTCAGACTTTTGGGTTTCATTATCTGGCAGGCACGCACGGACTCATGCACCAAGGTTGCATCTACGAGTATTTCTGACCAATACCAAAGAGTCAGATTCACTTCCTAAATACCTTGAGCGTGTGGAGAAGGAAGTTGGAACTAAGGTGCAGTTTTTCCTTGCCCATTATACCTCTTGTTGTCTGTGAAGTAGCCCTAAGGTCAAGAGATCTTGGCTCCATTTACTCTCAATTGTTGTTACAGCTTGAAGGAGGATGCAATTGACCTTTTTGATCAGCTATGCCTTTCTAGTGCTAGGTGACAGCATGATTCAGTTCCTGTTGCCTTTGGAAATGTGATAGAAACTCATGATGCAAATCTTTGTATAATTATCTGCTGTAATTTTTTAGCAGATCATTATGTCTACCTAGACCATTGTTATGAGCTGATGAAATCGGTGGGTTTATTGGCAACTAGTCACTGCCATTCCTGATGAAGTTGATGGTCTGATGCTTTGTAAGTGACATTCATAAGGTCTTGACGTCTTGACCATGCTCATTGTTGTCATGTTTGTCATGACTACATTTGTTTGGTTAGCTTTCATGTCTTTGTGGATTTTCTCTCTGCAATCATAGATGTAATTTGCCTTCTCCTTCCTCTCATGTGAAGTGTTTCACTTGTGAACTAACAAATTTGGACTCAAATGCTGCAGGTAGCAAAGCGTTCTGCAACACAAAATGCGTCATTTCAGAAGCTATTTTCACTTCCAGCAGAGGAGTTTCTCATAAATGACTTTGCGTGTGCCATCAAGCGGAAAATACTTATCCAAGTGAGGCCATAATCTTGGCTACTGTACTTCCCTTTTTCAAGGCAGTGTTTTTATTGCACAGTGCATATTCTACAGAAAATTGTTGGGCAGTACCAAGGACTTTTGAATAAGTTGGTTGCATCTTTTGTCTTTATAAGGTGGAATAGCCCTTGTGTCAATTCTTCCTCTTATGTTGCTCTTAAATGTTTGTGGAAATAATTCTTTCAAGCTCTCATTGAATCTGGAATGCTGGGTTCTTTTAAAACCTGTTCTTGTTATCATTATTTACTTCACATTTCTGATGTTATCCTCTCCAACTGCAGGGGCGTCTTTTCCTTTCACCACGAATGGTGGGTTTCTACTCCAACCTCTTTGGTATCAAGACCAAATTCACTTTCCTTTGGGAGGACATTGATGAAATTAAAGAGATGCCAATATCGATCAATCCTTCTATAGTGGTTTTCTTGCGGAAAGGGCGGGGCCTTGATGCCAGGGTGGGAGCCAAAGGCATTGATGGGAGGGGTCGTTTAAAGTTCCAGTTCTTGTCATTTGTTCGCCCTGGCACTGCTTTCAGGTACCTTTGCCCTGAAAGGTGTGACTTTCTTTTATTGCAGATTTTGTGTTTAACTGGTTTGGTTGGAAGCATTTTTAACAGTGATACTTTTCAAGAGGAAAGTTCGACCTTCCTCATACACATGGCATAGATTATTTGTATGAAAGCTATGCTCCATACTCAACACTGCTCCTTCAATGGTGAATTTGCAGAACAATCGTTGCTTTGTCAAAGAATCGGAAACTGAACCCAGAGCAACGGATGGAACTTGTGGCAAAGGTGCAAGCAGGTGACTTGGGTTCTGTGGTAGCAGAGAGACAGGCAGAGGATTCAGGGCCTTTCTTAGGAGAAGAAGCTCACATGACACAAGTTGTCACGTTTGAATTCAATCTCACTGTAAGTTACTTCTTCTACCGCACCGAAAATGAAATCATTCTTTTGTAAGGCCTGTTGCAGATTAGGGTAATACTGAGCCATCCAAAAAATGCTTTCTGTTTACCTTTGTAGTCAACATAGATTATTTTTGAAGAATGAGCTTGATCATCAGATGAGCTGTTGAGTCAGAAACACAATTACTCCCTTGAGATTTTGCAAGTCATGATGTATCACTAGTGACAGCGCAAAATTCTACCCATCAGCACTGCTATGTGATGTGATTAAGTGTACAATTCCAGGTCACTGGTCAGTATGATATGAAATGAGATGATCATTCTTGGTCCTTATCTTTAGAAGTTTTGAAAGGTTCTGACTTTTGTTCAGTCTTTCTGGGTCACAAGGAGATAGAGATTGATTGTGCTCTAAAATAACTAAGCTTTTTATCCTTTCCTTTGGCAGACGGAATCCCTTTTGTTATTGTTCCAGAGGCAGAAACTTGATGAGATTGTGAGTGAAAAGGTGGGGTGGATCAACTACAAAGCGACTCCCTGGGAGCGGGTAGAAGACAAGCCTGAGTCCCAGAGGCGGCAGCTATCCTACAGCTTAAATCGTCAAACTAGTCAATGTGGCAGTAAGGTTTCTTGTGTTCAGCAGAAAACAGTAGCTGCTGACATGATGAGTTGCACAATTGAGGAAATCATGACCCTTCATGATGTGCCATTTGGTGAACATTTTCAGGTATGTCTCGGTGCTTGCCATTGTAGTATTAGTAAGACTAGTGGTAGGCAAGAGTTGGAAAGGGATAAAACTCCATGGATAGGATGTTTTTGATAGAAGGCTGTGCTGTAGAGTGATATGGAAGCCATGGGATGGCCAAGAAAGATACTATGGGATGACATGATATCAGGCCAGTATAGCTTCCTTTTTTTAGAGTTGTGCCATGAAACCTAATGAGATGTCAGTGTCAAATGCCAGCTCAGGCTGCTGTATCTAGTACTATCTTTCCAGAGCTGTACCCCCTGTGGGGTCTGAGTCAAAACATGTAACCAATGTAAGCCATGTCAAAAGGCATCTCTTAACAATGATTTTTGACAGGTTCATGTAAGGAGGGAGGTTGAAACACTTGCTGAGAATCCCCCCACAAGCATAGTGAAAGCACTCGTGGGAGTTGCTTGGCACAAGGACACAGAATTCAAGAAGAAGATCACAAAAAATGTTTATGATTATGTGAGAAAGCAAGTCCGAGAAATGATGAACCTTACTGTCAAGGAGATCAAAGCAGCTATCAAAGAGGACAAGAGACACATGAATGGAGGATGAGGGATATCTGTAGTTTCCAAATGTCATTGTGTTGGAAAAGACACGAGGCACAAGGAGACACAGAGGCTTCTTCTGTGTTCATCCTGAAGACAGTCATTTGTGGATGCCATAAATGGAAATGTCATGCCTGTGACTGTCTTTGTGAGTGGGAGTGAAGTACAGCTCAATTGCTTGTACCAAGTTGAGTTCTCCTGTGATGCATCAAGGATTGCGCTCCTGGTGATTGCCTCCATCAGCCCTCTGAAATGGATCAACATTCCTGGTGCTGAGATTTTCATCATATCAACTGTTGGAAATGGCAAGGCTCTTGTCTTGTGATCAATTCTGTCAGTGCCACAGCTTGCAATTTCCATGACAACAAACATGTAAAGAATGTTGACACTCTGCTTGTTATTTATCTTCAACTTTTAAGGATAGGTTCCTGGAGGTGTTATCAAAGTTTGGTGACCATGCTGTATGGCCAATTTGCCAACTTACAAGAAAAGTACAGCAGGTGGTCAATTAATCACTAAAAGGGTAGCCAGAGCAGATCAAACTCCAGATGAAGAAGCATCTGAAGCCTGCCTCTTTTGGTTCATCTTCCAAAAGTAAATGGTGGTCTGCCTTAAAATTGTTTCTCTATTGTGCTGTTTTACAAAATGGCATCTCATCTCTCAAGGAAGAATGAGTGGAAGAGGAAATGTTGGTGGATATCACATTATGTGACACAGAAAGGCATGAAAAATTCAACCAGCTTTGTGGTCAAGTCACCTTGACATCCTGAAGTAAGCCTTCACTGTTTTCAGGGTGGAAATAGGCTTAGAGAGTTGAAGCATTGTTTCATTGATTTTACATGTCTCATAGTTTGTAATCCCTTGATCTTTTTAGTGCTCTGATGGAATCAAGATCAAGAAAAACTAGGAACATGTGTGTTGCTTTGGCTATATGATAAGTATTGAGCTGTACAAACTTTATGTGCTTCTGGTATTCTTTCCTGTGGCAGGTTGATACCAACCAAAAAAATTGACAAAGTCCTCTTGGAATGGGAATGGAGAATCCCTCAATTTGACAACTTTACCCCTGGTTCCCTTCACCCCACAAAATGAAGACTCCTTGTACTTGCCCATTCTCTTCATGTATCTTATACAGTTCAGGAACAATGTGAGAAAAGAGAAGATTTGTGTATTGTCAGAACCTTACTTTTCAGGTGACTGATTAATGCAAAGACCTCACTGTAGTCAGGTATGGCATTTCTTGCTATATGCATTCACGTGAATTCCAAGTGATTGGTTTGGTTTTTGATCAATTTGAGTTCTGTGCTTGCCCTGGTGAATGTTCCTAATGTACTGGTGGATGTCTACTTTGCTTCATATTTTATTCTTATGTCCGGTTGTTTGGCTGGCAACAAAATTGTCTTGTGTTTGTTGAACCCTGGTTCTTTTTCTAGCACTTTTAATACTATGCTTTCTCCTTATTGCAGAACATGAGGTTCTCCATATTTGGTTCTCTGTTCACTGGTTGGAAATTTGTCTCACCTCAGTTGTTGAAGTGTTGTTTTCTCAAAGGTTCAGTGCTGGTTCTTCACAAGTAAGTTTTTCGTTGTAGATTTGTTCTTTTGAAATTTGATTTGTAAGTAATCTCAAGTGTGGAAACTGGTACTCACCTTCTCCACGTAAAATCGTTAGCTGTTGTCAAGATGTGATTGAGAGCAAGTCCTTTCATGCTGCTATGAATATTGCTTGTTTGTGGGTTTTGAATTATATGTTTGGTAGTGAGATGGGGTTTCAAAGCTATTATTCGATTGCGCAATCTTGCATTGGAGACGGTTTTTTTTCTTCAAAATTGTTACTGGATTTAAATGATGTTTTTCTTATTCACAACAACCTTCTTGAACCCCAATTTACTTATTGCAATTTCATTCTTGCCAAGTTAGGAGCAACATCCTTCTTAAACCCCATTTAGCAAATTCATTCTTCGTTATTCCAAGAAATTCTGAAAACATCCAGTTCTGTTTTTGTTAGATAGGCAGACATTGAATTTACTGGATGATAGGATTGTAAGAACTAATAAGAGAATATTAATTTGAATATGTGGAAATATGGCACAACCATAATAGGATAGATCTCTAACTATGAAGATGTATCAAAGAGAGAAAATCAAAGCCTAATGAAAATCAAAGGTTTTAATGTCATTGTCTCCATTGCATGAGGAAAGAAGTTACATATCATTTATTCAAAGTAAATTGATCCATGGAAACAAGCTATTTGTGATTCGGTAATAGCATTCACTTATTGGTTGTCGATTTCCCACTTACAAACCATTTGTTGAGTTCAACATCTGCACAACAAAACCCAAATCAAAGCTATGTACATTAGAAGTCTTTCTTAGCTCATAGAAAAATGTATAAAAGTTGGTTTTCTTGCTCTCAAAAAAAATCAATCTCAAAGCATGCAGACCCAAAAAAACCACAACCAAAATGATCCACCCTAAATTTTCAACAATGAAGGAAAAGAGATTCCCAACACAACAAGAAGATCAACAAACGTATAACTTTTGAAGCTCTTGATAAAAGGCTTGTTTGTTTGTTTAATCACCTTGTTGGACGAGGGATGGGGTGGCCAAAGCGTCCATAAGACATTATCGCAGTAGAAGCCACTAGGCAACACCAGCCATAAACAATTGGTGTCACAAGCATAGTCGAAGCAACGTTGGCATGGCAGCGGTTTTTTGTATGCCCACCCTTTGAACACATCAACATGGACTTGTCCAAATCCAACAGCAGAAAAGTCACAATCGTACAAGGTTGTTCCAATGAAGTCTTGATCAAAACTCCAAGAAAAGCGCTCTAATTGAGCTAATGTTTTTGCACCAAAATCGGTGTCTTTCGATTGGCAATGCACATTAAGTGGTTCATACATCTTGTTGACGATTGTCACTAGGTCACATTGTGCTTGCCCCATTAGCATCATCAACATCATGCATAGGACGACAACAACAACAAAACCTTGTTTGGTTCCATGATTCACATTAGTGGACTTCTTCATTCCAAACATGAATTGATCAAACATTTGCAAGATGTGGTAAGTACAAATGTAATCAAGCATCACCCAAAAACAATACCCCAAATCCAAAGAAGAAGAGTGCAACTCATGAAGGGGAAGAGACCAAGCTTAGCATTTGAAAATGTGTAGAGATGAATTACACCAAATGTATTTATACATTTGTTACAAGTTTTACTATATCTAGATTGAAACGTGTAATAACAAGTTTTTGTAATAATGGACAATAATTTTTACACATCACATCCACCTCTCTATCCTACTACAAATGTTCATTATCACTTTTGGCCCAATAGCTTTCCCCCATCCATGAATTGATTTTTCTAATTATGCTTTGTATTATGACAACCCTCATATTCATAATCGTTTAGTCATGTCATCATTTTCTTTCAAAACTCTCCAACTATGTCATATTCATGATCATTAATCATGTCATCATTTTGATTGAAAACTCCGATCGTTTTATGCTCATAGTCATTAATCATGTCATCCTTTTGTTTGAAAACTCTCCGAGCATATCTAGATCATTGTCGTAGCTCTCTTTCCTTATCACTCATGTGTTATCTTTCTATGTTTAGATTCTTGAATCATATCTACACCAAAACATTGATTTCACCAACTTGTCAAAATATACATATTCATGCGAATGCAGCAGGATTTATTTTTCCCTTCATTTTGTGATATTGAAAATTTGATGATTTTTTCCCCAAGAAATTAGCAAAATTAGTTGAATTTACACTAGGGAAAAAAAAATTCCAAAAAATTCCTAGTTTTTTGTTTGAAAAAGTGTCAAATTTGTTGAAAAATAAATCACTGGAATGCACATGGTGAAACAATTATCTTCATTCAATGAAATTCATTTTAACTTAAAGTTCTTCTGATGTGGATTAACACAATAATTTCACCTCCCAAGTCTATTTTCAATGAAGGGTTTAAATGAATCCAAATATGTTTGCGCGAAGGCCAAATCCAAGATGCTTTCATAAGTCATTTAACTCCCATAAATAGACATGAGATTTTTTTTCCTTTGTCATATTTCAGTAAAAAAATCATTAGGAAATGGGGTGCTTTGAATCAAATATATGAATACCCATGTGGACCCAAAAAAAACATTTCATTGAATTATTGCTAATTGGCAATTTGTAGTTTCCTTCAAAAATGCCCAAAAAATGGATTGTTTTGATCACCAAATTACATTTTAAAAAATTAAAATTTCACATCAAGTACCAAAAGGCAATCAACAATATAAAATGGAATTTATTTTTTTTAATTTCCTTTTTAAATAGCTTAATTTGGTTAAAGCATATTATAAATGATTATGACTCACACAACGTCACAAAATTGAGAAAAAAAAGACATTGATGTGGACATGGAGGATTACATGGTTTAGATAAGGTCCCTAGTTTAAGATGATGGTGCACTATTGAAACTTTCTTTATGAGGATTCTTTCATTCTTTGAAAGAGGAAAACATCAATGGTTGCTTGTTGAAGCAATGGACTAAGTGCATGGCACACTAAAGTAAGAATAGTGATCATAAAAATGTCCACTTGATCACAAGAATGTCCACATCCAAGAGAGAAGCAAAAACACTCTAAAAACCTCTTCAATCAATTGAGTTGATCCCATGATGAATGGTGAAGAAACATCTTCAAATACAATTGACGATGCGACTATAACAATTGTTCTCTTTTACGGCATTGTTCTTGAACCACCCATCTCTTGATGCGATTATGTGAACCCAATGCCCATCCATTGGAAACCCATTATGACTCGTTCGTGGATGAACCACAAACTGAGTTACCCAAGGTTCCACATTGGTAACCCATGCTCTAAGTTGCCCGACCAAGATGTGTCTAGTGGTGAACAAACACATTCGATGCATAAAACCCTAAACCCATACACAACAATTTGTACTAAAATTGTCGATCATCAATAGAAACAAATACATAACTATTAGTATTTTGATTCTTTTGAGAATCACAATTATGAACTAATCTACCATGTTTGGGTGGTTTTTTTTTTTAAATATAAATTTTGTTATAATAACCTTCGGTTCTGGATTTTTGAAAACATTTCAAAATCAAAAAAAAATCTGGTTCCAGATTTTTTCTTTTAAAAAATTCAGAATAATTAAGTAACCATGGGTTCCAGCTTTATGAGAGATTTTCAAAGAACCGGTGAGGTTGCTGAAAGAATCAACAAAGAACCATGATTCGTGGTCGGTTCCATTGCTAATGGAAATTTTTGAATTGTTATCCCCTTCTTTGTTATGCAATTTGAATTTTACCAACACTTTTAATCCCTTATGTGTCCATGTGTATTTCCCACTATGATTGGATGTGGATGGCTAAACCAAGTGTTGTGCATTGCTATTAAAATGTCCACCATTGGTGATTGGGCTTATACTACTTGCTTGTGAATAATTAATTAATGATTGAAAGGGCTTAATGTACAAAATTGTGAAGATTGGGTTTGATTGGGAACAATATTTGTCATGATATCAAAAAACAAAGGATCAAGGATTAAATCATAATCATCTACTTCTTCACTTAATTGAGAAGTCATTTCTTTTGGCATTTAATGGAATATTGTCATGATAATTAAAAATGAAAGATCAAAGATTAAGTTGTGATCATCTACTTATTCACTTGGTTCAAAGTTTTATAGATTTATTTAACATTTCATGGAATATTACATCATTAATCATGATTGTTTGTTTGGTTCCTTTTTTCATTAACCTATAAGCTTCAAATTGATCACCGTAACCTAAAAATATGTATTCAATTGAATGAGAATCTTGTTTTTTCCCTATGTTCATTTTGAATCAAAGCATAGGCTATACAATAAGATATTTTAAGATTTGATACATTGAGCTTATGACCGTTTCACAATTCATAAGGTGTTTATCACGATCTATAGATTTGGTAGGAGAGTTTTTTTTTATAAAAAAGTAATTGGTTGTAAGAAGGGCCTTGCCCCAAAATGCTTTAGTGATTATTGTAACATTGTCAAAACCCCTCCCACCAACGATCTATTTCTAAGTTCCAACACGCAATTTTGTTGTGGTGTGTCAACAATGGTGAATTTTCCTTTAATATCATTATGTTGAAAAAAAATTTTAAATTCATTGGATTTATACTCCTCTCCAATATTGCTTTGTAACATTTTTTTTTTAATGACATTGATTTTCTACTTTCAACTTATAAGTCTAAACTTCCCAAAAAGTTCATATTCATGCCTTAATAAATAAACGATTGCATGCTAAGATTTATCATCAATAAATGTGAAAAAAATATTTGTATCATGTATGAGTGTGTTTATCCATTTCACAAATATCATTGTGAACTAGGTCTAAAACATTTTGTGCTCTATGTGAAACAATTTTTGGAAACTTGATCCTATGTTATTTGCCTATTATGAAACGCTTGAGCAAAATTTCAAATTATTTTCATCAAAAGGACATATTACATAAATCATTCCATAAAGTCATTGTAGTCTATGTTTATTTATGTGCCCTAGTTTTGAATACCATAAATCTACATTATTAAGGGGTCCCATTAATGTGGTTGGATTAGCTTGTTGATTTTTTTTTGGGAGTATTTTTTCCCAATGTGTATAAATCAAATTCCATGTTATAAATAACTATAATTTGACCTTTACAATTTTTGAAGCTACATTAACATATCTTAATGATAATTTCACCACCAACCAAGTGAAGTTGTTTTGTTGAAAATGTTTTTTCTTTAAACATGGGACATGTAAGACATTTGGAATGTATTCACTATTGAATTTTTATAATTTTAAAAATCTAAATATGTTGACAATTTTCTTACATAAAGTGTGATTAAACTATTATATGCACTTCCTCGTCCTTTGATAAATATTTCTACCTGCAAGAAATCAATGATTAACAATTGCAAGGTTAAATTGTCTTATTGCCATAATGAACTTATGAACATTCTATAACTTGTAGGCATACTTCTCATAAGAGATAATAAGGCATCGTCGTTTTATTTTTTATAGAAGCACATGTAGCAATGAGCTATTGTAAAAGAAACTTAAATATATGAATGTATTTTGTACCATTCTCTTCTCCTTTCATCTTAAGAATGTTTGTAGTTTATTTTTTCAACCATTTTTGTCATTATCTCTTTTGATTTCAATTTTTTGGATTAATTTATAAACATGGTTAATTTGATGTTAATTTAGATTCACATTTGAAAAAACACTATTATTTTTTAAAATATTAATGCATGTGAACACAAGGTTATCATGCTCAACCCAATCATTTGTGCTTTCTAGCCCATGTGGTTGGCAAAGCAAAGGTCTTTCCCATAATTTGAATTGTGATAGGATCTATTGGTTTTGCCTTTGATCTTTTGACAATTAGTTCAAAACTCTCTCTTTGTTAAACAAAAATGTGATTCTATCTTTCCACACATAGAAATATTGTCCAACAAATTTAGTAATATGACTAAATCAATTTTATTAAATTGTGAGTCATTTTTCTATTTGATTCAAATTTAAATGACTTGCTTTGAACTTAAGTCATTGTTGATTTGAAACTTGACTTGGTCATGGTGAAAATTGCATCTATGCATGCAAGACAACAATGTCATCAATGTATTTATTTATTGAAGCTAATTTGGAATTAAAAGTTGTGACATTATAATCAAATTCCCATTTTAAGTTTTATAAAATTAGTTTCACTTATTTTTACACATGTGTAACTTTTGAACCTTTAAGTTCTCATAGACATCTTTGACATTTCATTGATGATATTTTCAAAGACAACAATTTTTTTTCTTATTCATTGATTAGTTATATATCAATTAGAATCTTGTGGTTAGGGAAAAAGCTTTGGATTTAAGGAATGTATTCCAATGGTTAAATAAATCTTTAATTTTTACTTGAAGCTTCACTTTGAAAATGTGGAAAAGAGTTAAGAATAATAATAAAAGGGATGAACGCTTATAATTATTTTGAACAATAACTATTTGAATCACAAAGTTTCATCACTGTAATTTAATGTTCATTCCTTAATGATTCTTTTCAAATATTTTAGCAAATGCCATGTTTCATTTTTACCTTCAATTTATTTATTTATTGTGAACAATTAAATCAAATCCATACATCTTATATATTTCAATTCCAATATAAGGATAAATTAATAAAATTTATATACATTTTCCAACTTGCATTTTTAATATTGTAAATGATTGATGATACTTTCCACATTTCAGCACAATGATGCATCAAATTTGTAAATTATTATTGAATTGCCCAAAGTTTTCATATTTGAAATTACTACAACAATTACATAAGACTAAATGAGATAAATAATTGTTTTATAAAAAAAATATTACATTGCATTCCAATTTTGAACAATAACATTATAAGCATTCAATGCCTTTTCCTAAAAACTACCTCATTTTATTTTCTTAACCATTTACACAAACATGAAAATGTAATGAAATTATTATTATTTTGAATTATATATATATATAGTTAGCAACATGATTTGATACCATGTGAGATTCACTCATTCCTCGAGACATTGATTAAAAATGATCATGTTTTAATGAACAAGACAAGATTTGGTACATGGAATGAATGCATGCTATGGTCTAAACAATTAAACATTTGTCACAAATTAAAGTCATAGTTTTCAATATCTATTTATATTTTGTTAAGTGTGTTGTGTTAGCTACCCATTTAAATCATAATTAGGTTAGTCCAAAATTGAGTTAATGTAACTATGTATGTTTTAATTTCGGACCACTAGTTGAAGTGTTTGGGTGTGATGTACCATTCAAGGTAGTTCTTTGTACTTGGTTTATATGTGTGAACAACAATAATTGTAAGCATCAACATGGTAGCACATGACAATTTGATGCATCATGGTGTATATTTGGAAAATATTTTGTGATGAAATTTTGTAATTAAATGTTGTTTACATTTTAATCTACCATTATGTTGTGAAATTGGTGCACAAATGAACAATTCAATTACAAATTGGAATACATTTTTAGTTTGCAACAATGTTGGTGAAACACTTAAATTATTCTAAAAATAAAAGAACATTAATCTTAACAAGAATTGTCCATAAAATTTTGCACATACAATAGACAACCATAATCTAAATCTATTCTTCATAGCTTTCAATTTGTTTTGAAGTCATCAAGTTCATATCAAATGATATTAAAACATTCATTAATTCATCATGATATGATAATGTTGATGAGTGTGATTTTTTTATGTTGTAAAATGTTTTTCCATTGAAGATATATTTGAACCAAATGTTGTTTTTATCATTCTACAAACAAAAAATATTATTTGAGAATAATAAAATATTGTAAACTACTATCAAATTTTTTAATTATAAAATAATTAGTGTACATTTACATAAAGGCATGCTTATGAATTAATTGAATATTCATGATTTTATAACTTATTTTCATTGTTGATGCCCAAATCACTTCTATGTGAATTCAATAACAGTTCAAGGTGAGTGAAATTTTATGTGTTACTACTTTTGATATTATATGTAATATGTAATTCCAATTTTTCTTTAAATCATCTACACCACATCATGCATTTAATTATGAGAGTAGTAAAAACCTTTCTATATAATTATTCACACATATATAAATAGTTTGTATTCAATTAGGTTTTGATTTACACACAAAAGAATTACATATTGTATATATGAAGATCTACATCCTAAGGTCCTATTCTTGAAAATCTAATGCTAGAATTTGAAATCCTAGTCTTCAACCTTACGACCCTAAATGTAAAAATGTTGAACCTTAGCAAAAATCTTCATAGGTAAGATCTAGGACCTCAAAACCCTAATATCTTAAAATCCTACTCCTTGGAAAGTCAATGTGAAAATATGAAATATTCATAATCTTCAACCTAAAAACCCTAAATGCAAAAATGTTGAACCCTAGGAAGAATTTTCAAAGCTAAGATCCTAGGATTACAAAAACCTATTTGATCTTAGGATCCTAGTCCTTGAAGACCCTAGTGTAGAAATTTAAAGTGATTAATATCTGAGGATTTTAAGGGCCAAATGTTTCCCAAACATTCTTCAATTTTGTTATTTATTTTGCATGCTTGCAAGCTAAGGGAAAACTAACATGTTTTATGCATGCAAGACTTAGATGCAAAGCACTCTAAAAACTTGAAAACAAAATTATTTGATGAATACAAAAGATTATTACAAATGGATCATCCATTTCGAGATGAAACAAAACTCTTCTTCAATGGCTTTTAGAAAAGTGTTTAACACCACCATCATGGACAACAAACAAAGTGTGGGTAGCCTTATGGAGGAAGGCAATTGAAATTCATGAGAGTTGGAGGTTGGAAACTCTAAGGCTAGGGGATCCAATCATGGATCCTTGTTCAAGTGTGAAAAGACTAATTTTTGGATTCCATTGGCCATAGTTGTTCATCCACCATCTCCTTGATCCAATGTACATTGTGAAAAATGTGTGCAAGTCATTGCTACGTCACATCTTGGGGGAGAAGGATACAGACGCATCTAGAGCGGACTTGGTTGCATCTAACACAAAGAAGTTTCATTGGACACCTCAACCTAATGCCAAAGGCAAGATGGTGTATCAAGTTGCTCCTTCCACTTTACAAAAAAAAAAGCACAAGGTATATTCTTAGACACTTTAAAATCCATAAAGACTTTGGTGCAACCTTGCACAACTCATTCAACAAAGAAGATTATTTTTTAGGTTTAAAGTCACATGACTTCTGCAACATTCTTTGTTACCACTTGCCTTTTAATATTAAAGGTTTGATGACACAAGGGGTGAGGGAATCCATTTACAAGTTGGCATGGATCATTTGTTGGATTTGTTCCAAGGATGTAAATAGAAACAAATTTGCCATCATGGAAAAAAAAATGCCTTTGGATGGTTTTCCTTCAAATGCAATTTCCCACATCATTCTTTGAAACCCCTAAAAACATTTGCTAATTCACTTGGTGGAAGAAGTGAAATTAGTTGGACTAGCACAAGTTCATTGGATGTTCTCATTAAAAGGTACTAAAAAACATTGAAGGAGTTTGTTAGGGAAATAACACATCCAGAAGCCAACATGGTCGAAGGTTACCTCATGCAAGAAGCCATGGGTTTATGCCATGACATCATTGGGGACTTAAATGTTTATGTTGTTTGAGCTTGGAAAGATGAACAAGATTTGCACACAGTTGGTAATTTTTCTTACAAATCCCATGCCAATTTAATTCCTAATTTGTTCACTTATTTGAATTCCTTCTCCTCCATTCCTCTTAATGAAAACAAGGGCTCTCTTGTTAATGGTGTTCCAAAGATAGAGTTTAAGAGGATTAGACAAATGATATGTTTTTATTCTTGTGGAATGACGGTTTTTACTCATGATTTTTTCTAAATTTGGTGATTAATTTTAAGCAATAATATTATATGCAATTTCACATATCTCAATGCTTTGATATGGTGTGGTGGAATGTACAAAATCTTGGTTTGGAAGGTTTTTCTAAACTTTTAGCTTTTAAGTTGTATTCAATTTTTGCCAAAAAATGGTTATTTGTAAACTTTCATATAAAAATTAATTTCAACACTTTGAAAAGATATAATTCTGAAAATTTGTTTTAGAATTCATTAAGGTTTAGGGTTGTGTATTATAAGGTGTTGTATAAACCCTTTACATTCAAACGTAATTTTGTTGCCAAATTACTTGTTTTTTTGGTTCATCTCCTAACAAAATACTTTTGGAGGTGATAGGCCAAGTTTTGCAAGGCCATAACAAGGTGAAGAAATTCTTAGGATTGGAAGACATAACATATTGTTAATTGAACATATTTTTCTTTCAAAATTCACAACAAATGGAAAAGTGAATGGAAAGTTACAATGAAACGAAAAAGATGAATGAAAATGATCAAAAGAGGTGGAGGATAGCTGATCGTAGGCAAGGACCTTGCCTTCTTAAGATCCAAGATCTTGACAAATGGGTTGTTTTAGGATGGTGAAGGTGTTGTTAATTATGTCAGTATATTGAAGGAGATCATTAAAATCAATTTCAACAATCTTGCAAAAGAGGTTGTTTTCAAGATTCGTTGGTTAGAACTTAAGGTGAAATGGGATGATTATCTATTTCCTTTATTGATGTAACTCAAGTTTTTCGAACCATGTGCATTCTCGAAAAATGTGGAACAAATTGTTTTTGCCCCAAATTCTTTGAATTTAAACTAAAAGTATGTCCTCCAAGACTTTCCTATGGACAACATTGAATCCATGGATTGGGATGATGGGAGACATGTGGTTAATTCGTTGGATAAATCACTACAAACCCTTTTTTTCCTAGTCATAACAATAATGAGGATGATAATAATTACAAAAAATTTAGTGATGAAACAACCTCAAACTTGTTTGTACAGGAATCTTGGTTAAACAACCATCATAACAAGAAAATTTGTCCTTTTCCGCCCCCATACATTGTGACTACTATTTGATTTTATTACATTTCAACTATATTTGGGCATTTTAAGTTTGTAAGTGGCTTGTTGCACTAATTAATAGTCAATGTTGTTCATAGTTGTTACATTCACTATGTTGTTCACTTATGAGTATAATTTGGACCATTTATTTTTAATAATAATTTCAAATTGTTGATGTGAAAATTGAGGTATTATTTAATTTTATTTACACAATGCATTATAATGGGTTGGTGATTTTTTTGACATCTCTTCAACTTTCAACATGGTATGTGAGTTGAACCATCGGCTTTGGACCTACTAAAACCATTACTCATGAATTACATTTTATAATTACCGTCATTTATTAAAACACATGTAACAATTTAAGATTTCACATTTATATTAGAACAAATTAATGATTTTTTTCACATCTTTTCAATTATCAACATGTGTATATGAATTAAACCATTCATTTAAAATATTTTAAAACCATTATTCACAAGTTGCATCTTGCATTTATTAAAATATATTGAAACACATGTAACTTAATGCTTTACAATTATACTTTAATGGTTTAGTGAGGCTTTTCACATTTTTTGAACTATCAACATCTTTACATAAGTTAAATCATCCACTTTGAACTTATTAAAACCATTATTCAAATGTTGCATATTGCATTTATTAGTATATATTGAAACACACAAAATAATTTAATGTATCACATTTATATTTAAAGACATTAATGAATTTTTGACATCTTTTGAATTACTAACATTGGCATATGAATTTAATCATTCATTTGAATGTGTTAAATCTATTATCCACAAATCGCATTTTGCACTCACCACAAATTTTGAAATAGATGTATTAAAGCTAGGCATATTTCACATTTATATCTAAATGGGTTGATGATTAGGTCAAATGTTCATGCATACCAAGTTTAAAATGCATGTAGACCTTTTAATTATATTTTTTCATGTATTAAATTCTTATAAATTTATGTAAACTAAAATATATGTTTTCTTTGAGTTTTTTAGGCATCAAGGACAAGTTTATTACCAATGTTCATGACACCCCACCAAAAACCCCTAGAAATAATCCTTAACTTCTCCCCCCCCCATTTTTTGATATATGAAAATAAATAATACATATTTAAGAATTATTATTTTTAAATTTGTAAAAATTTATTATTATAAATATGAAATATTTATATATTATATATAAATATATTAACTTTTCTACTTATTTATATTTATGGTCAAAAACTAAGTTCAAAGGAATGTTCCATGAGTTGTTGGCCTTCCTCAAATAACATGTACCTCTTTCAATAACATCCATTAATGATTTTAATGCTTCATTTATCCGCATGCCTTATAGGGATTTAATTTAATTATGGTGGTTTTCTTCCTATTTGTGGTTCATGAATAGGGGGCATTTTTTCCTTGTCCATTGGTTATTAGTCCAACATGCCAGTTTGTCACCTTTAAGGCACATTCATGATTGTTGTTCTCTTCCAGGTCCCAACCTTTAAAAACTTGGCAATGTACATTTTGGCCCAATTAATAATATGTTTTTCTCTTTCCTATACCCAACAATCCAAAAAGTGTAATAAGTTTGGAAATTTATCTATTGCATGTTCAAGTAATGTTATGTTAGATTAGATGAAAGTATATAAGTATGCAAAGTCTTTCCACACTAAATCAACGTCTTATGTTGGTGTGCAAACTATGGAAAAAAATTAGTACGAGCGATTTATATGACTTAGTTGATCTCTTGTTTTCTTGAATCTCTTTCATCCAACATTTCAAACTATAGATTATTAAATCTAACAATAATCCAGTACTTATTCAACCTTTGGTTTTAAACATGATTTATGATTTTTGTCCCAAACTTTAATGGTGATATCTTTTCTACATGTTTTTGTTAAAGGGGTGGGATGATTACTTGATTTGGATGAATAGGCCATTTAGGACAGGGATTGCTCATAGAACATTATAGTTTTGAATTTTGAATTCTTGTTGGTTTTGGAATCATGATGATGTGACTTGGGATTGCCCAAAGAAGGAAGTTTTGGGGAAGAGGAGAAAACATTTTTAGACACACAATTTTGGGAAGAATAGGAGGAGTTGTAGGTACTTGTAGTAGAAAACCAAAAAATTTATTTTGATATATCACATATTTTAATTGTTATTTTGATTTTTTTTCAACAAAACATGGGATTATGTTATAATTTTTATTCATGTTTCTAGTAATATAGAAAAACACATATTTTTACTATGAAGTTTATGTTTATATCATTGTGTGAATTTTTTTGTAGTATTAGAATATGATGAAATGAATTGTAATCTTGTTTCTAAAGTTTTTTATAATGTATTTTGAAGTGCAAATTCTAGTTATATGAAATAACCATGAATCTAGTGTTTTAATGAATGGCAAGTGTGTTGAGAATCAAGGCAAAAATAATGAATGTATGCATGTGAAGTGCAAATCTATTGTTACAATAGTGTGGAATAATTTTGTGAGGATTAAATTTCATTTCTACTAGTTTTATTTTGAAATGTTTTTGTTGCAAATTTATGCAAATTCACTACTACAAAATGTGGGTGTAGTTCCCTAGTCTTCGTTCACTAGACTAGTGAATTCACTGTTTCACCACTATGTTTTGAGATTTTTTATATTTATATTTATATTTCAAATTTGTTGTCATCCACACGAAAATTTAACCGTGTTTTAGTTATAATTGTGTATATGGAGATATAAATTTGTTAAATTATTTATATATTTTGGCTATAAGTCCTAAAACCCATTGTAAAATTATATCAATATTTTTTTAAAAAAAATTTAAATTTAAATTCATTTGTTGATGTTGATGGTTTTTTTTTATGCTTGCAAAAATCTGGAAATTCACCCAAAAAAAAACATTTAGTTACATCATTAATATTTATTTTAATTTTTTCAAGAAAATTGGATAAGGTGTATAGCGATTTCAAAGACTGAACTTAAAATTTTTCAAATAAATTTGATGTTGGAATTATGTTTAAGGTTGGAATTATTAAAATTAATTGGAATTTTATTCATTCAAAGTAACCTTTCTTTTTCCAATTTTGTGATTTCATTTTTTAAATTTTTTTTTGGTTGTTTACATTTTTCCTTGAATTTGCACAATTTTTTCCATTTTTTTCTTAACAAGAATTACCAAGTTAAAGAAATTTGAAACAAAAAAAACATGTTGGTTGGGAAAGGGGGTTTAATCTAACTATTTAATGCCTTCATCAAATTATGCTACTTTTACTTTTCCAAAGGAAATGAAAATAAAATATATTCTTACATCATAAAAAGAATTTATATTTAGCAATTTTTTTTCAAGTTGTATAATTGATCATTTGATAAATGATTCATGTTGTTAAACAAATATACTATTGGTAATTAAATAGTTATGTTGGCTACTTAATTTTAATTTTTTTTGTTGCTAGTTCTGTTAATTTGAATGGAGAACAACATTAACAAAGGACTTTTTTGAAAGGGAAAATCAAATTTAGTCAAATTTAAAATATATATTGTTAATGTTTCATAGTAAATTATAGTAGTAGCCATAATATTGAAGGATTTAAACAAGTTTCTAACTTCATGACTTGTTTATAACCAAATGTGGCTAAAATTTCTTATGGATGATTGCCATTTTTGCAATATTGCGAAAATAAATTAAAATTGGGGAAAATAAAAACTTGTAATTTCTCAAAAAATGAACATATTTTACATAAAGAAAATAACATTGTTAAAGACTTAATGATAACATTTTTTATTCACATTGAATTCACAAAGATTCTAGGTCAATTTAAACAAACAAAAAAATGTAAATTTATTCATGACATAATATTTTGAATGTTTTTTAAACATTTAATATTTAATAGTTTAAAATCACAATAAATTTTTTGAACACATTATTGAATGAGCTTCAATAACATGTTTTCATTTGTAGCATTTGAATAAATTTTGAAAAAGAAAACATATGTTAAAGTTTGAATTTTCTAAACAATTCCATGCCAAAGATAATAAATTAAAATTTCTTGTGTATTAATAATTTCTTGAAGTGGTTTGGCAGTTAAAATCATGGTGTGTTTCTGTGAGGTTTTGGGTTCAAACCTTGATGTATAAATATGATATATGAACATGTACATCATGACTAATGACATCAAAACTTTTTTTTGACAAATTCAGATTTATTTATTTTTTCTTCACAACATGTATTTTTGTCATGGGATGTTGTGAAAAAATTACAATTCGTGATTCCATAATCCGGATTTTTTTTGAAAAAAATTGTATGATGATGTGGCACCTTTATTCCATGTCATAATTTTAAAATTAAAAATTATGTAGTGCAACATGTGACAATCTAAAACGACTTAAACGATGTCACTAAAAATGTTCTAATCAACTAGTCTTTTTTTACCAAAACCATACAAGTTACATATTAGTTAATTTTGTCCCATTTCAATAAAAACATAGTGAATTTGAGTAATGAAAAACAACAAGATTTTAAAAAATGAATCTTTTTTAAAATGAACAAAATGGGCATTGCAACCCAAGTAAGTGGACCACAAAGTTAATACATCCAAACCTTCATCAATTCCTTATCCAAACCAAATAAATACCACCTCATTAATGTTATCTTCTCTAATCTAAACCTTTAGTATAAATTACACAATTTCCATCCTATTAATTAAATTTACTAATAATTAATTTACTTGTTATACATCTCTTATACATATATGTTTTCATTTCTCAATAAGAAACCTATTATTAATGCATACCATTTATTTCTTATATTTGGATTTTGAAAATAAACATAATCTTATTATAGATCTCATTAAATTATTTTTTTATCAAAATAAATGGGACCTTATATATTTATTCATGTAATTTTCAATTACAAAAAACAATGTCCCCCCCAAGATGATTTGTTCACATTATAAAATGCAAGGCATTTTCCAAGGAGAACTAGTGCCCATGATTTTGGTTCAAAACAGGAGTAATCATGATTGGTGACAAAAGTTTCACAATTGTTTCACAAACTACCCAAGTTCTTGGAAAAGATAAACAACTATAGAGTTCTACATTATTTTTTAATAATACAAAACAAGAGCATTTTGAGATGTCAATGAATCCTAAAACATATAATACCCAACTTGCAAACTTGCAACTTTCACTTAAAAAGGGAAACCCATTATACTTGTGATAGTTATTCTAATTAACCATGACACAACAAACCAAAAACATAATGCAATAAAGTGACCAAGATTCAAAATGTAAGATGGTTTGGAATATATTACATATTGAGTAATCACTAGCATATTCAATTTTAATTTGCGCATTAGAGCAAATGTGCATAGATTTTAAATCAAACAAGGGGTCCAAAAAATTGAGCAAGGGAACAAAGGTGCATAGATTCGGGCATGAAATAAAATTTTGGGTGTTAGCTTGCACACCCTTTATAGATGCATAGTTCAATCCTTGAGCTACTTTTTCATCTATACCAACATACTTGGAAACCTTGGATAATGCATGCCCATAATAAGACTTGTGAAATGGCTACAACATGGTGAATATTTGTGTGAAAGATTCATGAAGTTCAAAGCAATTGCATAAGTTTGCAAATTATACCCTTCATCCTTCACATATACAACAAAAAAAAAATGTGAAAGGAAATATGTTAACGAACATTAACAATTTGGGAGCCATGCTACAAACAAACAAATAAACAAACATCATATGTTTGGGCTCCCAATTGCTTCATAAAAAACTAACAATGATAGTAAGCATTTCATGTGCCCTTGTGGATATCCATAGATCAAAAATACATGTGGCCAATGTGGGTCACACATATGTAGCCAAAGTTTTTCCCCTAATTGCAAGCAAAACCTCTTCCACAAATAATTTCTTTGATGGGAAGATAACCTTTAAGCACAACTTGTATGTTGGTTGGTGCAACCAAATGGATTGAACTATCATCATTAGCAAAAAAAATTATTCACGTGTACAACATTGCATCTTCTAGGATACAACATGTGCCTTATGCTATTTTTAAAATTAATTTGTAAAGGAGAAATATCCACTAGAAATTGCATGTGGTTGGTAGCATTGGCCACTTATTGATTACCTCACACTCAAGTGGGCTTTTAGGACAACAAGTTGTTTCATATATATATGCAAGGTCAGGTGCTATGCTCCACTTATATGTGTTTTTTCACATGGTAATGATGCCTATTTGACTTGAGGTAATCAATGATGGCACCTAATGTGCAAGACCAAAATTTCAAAATTTACCATTTCATATGACAAATGATCTATCACGTCATTTGATTTTGAGTAAGATCAACATGCTGGTTATTGTTCAATTTGTAAAATACTTGCATGGATAAATTATGATTGTAAAGTTCCATGCAACATCTTACTTCTTCAAATTCATCAAGTTTACATTAAAACATCAAGATCCTTAGTAAGAGTAGTTTTATTTTCATGCTCTCCAACTTACCTTCATGCCTTTATTGTAAGTTGTTAATATTATTATCGTTAGCAAAATTTGCCACAACTTGTGGAAGAAAAAAATCATGAAAATCAAAATCCTCCAAATTAATGTGATGACTTGAAGAACTTATGAAGGTGACAATGAAATCTTTTGATAAGGTATGAAAAAATGAGCATGAAACCAAAAAAAAAAGTAGTTGAGAAGCTTTTGACAAGCTAAATATAAAAAAAGTGAATGTGACAACAATTAAGGATTTGAGAAACATTCGGTGAGCTAAGAGAAAGGATGAATGGACACATAAATCATGGCATTCATGAAGCTTTTGACGAGCTAAAGAGAAGGGGTGAACATGACACATAAACCAAGACAATTGAAAAGTTTTTGAAGAGTAAGAGAAAAGGGGTGAAAATGAACTAAAAATTAATGTAATTAGAAAACCTTTCAATGAATTTGAGAGAAGGGGGGAACTTGTGACATGTAATGCACAAATCACACATTAAAAATGTAAATCACATGCATAAAGAAAGTTTTGAAGTTTCAATAAGCTTTGACACAACAATTGACCAACATTTGCAACCAACTGCAAGAAAAAAATGGAAGTTCAAAGCACTCACCTTTTTTAGTTCCAATTGCACTTGCATTTGCACAACCTATAGTTTGCAACGATCCTATGACACCACTAGTTGTCACTAATGACGTTGAGCCAAAACCACTTTCTTGCATTGATGTGACACCATAATGGTGTGATGTTCACTTCCATATTGCACATTCAAAGGAAAAATAATAAACTCCACCATTGTCTCAAGTTCAATATGTTATATGTTCAACAAAACAAAACCCATATGAAACTCCTCGTCCTTTTTAGATATGCACCTAAGTATTAAGCAAAGTTTATGTCAAATACCCTTTAAAATATTTTATTGCAAGTTGTGTACATATGGTTATGTTTATTTAAAATGGAATTCTACCAAATTAAGATGAAAGGGCAAGTTAAAGAAACTTGAAAGTTCTAAACATGAAACAAGTCTTGAATTTTTGCTAATCCACATGTGATTATATGTAAATATACCGAATTGAAGACCACACAAGGGTCTAGTGCCAAATCTCTTACATGCCCCCAACAATGGTTGTAATTCTTTACAAACATTGTATAAAAGATTCAAAAATTGAAAAAAATATGAAAATTTGTTCCAATTTATCTCAATATATAGCCTAATAAAAGATTCACTCTTTTAGCCTGCCCCCCTCTCTTTTAAATGGTTGCACAAACAACCTAACAAACCTTAAACATTTAGCATGAAAATGATTTATATTTCTTGATACATTTTATATTTAAAAGGTCAAAGCTATTAAAAATAATAGTAATATTAACATAAACCTTTTATAATGTCAAATTCACGGTAAGAAAGTGAACATGAACCCCAAACCCTAAATCTAATTTTCATTTTCTTGAGTTGGAAATTTTGACAAAGAAGAAAACCCCTTTTTTCTTGATTTAAAAATCTTGAAAATAATAATGAAATGCTTAAATTATTTTTATTTGAGAAATTTATGTAGAATCCAATTGCTGAAAAGATGTTATTCTCAAATCTATATACATGGTTTCTTTGATGTTGGTTATTGCCTTTACTTGTAAGACCATCTCCACTCCACAACTATAAATTACATGTTTTTAAAAGAAAACTTAATTTCCAATGTTCAATGTGCCCACCCATAAACATAAAAAAGTTCACTTTAAATAATAAAAAACCATATAAATTTTTACAATTGGACCAATCATTATCAATAACCAAAATCATAGCATGAACATCCTTTTAAAGATGTCTCTCATGGTCTCCACAATTTTCATCATATTATAAAAAGTCTTTCACTACCTTGCTCCAATATTTAATTTAATCAAAGAATGTTTATTATTGTTAGGTGGAAATGCTCTAAGCTTAGAAAGACTACCTTACAATGTAAAGTTTATTTTGTCTCACATTTTGAGGAATGTTCATCATGGGTTGTTGTGTTTGTCTTTTGTTGATTAGGTACTTTGTTGTTGTATTATGGACATTACCAAGACCCTTTACAAGTTCTCCTAAAGGATGCATAATTCATTTGGTTTCACATTTTGAGAGAATATGCACTAAGTGATACTAGCTTATGGCATAATGACTTTGCCCTTCATGGGAGGTTCAAACTTCAAACTAAAAAAACTTCCCTTAAGTTGTATCTAGAGCTTCTTCACACATCTAGATGCATGCACAATAATATATGAAACATGCCCATCCATCACATGCACACAATCTAGTACTCTAGATATCACTCACACTTTTGCTTAAATTAAGATGGAGATGGAGATGGAGTTCAAAAAAAAATTTACACCCATTCCTTGTCTCTTGAGTCTTGTCTCTTCCCTTGTGGGCAGAGCCAACAAACTCTCTGAGTTCAGTTTGTTTTTTGGGGGGTGGGGGAACTTCATGGAACATTTTTCCTTTTGTAAGAGTTTTGCTGCTTTGAGCTTGCCATAAGGGGGAGCAAGCTGCATGCAGCAGAGCTTATTATTATGCAATGAGTGGCTTTTGCCTATATAAGTGTTTTTTGCTTTGATCTCTTACTTTCCTTTTTTGGGTTCTTCACAAGCTTTCAAAATAGAAAAACCTGCTTCAAATTGGGATTTGTCTGCATTCAGAGCTAGGCTAAACCCTAAACCCTAAACCCTAAACCCTAAACCAATTAGTGCATTGCTCATAACAACACAACACCACAACAGCAGCAACAGAATCCATTGGGCAAGCAACATACATACACAGACACAGACACACATATCCCCCAAAATAGATAACTTAAAAAAAGAAAAACACCCACCCAATGATTGCATTAAAAACTGATGTGCTACAAAATAAAACAAAATCTATCCAGAAATTTCATTTTTGTAGTTTAGTAGTTGCTGCAATCATGAGAACTTGTAGTTTAATATTTCTGCTGCAACCATGAATGATGATGGACTTTTTGTTCCTCTAGTTATGGACTTGGTTTTTCCATAGATGGTGGAAATGAGAATTGCAGAAATTGCAGAAATTGCAAAAACAAAAGTTTGGGTAGTTGGAATTACCAGAAACAGTTTGAAATATTAAGAAATGGTCCATGAAGTTTTCTTCATCATCATCAGTATCATGGACTTGTTCATGCAATCATGGACTTGTTCCTGGACTGATGATGGTTGCAAGGAGAATTTGAAGGATTGCAGAAAAAGTTTGGCAACTTGAAATCAGCAGCAGCTAAAATAGGAAAAATCACCCATGAATTTTTTTTCATCATCAATGGACTTGTTCTTGCAGAGTGGGGGTGGGGGGAGCAGAATTGCACAATTGCCCAAAAGCTTTTTTTTGGGGCAAAGTTGAAAACAGCAACAGTTTAAACAGGAAATGGTCCATAAAGTTGATTTCATCATCATCAGCATCATCATCAAATCATGGAGCAGAAGTTTGTAGTAACTGAAGTGGAGGATCATCATCAAGAACATGAAGCAGAAGTTTGTAGTAACTGAAGTGGAGGACCTGAGAGAAGATGATGAGGAGAGAAGTGAAGGAGGAGGAGGAGGAGGAGGAGGAGCAGAGCTTTGGAATGTCCAGAACAAGTAAACTAAAGTGACGAGAGAAGACTAATAAGATCAATCACTGATCAGTACTCTCTACAAATGCAACAACAACAACAACAACAACAAAAGTCTGATCATGAGAGAAAATCATCAACCATCACATATTGAGGTTTTGAAATCTCACAAAAACAACAACAACAACCAAAAAGAAAGAAAGAAAGAAAGAAAACTGATGAGAGAAAGACATGTATTAGTAGAGTAGCCTATGTTGGGAGTAGGAGGGAGCTAGATGGGCCCCGAAGGTGGGGAGGGATGATGTTGTAGCTCACACTTGGCGATGCAGAGATGGAGGAGCTAGCCTACTACTAGTGGTGAGAGGAATCTGCAAAGGGAGGTGTGTTGTCGTAGAAAAAAAAAAAAGTTTTGTCGTCGTCGTCGTCGTCTACAATCTGCGGATACTTCCTTACGACGTCCTTGGTGTATCTGGGTAGTGCGGATCGACGAACAGCTAGCTTTGCTTGCTTGCATTTTAGGGCAGGCGAAGCAGCTACGAGCTTCTCTCTCTCTCTCTCTCTCTCTCTCTCTCTCTGTGTGTGTGTGTCTGTGTCTGTGTTTTTTGTGTCTTTCTTCTGTGGAGCTACCTTTCGGAGCTTCGGGGTTTGTGCTGCAAAACACAACTTTGTTTTTGCTTTTTTTATTTTTCTGTCGATCTTTTGGTTCACACTTGCGGGATGTCGACAATGGAGAAACCACGAACTGCTGCTGGTGCTGCTTGGACGCCAGTCATAAGGAGCTGAAATACTTGAGAAGAAGACGAAGACCACGTCCATCCCCGACTGGATTTTGTTCAAAGCTGCAGGTTGTTGCTCCATCGCTGCTCGTTACAGTCGTCGTTTATGCTGTCAGTATCGACTCCATTGTCTCCAGGAGTTGCAAAGACTGAGAGATAGAGAGACTGAGAGCTGACCGTGAGCTCCTCGTCTGTACACCACCTGCGAGCGAGCGAGCTTGCTCAAGAGGAAGGAGTTCAGTAAGGAGTTCCGAAAGAGGAAAACTCTTCTACAGAAATCTGTGGCGCGACTTCTGAGAGAGACTGATCAGATTCTCAAGCGACTTCCTGCTCATCAGTGTCGTCATCGCCATCATCTCAGGTTTTCTCCTTCTTCGACAAACCCAGTTTACTACTTGCAGCGCATTTCACGGGGTTTCCGAAGGCACCCTGCATGATCGCCTCTTCGCAAAAGCCGGTGCAGGTGCTGGTGCTTCATGATAAGTCAGATAGGTCTTTTGCTGCATTGTTGTAGAGAGTTCTGTTGTTGTTGTTGTTGTTCTTCTTCTTCTTCTTCTTCTTCTGCTTCTATAGACTATCTGGTTGCTGCTGAAGGTGACAACAAACTGGAAGCTCTGAAGCACATGCCAGGGTTCAAAAGAAAAAACAGCAAAAGCTGCAAAAGCATTACTGCAAATCCCAGCTGCTGCTGCTGCTTCAGACCTTGCTGCATGTGGAAGGAAGTTGAAAACAAGTTGTGGATTTCTCTTCCAGTCTAAAAGCTTAGAATCAGAGAGCCTTGAGATTGATCATTCTGCTGCTGCTGCTGCTGCTGCAATGAATGAATCAAAGAGCTTGATGATTGATCTGCTGCAAAATAAACCAGAGAACCAGCTTGAGCATCATAGTTCTGTTGCAATGAATGAACGAATGAATGCAATGATCAAGTTTGATTTCTGCTGCAAAGTTACGACTCAAACTTAAGCCTCGAATTCTGTTGCAATGATCAAAGCCTTGAATTTCTGTTGCAATGATCAAGCTTGAATACTAGTGCTGCAAAACCAGTGAGAACCTTACACTGTGAATTCTGCTGCAAACCCAGAGAACCTTAAAGCTTGAATTCTGCTGCAAAATCAGAGAACCTAACCTTGCAATGTGCTGCTGCAGCAAATGAGCATTTTGATTTTCTGCTTTGGTTAAAACACATCTTCAAGACTAGGCAAATTTTTAATGAAACTTTTAGAAGTTTTAGAATATGGTCTTTTGGGTTTGGTGTACCTGTAATACCTGTAACCTTAGTATTGGGTCATCGGGTAATCTGAAATACCCAAAAGCTTATTATTGGGTCATCTCTCAATGCTTTTCAGGATGACTTCAAATCATAATCTGCGAGACGTTTTTGCTACTCATGAAGTTACATGTTCTTTCATTCCTGGAGGCCACAACTTAGGAGGTAATTAGTTACATCAAGAAATTTAATTCAATTTGCCCAATGTTCATAAATCCTATTCTTATGTTGTGGAGAAAAGGTCGTAAACCTTATTATGCATGATCCTAGAAATAATGAACTTCAAAGCACAAAGTTCAATCCTTTCCACGTGGTCATATTCCCCCATCTCTTTCCCATGCCTTCTTCTCCCTATGGAGAGAGATGCACCTCCACCTCATCATTCATTGCTAGATTGTATCATTCATCCATCGCATAGGACTCTTGGGGACAAAAGATTATGGAAGAAGATTGAGGTTCCTTTTCTCAGTAATCACTCTTTTGAATTGAATTCCAAATAATATTGGTCCCAAAATTCTATCATGGAGTGTCTTCTTTCAATCTGTAGAATGCTTCTCTAACAAGGTTTTCAAAAATACTTTTCAAGCATTTTCTCCACCAAAATTATCCATGATTTTCATATGCCTTGTATGGGTTCCAATTTTCCAGAATTTTGCCAAATGGAGTAGTAGTCAATTATACTCATCTTTATAGTTTCTTAAGTGCTTTTGTAATTCAAAAGAGTTGCTTGTAGCTCAATTGAACAATCTTAAGCGGTCTTGTGAAGAGAATAGGATCACTCTCCAAGGTTTCTATTACAGCAAACCGAAAGGTCTATGCAATAACATAATAGAAAGACTTACATTTGATGTTGCCACCTTTCAAATCTTCAAAATGAATTATTTATTTCAAGTACTTGTTGAGCATAAATAGGGGACCTTAAACCCTAAACCCTTTCAAAATTTGTTGAAGCAAATTTTTTTGCATTTGGTTGTGATTACAAAAGCTCTAATTAGCAACAGATTCTATATGGGGGATTTTACTAGCTCTTTCTCAAATTGGACCCTTTGCAAAAGCTGACTAAAATTCAGTGTAGTAGGTGTAGTATGCAGAAGCTACTTGACAGTGGTCTCTGTTGGTTTTTTGAGAGCTTGAATTCTCTTACTCAATTTATTCTTTGTGGTGGGTTTGGATTTTCCAGATGTAAAACTACTAAATTCATTTGGTGTTGTTGTGGACTTTGCAGCAAATACATCCAAGGGAAAGACCACCTCGTTTTGATGCTATGGAATTGGAGATGAGTGAGTGAGTGAGTGAGCGAGTGAGTGGCATTTACTTGTGCACTAGATCTCCACTTCTCTACTCTGGATTAGATCCAATTTGGGATAGTATTAATTAGCAAGTGAGAGATGGCATTGGCGGCTGCATTCAATTGGGTACCATGGCTGGCATTGGGTGATGTTGCCAACATAACACAACTGACAGGTTTGAATGCGGTGCAATTGATTGGCATGATTGTCACGGCTGCCAACAATGCACGAATGCACAAGAAGAATTGTCGTCAGTTTGCACAGCACTTAAAGCTCATCAGCAACTTACTGGAGCAACTCACATTGTCAGAACTCACACAACATGCTGAGACACGAGAACCTTTGGCACTCTTCGAGGAGGCACTACGTAAGGCAGTCGTGCTTGTGGAAGGCTGCAGGGACAAAAGCTATCTCTACTTGGTGGCTATGGGATGGGTGTATGTGAACAAGTTCCGAGAGTATCAGGATGAGATTGACCGATACCTCAAGCTTATTCCACTCATCAGTCTTGTTGAGGGTAGCCGGGTGAGCTCAAGTTATGTCTTCTTTTGTCTTTCATGTAAAATTCTTTCACTGGATATTCAGGTGACAATTTTCTTGATGACCATAATAATCCTTTACAATAATAATTCCTGATACATTAAAGATCTGCATGCGTTGGCAGATTACATCATTTTCTTGACTATATTATAAGGCATAATCTTCTGGTGATGATCATAATATGCTCATAATAGTGACCAACATGTGGCTATTGAACATAATTTTTGAAAATCGTTTCTGCCACTCCAGACCTTAATGTCATGGAATGGCCTCATCTTTGCCCATTATGTTGGGTATGTCACCTAGGTCACACTAAAGGGCTTGCCCAATGCCTTGCCAAAACATAAGGGGCAGGGGCTTGACCATTCCATAGTATGTAGTGGGATGTCAATGCATAAACTTTGAACTTGAAATTGGCGTTACGCTTATTACAGTGAGTGTTTTTGTTTCTTGCAGAAGCATCTGAAGGCAATAGAGAAGGACCGTAAGCCATACACACTTGAAGATGATGAGCTCAAAGTACAAGAGTCGCTGATGAAGCGTGAACTCTCTAGAAAGGATTCCTGCAGGCTATCTCGTCAGCTCTCAAAACGATATCCAGGTTTGCCCATAACTGAGGCATTGCGAACAGAGAATGAGATGCTACGGAATGAGCTGCAGATTGTGAAGGTCAGCTCCTAGAACCCTGAACCCTGATCCCTAAAACCTAAATCCTAATCTCTTACATCTCAGCAATTGGAGAATAATGAAATAAATCTCAAGATGCTATTGGTCAAAAAAACGACAAAGTTCTTCATCTTCGATAGAAATGGAGTCAAAACTTTGATGTTGTTTAACACCATATGGAAATATTTTTGTTGATGAGACCATACTTATGTCTTTGTGACTAGAAAATTTGTGAGAACTCAAGAAAGGATTTTTTTCCCTGGAGTATGTTTGTAGTTGTTCCTCAACCTTTTGCATAGATAATCATGTGGCGTTTATACAGTTAAAGATTGCTCACTTCAGTTTTGTTTTCTTTTGGGTTGATGAAAAAATTGTAGGCACGCATGGAGGTTGAGCATTGCAATGTGATTGAGCATCTTCTCGAGGTTACGGATAATGACTCTATTCTGGGTTAAGGAGGTGGACTCCAAGAATTTCAGCAAGGGCGCTTCTGAATCCGTATCAAATATGTGCCAAAAAGATATCATCAGTTGCAAACGACACATGTACTGACAAAACAATTTGTAGATAAACGCAAGTGTCAACTACATTCTACCACTACAACTACCTTTGCGACTATGTTTTCAAGTGGGAAAACTAACTTTTGCTTATCTTGCACAACGATATTCCTATCTTGTGTTGACAAGATTGTGACTACCTTTGCACAACAATACTCTATTTTTTGGACTGCGGGGTTACAAGACTATGTATGCTCAACTTAGAATTTTTTGTGAGGCAAAGTTTTGTCCAACTGAAATCCATTGCACAAAATATGGACATTAGACTTTGGGATTTGGTTGGTTCCAATTCGCATTTGAATCTTTACTTAATTGGGTGCTTTCATTTTTGTATACAATATTTGGATATCAACATGATGTTTGTAATGCTTAAGGTTCCAAGATAGATACCATTGAATAACTTGAATTTTGGTTGGCAATGTTGGATTGCAAAGGGTTGTTGGATTGTTCAAATTATACAAAGTTTTGTTTAAGACATAACTAACTAAAAACCTTCTTAGCAATATTGTCAATGACAAACAAGACACACATATACATGAACCTTCTCTTATGTCCAAATAGAGCTTGGAAAAGACTTGTTTTCAATTGTAGTGGAGCTTCTATAATGGACGGGACTTGTTCTAAATACGATTGTTGAGCTTGTGCCTCATCTTCAAGCAAATGAACTTGGCTCTAGCTTGTTAGGAGTCTTTAGGCAACACATGGGTTTTTTTTTAAATTGTTAAATTCATTTTATAGCATTTCATTTTGAAGATACTTTTTTGTAATTCATACTAAATTTTCAATCAATAAAATTAATGGTTTGAACTTTGATATCAATGAAAAGAATCTATCTTAATATTTCAACCATCTAGACATGTGGATTTGATTGTGAACATGGTTAGTTTGGTGGTTATCTTGACCCCCCCGCAATTTTGTATGTGTGAATGTTGATTATGCATGCCCTTTATTTGTAAAAACCAATGTTGTTCAGTTAGGTATTTTATTTTATTTAAGTATCAAGGTATTCTACCTTTGCAACCACCAGTTCTAAACTAAAATTTAAAATTAATTATTAATTATTAAATAAATAAATAAACTAGAATTGAAATTGGAACCAAGAATTGACCTTCAACTAGATCCAGACCTAGAATTGGCCCCAAAAACATGTTTTATACAGTTCTTCGTTTTCTAGAAAGAAATAATTTTAAATTTTTTAATGTTTAAAATGTTTATTTTTTCGACCGGGGTTATATATATATAGTTTAATTAATTAATTAATTAATTAATTTTTAATAATAAATTTCAGGTTGGGGCTGGGGTGTGGCATTAGGAAATCAAATAAGTTTCTTTTTTTTTTTCCTTTTTTAAAAACATTTTTAGAGGTGTGTAATTGATATAGTCACTTTTTATTACTTTTATAGTGGTAGTAACTAGAAAAAATTCAGTTTTGGGCTATACATAAGTAGGTGAAACCCGACCCACTTAGGAATTTTTTTATTAAAAACCAAGAATTAAAAGTCTTAATATGAAGAATCTAGTCTGGAGCTGGACCGGAGGTTCTATTAAATAAATTTAAAAAATCCTTGAATTACAACCATCTTTCAAATTTATAAAAAAGTTGGAACCATGATTAGAAATTCTCTTAAAAAGTAAGAACTAGACAACATTGATAAAAACCTCCACCATAGTTGTTCCATTCCACATAAAGGATTTTGAGAAAAATATTATGTCATTTTTTAAGGTTGTTTAAATTACATAAATATCATCCAAGGCCATTAATTACATGATATTGTCTTCTATCCATAAATTTAACATAATTTTTATAAAAAAAATGTAATCCCTTTTTTTTCGAAACATAATCATCTTTTTTTTATTTTTAAGGTGAGGCAAAACCCTTTATGTAAGAGAATGGACGCACCCTTGGCCATTATGTTAGGTGTGCTTCTATAGGCTTAACCTATTATATATTTACCTAACACAACGGTCAAGGGCTTGCCCATTCTTTAACATGAAATGCCTTTGCATTATGGTGTCCTATATTGATAGGAGACAAAGAGATCTTGTTTGTAACGTTAGGTAATACCTTCGCAACAAGGCATTACGCTTGTGAACTAAAGGTAATGTAATGGTTGCACAAAGTCCATAATGTTATTAGTGGTTGCCTTTTGGCCAATGGTGCTAATTCATGCCAATAATGTGAACATTATTTGACAATGCTAACTCATGCCCATAGCAACCCAACAACATCATATTTGTGTTGCCAATGCCATACTCATGTTGATAGTGACTTGGACTAGCTAAAGGCCATTGTTTAACCTATTTTATTTATTAATGACTCACAAATAATACTATCCATGTTGATATTTAAGTAGTGTCACATTAAGGTATTATTCATGTTTATGGTTGTGGCGGGGAATACTTATCTACATGTTGGATAGTGATATCACCTTCACATTACATGAATGTAAGGTTTTCAATTCAATCCTCCTTTCGAAGCATGGTAGGCTTATTCTAGCCCTTGCATGAACCATCCCCTTCCCTCCTTCACTAGTTGAACAACGTGTTCTCTTTTAACCAAGTTTGAGACCATGTATCAATCTTGAAACGTGTTTAAGGTTTGTGTTATTGATTTCTCAAGAGGTATACAAGGGAATGTGATTTAGGGTTTAGGTTTTGAGGCCTCACATTACATGAAGGCTTTTGTTTTAAAGTATATCTTTGAATTGTGTGTACAAGACCATGTGTAGGCAAAACTTTGTTAATTACGAGAAGGTATGAGCTTTGAAGGCTTGAGGGAGAGTTAAAATAAAAAGATTTTGTTAACTTTATCAATTTTCTATGCAATATTAAGCTTTTCTTTTGGTAAGCCTTGTTGGGTCTTGAATAAAATGGAGGTGGCATTGATGGTTTGGTGCAGGACATAGTAATCATGTTGGTGCCAATAGCTTGAGGAGGTTTTTTCCAAGAGCTTTTCCTCATGATGTGATTATTGCAACATTTTCTTAGAGCTCCTCTTATTGTTATAGTTATTACATTGTTGAATGTATGTGTTATGTTTCAAAGACAATGAGTGTAGGATAAAATTTGAATCAAAGAATGCAAAAGAAATATAGAAAGGAGTGTTGAGGGAAAGGTTGTCTCCAATAAGAATACGAGAGACAATGTTGATGCTAAGTGTTTGTCTTACTTGGATCACATGACATTTTAGTTGATTGTTTGTTGGATCATTGCAGTTCCAAATAGAGGTTTTGGGAATACATGGGAGTTGTGTTTTGATGAAAATGTAGTTGTAGGGTATAATGAAGGGATGCATTACTCCATCAAGAATTCAATTTTTGCATTTGTGTGCAAGAGCATGTTCATCATCATCATCATCCACTTTCTAATTCATCCAAATTGCAAGCTTGGTTGGTTCGGTAGCAAGGTGCCTAATAATTTATTTATTTATTTTGGTTAGTTATGTTCAGCAGTAAAAAATCGGTAATAATTTACAATTCAGCAATTATACTAAATAATGGAATTATTGTGCTTGAGAATTTTCATTCAGATTTTTGGCA
>Ga0209611_10001548_pt1 | contig 39584 bp, 30 predicted proteins | sample S1TSphgellanicum_3_FD_187693 | JGI IMG/M metagenome (GOLD analysis project Ga0209611, IMG submission 187693) | Host-associated microbial communities from peat moss isolated from Minnesota, USA - S1T2_Fc - Sphagnum magellanicum MG (SPAdes) (version 2) | ecosystem: Host-associated > Plants > Peat...
TTTTCAAAAGTCACAGACTGGATTTTGGATATTAATAAATAAAAAAATTATGCCTGGTTGTGGGTGGGATTCTAATTTTGGAACTTTCTGGAATCTCTCTTTTATCTCATCTCCCCCACCCAAATTTCACAAACAGGTTGCAAAACTTATTACCGTACTCCCTGATTGGATTCCACAACAAACTGCTCAATTATTAAAGGAATTTTAAATCTTAGCTTCTATGCTTGGTTTTTAAAATTTTGAAATATTCAGCATGTAATGTGTCAGATTTGACAACAAACTGCCAAATAATAAATTTTAAATCTTAACTTCGGCACTTGCTTTTTTTAATTCTGAAATTTTCAGCAGGTAAGTAAGGGTTGTAAAAAAGAATAAGCACAGCCTTGTCATGCTTATGTGTCTAGACTGTCTCAGTCTTAAGTTCTCGAACTTAATAGAAAACTTGCAGTTCTTAATTTTACAATAATTTTAAAATTTTGACACAAGTAAAAATACATTTTCAAAAATGTGACAACATAATAAATAAATAAATAAATAATTTATGTCTAAATCATTCATGGACTGCGATAACCCTAATTTCAACAGCTTGTTTGAAAAAGGGGGGGAGATGAAAATTGGGCTCATAGTAAACCAGCACCGACCACAGAACCACGAAGGATGTATAGCAAGTGGTGAGTATGCAGTTTTCTCTTGGGTTCCAGCTTCCTAGTGTGCCACAGTGGTTAGCTCAGTTGCTTTTCTTTACTACTTTACCTACTAACAACTCACAAGCAGGCTGTTAGTACCTAAGTAGGTAGTAAAGACAGTCATTACTCATAGAAACCATCTACTTATTTAATAGTCACCAATTTTCCTACCTATACGTAACAGCCTACTTTTACATAAGGGTTATGGAGGTGAAACCAGATATTAACAGAATTGAGGTTCATCCAGTGGATAGTGTGGTGGTTTGGTGGATGCTAATACACTGTGGCTGCAAATTTGATCATCCCTGTGATTAGACAGAGGCAGTGTGCACACTAATCAACAGAACCCAGCAAAACTTTATTTATAAGCACACCACAGATGCAAGAAATGTACTAAGGTATTGGAAAGCAAAAAGGAGAAGTTAAATGACATCAAGTCAGCACAAACTAGATGTCAAAATCTCTCCCTTTCAACAACTGACCGCCTCCTATAATAGGTTGGCCGTGGCTATGGGGGTTGTGTCCTAAATGGGTGGAAGTTGAGAAGTAGCCAAGCCTATTGCTATTGCCCGACTTAAGATGGAAGATGCTTGCATCCTTTGTAGTGTAATTGAATTTTTTTGATGAAGAAAAGTAACCAAGATGGAAGAGGAGGGCCTTCTAGGCTTTTGAAGCTCCAAATGGCATTAGCACAATTGTGTAAAAACACATCATCTTGTTTGTGGAGGCATACAAAAACATCAATTGCCAAAGGGAGGAATTGATTCATAGAGTGTTGATCATGGTAGCTCCTTTCTTTGGCTTGAGCAAACATCGAAAGCAGTATTCCTTAAGTTTTGCCAGATCAGGGAAGTAAATTCGCACACTTTACATTAGCAATAACAACATCAATTAAGGTGTGAATGCAATCTTTGGTGAGCATAATGTCAACTCATTGACAGGAGGAATTGAACGTGACTAAAGGAAGCACATGTAGTTGTTCTCATCCCACTTGAAAGCTTGCATTTTGTGAAATGGAAACAAAGATGTCACGAACTACATCATGAGTTCCATGTGTTCTTTACCATGGGTGTAATGTAAGAGGTGGATACCCTAGGGTCAATGGGGTGTGTGTACACACATTGAAAGAGGCCTGTAATTGTAAGATGTGGTAATCCGAATCATGTTCAAAACATTGTGAAAAAAATTGGGAAAGATAGTTGAAAGGTTAGGAAAATCAATTTAACCATCAGTAAAACGCCCGCCCCAAGGTCGGAACATGATAAATTTTGAGCATAATGGGCTTTAGGTATAATGTCAAAGAGCTTGTTAGAAAGGGTATGATGATGTAGACACTTTAAAATGGAATCTTGAAATCAAACCATTTGGTGCCCAATGAATTATTCAAAAAGAAGAAGACATGTGTGTGTTGGGGGCGGTAGCAGGTCACATGTCGCCTTGAAGTGTTGTTGGAAAAGGAAGGTGTTGTTGTCGACCCATGTTAGGGCTTCAAAAAGGAAGGGATGTTGATCAACCATAACACTAACGGCTATGATTGATGTTACAAAAGGCCAATTCCTTAAATAGGTTGTTAAAGCGATGGTGGTTGTCGATATGAACCTAATGCCACCGAGAATTATTGAGAAAGAAGTTTGTTTATGAACTAAAGGTCCTTCTAGGCCATCAAACAACCTTGGATTCAAAAGATGTCCAAGCATTTGAAAAAAGGAAAAGTTAAAAGAAACAAGGGAGTTTATGAAGGTGGAAAAGGGAGGTGTGCATCATAAAAGATACAATGGCCATTGCACGAAACCATGGGTTAAAATTTCACAGGCTACTTGAACATCACCCATTTTAGGGAAAAGATCGATATGTTAAACATCCTCTAAGAGGGCATCTTTGATGAAGGATGATGTGAATCATGAAGTGCCCAATGGAACCCCCAAGATTTTAATTCCTTCTAATGGGGTGCTAAACTTGGATGAGGTGATAAAATCAGGTGGCAAGCCAAAATGGGACCATGTTACACATTTATGAGGTTGGATATAAATACCTATGGCACAAAATTTGGTTTGAAAATGGTCATATGTAGATGATATAATTGAAAGGGCACTTATGATGTGAGTGTTGCCTATAAGGGATGGAAATAACTAAGAGAAAATTGATTAGCTGTAAAAAGTAATGCCCTATAGGGGACTAGGGCAAATAGTGCCCCCCCTAAAGGATCACCTTGACAGGTTCCCATAGCAAACGAGATGGTAGCAACATCACCTTCATAGTTGTAATGACTATAAAACAAAACAAACTCAAAAGCATATAATGTATGAACAAAAGGGATAAGTTACATGATGTCCCCACTTGCTGCATAAAGTTCTTGAAATATAATCCTTCGTTAGAACCGAATTAAATACGTCTAGTTGGAAAACAACCCAATCAAGGTGAAGGTCCAAGGTGCACCTAGTGCCATGGATTACTATTTTGCATCCACCCTTGGTTGCTACTTTGAATTGGTGTGGGGAAAAATGTGTTGCACAATCATCACAAAATTGAAAATAGAAAACCCAACTTGTGAATTAATACAACATTTCCCCCACGGTAATGGGACAAATTCCTTCTTAAAGTTTGGTCATGGCTAAGAGGTGGGTTGTTCCAAGGACGTGTAATTCAACGTGGAATGTGACCTTGTGCAATATGAAAAGAAAGTTGAAACAATTGTGAAAATCCATTCACATAATTTTTTGGGAAAAATTAATCTCGAACAAGTTCAAAAACCATCCTGAAATGACCATTTGCAAGTAAATGCAACATGCATTAAAATGCCAATTTGAAGGAGTCTAACAAAAGCTTGAGGTCCTGATTTGGTTTTTAGTTTTTTAGGAATCGGGAAAAAACCATCTAATTCAATATGTAGAATGGTGAAAATTAAAGTGGTGTTAAAGGAAATGGTGCCAAAGCTTGAGTTGCCTGAAAGTATTCCTAGGCACGTCCAAGGACTAAACTACAGAGACGACCTTTATGAGCTGGAGGATTATGTTTGGGAAGAAGCATTAAACTCAAATTTGTTGTTAAGGTTTAGGCCCATAAGAAAAATTATCTGTGCATGTTTTCCCAATCACTTGTTAGAAAGCATTTGAATTAGATCTGCATTTTTCTATGTTCAGTAGCTTTGCCCTAAGGGAGCAAAAAAAAGACACCATTATGATAATAAGAGGAGCAAATGCCAAACTGCAACATCATACGAGTCCTATGCCAACTTATTCAGTGGAAAATGAAATGCCATTTTTACATCATGTTGTAAAATAACAAAAATGTGGTTATACAGTTGAAGATGATGAAAACTTAAATGGAAAGACCCAAGGACATCCAATGTTGAAACCCAAGCTTAAGCATATGCATGCAAGGTGGGAGTAGGGGAAGGTATTGCATTAAGTTGGTCACATGGGATTGGATACATGAATTGGATGCTTGACAAGAATGTTGGTGACATGCTAACCTTCAAAGAGTAAACTAACACCCGCAAGTGGGGTAATATTAATAGAAAACCCCCTTTTTAACCAAAACTTTTAAACTACCTAACATTTACAACTATGTTCCAACTAGATTTTTTTTATGTTTAAATAAAATTATGGCAATTACTAATTAAGTTGATTTGTTTACTATATTGGTCTATAGTTGAAAGCATTTTTCAACTGCATGGTCATTTGCCAAATATTCCCAACATTGACAATATTTCCAAGTTGAACTTCCAACTATTGGGTAAACAATGTGAAGCATGTTTCAATTAAAGGGTCATTTTTCAAATATTTTTGGCATTTAATGTTCTTTAATTGGCACATAGTCAAAACATTGACTAGTGTTCAACTATTTTGGATGATAAAATGTATTAAAAGATGGATGAAATATAGTCTTGTTTGTAACTATCTTTTTCAACTAGGTTAAACAACTAGTAAGTAACTTTAATTCTATACATATAATATTGTAATATTTATTTAAAATTATGATAACATTAAATTACATGTAAATTTTATTCGTATAAGTGAATGGTTTTTCTTGTGCATATAAATATTAAAATTTAATTTCAAAATAAAGTTTTTATATATAAAAAAATGTTAGTAATAATGTTTCTGTTCAATACACATGTAATTTATTATTTATATGTAGATCATTACAACATATCAAGTAATCACACATAATTAACAATATTGTGCAACTATAATGTTTATTCATTTTTATACACACGATATCTTAATATTTGTTTAAAATATGATAAAAATCATTAAACACTAATGTATCGTATGTCATTGGCCCAAGTTTGAATGCATTCAATTGAATTTTCCTTCCAAACCCCTTTTTGCAATTTGTTTGAATTTCCAACAATAATACATACCCACCAAAAATTCAATAATATTGTTCACATTTTAGGTATCAAAATTATGAAACCAACTTTGATAAATCAAACTTAGTGAGGGCTTTCCAATAATACCAAGAACAATCCCAAATTCCAATATAATTTACAATGTTGGTTTTTCAAAAAATTCAATGAAAAAATGGTTCAATAATCAATAGATTCCACACTATAACTCCAAACATTTTAAACCAAATCGTTGCACCCTTATTCATTGAGAACTTTTTGATGATAAGTTCCATAGCATAACTTAAGATACCTTGGTTTAAGAAATACCATTCTGACAAAACAAAATAAATTACCTTCTTTCACGGATAATTTAATAAGGTAACATGTGTTGTTGGCCCAAAATGTGAACACACTCAATTCATTTTCCCTTCTAAACCCAATTTGTTCTAATCTGTTTGAATTTTCAACAACAAAATTCATTCAAAATTTTTCCACACCTTGAGTGTGAAAATTATGAAGTAAATTTCATTAAATCTAATTCACATTTACTTTCCAACAACACCAAGTACACCTTTGGATTCGAATAAAATTTATGTTTATGATTTTATTAATTTTTATTAAAAAAAAGGTTCAATAATCAATAACCTTTGCGTTGTAACTCCAAAAAATTTCAACCCAAGTCAATGCACCCCTAGTCATTGTTAGGTTTTCAAAGATATCAATATCATTATATGAAGTAATTTGGTTTGGGAAATTTCAACATGATAGAATAAAAAAAAACTAACTATCTACCTTCATTAATAGATTAAATTATGTGTAAATTATCTTTGTATAAAATGAATGGTTTATGTATGATGCAAATACTTTTTGTGCACCCAAATAATGAAATTTGATTGAAGGAAATTTTTTTAAATTCTGAAATATAAATTTGTAATAATGTGCATGTTCAATACACCTAATTATTATTTATATGTAAATTGGATTTTAGTTTACAACTTATCAAATAATGATACATAATTAATATTTTTTGTGGAATTCCAATGTTTATTAATCTTTATAAACATGATATCTGATTATTTGCTTTAAATTGTAATAAATTTTCATTAAACATTAAACTACATGTAAATTCTATTTGTGTAAATGAATGTTTATGTATGATGCAAATATTTTTTGCACATCTAAGTATTAAAATTTAATTTCAAAATAAAATTTAAGGAAATTTTGAAATAGAGTTTGTAATAATGGAAGCTCAATATATGTAATTTATTATTTCTTTTTAATTCAAATGTTGATTTACAAAAATCAAGTAATGATACATAATGCATAATTTGGTGGAAGTTTGATGTTTATTCATTTTTATACCTAGAATTTCTTAATATTTTTCAAATTATAATAAATATTCATTAATTATTAAGGTACACATAAATTTTTTTTGTATACATGAATGATAACATGTGATGAATTTTTTTGTGCATATAAATATTACCTTAATTTGAAACTAAGTTTTTAAAAAAAATTGAAATATAACTCAATTAATAATGTGTATGTTCAATACATGCATAATTCATAATTTCTATGTAAATTCAATTTTAGTTTACAACATATCATGTAATGATACATAATTAATCATTTTTAGAATTTTAATTTAATTTTAATTTTTTTCCATTAGTTCCAATAATTTTTTCATATATTAAAAGTATTAATTCATTTATTATTAAATTATAATAATTTTTTGAATAACTAGTAAATATTTTTAATAAATTATCATATAATTTCAGAAATTATTTGTATCTAGAACTAATATAATATAATATATTCTTATTTAATATTTATTATACTAAGTCATTTAATAGTTCCAACAAGCTAAATAAAAATAAAGATAAAAATATTTAAATAACTAGCCTAATTTAACTACTAGTTATAATAATATTATTAATGTTGTTGTTGTAATTGTAGTCAATTATTAAATATCACAAAATTATAATAATTAATGTAATTAAAATATCATCTAAATTTTATTATTGAATATTTATATTTGAGTTAATTTTTTGTTTTATGAAATGTTAATAAGAATTTATAATTAATTTCGAGTTATAAAAAATATTCAGTGAAAATTAATTATTTAATAGATAAATACATTTAATTTCTATTTTAAAATAAACTAATCATTATATTATTTAATAAATGATGATAATATGTTTAATTATTTAATTATACAACTATATAATTAAAAATAGTTGATGAATAAATATTAGAAATAAGTAGCTAAACCTAATCTAAGAAGATTATTAGTTTAAGTGTAGGCCTAACTAAGCTTAGATTAGCTTGTAGAACTAAATTACAACTATCTGGGTTACAACTAGGCTAGACAGCAAATGGTACTTTATCACTGAACGTTCTCAAGTTTTCTTTCGTTTTTGCACCAAATTGAACATTTTTTATGTCATTGGAAGTCCAAAATAGAAAGCTACAAATAGTCTTTGAACCTCAAAAGCAAAGGAACAAAACAAAGAATGCAAGAAGAGAAAGAGTGATATTTTGTTTCAAATTTTGTCTCTAAAACCCCTTTACTTCCAACAACAATATTTTGCTCAATTCTCATGCATTTTGAATGATTTCAAAGGCTACAAATGCACTATCTCAAAATCTATCAAACTTGTTTAAAGTGATTTTAAATTAAAAAATAGTTAAAGAGCTGAAGCTTCAAAATCATACTGAACATTTATGAAATAATCCAAAGCACAACCCCCTTCACTTTGAAAGGGCATATCTTGCTCATTTTCCATTGAATTGTAGCATTTTTTTATAGATTTGGATATGATAAATGGAGGACTACTAAATTGTTTTAAGTTTCAAAAAAAATAGACCATGGACAAGAAATTTATAATGATTTAATATCGTTAAATGTTCGGTGATAGGTGTATTTACCTTAGGTCATAACTAAATTTTTTATCCCATATTGTTTGGTTTCCATTCCATGAATCCAAACTATATAAAGAAGTGCACTATGATTGTTGGAAAAAATAATAAACATGAAAATCTAATAGCCATTTGGGATGAGCCAATCAAAAAGGTTCAACCCTAAAAATTAAACCAAATGAAATAGGATTTCATTTATTAATTGCCATGTGGTTTAGGTCTAGGCCTAACATAAATGCTTAGATCTAGCCCTAACTTAAGCCTAAATTAAATGGCATGTGTTTAGGTTTAACCTAGGTGCATAGGTTTAAACCTAACCTATGTTTAGGCACCATGTGGGCTAAACTATTGATGTGGATGTGCCACATGCCATTTAATTTTTGTTGACCCCAAAATTTGTGAGCATGCCACGTGTCATTTAACTATTCATTGATCCCACATTTTATGAATGTGCCATGTGTCAACATTATGAGTGTGCCACATGTCACCAAACCATTAGCCAAATGTTCGATTTACATAATTGTGACATAATTGAAATGCTCAACTTACATAGTTGCAACCTAATTGAAATTGTAATTATATTTTTGGCTGATGTCATATTTAGTTTGTGGATGAAGTTCATCCATTAGTCGAATGTAGTTGATAACATCCTTCGACTATATTGGTAGAGCAATTTTCAACTAAATTAATAAGTAGTGGCATGTAGTGCCTATTGTTGTGGTGTTAACACATGACATGCACTTTCGACCATAATTTCACTCTTGACTTGTACATTTCGACATTATTGGTTAGTAGTTGCAAAAAATAAATTGCAACTATATGTGTAGTTTTCGACTTTGTTTGTAGTTGAACAATAGTTGAAAACGTAGTTGCAAAAGGGGGGGTTTTCTACTAATGTAAGAGGTTCTAGGTGGAAGTTGTGTTCATGGTTGGGAGATAGGGGTAGGTTGTGGGGTTGGATCATGAACAATAGTAGGGGTTGGTGTAATAGATGGGGAAAGGTCCCATATGTGCATATCGATGGGGATTGGGAAAGTGTAAGGTTGGGGCCTTAGATTTGCACAAAGGATTGGAGATCGGTAAGGGGAATTGGTAAGTGGCACTTGGGTTGTTAAAATGATAAGGAAAGGTAATGGGTGGTGTGTGTTATGCATAGGAAATGAGGTGGGGAACAAGTATGTGGTCACACAGGAAAAGGCAAATGGGCGATGGGAATTACAAGCTTCAATGTGACATGGTAAACTAAGGGACATGGGATGTTTTGTGCCCCATTTTTTAAAGACTACCTACCTATATTGGGCAATGTTAAATCTAGAAAAGTAACCATACCAAAATTAAGCTTGTGAAAAGAAAAATGATGGAAAACCACCTAAAGTTCCTTAGTGACGCGCTCCCAAGTCCCTAGTTAAACTCAAGTTGGGTCTAAGTTACTCTCACAGCGAAATTGTGAGGAACTTGGGGCACGCTTCCAGCTCTCAACACTAGAAGGGGTAGAGGGGCGTGTTGAAGCTCCGAGATGGGACTAGGAAGAGTGACAAGCTATTCACTTACTCGAACCTGCATCAAACCAACCAACAAGTTGGTTAGTTCACATTCTGGAGCACCCTTGGTGCTAGGACAAGCCACGGGCAACTCTGGATTCACTTGATTCACCACAACCCGGACTTGGGGGAAGCCACCACCTTCCCCCATATAGTATACTTTGTGCCTCTTCACGGCACCCACATCCGAATGGACTCCCAAGTCCCAAATTCGGGAGTGTGAGTTTCATCCTCGCACTCCCTCTAAGTAGGGTTGTGACACCTAACTAGGGTGTTATGCCAATGACAAACCTTAATTTTTTTTAAAAAACTTTATCACCATTACTTTACGAAATTCAACACCACCTATACACATGACCACCAAAATATTACAGTTACCATGTCTTTTTCCCAATCCTATAAAACTAAAAAACTTGTTGTACTAAAGTTTCTTAAAAAATCATTTCAATGGATTGGTTATCTTCATAAAAAAGTTTTTTTATGAAAAAAACATTCCACGTAGGTGGCTAGTTATAAGAAAATAATTGTCGCTCTTGCTAGGCTTTTCTTGTCCCACCCATGCTTATAGGCAACCCATGCCAAAGCAAATAGTTGCTTGATGTTGGCAACATGCAACAAGGGATTTGGGAATAATCCAAGGCTTGCTGATACAAAAGCCCAAGCACACGACACACACACACACACATGATTTTTGTTGCCTGAAAAACAATGACCTCAAAAATAGTTGATCGCAAAAAAAATGAAGGTGGCAATGGTTACAACGTTGCAAGGTCATGCGACATCTACACTTTTGAAATTTTGGACCTAGAATGGGTCTTTGACATTTTTTTTTGTCTCGTTACCCATGAAACTAGCCCCACAAATCCTCTAAGGGTTATGTAATGTACTACATAAAAAAACCAAACCTTTAATTACATACAAAAAAAACATTCACATGTTCCATCTATTCTTTGGACACCTAACTAGATTCCTCATCCTACTTCAAGCTTTTTACTCAGTAAACTTTCTGCACTCTTGAGAAGAAGGAAACCCACAAAGTATCGACAAGATTCTTGACCTCATTCTTGAAAATCTACACTATTGACTTCAACCTATCAAACTTGTGCTTTAGATTTGGTACTTCCTCCTACCAACAATAGTCCTAAACTTCATGTATTTTTATGCACATGATTGAAGATGGGTATTCTATCAATTCTAGATTGTTTCTTAAGATTATTTTGTTGTGTTGGTAAAGTAAGCTTATTATTGTGAAGCTCCTACCTATTGATTCAACCCCATCAGAATGAACATGCTCAACACACCATGTAACATGGATGATGTATGGTTAAGGAAAAGAATTCATTGTCTCCCTATCTTATAGTTAACTACAATAATTAACCATGTATCAACCAGTGTTATCTTGGTATTGACAATTAATTAGATTGGGTGAACTTTTGGCTTTGGCTTTACAATTTCATACCAATATGTTCTAGTCATTCAGATTTTTGCTCCTTGATATGGTTGGAACCAGTGTTGGTTAATTTTCATTAAAACCTCAATTAGTTCTTAGACCAATTTTCAAATCATGTCTCATAAGGATAATCGATTGGTATCACCAAAGGTGATAATCAGTTTGAAAATTGAATTAACATATCACCCAAAAGACAACTAATTTTTTTTCTTTTTAAATTTGAGAACCAATTTAATTCTATGAGAAAACTAGACCTCAATTTACATATTAGTCATTGAATTAGGTTAGTTTTGGGCTAAGGTTAGTAGATAGAAAAGGTTCATTGTTAGGTGGGAAGCCTAGGTGGTGCCCATTGGTATAAAAACCTTTTTGGGGTTAACCATTTTTAATCATTTTTTTTTTTCTCTTTCATGTATGTGTTTGTTATCTTGTGTTGTTACTTTGCACCGTTCCTTTGTGTTATTTGTGTTGTTCCCTTGTGTTGTTCCTTCAAGTTATTTTTTTACATTATTAATGTTGTTGTTAATTTCTCATGTTGGTTCATCACATTGTTAGTGTTATTGGTTCGTCAAGTTGCTTATGTTGTTGTCAATTTGTCGTGTTACTTGTGTTGTTGTTAGTTTGTCATGTGCTAGTGTTTTTAGTTTATCACATTGTTAGTGTTGCCAATTTGTTGCATCATTGCTAATGGTGTTAGTAAATGTCATGTTGTTAATGATGTTATTGGGTCTTTACATTGTTAATGGTGGCACTACAACAAAAGTGTCCCTATACACCAAGTGATTTCACTGGATTTTGAGTGAATTCAATAGTTGTAATGAATGAGACTTGTAGGGAAGCAATGAATTCATTAATCTAATGAATGGAGACTAGTGAATTGCACCCACATTTTGTAGTAATGTGGTATTGGTTCATCACATCGCTCATGTTATTGGTTCATTGTGTTAATATTTTTATTATTGAATCATCATGTTGTTAATGTTGCTAGTTTATTCCATCATTGGTGTTATTATTGTTAATTCATTGTGTTGTTGACGATGTTGGTTCATCACGTTCCTGATGTTGCTAATTTGTCACGTTGTTGTTGTTATTGATATTAGTCCGTCATGTTGTTAATGTTGTTGATTCAACATCTTACTAATGGTGTTATTGGGTCATTATGTTATTGGTGGTGTTGTTGGTTAGTCATGTTATTGGTTTTATTGTTGTTTCATCACATTGCTAGTGTTGTTGGTTTGTTGTGTTGCTAGGTTGTTGTTGTTAATTTGTCATGTTGTTGATTCATTGTGTTGTTGGTAGTATTGTTAGTTCGTCGCATTATCGGTGTTACTAGTTCATTGCATTGCTAGTCTTGATGATTGATCGTCGCACTATTAATGTTAATGTTGGTTTTTTGCATTGTTAATGTCATTGTTAGTTTGTTATGTTGTTGGTGTTAATGTTGGTTAAACACATTGGTGTTGTTACTAGATGATCTAGATCATCATGTTGTTAGTGTTAATATTGGTTTGTCATGTTGCTGGTTTTGATGTTGGTTGGTTGCATTGTTGGTGTTATTGCTAGATCATTTTGTAGTTAGTTTTGGTCCGGGTTTTTCGCATTGTTGGTGTTGATGTTTATTTCTTGAGTTGTTCATGTTATTGCTAAATCATTGTATTGTTAGTGTTGTTGTTGATTTGTCACATTGTTGGTGTTGACGTCGATTAGTCACATTGATGGTGCTACTACTAGTTCATTTTATTATTAATTTTGTTATTGTTTCGTTGCATTATTCCCAAGTACCCACTTGAACCTCCTTGTGTTGTTCCTTTGCATTGCTAGTTACTACTTCTATTGCATGTGTTTAGGTGAGGTACTACCCCCATCACATCACCTTGTAGGTGGCAAATTGGTGGTTCATCATGTTACCCTACACCTCCCATTACCAAGTACCCGCCATTGCCATTTACCCCCTCTAGTGATGTTGTTGGTTTGTTGCATCATTGGTGTTACTATTGGTTTGTTATGTTATTTATGCCATGGTGACTTGTACTACCCCCTTACATTACCTTATGTAAGTTGTGGAACTTTTCTACAATAAAAAATAAAAAGAAAAAAAGTTGAATCTTTCCATTTGTTTTTTAAAAATAAATTTATTTGTTTCTTTCCATTTTTATTTGGTTTGTGTGTGTGTGCGCGTGTGTTTTTAAATGGGGTTTTCGGGAACAATTCTTAAAGGAGTCCAACATTAATATTTGCATCTACTTGTAAAAAAATTGAAGAAAATTTTGGATAATTTGTAAATTATTTTGTAAAATTTTTCATTTTAAGTTGCAAGGTAGATTTTGGTGTTTTGGTTTATCATACATCTGTTTGGATTTTTTTCTCTATCTCAAGGTTGTTTTTTTTTGTAAAAATTGAAAATCGTTCAATATTTTGAAAATGAAAATATGATAAATGAAAATACATGTGAAGTGTTCGTGAATGATGTAATGGAAATAAAATGTTTGTAAAAATGTGAAATAAACCCCAGTTTATAGTCGGAACCTTGAAAATGAAAAAAAACAATGATTTTTTCATAAAAAATTTACACACTCAATGAACAATTTAGAAGTCACATGGTATAAATTATTTACGTTGGGTTTTTTTCTAATGAACGATAAAAAGGATGTTAATGTGAAATGACCATAAACATGAGATGTATTTATTATTACATTAATGCAATCTTTTTTTGTAACTTTATATCTCAAGCAAAAATATATATAATCATATATAATAAAACAAATGGAATAACAACATTGAAAAAAAAAATGCAAACCATTTTATTATTGGAAAAATATTCAAGGAGGAAGTAAATAGTCCATTGAGAGGAAAAGTGGAAAAACAACATGCAAAGAAAAATCAAATCCATCTGGTAGTGCATTTGTTAATTTTTTTGTTGCCAAAGATCTTTTCCAAAAGGATCATATGTAGCAAAAATTACTTTTTAAGGATATTGGCTTATTGATTATTAAAAATCATCTATCCATGCAATTTGTGGAAAGTCTATGGATGAAGCACCTATGTTCACATTTGTGTCCAAAACTTGTTTTTTTTCAAGAAATTTTCCTTGAATTAGTGGAAAAAATTAAACAATTACATGTTTTATTAGCTTTGGCAGAATGTAATTTTGCAATAGCCAATTTTGATCTTTGGATGTCAAAAAGAATGCATGACAAATTTTTTTTTGTGATTAACTTTGGGAGCTAATTGGTAGTTAAAAAATGTTACATTTGGTCTTTATGAGGATGCAAATACTTCTAGGAAGACTTTGGCTAAAAACTTGATTGAGTTATTAACAAAATATAACTTGAGAAAAAAATTATTACTTATTTGAAAAATAAGGGATTTAATTTGAATAGAAAGACTATTGCATTAAATTTAGTTGTAAATTGTGACATTTTAGGTTTGGAGGAAAGTTATCAAGGCATTTGCTTTGGGCATGCATTTTCCAAGGTTTATCAATATGCTACAATAGATGAAAAAGTTTGTAAAGACTTTATATATGTTTATATTAAGAATGCACAATGAGATTTGTAAAAATGTATAACTTGGCCAAAAAATATGGGAAAGGTTGACAAGAGTGGAACAAAGCATGAGTTGAATTTGGTTTGGCCCCAAAGAAGTTGAATACATTAGTGAAGACAAGGTATTTTTAAAATTTGATGTATTGTTGAAATGAAAAATATATGTGTTGCAATTTTTATAATTAGTTTCAGTTAGTAGTAAGTTCTAATTTTTTTTTGTCTTTTGTAAATTTGAGAGCAAAATTATCCATTTTTAGGAAGCATTACAATTTCAAAAAAGAATGTTTAATGTTATAATAGGCAAGTTATAGTTAGGATGAATGCACGAATGCCTCCTCCTTTGACATGGCACATCTTTCAAATCGTTGTTGATGTCTTTTCCCTTGTTATGTTTGGTTATGTTCTTAATCAATTTAAATGTCATTGGTTACTAAATGATGCATTAAATTATGCCATCTTCATTTATTGGAAATTAAAAGATGAATTTAGAATTTCAAGTTCTTTTGATAATTTTATGGAAAAGGAGTCTATTGTTGTTCATGTGTTAGGTTTTTGGCTTTTAACATGAAAAAAATAATTTCAATGTTTAAAATTTTAATTTTATTTTTGAGAAAGTATGAAGAAAAAAAGATTCATAACATGTTATCTTTAAACTTCAATCCTGGGTTCAAATTTCTTTTAAAAATTTTAAAAATATAATGTAGTCATTCATGTGAAACAAATTAAAATGAGTGTCATTTTGACATGGAAGTTAAATAGTCATACCACATAAAACTTGTAAATTTTTGTGATTGAATGAAACCTTGTTTTAATTAATCTTTTCCATAATTATTTTCATACTAACATTAATAACGAGACTTGAACCCTAGTTCAAACTATGCATAAGAAGACCCAAAGTATGTAATGGGTAGCACCACAATGTGTCTAAGCGATATCCATCTTTTTTGAAGAAAAATGGATAAAGCAAAGGGTAGATAATGAAAAAAAGTAGATAATACTTTTGTAATTTTTGTATTGCATGCAATAAAAACCCAAAACTTATTTAACATTTTCCTAAACTTTGATGGTTATTGTTACATATTTGTGTGACATGGTCTTAGGGTAGCTTTCCATTGAGAATTTGTCACAATTGAAGCCCACCCAACTAGGATTTTTGTTTCCTTGTGCACTTTCACAAAGAATTTTTATTGTGACAATGCAAGTTGTGGGAACACATTTTCAAATGGGAATACAAAAGGAACATAATGTTTTGTCGTGACTTAAATATTATCTTTCCAAATGAGCTTGTAATGTTGATCATGTTCAATTATTCATTGGATTTTGTCTCTTGGGAGAAACTTGTAATGTCACTTTGTTTCAATAACAAATATGGATCATCATATTTGTCATTTTGTCATTTCATTCAACATCTTATGTGGGGCAATAGTAATGTTGGTTCATGTCTTTGTGTAGGGACACTCTATTGAATCAAATCTCATTTGTTATCATATTATTGGCATTAGAGAGGATTTAACAAGATTTTGAAATAGAGATGGTCCATTTTTTTATACTATTAAATGAGGAAATTGTAATAATTTGGGATATTCTACTTTGGCAACAAAAACATTTACTTGGGCTACAATATGGGCTATGGTATATAAGCCCAAATAATACATTAGTGGGGAATGCATAGCAATGTTGTCATTAGAGAGGGTTTAGTGGCAAGGACAAGAAAAAGATATAACAAGGAAAAGATTATGTGTACTTGACAAATAATGAAAAATAACTATATAGCTTTATTGCTTAAACAAAGTATCATGCAAATTAAGCATGAAATTGATTTGGAATACAATGTGACAACTTGTTAGATGAAACTAAAATCTGATGCCCTTCAAACCTTTTTTTATATTATCCAATGGAGCTTTCTAGAAGTTCATAAACCTTCTAAGACATTCATCCAACTATTTTATTGATAAGCTTATATAAAATAACCCTTAATTTTTTTTATGTTGACCATGATTTTACTATTTTATTACTCTATAATTTCTTGGGTTTTGGGTGACAATTTGATTTATACCTTTTTTATTATTCTTCAAGGAGTTTTTTTTAGAAGCTTCTATTAACTTTGTCTTTTATAAGTTTTTGCTAACTACATCTTTTAAAATTTTCTATCAATTGTTTTTTGAATTACTTTTTCTAAAAGCTTTTGCTAATTCTACATCTTTTAATTAAAAACTTCATGTGTTACTTAATGTCAATAACATTTAATGCATTTTAGGAAGATGTTTGAAATTTCAAGTTTAGATTTGAGTATTTGTGTGTCTTGATAGCTCCAAATCTTCAAAAAAACCATCCATGTTGTTTCCTTGAGGCATTCTTGATAGAAAATTACATGTGAATAAACATGTGGCAATTGAAGATTAAAAACATGTGATATTTGATCAAATATCTTTAAATTGTTTGGAATTGTTGAATGTGTAGTGTCAAATTTTGTTCCAAGATTTGTTTAGAGTGTATTTGCTTGTGGACAACATCACTTGTAATGGCTAGGTAAAATATATTTTGAATTAATAAAAAAGGGAATTTGGATGTTTGAAGGGAATCCCACAAGTTTGTGGAACTTTGGATTGCACACGTGTAATTGAGTTTCTTAGTCATGAAAGATCCATAATTTATTATGAAAAAAACATAATTATAATTGTGTTGTGCAAATAATCATGGATTTGAGAATGTGATTTTTGGATTTTTGGTAGGTTTCCTTGGAATTATGCATGATTAATGTGTTTAATAAATCCTAAACTCTATTGGTTAGTGGAATCAAGATTTCATTTGAATGGCCCTAAAAGGTGAATCCAAAGAACAAATATTTCGGATATCATCATAACAAATGTTGGGTACACCCAATTGAAATGGTTACTTGTACCAGATCTACACATAGACATTGTTGTCATATTTACATGACAAATTCAATTTCAAACATAGTAGTATTTGTATGGTAGTTGAATGTGCCTTTTGTAGGTTGAAAAATATTTGGTGTATTTTGATGTGTCCAATTTGGGACCTTGATGTGAAATTAATACTCAAAATAATTTATACTAGTTGTTTGTTGCACAACTTTATGTTGGACCACATTAATATTTTATAGATGATGATGTCTTCATGCATGGGCACTGCGACGATGGTAACAGAAAAATCTTTTGACATGTTGTAGATGAAATTGAAGTTGTGCAACAAACAATTGTTTAACATTTATCTTTTAAAATGTTTTTTCATAACCTCACATGTTGTTGTCATCCATATCAACATGAGTTGTTCGTACATAAACATTGTCAAGGACAAATTTGACACTAAAAACTTTGTTTATGTGTTAATATACAAATTTCAATCATGTGATAATTTTGACCCCTATGCCAAAAGATGCTTCACTGTTACTACTCAAAATCTATGTATGCACATCCACTCAATTGTCCCTCTCATTATGGAATCAATGTAGCTAGAGAAACATCATAAGTTAAGAAAAAAATTATGTTAGAAGACCTTTAAATTGAAATGCATACATTACCAAAAAAATGAATTCTAAAGACATTGGCAATAGAAAGTTTTCAAACATATATTAATCAACAAGTTTGAAATATGAAAAATGGGTAATCATACTTGACCATTGCCTATTTTGATAAAACATCAATAACAACATTTTCTAAAATAATCAAAGTTGGAACTAATTTTTGTCAAGTTGGGTGGAAAGTTGAATTCTATGTTTTCATTGCCATTCTAGTGAACCCCTATAATGTTCCAATTTCCTAGAACTAAGGCTATCATATAGGTTCCCACACAAAGCATAACATGACAATGTTGATTTACCATATGTAAAAATCACGTTTCTAAATTTAACCTCATCCTCATTCTTGTTTACTACATATGAGCATACCCACTAATAATCATTTGCAATGCAAAGCAAATTAATTGAAATGTAACAACTAAATCCCTAAAGTCATCATGTTTTTTCACCTGTAAAGCCATGATGTCTTCATGTTTCTTCTTCTCAAATTGCAAGAGCTCATTATGCCAAGCATTTTCCTTCTACTGAGCTTGATCAATAGACACAATCAATTTGTTATAATTTCCTTCCAAGGCCATCTTCAAACCTTCATTGGCATAAGGCCAAGCCTTTCAATGCTTTGAAGAGTACATTGATGTACTCCCTTTTCCATCTCCCTTATTAGAAGAGTATGCTTGGTAACTTCTTTTCTTATTCACCACCAATAGCACTAAGCCTTGAAGAAATTTCTCAAGAGTTTCAAGTACAAAAAGATAGTTGAAAGCACCAAGATTTTGAAAGATATACACTGTAAAGGTTATGATCATTCAACTAAAAAAAACAAACTATAGAAGCATGGAGATTTTACAACTTGTGAAAATGTAAAGGTTACGACAATTCTAACCCATTGTAGCTATGGTGTTTATAAAAAATTTAGGATACATTTGTCGAGATCTAGAAGGCAACCAAGTGGTCAAATGTTTGAATACTTCATTTTTTAAGTTTATTTTCAAGTTGAATTTTTTTTCCTTCTCAAGTTTGGGCATGTTCCAAAATGATGGCATACCACTAGGGATGTTTTTATCATAATCTCTTTGAACTATGTGACCCCACGTATTTTTAACCTAATTGGGACTACAAATTCACATTGAATTTAAAACATTGATCAAAAACTCCTTGCCATATTCGATTACTCGTTTGATGGGCTTTACGCTTTGATGTAGTTGGCCCATGAAACTCCCAACCTTTGTGCTTCCATAGCACATTTGCAAATGATAATGACCTAATATCAGGATCAAACTAGTCAATACCAGTAGCACATTATAGGTTGAAATCATATTTTTCAGGTTGAAATTTGGCAAAATTTTGTGAATAAAAAACACACTTTTATTCCTAATCAGCTTTGTTTTGTGCAGGCTCATTACAGATTATTTGCATCCACCCAATTGATTTCAAGGATAACAAGTAGCTCTGCATAAAGGGTTTAGGGTTTCAGCTCCCGCTTGTGGCCACTTATTGCAAGTTCAAACTTGAAACCAGCAACAATCACAATAAGAAATAATGTTCCATGAAGTTCTCCAAAAATGGATCTCACACTTCACAGTAACACCTGGTGAACAATCCTCAGAATGCAGGAACACAGGAAAAGCCGCATTGTTTCTTCATCTCTACCATGAAGGGAGAGACCCAACAAACAGCAGCCTCCAGACTCCAACAATTTCATCACTACTTTGTTGGCCTTGCCTTGGGAGGCAAGGATATTGTGTTTAGATTCATTATAGAGTATAGTAGCTTAAGGGATTTTGGCCCCTAGGTAACAACAGTTTCTATTTTTATATGGGGATTTTTGAAAGATGATATTTTTGCCAGGCTTGTGTTGAAACTTGAGATTAGTTATAGAGTTATAATCTCTTGAAGGATTTTTGGTTTCTTTTAGAGCATTTTTTGAAGATTAGGTATATTTTTGCTTGGTGAAATATTTGAGTTTCCGTAATTCTTCTTTTGCCTTCAGATACTCTTTAATGTAAATGGCAAGGCTACAGTATTTTGAGACCATTCATTCTGGTTCAAATGCTGAAGAGTTTAACTTTTAAACCAGTGTTGGGCGGTTATTAGAAACTGCACTGAACCATTTCTGGATATCAGGGCGGTTCTTAGGGTTGATAACACTGATTCTCAAAAAATCAAATGCTTGGTTCTGATATATAACCATGGATGTCAAAAAATCAAATACCCAGTTTGATATATAATAGCAGTTTTTTTTTTTTGTTTTGGAAAGTGTCAAATAATCACCCATAGGGTAAACCAGCCAATGATCAAACACTTAAGCACTCAAGGCAGGCTGGATACAAAGTGAGGGCTCCATTGTTTTTGGTGTCCAAATAAAACTTGAACACTTCTTATTGGTGCATCTGGTGCACTAAAATTTGTCAAAAATGAAATAGAATTGAGAAAATTATGACCCCCAAAGTAGAGGGGGTCAAGAACTCAGAAAAAACAAACCACCGAAAGCTACAAAGGTCAATTCTTGAACATCAAAAAAATTCTATATATGTTGTTCTACTGCTATTAGAGTTCAAAGATGATTTGTAGAACTTCAGGTGATGCTTCTATAACACTTTAAATTGTTTAAAATAATAAGAAATAAGAAAGTTATGAGGTTTGAAAGTAAGAGGGGTCAAAATGAAGAAAAATGAAAAAAATGTGTTTTGCAAGTCAAAGAAACGTTTTTTTTTAAACTGCTCTTTTTTGGCTGGTCCTTTGGCTTTGCATTTCAAAGACAATTTGTAGAGCTTGAGAAGGCACTCCTATAACATTTTAAATCACTCAAAATGGAGAAGAATTGAGAAAGATCTGCCAAAGTGTTTGAACGATATGCAAGCGATCGATGATAGGTCGATTTACCCTAAACCTGGTGGTTCTATGAGGTTTTTGAAATAACTGGGACTGGACTCACAGTTTTTTGGTTCTTAATTTGTTCAAAATCCCCAGAACCAATGGCAATTAAAAATCAAATACCTGCCCAACACTGGTTTTTAACATTGTTCAAGTTCCAAAAAAAATCCAAAAACCAGGTTTTCGAAGAAAAAATCAGTTGAGGATGTGGTAACACTTGGGCCAACGCCACAGGCCACACTATTAATAATTAAGTCACAAGTGTTTGATGTCCCACAAGCAAATCACCCCTTTTTGTGTGATTATAAGCCAAAATTTGGGAGACCAAGCATACACTCACAAATTGAGGATGTGATACCATACATGTTGGATGCCCCACACCTGCATGTCTGCAGAATGTTCATGTGCATGTATAAAACATTTGGGCACCGGTATTTCTGATGCAAACATATCTTCACAGAAGATGATACTGCTGATGCCTGGTAGCCAAGACACTAATGTCCCCCCATTCAGCCTTGAAACTTCACGCTTGTTGACTCCAAGCCACAGACTCTGCAGTATGGCTACTCTCTTCCTTACAGAATCCCAAAGTGGGTCCATGACCAACTATCATTTCCTTCAGTAAGGTCTGATGCCAACTTGAATTTGTTCAGTTTTTTCCTCTTCTCCCTTTTTTTCTCAAATCCACAGCTTATCATCATAACTTTTCTTCGGCCTGGAATGAAAATCGTTGAGATTGCAGAGACAAAAAACTCCACCAAAAAAAACAGGTTGAATGCAGTAGCCAAAAAGCCTCTCACTCAGTCTCATACACAAAACTTCAGATTTTATCACCTGATCATGAATGGCATTGAGCAGCTGCCATTACTGCCCCACTACGAACAGCATCAGTTCTCAACAGTGGATCTAGATATAAGAAATGATAATAGAGATATCCATAAAGTCACCCTGTCTTCACCCTGTCTTTGGCCTCATTTCACCCAAAGTTTATGTCACATGTCTGGAAGCAATGCAAAGGACTTAATCATGATATTGGCTTGAAAGCTCTCAAGTTGTTCTGCTATTCTTAAGGACCATCAACCACTATCCACATCCATTCCCTAGTTGATGATATTTTTCATGTGAAGTTTAGAGTCCAGGAATTATACTTTGCATCTAGATATAGAGCCCACCCTTGACTGGGGGCAGTAGCCTTTTGATGGAGAGGCTCTTATTATCTTATTAGACCCCTAGATATGCCCTAGCAGATATACCCTAGCAGGGGTTTACACATCTACATGCCTAAGTGTTAAGGAAACATTCTGGTTAGTTAGTGAAGGTAGAATGTAGGGTATGTAATTAGTAAATAGTTGGTTGCTAAATTTGAATAAGAGTTTTGGAATAAAATTTTGGATGAATATTTTTTCTATCTTTTTGTTTTGGAACATACTTTCTTAATGCAATTTTGAGAGTTTCTTGCATTTCTGTGTTTTGGTAATGAATTTTGGAGATGTCTTATAATACTTTTGTGGTGTACTATAAAAACATATGTAGAATCAAGATTGTAGTAATCAGAACCTGCAAAAACAATAGCTATTAGTGTTGACTATAAATGTGTAATTAATTTGCATGTAGATATATAATCTTTAGGAATGTTTATGATTTCGTTCAAGAACTTGATCAAGAAATAAAAATTGAATACTTGCCATTAGGCACACCAAATTACAAAAATAAAATTATTCATTGCTGAAAATTAACAAATGTTGCACACCAGCAATCATAACCTTAAATAAGAATGACTTAATATTAGTTACTATACTTACATGCACTTACATCGCACATGTATAAAAACGTCACATGTAAATGATAATGTTTATTTTAACTGAAAACAAATCATCAAAATCATTTCAAACATACCTATTTTTGAAAGGAGTAACAAACAAAAGTCGACCAACCATTTTGAACACCTTGTTTAGTCCCATTAGTCATTTTAATCATAATGTTAAGAGCATAAAAAAAGCATGTTTTTTTAGCAATGAAACAAATATCTTCTTCCTTAATTCCATGACTCCTAAGTTTTTTTTTCCCATACAAAAGTGATGGCACTCCAAATCTAATCTTGATCGAACCTACCAAAGTGATGATTAATTAAGCCATCTCATATTTTTTAGAACATTAGTTAAACTAGAGCATCACCTCCTCAAATAGTGGAGGTAATAGGTAAAACCTCCTACTAATAATTTTGAAATTATTGAATGACCTTATTATTGACGTAGTCATTATCTATCCTTTAATTTTATTCCTTATATACCGTAGATTATGTTTCCATAATCCCACTTAAATGTATTCTTAAATGAAGGTGAAGAAGAGCTACCATGTTTTCTTTACTGTTGGGGTAGATGTAGTATCTTGAGTGGAATTCATTTTGACTATAAAGTCCATGAAGGGGCTATAGGTAACAAAGGTAGCCTCTTCATGTGATGTCTATGTATGTTACTCTACTTGGAGCTAGAAGATTGGCTAGACAAGGGGGCATGTGGAACAATGTTTTTGGTACAAAGGTATGTTAGTAACGCTATGCCAAAAATATGGATCTATGGTTACTTTCATACGACTACATAGTCATTTTGGCATGAATGATGTGCCCAACTATTTGATTATGTAGTCAAATGAGTGTAGTAAAAAAAATTCATATTTTTGTTGGAACATGTAGTTGGCAATTAGGTGTTGTTTTTACATGCTTCTTTAACGTTTTATGGATGTCAAAGTTGCAAATTTGAAGGAAGTGGTGTTATGTAAGGTCAAAACTTTATGCACAATATTATGGAACACCCTTTGAGGTATGAGACCTTATTCATAAGGTGTGATGTGAGGCCCCTCATGACATTCACAACTGTATGCACAAGGTGTGACGCAAATCCTCTTGAGATTTGAAATCTTATGCACAAGGTATGATATAAGGCCCCTTTGAGATGAGAAACCTCATGCACAAGGTGCAATGTGGGGCCCCCTTCAAAGGAGAAACCTTATGTATATGGTGATATGTAAAGCCCCTTGAGATGTGAAGCAATATACACAAGGTGCAATGTAAGGCCCCTTGAGATGAAAAACCTAATTCACATGGTGCGACATAAGGTCCCTTGAGATGAAAAACCTCATTCACATGGTGCGACATAAGGTCCCTTGAGATGAAAAACCTCATTCACATTGTGTGACGTAAGGCCCCTTGAGATGCAAAACCTCATTCACATGGTGCGACATAAGGCCCCTTGAGATGCAAAACCTCCTTCACATGGTGTGACATAAGGCCCCTAGAGATGCAAAAACTTGTGCACAAGGTGCGATCTTCACAACAGCGGTCTTGTTTTGTCATATTAGGTTCCATCCATCCATCTATGTCTTGAACTAAAAGAAATATTAGCCAGGCGTAGGACTCTTAGAGCACAAAGCCCAAAGGGAGGACGGGGGGACAAAACAGCCAATTCACAAATACAATAAGAAATGAACCCTCCAAACGATGATTGGATGAAGGAAGGTCAAAACATGCCATTTTGGCTCAGCGAAATGGTTTTGGCCCTGCATTGTTGTTGCACATGATGCAGAGGCTGGTAAACATGCACAGCAAAGCTTAACACCTGTTGATTGGCTAGATAGCTTGATTGGTCGAGGTGGGCTGCTATTAGTAGTCTCCTGAGTCCTACCTCTTTGCAGTTCCAGTTTTGGTTTTATGGGTGGAGTTGCGGGGGAAAAAAAAACTTGGGGGTGAGAAATATTTGTGCAGGGTAGGGTGTGATACTGAGCACCACTGGAGATGCTCAGATAGTTGGAGAGGAGGTCGGAATTTAACTCGAAGCGAAGCAAGAAATGCAGCACACCGTTTTAGTAACACCAAAAAGCAACCACACTTTCTTGAATAACTTGTTAGACAAGTAATAAGTACCGCTTTAGTTTTTAGGGTTTCGCCGAAAGAAAGAAAGAAAGACAGGAAACCAAGAAGCAAAGCGACGCGCACACAACGAGAGGAAGATTTTGGTTTTTTCAGAAAGAAAGCTCAACAATTAGGGTTTACAGAGGTTTTCCCGTGTCCTTTTGGTCTCTCCCCCATTCGGTTGCCAACATTTCTGCTTGCTGTTATGCTGTACAGACGGGAGACAAAAGAGAACAATCTGGGTTGAGAGCTTGTTGCTTGTTAGAGAGAATGTTGAAGAGATCATGTAGGACAACAATAACAACAACAACAAAAGAATATTAAGAAGAAGAAGGGGTGGAGAGGTAGAGCTGCTGTCAGTATCGAAGGCAGAAACATGAAGCAAATGATGATGTTATTGCGGGGAGCAATGCCCTGGGAGTGTGATTCGGTATCCAATTTCTTTGGGAGATAACAATAGCGTACAAGATGAAGTGCATTGTCCAAGGTTTTCACATTTCATTCATGCTTCTCCCCCTCTTCCTCTTTTTTTCTTCTCTGTCAGTCAGTGTAACTGGCACTGCGATGTTGGAAGATAGTGCGATAGTACAATTCAGCGGCTTTTAGGAAGGAAAGTAAGTCTGCGAGGCGGGTGGGAAAGAAAAAACAATCTGTAAGAAACAAAGCAGATTTGCGTATTTAGTCACTCGTGTTTCTGACTCCTGTCTCTGACCAGGAAGTATACGATTCATGCCGCGTTGTATAGTCTCCTCCTCATCCAGATGTGGTCTGGTCCTAGCGTCCTGGTATCTCCGGTGTCACGACTACATGGGCTTGGAATTTGGAGTAGAAGTACATAGAAACGAGAGGTACTCGGAGTCCTCGCCATTGCCTCCTCTTTCTTAGCCGGCTCACTCCTTTAGGCAACTTTTTTTTTTTCCGTTGCGAGTTTGGCTAAGCAAATGGCGGAGTTCAAGGCGGGTGCTGCCGCCTCCTTCAGTATTGATGACTTGGAGCAACTGTCAGCTGATGGCGAGGAAACGCCCGACCTACTGATAATCGAGTCCGGCAATGAGAAATTCCGTGACTCCTCAGATGCTGATATTGATGATAAGATCAGGACGTATGAGGGACACTTGCAAGATACCAAGCTGTTGCTCAAAAACAAAGGGAAGCTTCAACAACATTTGGAAGATCTCCGAACAGAGCAGAAATTCAGGATGAACCGACAAAGCAGACTGGTTCGACTTTTTTTTCCAATGCCACATTGTGCCCTTAAGAAACGAATTTCTTTGGTTTTGTTTTGGGCTGCTTCTTTGACTCCTCAATTGTCTTGTATTAGGGTTTGCTTGCAATTGTGGCACAGAAAAGGAATCCAGAGGCCCTGTGGCAATTTATATTGTCCCAAAGGATCTGTCCACCTGAGAAAAGAGTTTGGCCTGCAATCTAGGTATACATCTAGATTGTTAAGACATTATCTCACCCTCCTACAAGCAGACTAGATTGGCAGACACCAGTTTAAAATCTTGTTGGAATAAGGCAACAGTTGTTGTGTGATTATGAATGGCAAGGCATCGATCATGGTATCAGTGGAGCAAAAGGGACACATTGGGAAATGAAGATAGATGCTCAACATTGATTAAAGTAGAGAGGAGAACTAAGGTCAGGGGGCAACCTTTCCTTAGTGCCCAGCATTTTTCCTTCACTTGAGAAAGTTCATTCTAGGTGCACCAGAGGACGAAAAGAAAATGCCATGAGAGAAGTCAGTGGGTATAAGTGTTCAAAAAATGTTTGCTTTTCTACTGAGAGGCTGATGTCTTGAACTCCACATTGAGAAAGAACAAAGGAGAATCCACTGGTGATGGTATTTTGAATTCTTCATAATCCACAAAGGAGAATCCACTGGTGAATTCTCATCATCTCTGGAATGAGATACCTAATGTGAAATCCAATATTTCAGATTCTGCCAGATTTGTAGTTGTCAATAGTCAGATTTAGAGGTTCTTAAGGATTTGTAGTTCGAAAGAGTTCTTAGTAGCTCAGATGGTGAGCTTGATTGGTATGATGTAGAATAGAGGTTACTCTTCTGAGGTTCCTTAAAATCAAATCAGAGCGTTTTTTTGACACGGGAAAGATTATTGTTTGTTGTTTCCACCTTTGGCATCCTCAAAGTAATTATTCCAAAGGCTCCTTAATCCTAAGTGGTGAACTTTGTGAAGTTCACTTTGTCCTCTAAAGATCTTTCTCCCAAAGTCCTCCATCTTGTGTCTCTCTTTTCTTCCTCCTTTCTTGTTTGGATGTTTCCTTTCTTTCCTTCTTTCCTTCCTTCTCTTTCTTTTAGAGCTTGTCTTTCTTCTTGGGTATTTTGGTCCTGTCCTTCTCTTTTAGGTTGTTCTGAGGTAGCCAGTGTCATGGCTGAGTTTTCCCATTGCTGCTGGTCTTGTGACAGAAACTCAGTACGTTGGTTAATGCTTGATATTGACGTCCACCCATTGCCAGGAGCTGGTGAAGTCAGTGGGGATGTTATGGTAGGTGATCAATACCATACGTATTTCTGTTGAAGGTCCATGATAATGTATATGACCATTGCTACTGTTCAAACCTTTTATATCTTGTTTAATCTTTTCTTAAGGGTTGCACTTCCTCCTTTTCATCCTCACTGATTGGTTGCTGTTTCATTGTCAGATATGAAATATCTGTAACCTTATTGTTGGGCATTCTCTCAGTTCATTTCAGGTTGGCTTAAATCATAAGTATGGAGGAAGTTTCAGTACTTTTGAAGATCTTTGCATTCTCTATAGAATGATATGTACAAACACAGAAATGGTATCATTTGTATGTCAAATTTGAGGAAGACTGGATAACAGGAACTGTGCTATATCAAGGGCTCTAATCAGTCACTGAGGTAGTATGAATCACATCTGCTCAAATCAAAAGGAATGACTTTAAGATCCCATATACTGAATGGAAGAGCCAAAGCCTTCATCCTGATTTGAGTCCATACAGCACTGAGAGTGAAGCTAATCTGATAGTCTGTATTAACTTTGAATGCCCACATTAAGGCAGCAATATTGGTGAGGATGATATTGTTGATACTGTCTGCTGTTGGCAGGTTTATATGTTGGATTTTGTTCATGAGACTCAAAATTCAATCCCTCTCAATGTGATGATTGCGGTGATCTAACAAGCTCATCTTTCAAATCCTCATGTGTTTGTTGTTTCTTACTGCAGGTAGCTTCTTCCAATCAGCAAATTGCTCAACAAGACACTGGTAAGCCTTATTACCTGTCCAATTCTGCTTGTTCAGAGATTTGAGCACCTTTTAACTGTCAAAGTTCCAAGTTGGTAATAGTGGCTGTTAAGTTGTGTACAAGATGTCTCAGATTTTTGCAACTTGTGATATGTGAAATAAGATAGTATCTCATATACATCTTTTTGCATGGTTCCTGTGGATAAGATTCCAGTAGGTTGTTGTGAGTGAATAAACTTTGTTGGAGTTTGCTAGTCATGAAGATTAAATGGTTGTGGTGGTTTCAATAACTGCTTAGTAGCTTCTTGTGGGAAATTTTGAGAAGTGTAAGCTGTTTCTTGATTAGGATGTGTGCTTTGTTGTGGAAGGTAATGCTCCCAGGAATTCACAACAGAGGAATGGGACAAGGTCAATGTCACTGAATGGCTTGCCAAGAGGTTTTATCACTTCCTCAACTGTCAAGGTATCCAGATCACATGATTCTGTCAAATGTCTGAAGCTGAAGTGTGACCAAGCTAGTCAAGGGTTTTTAGTACAGATTGTCCTGTTTTGGTGGGATTTTCTATCGTATGACACCAAGTTTTATCCTTTGTTGAGACAATTTATTGGTTTCTGAATCCATTTCTGTTTCTCAAGGATGACATTGAAAAGAGAGAGAATGTGGACTGCTGTCATCTTATTGGTTCTACATTCTCACACATTTATGATGGCCCAGACAGACAAGCATGGGAAGTCTACTCCAGTGCACAACAAATCCATTCCTGCATTCAATATGGAGTTGGAACTCATGCATTCAACAAAGGGGAAGCAATTAGTGCCAACTGACAATAGTGAGCAGCTTGCCTCATTTCATGTGGGAGTTCCATTGGTGGAAAGGGGTTTCAACAGGGGTCATGCAATGTCAGGGGTGCAAGCAGGGCCCTCCTCAAGGGACAGTCCCAACTCTGAACAACCTGAGCAATGGGGCAGATGCAATACCTGTAATTGCAGAGTCCATGATCTTTCAGAATGGGATGGCATTCCAACATGTTCTTTGTGCAGGTGAGTCTCACAAGAATTTGTTGCTACACATGGTAAGAGTTACCGGCGGGACATCGCTAGATGAAACTGTGAGGTGGATATGGCTTTGTCCTTACAACCTTTGTGCATGAAGTTTAGGACATTGTGTTATGCCGATTTTTTGCAAGTTTTTTCCTGCTGGAGGCTTCATGTCATTTAAGGCCAACCATTGCATGAAATTACTTGCATTCACTGTCTTATGTGAGATATATACATCAACTTACTGTAGGAGTTCTTGGCCATGCTTTGATGAATGTGATGTATTTCAGGAGGAAGGTCAATGATCCAGATCCTTTGCTCTTGCGCCCTATGGATGTTGAGTTGCAGGTTTGTTCCACTCACCATTGCAGTCATATAGTTGGTTCCTGGAGTAAAGTCCTGTGTGAGGCCCATGGTGCAGATTATGGGTCATGCAAATCCAGTATTTTCTACACCCACTGTTGGGAGTATATGAAGCCTGGGGGAATCGTGGCAGCTCATCACTGCTATTCATGACAAGGGTTTGATACTTTGTGATTGACACTCATAACATTACAACTGCATTCATTCTTGTTGTGCTAGTTTTTGTTTTGCTGGAACTGACAGAACATTACCTTGAAGTGTTTTTGTGGGGTTCTCTCTGCAATCTCATAGGAGTATGCAATGTTTTCTTCCTTATCAGTGGACTCCAAATCCATGTCACCTTGTTTGCCTCTGTTGTAGATGCAAGCCAGCAAACTTCCCAGGAGAGGGAAAAGGACACGTCAGGCAGATGCAGCAGGGAGAACCCCGGTTAGAGCCCTTTGTGCAACTTTTGTGCTCATTATGAATGTTTTTGATGCACTTCCTGGAAAGATTCTTGGTTTTTCCTCTGATTCTTTCCTGATTTGGCATGGTGTGTTTACTTTGTCCATATCCTGATTGCCTGCCCAGTGGTTTCAATTGTGGTGGATCCTCTTGACTTGACAATTGCAAAGCATGCATTCTGGTATAATCTAAGCTTCTCTGGTGCTTTGCATCACATTGAATTAGTGCATACCACTGAGATTCCTTGGGCTTCATAGATTCACTCTGAGTTTCATCAGGATACAGCAATGGAGCTCAATTCCTCTGATGAGGAGGATAAAAGAGGGCCAACTTCAGCTTCAGCTTCAGCTTGCAAACCAATGGGTCATGATCAGCCTCATCGACTAGGATTGCGAAGCACATTTGCTCGAAGGTGGGCAATTAATTCCATCATTTTGCTGTGTGTAGTTGAGCTTTACAGGGGCTCTTTGCTACCCAGGAAGGAAAGGGGACCAGATAGCTTCCAAGCTTACAACGGGCATCTCTATCTATACTTTCAGTCTGTTCAGAGCATGTATGCAAGTGAGCATATTATAACATTGTCCAGTGGTGATCTTAGAGTCAGCGATCATCCTGTAGTGGTGCAAACACTTAATTTCACTCATGTGCTAGAAATTTGTGTATGCCCCTGGCAGCTTCTATGGTAAAGTACTCATGACTATCTACAAGTATGTACCATTACAACGTTGCCTAATCAGTTACTGAGAAGAAAAAATAAGTGGTAATTGTGGTTGACTGGGAGAAAGGATTGAACAGAAGACCACAGAAGATGACTCATGTTTGTTACTTGGGATATGCAATTACAGTTGTACAGAACTCTACATGCTTGCAAACTGGACTCCAATCTTGATAGATTTTGTGTCTGTTTGTGTCAGGATGGAGGGTTATAAAGTTGCTTATCCATCAAGGTATGCCTACCTAATGCCAATGACCCCTGAGCTTTTGAGTTGCATCAAGCTAGATGAATCTGTGCCTGGGAAGGCTGATTATAGAAAAGGGGATGCTTCATATACTGGTTTGTTGATCAACAAGAATGTCGTACCATTTTTCTAATGGTTGTAGTTGAACATTCAGCATCTGTTTGTTGCTGGTTGTCAGGGATGATCCAGATGCAGTTGAAATTCTCCACTCAGACTTGCAGCGGTTGGCTCCACTGGAATTTCTGAATGATACATTGATTGACTTCTATATCAAGTATGATAGCTTATCTCCTACAAGTCTATTGCAAAAATCTTCTCTGCAAGGCCAAATCAACAAGTTTTCTTCTGCAGATGAAGGGATTGACTGTATCAAGCTTGGAATATACTCAGCTTTAATTGGTGGTTCCTGATCTGTTACTGTTGCTTGAGCAAATACTTCAAATTTTGTCCATCAATATCTTGTCTAATCACCTGTTGTACATAGGTATATTCAACGACCAGAAGCTTTGAGGTCAGATGGAAAGAAACGGTTTCATTTCTTCAACAGCTTCTTCTATAAGAAATTGAGTGATGTAGCATCTGGACAGGTCTGTTTGAAATTTTTCAATCTGATTGAGATAAGTAGTTTGTTTTTACTGCTCAGTCTATGGAGGTCCTGTTTACCAAGCTGAAAGGCATCTCTTGAAGATGAGAGGGGATGGATGGCCATCTGTTTATTTTGCCACATTTCTTCATCAATATGTAGAGATTTTTTGGCATAATGTTTGCATGTATTTTGTTGGTACTTATGTTGAATCAGATGACAATGGCTCTTGATTTGTATCATTTGTACTCAGTTACTGCAGTTTATTTCCTTGTACTCGTGGCTTGAGCAGAGAAAGAAGGTTAATACTGATTTTTCAAAACTACGAAAGTGGACTAAAGGGACAAATATATTTGAAAAGGATTATCTCTTCGTACCGATTCATGACAAGTGCGCAGCCAATCTCCTTTTATTCATTGGTCTCATTATGTTAGTGAAACAAGTTTTTGAGCACATTTGTACCTTTCGCTTCAAACTGCATTGAAAGTTGGATGAGAACATAACATACTTCAGATGGTATTGGGTGTATGTATTGTTACCTTGAATCTGATCAGTCTTCGCTTCCTGTCCCTGAGTTCACTAGTGTGAACTCTGGTGATTTGAGGGTCACTATAGTAACCCAGAAACCTGGCATTGCAGTTTGCACTGGAGCCTTGCAGTCATCTGCTTTCCTGGGGCTGATGATGGTGGGAGTGGCTCTGAACGTTGCATCATCCATCTTGATTCCATGACTCATGGCCACAATAGCCAAGCAGTATTCCGATTACTTCGCAGGTCAGTTGAGTTATTTCTTCTCTGTATTCACATGGTCCCAACCTGCCTGACATTCAAAATCAATTGTATAATATGTGTGGGTCAGGGTAAGTATGATCAGAACAACATATTGCCAGAGGTGTGGATCCTATTTGTTGATTGGTGTAAAATCTTGATTTGATCCAATAAGGAGTTTGATATGGATTCTAAATATCAGGACATATTCCTGGAAACATGTGATTCCAATATTTACTAAGTGAGCATCTATACATCAGATTCAGGGTTATTATGTCCTGGCAAGGGCACTTTTTGAGATTGAAATGTGCCAGGCTGTGATAATTTCCTTTGGCAGTTACCTTGAAGCTGAATGGAAGCACAGTGTTGAGTCTGGTGCATTTGGCGATGATGAGAGCATCCACACATTGCAGACACTTACAGCTGAGAAAATTGCAGCAAAAAAAGTTCAGGTATGTTGGTTCCAATGGCTAAAATGACAGATGTTGAGTGAAAGAATCTTTACAATTGTCTTTAATTATATACCCCAAGAATGTAGCTTGGCAATTTCCATAAACTCAAGCTCTGTATTGGTGACAAGCCTTTCAAAGCATTGTGTCTGCCGTTTGCAGTCCTCCTTTGCCTTTGCTCATTACCAGTGCTTTTAGCTGCACCATGCCACTTGGTTCATTGTGCAAGCTGTTTGATGTCTGTCCAATATAACACAATTCCAAGTATAATCTGTTCTTTCTATTTAATTTCAGTGAGAGCTCTATGCATGTTTTGTAATGTCATTTGTTTACTACACTATTTGAGTCTGTCAACCAAGCCTGATGAGTATCATCAATGTGTATTTGTTTGCAGGTCCCTCTGCAAGAAAATGAGTCAGATTGTGGCCTGTTTCTTTTGCGATACATTGAAAAGTTTGTCGAAAAGGCTCCCCGCACATTAAGGCTAAGTGACTTGGATAGTCCAGGTTTGGTGAGTTGCTTTAGAACTGCTGCTGTCAAGTAATTATTTGCTTATGAGGTTCTGTGATGCATGTTGAATGTGGTTTTATTTTTCATGGACCTTTGCTGCAGTTCCAGTTCATTTGGAGATCTGTTCAAGATCTAGTTTCTTGGGGATAATTTGTATTGCTACATCATAAGCATAATTTGATATGCTGCTTGGCATGTGATGTCTTTCTTGGCAGTTTGGTCGGGAATGGTTTCCTCCTGCAGAAGCCTCCAACCTGAGATTTGTTATTTTACAGCTACTTCAAGAACTTTTTGAGCAAGAGGAGAAAGAGGCAACTGCATCAGCTATTGACAGTTCTGCAGCACTCCTACCTGTCAATCTGGAATGAGCATGTATTGAAACTTTGCCCAAGTGCTCCTATTTTATTGAGAACAAAATATAGAAATTTCATTTAAGTAGAGTCGGAATGAAGTTCATAAGCGGCGTGGTGCTATTGAACTTGCTGGTCTTCTGGTCTACCTGCTGTCACATGTAGATGACAGTACAAAGCCATGTCCTGTCATAAAAGACAGAGTTTTGTTTTCACCACATGACAATGGTCAAAAGTGAATGGGACTTACAGATCTGTAATTGCCCACAATGCACAACCTCCCCTGAACTGTTTCAAGCTGCTCTGTAACAATGACCAACATTTCACTCGATTGTGGATTTTGCAGGGGTCTAATGGACTGAACCCTCTGAAGTCATCTTCTGATGATTTTCAGTCCCTGTGGGCTTGCATGATAAACTGTGAAAGTGGTTCTTCAAACCTGACCCATAGTTGTTGAAGACTGGAACTTTGTACCTGTGATGACAGTTTGTGCAACATAAATAGAAGGTGTAATGGAGCATGAAATTTTTCTATCTCTGTCAATGAGAGATGTGACCTCTGGAAGTTGATTCTTGGTAAGAATTGTTTTCGGTTAAATGTCAGGGTTAAATGTCAGGGTTTTGTGTCTTGTACATTTCTTCTATCCCTGGCAATGGTGAAGAGTTGTCTGGGTGTGACCTTATATTCAGTCTAGGACCCAAGCATGAATTGTAGCCCTTGTGACCTGTAAGTGGGATATGTCCGGGGTACATGAGGAGGCTGTAACCACCTCCCCCTATCTAGGACCCACCTCTGTCTTTGGCTTAGATGGTTTGTAACTAAAAAGGAAGGTAGGAAACTGATCTACCAGCAACAATGATCAATTTCAAAACAACAGAAATAACAGTTTCTGTTTTGCTTCCACATTAGCAAGCTTCAGCAGTACAGAGATCCTGTCATGCTAATCCTGATTCTAAACAGATTAGCAGTTCCCAGAATGAACACCAGCAAACCTAAAGCCTGAAAATCCTTGATACTTCTACTTGACACTCGGGAAATCAGGATCTGCAATTGGAATCAGATTATTAGTGTTCTGGTTTTCATTTAGAACTTCTAAACCCCATACTAAAATGCAATGCAGCTGTTAATCTCTCATTTTCTCTTGCTGTTCATGCTTATTGTGAGGAATGCAGGAGGATGGACAGACAAGCTTACAATCTGGGTTCCTTAGTCATTAGAATAAGGAATGTCTGAGCTTTAGAATTAGGGATGTCACCTCTAGTTTTAAAGCTCAGACATTCCTCATTCTCTCATCACTTCCTTGCAGATCCTTTCCCTGTATTCATGTTGATTACAAGTCTCAGGACTTGTCTACAGGTTTTGGATGCAGCAGAAGAAGAAATCAGAAACTCAAAATGAAGGTTCAACCATCAAGAACATTTCTATAGCTACAAAGAGACATCCACACTACAGTTCATTGCTAGAGTACTTAGCTTCCTCAAGCTGTTATTCAAATCTCCAAGGTACTCCCCACCACTAGCAACTTCTCCATTTATCTCCTTCAGCAAGTTCCTGAACCATACGCATGAAACCCAAATTAATTACCACAAACAAGAAAACAACAAGTAGTAGAGGGGTTACAGATGATCCCTGCATCTCCATCATAAAGGTTAAGCTTGAAAATAGAAGAAAGCCAACTTCTCCGGGTCATGAAAGGGCCATACATCCAAAAACACAAAGGCCACACAATAGCAAATTCCACAATAGTATTGAATCACAAAACAAAACACCAGGAAGCTCATTGTCACTGCCATTCTTCAATGCACCTGCAAAAATTAACACAATACACAAGCAAATAACTAAACTACACACAATGCCAAAGCAACAGAGCACTGCTCTCTTCATTTTGCATATTGAGAGATTCAATCTTAGTTGCACACTATTTAAAGACCATAGTAGGCCCAACGCCCGTCCTTCAGCACTATAAATGAATGTAAACATGTAAAGAAACTATTGTGTAAATGAATCCAAGTTTTGTTTTGTTTTTTTTTTAAATTTAAGTGCAAGCAATTTTCTTGGAATAGCCTCACAATGTGCACAACTTAAAACTAGATATTTAGATGCTAGGTTTAGGATGATAAAATTACCCAATCATAGGATGGATACAATCTAGATGAAAAGAGTTGCAAAAGCTTCCCACCTAATTCTTATTTTTTGTTTTGCTTCCAAGATGTTTCATTTTCAAATTTGAGGATTTGACAACTTTTAGATAGTGTAATGGGTTTTTTTTGGGTGACATTTTGGGTTCAAAGTTTTGATTGAAAGGTTTTGTTGTTGTGGTTGGTGGGTCTACCTGAATAAAGAAGTGTCAACAAAAACAAATTATCTTGTGGTTGGCAAATGAAAAAGGTTTCTTCACATTGTTCCCAAAAAATAATAAATACATCAAAACTTAAGCAACCAAATGCCATTGGCATCTAGCAACCAATAGGGGCCTTGTACAATAAATGATGAAACATTTGGTGATAATATACAATGTTAAACCATTTGTGGGTCATAATGTGAAAAATGTAACATGTATACCCACACATCACCACATATGTTACATTTTTAGATAAATGAAAATGTCAATGGATTCTTGTTACACATTGGAAGTGTGTTTGATGATTTAAACGCACTATAAATCAATTTGTGGAAGTCTGGTCAATATGTTTCTATTACATCATATTTGCATTCATTTCCAAAAACATTTGTCCATATGTGGTCTAGTTGAGATTAATATTTTGTGACACTTTCATTTAATTGGGATTTTAATTTGAGTTTATCCATGAAATCTAATAGTTCTCATTTATTTTTTGCATGATTATTCTATTACAAAATGTCAACACTAAAATCTCCCAAAATGATGATTAGACAATGTTCAGGAGAATGTTAAAATATAATTCAAAAATTGTTTAGGATTATAAGAATCAAACACACGTATGATATGTATTAATATTAAAAGTTGTTGCTATGTATTTTGAACCATCACTAATTGAAAGAATCCAAGTGCATGTGTATGTCATACATCATCATTAACCCATGGCTATCATGATTGAAATATATCAATATTTTAATGAATTTGTAAATTTGTGCACTTATGTTGATACATGGTGTGTATTCTTATTTCTACAAGATATAAAATGTGAAATATTTGAAGGTTACAATCATGGTTGATGTCTTTGTAATGTTGACATAATGAAGTTGTATTCAAAACATGAAAATGATAAAAGTTTATAAATTGAATAATGAATGGTATTTAAGTCACTTTTTTTTTTCTTTTTTTTGTTGTCTTTTCTTAATTTACTTTCGAATCTACATTTTTAAAAATTCATGTTGAAGATGAATTTATAAAAATAGTTTTCCTTTTGTTCAAATTCAACACAAAGATGTATATATTACTGTGTGTTTTTTAACTTTAGTAGGATCAAAAGCTAATTCATTTAATAACAATTTTTTAGAACAATTAATGGTTCTTACTACTACACATTAAATTGAGAATTGAATCCTTGTTATGATAAATGATTGGGTTTTACCAATTTTTACATTTTTGATGATTGATTCAATTGGTGTCAATTTTGATTCAATGTTGTTGTTGTTGTATTAATAATTATAATTTTTTCTTGCTAATGTTCAAATTTTAAAATTTGGAAACATTATCCATATTATGGTTTTGTCACCATATATCATTGATGCTTTAAGTATGCCAAATTAGTTATATTCACAAAGCCATTAGATGTTGTATAATTTCAAGCACATAATTCAACTAACTTATTTTTCTTAAATGAATTGTAGAATGTAAAGTTGCAATTTTTCTTAGATCATTTGAAAGTTTGTAAAATGGTCAGCATGATGGGTGATGATGTCCACTGGTTTGAAAATATGTGGGAACTAATGTGTTAGTGAACACATATGATTGTGTTTTTACATAGGTTTATTTGTATAAAATAAATATGGAATAGTAAAATCATTGGATGGTTGGATGGTTGTTGATAACAAATTGAATGTATAAATCAAAAATAAATAAATAAATAAATAATTGCAATATGAAATTTTTTCAAAGTTTGTTTGTAAAACATATTATATTGTTGCATAACTTTATTTAGTTGATAACATTAAACATAAATCTACCAAAAATTTGGTGGTAATGCATTAATATTTTCCTTAATATTCTTAAAGATCCAACTATCTTTCATAACAAATGTTTCATAGAAATCACATGTTATGATAACATCAAGACAAGAAAAAAAAATTTAATATGTTTTATGAACCTTAACCTATTATTTATAACATTAAGCATTTTAGCACCAATAAGTGATATCTCATCCATTATAACAAGTTGCAATTGTTTATATTGACATGTAAGTCAATTTAATGAATGTGATGATACATGTGAAAAATTAAATAAGGATTTCTAGATTGGTATGTTCAACATTAAATTTATTGTTAAACCATCAATATTGAAAGTAATTTCACATGTGGATACCATAAATAAAGCCTTGGTTTTTGTTAGGGATAAAGATATTTCTTTAATGTAATAATTCTTGAATTATAAATTTTAGTGTTAAAGTTGTGTTAGTTACAACACCCCTTGTAAAAAAAAAGCAAATGCATTAGGGTAATTTTCTTATATATGCATAAGGTTATCAAATATTAGTCTTTATTTTTCATTTAATTGTTAACTAAACTATAGCATTCAACAATATATGTTCATTTTATATTGTAATGGAATCACAAAGAAAGTTTGATTTATGAATGTTTGATTTTGAACAACAAGCATTACAATGAACGTCATTTGTTAAAAAAATGATGACATGCAATACATAACAATTTATGCATATTTTAAGAAATGGAAACATAATGTGATTAACTAAAAACAACACCATGATTGAGTAAAAACACACTAGATGGACCAAAAATGATAGTTGACATCTAGTCAAAAGTCCATATTTCTAGTGTATTTTGAGCCCAATGAACCTTGTAGAAGTGGGTTTTTAATTTAAAAGATGATGTTGAAATCAACATTTCTTCCCATTTTTTCCCCTATACCATCCTACTATAGACCTTTTAAAATATTTTTAACAAAAATAAGTCTTGGAAAAAAATTGTGTATGTAAGGAAACATAAATTGCAAAATATGGATATTCTAAAGTCATTAAATGGAATTATGAAAAACAAAATCCACATTTTTTGACCTTAAATGACATATACCTTAAAAGTATCATTTCCCAAAGTCTTGAGAAAATTTCATAAAATGTTTATAAGGAAAAAGTCCTCAAGTGGTTGGGAACTTTGGGGATACTTAATTTTTAAGGTACACCTTTGATTGAATAGTGATGGGTTTAGTGGATTTTTTTCAAACTTTGAAGGATTAAATGGTAATGTTTTGATATATTGAGTCTTTATATTATATTTTTCATGTTTCATTTGGGCTCTTTGGCAATAATGCTTGATATAACCAAAAAAACTAGCACTAGGACATCCACAAAGATTTATTATAGTCTACTTGAAAAAACTAAGGATTAAATATTTTAGAACAAGGAAGACATGAATAAAACTAATGATAAGAAAAATAAATACTTACACAATGAAAAAAAAATGGGTAGAATGAAATTGAGACGAAAAATCAAGATGAATAGAAAATTATTGATTAGGAAAGAAGAAATAATAACAAAAAAACAACATACACTTACACACAATAACACATAACATTTCACACAAAAAAATGCATAAAACCAACATGTAATAAAAAAAAAGTTGTAAAAAGAAAAAATAATAATGAAAAAAATTCAAATCAAAAGAAAAAAAATGAAAATTTTATTTTGTTAATTATTAGTTCCAAAGCCAATGGAACATTAATGTTCAAAGATTTATAAGTCTATACCTTTAAATCTTTGTGATAGGTTTGTTTACTTTAACATGTTTAAAACCCATGTGATCTTGTTTCCAAGAGCACAATTTTGATAATTTATTGTGCATCCTTTGCCCAAACATGATTTTTTCATATCTTACTTATATAAAATAATGATGTCTGCACATGCTTGATTCGGTAATTTGTGATTAGCTGGAACCCCCCCCCC
>Ga0209611_10001549_pt1 | contig 39573 bp, 25 predicted proteins | sample S1TSphgellanicum_3_FD_187693 | JGI IMG/M metagenome (GOLD analysis project Ga0209611, IMG submission 187693) | Host-associated microbial communities from peat moss isolated from Minnesota, USA - S1T2_Fc - Sphagnum magellanicum MG (SPAdes) (version 2) | ecosystem: Host-associated > Plants > Peat...
GGCGGCGAGGTAAATCAGCATGCCATGCCCCATGCCCCCCCAGATGCCAACGAACACAACGCACGGGATACCAAAGTACGCATTGTGCAGCCAATCCACCGGCTGCGGCACTATTTGCAGGGAAAGTGGAACCAGCTTGTCCCACGTCCCGACCACAGCCAGGTAAACTTGGTTGATCAAACCATCCGGTGCCGGGTCAAAAAAACGCCGCCAGAGCAGCAGCATAACAATGCCCGCCACGACACCGGGCAGGTAATAAACGGTTCTGAAAAAATAATTTAAGGCCCGGATTTCACTCATCATAACGGCCAAAATCACGGGGGCGAGGAACCCAATTCCAATGCTTAGGATCATGTAGTAAATGGTCTTGATAAAAGACGCCCAAGTCGCCGGATCGCTGAAAACTTCGATGAAATTAGCGGATCCGACCCAGGCTGTGCTACCGGTAACGTTGTAATCCTGAAAAGCGATGGGCAGCGCTTTGAAAATCGGATAATAAGAAAAGACCGAGATCAAGATAAGAGCTGGAGCAAGCATGGCCCACGGCACCGGTTGAAAGCCTCTCTTGGATTCCCGGGCCATCGCGTGCAAATCCTCAGCCGAGCGAACCAGCATCCCTCGCATGGCCAGAAACGTGGTCACCAAGACGGTGACGACGACAAGCACCATTGAAGCGATGATCAAACCACGGTGTTTTACATGCGTGTAGTCCCCCGCCGAAAAATCGAGCCGGGCCTGAATCTGCTCCTGCGCTCCCGCCAGCGCCGATCGATAATCATAATTGGGGTCGGTCGTCGCCGACCGGAAGATGGGCGCCATATACTGGCTCGTGATGGCCTCGAAGTTTTTCGCCGGAATAGCTGGTCGCAATCTGGCGTCCAGTGTGCCCCAATAGTTTTTGAGTCCCTCGGGTATGTGTTCCGCAACCGTGGCGAATCCCGCGCGTTCGAGGAGTTTTGGGGGAAGAGTCTCAGCTATGCTCTCGCTTTCACGCATATAGCTGAGGACCAAACGTTCCTCGTATTGATCACTGGCCAGAAAACCGGCCACAGCCCAGGCCAGCCGAGCCTTGGCTGGACTTTTGGACAAGATGTAATTAAGTCCGACAATTTGACATTGTGCCACCATGCCTGATGGAGAAGGCACTGGGGCAAAGCCATAGTTTTCCGGTTCCGAATTGTCGGTATATTGACCATAGCTCTCCGGGGTATTGATGGCCATGCCGAGCTGCCCGGGATTCTTGGTAAAGAGATTGTACCAATCCTGGCTCACGCCGAGGGTCTGGCCGCCAACTTGATTGTAGGCAACGCCCGTCTGAACGTCACTCGGTCCGTACGTTCGGCTGGCGAAGACCAGCTTGGAGTTGATGGCTGCCGGATCACCAACCCATTTCCCAAGCCCCAGCAGCGGATGCGTCACGGTGGAATTCGCCGATGTATTTTGATCCGAGTCCGGGGACCACACAATGAACGGGCGGCCGTCTGGCCCAACGATCCACCGGGTCAGGGTCAGCCGGCGTAAAAACTGGATGGTGCGGATCATTTCCGGACTGTTGACAGTGGAAAGCCATCGCCCCCCTGCGGCGCTGGTCCCTTCTTTCTTCGCAAACGAACCGCCCAAGCCCAGCAGATAGCTTTCCGCCAAGTCGTCGTTTAATTCTGCTCCGTAGATCGTTGTTCCAGGTTTGCTCATGGCGCTGATCTGCAGGGCCATCTGGAAAAATTCATCCCAATTGGCCGGCGCATGATTCGGATCGAGGCCGGCAGCCTGGAAGACATCCCGCCGGAAAAGGAGCCCCGAGGCATTATTGCTCATCGGCAGTCCATAGACATCGCCGTTCCATACGATCATCTGCTTGTAGACCTCTGGAATATCCCGCCAACTCGGCCAGAGAAGCTCGCGTCCCTCATCGGGACCTGGCACGTAGTCCCAAGAGCCATCCGGAGTCCGTTGAGGCTGGCCCTGGGCGTTGGTGCGGATTTTCCAGATTAAGGGATTTAACGGCATGAAGAACTTTTGATCCCGGTACTGGTAAAACTGCAGGATGTCCTGGGTCGCAATCACTTCCTCGCCTGTTCCGGCGGCGAAGTTGAGTATTTTAAGGCTGAAGCCGGGGAAGCTCAGCGGATTGTCCGGTTCGATCTGGATGACATCCTCCCAAGGTTTTCCGGTCTGCGGATCCCGCAGGTCTTTCATGAAATAATCCAATGCAGCACGGCGCGCCCGGGTAGGCGGACTCCAAGCCCAAGGCGTGTAGCCGGTAACACGGATGACAGTTTTCGTCCCGTCTACCGCTGTAGCGGACCCTTCCTGGGCAAAAAGCCTAGCTTGGTCGTTGAAAAAAACGCCGGCGAGCGTGACCAAAGTCAAAATGGCTGGGAATACTCTCGTCATTCAGGCTCTTTCGCTAACCTTGATAGCATGGAAATTTATAGTCTCCATCATCATGGATATTGAGTCGAAAAGCGACAACAGTCCCGTGCGACCCGCGAAAGCTCCATTTGCGTCTACGGCACTGGGTCGGTCCATGACTTAACTGGAACCAAGCGTCCCGCCGAAACTAGTCTTGAGGGGCAAATGATTGCGGTACACTAAGGCGAGACCCGGAACACGGCGAAGTAGCCGTCTTTTTTGCCTCCGCCGAAAGCTGGCTGGATCGGCTTGTAAGTAGGAACCGCATAGGTGATCTCGGGGGCGTTGGGTATGGACCTATCCCGTCCCATGCACTTTTCAGACGCAGAACCTCCGATCACCACGAGGCCATCGCGGGCGGCGAGACATCTTATGTCGCTCCCCGGGAAATAACCTGCTTTCACCATCTTGAAATCCCGATCGAACACGGCGAGGAAACCACCACCCGTGTAACCGCCCTTCGGAGCCTCATACCACGGGTCGGTGGTCCTGAATCCGTATGCACTGCCCCCGATCACAAATTGATAAGGGCCCATTCCCTCGGCACCAAGGATCATCAAGGAGTTGGCATGCGCTGGTGTCAGCCATGCACACATGAAGGTTCCCTTTTGCAGCGTCCCCGTCTTGGCGTCGGCGCGTAAAATAACGCTGGTCATGCTGGCTCCGTGGAAACCGAAGCCAGTAGTACTTTGATAAACGCCCTGGAAAACCGAGGGGTCCAGTGGCTTGAAGGGATCGAGCGGATCGCGATTTGTTACCGTATTACCGCCGTCGGCTCGCAAACCAAGATAAAGCGACCCTTGGTCATCTGTCGCGCAATACACCCCCGTCGTGTCGGCCATCAATCCATTGCCGCCGTACTTGGCATCGACCTCTTTCGTAGGATCCGGATTCCACAAGGCCCAGAGCTGTTTCCCGTCCCGGTCAAACCCGTAGGCGTAGGGATCCTTGTAGGGCTCATGCCCCGTCCGGGTCATGCCATATCCCACCGCGGCAGCGACGCCGGTTTGCGGCGACAATGCCATTCCACCCGGACGATTGTCCCCGTGCGAGGGAAGTGAAACATTCCAAAGCGGATCCTTGGTCCCGGGCTTGAAGCGCACCAGGTGGCCCTTGGTCAGAACCACGATCTCCCCATTGCTATCCACCCCAAAATCCATTATTCCCGGGAAAAACATAGCCCATTTCACCGCGGTTCCATCCGGGGCAAGTTGGGCGATGAAAGTGCCCGAGCCCGTCTCCCCGGCAAGTTGCAGCGCAGTTGGGGAGTCGGCCAGGAGATAAATATCTCCAGCGTCATCCATCTTGAGCTTCTTGATACTGACGGCGCCTTGGGTAAACTGGGAAAGCCCGATGACTTTTTGACCGTCACCGGAAAGGTGGGCAAGAAAGTTGGTGGCGTTGGGAAAGCCTCCGACGTTGTCTTCCGGCTTGCCGGCACCCGCTGACGCATCACTTCCAAAAGAGGCGGTGTCCAGAACGACAGGAACCGCACCGGGCAGCTTCACGCCCACACCGTTGCCCGCCAGAAAAATGGTTCCATCCTTGGCGATACCCGCACCAGTGATTTCATCATCACCTGGCCCTCCCAGCCACGATGCAGAGATGAGGCTCACCGGGCCACTATTGTTCGGCTCAGCCGGCATGGGGATGATTTGCGCATCCGTCGGGGGCTGAGTATCGTCTCCGAGCAAGGTCTGGGTCGTCAGCATACCGGCACTGGCGGCTAAAATAAGGATGATTTCTTTCATTGTTGTAATTGGGCTTTATCTGATCGCGAATACTGACTCAAAAAAAGTTTATTTTGCAGATTTGGAGAGCCGCAAAGTCTACCAGCGCCGTCGGCCGGCAGAGGGATTTGAGTTTCATGCAACCGTGGAGTTTTGGACGAGGAATAAACATATTCGAATGTTGCGATTCCACCACCCATGCTTGCGACGCCGGATTTCCGCGATTGCGTCGGGCCTCGGCATATTCCCTTCCGCTTAGCCAAAATAAACGGATTACTGTTCGGAAATCTCGTCCCCTTTGACTTGAAAGGCCTTGCCGCCAATGTGAACGGTGGCGTTGTTATAGGCATCCGCCCCGGTATTAAAGGAGCTGAGAAAGCGCCGGGTGTGGTCGGCAGGCAAGTGGTCCCGCCGCTGAAAACTAGCAGATGTAACAGTGAAAAAACTTCATGGTTTCTGTAAGTAGAGGCTTGCAGCGGCCACCAACGCCGACTTTCCCGCAGGGGCGGACACGGTGAGCAAATTATCGGTTTTGAGCAGGCTGGGGTCGACAGGAAAGTCCATGATCCAGGGCGCACCGGGTGAAAGTTTCAGATTCGCTCCATTGAGTTTCACTTGAAGACCGGAGGGACTTTCGGAAAGCACCAGGCGCAACCTCGCACCTTTGGCTCCCTGCCAAGCTTGATCAGGTATCTCTATTTTTAGAGCTGCCGGTTGTTCGGCGGTCGCGTTGAGCAAAACATCACCGGACGCGAACTGGTCCCAGCTTTCCACCGGCAGATCGGGGGCCGTACCGTTCAAGGTGCCGACAAAGACCAGGGCGGATTTGGCCGGACAGAGCTGGTCGGGCACCTTTTCGCCCGGCGGAAGGGCCGTCTCTTGAATGGCCAGCCAGGGCTCTTGCGTTTGCTGCCCATTTTTGACGACCGGCCGGGAGGCAGGTCCAATCTCGCGGCGGACCAAGCTGCTGAAGGCCATTCCGGGGGGAGGGTTGATTTGCAAATGCAAAGTCGCCGGGGCGTTTTGATCGTTGAATACCGCGAGGGTCAGGCACTGACCATTCAGGCTGGCCACGCTCCACACGTTAGGCGACGAAGAAGAGGTCTCGAGCAATTTGCCGCGCAGCGTTTTCAACAATTTGAAGGCAAATTCATCCCCGCCATTGTCCTGCGGTTGATGTGCCGCGCGCATCACGGCCTTGTCCGGGCAGAAATCAACCAGGTAAATCACGTCGCGCAGAAAATAGCTCAGCGCACCCTTGGCCCGTTTGAGCGCATCACCCTCGGCGGCGGGCTTGACCACTCCTGGCTGCTCGGGATCGATGTAGCCGCCGGCTTCGGTGTTCCAAAGTTGAATCCGCTTGCCGTAGTGCGCAAGGTCATAGTCGTAAGCCATCTCGTAGGAGGCGGCAACCACGCGGGTATCGCCACCGTAATGATGCTCATAAAGGGCGTCGAGGTACTCGTGCGTCGCATCGATGGTCGGACGGTAGAGCAGGTTCCAGCAATCCCAGCTTTGATCGAACATGTTAAGTCCCCAACCTGCTCCCAGCCGGACATCAGGATTGGCCTGTTTGAGGCTGGCCCCGAAAGCCTGAAACATGTCGATATAGAATTGGCGGTTGACCGTGCCCGACCAATAATACTTTTGCGTGAGGTCCTTTCCACTCCACCTGAGGCACGCGATTCGCGTGCCGCGGTGCACGAGGGTGAACTCCTTGCCGTCCACGAGGGTTGCCTGACCCTCCCCGCGCAGGAGCGTGACCGTTTCCCCGGGTTTGGAGTCGCGCGGGATAAAGGAGGAGGCCACATAATCGACCTTCTTGTCCTGCATGTTGAGCGCGTAAAAAACCGGGTGGTCCCAGACGAGGTTGGGAATGATTTCACCGGTGGCCAGGACTTTCATGGGCTGTTCCGCCGCGGCCTGGGAAAGGTCGTAATACTTGCCGTCGTAATTAACGGCGGGACGAGTGGCCCAGTTCAAATAGGGCTCGTTCCAGAACTCAAGATTCTGCTGTTGTCCGGTTTGCCTGGCGTCTTCCCCATAGGCCTTCCCGAGTCCCGCCAGATAATCCTTCCAGTCTGCGCGGGTAATGCAGAGGGCGGGCTGGTAACGGTCCCAGAGACACTGCACCACCATTTTCAGGCCTTCCGGAAGGGCCGTAGTTCTAGGGTGACTATAGGGAATGATCTCTGAATACTGGCCGCCAATGACGGCGTTTTTACCATCCGGATGCTGATTGATGAATCGAACAGATTCAATTCCCCAGTCCTTCACGACATCTTCAGTCAAAGGGAGATTGTGGACACCAAAAAGTCCAGCAGGAACCTGATCGGTCCCATTCACGCTAAGCACCTGGGCGTTGACAACGATGGTCGCTTCCTCCGCCCGGACGAATCCCGCCACAAGCAGAAGGGGCAGCACACAACAAAGGACTCTCACAAAAGTGTTGCGCATGGCTGTTTTTCCAAAGTGTTGGCAGTGGGTTCCTCTGCCGGAAGCATGACCGGCCCACCATGGGCGATCGATTCTTCCACGGCAAAGGCCAGTTGCATGGTTTCCAGCGCGTTGGAAATCGGGACAAGCGGTTTCCCTTTCGCAGCTATGCTTTCCAGGTAGCGCTTCAAAAAGCCCGTCATGTCATGGTGCAGCTCGTTCTGCGAATCGGCGGCGAAGTCCTCCGTTCGCTCCAGCACGGTGTCTTTGTTCGTCTGGTCAAAGCGGAAGAGGTGGATCTTCGCCCCGTAAAAGTCGGCTAGGCAGGAACCGTGCGTGCCCATGAGGGACAGGCGGTACTCGTGTCCCGGCGTTGCCGCCCATTCGACGGGAATCTGTGGGTGCCGGCGGTACCAGCAGGGCGCGCGGTTGTGCATGATCTCCAGACTCGCGCTCCGGCCATCCGGTGTTTCCAGGGCGATGAAGACATGATCCGGCACATCCGCGGGATAAAAACTGAGGGAATTCCGTTTGGAACGATAAGCCTGCACCCGGCAAAACCCGCCGAAAAACGTCCGCAACATGTCGAGCTGATGTACGCCGCAATGGAAGACGATGCCGCCACCCAATTCGCGGCGCAGCCGCGTCTGCGATGCACTATCGGCATCGGGCGCGCCGGACCACCAGTGCCCGCGTGAATCCGTGCAACTGGCGGAAAGTAACTCCCCGAAAAAACCGTCTGCCACCAGTTGCAGAAGGCGGCGAGGCATCTTCGAATGAACGTACTCAAAATTGATTTGGAGGCTGCCCCCGGAAAGCTCGGCGGCCTGCGCCATTTCCTCGCATTCCTTCATCGTCAAGGCCATCGGTTTTTCACAAAGGACGTGAAGCCCCCGCGCCAGCGCCTTCATCGTGGACGCATAGTGCTGGTGATTGGCGTTGACCACGAGCGCGACGTTCGTCTCGGGATGAGCGGAGAGGAGATCATCCAACGAGGTGTAGCCCGGCAGCCCCGTCTCCCGTGAAAAAGCCGCCAGGCGCCCTGCATCGGCGCTAACGAAACCGGAAAGCGCAACTCCCCACGCCTTCAAATCACTAATGAATCCCTTGGCCACCCGCCCCGTTCCGATGATGCTGACTTTAAGCATGGCTAGGAAGGGAGGACGAGGCGAACCGCCGCGCAGGACTCGTCAAAGTCGAATCGGCGGGTTAACCCAAAGGATAAAAGCATGGTAAAAAGGTAAGGCGATACAAAGCCGAGTAAACAACTCTGCGATTAGTAAGTAATTATCGCAACCCATGTAAATAGAAACCTTGAGTTGCGTCCATTCATGTCCATTTTTGCGCTTCGTCCGCGCCACGCTATAAATCGTGGAAAAATATTTCCAACCCCTCGCAAGAAAACAATTACTTGAAATTATCCGGTGAGCGGCGTATTCCGTGCGGCTCCATGCACTTTGAGTATCTTGAAGACCGGAACGTTGACGCGGCGCTCGATGCCGAATTGCGGAACCTGCTTTCCACCTGCTTCACCGGGAAAATCAACGAGGTGTTTCACCACCAGCGCTTTTTCAGCGAAATGCCCGCGCACCGCTGGCTGGCGCGCGACAGCGAAGGGAAGCTGGTGGCCCATCTGGCCCTGCACGATAAAACCATCGGCACCACGGCCGGCGATCTGCGCGTCGGCGGCATCGCCGAGGTCTGCGTCGCTCCGTCGCACCGGGGCCAGGGACTCGTGCGCCGCCTCCTGACGCTGAGCGACGAGTGGATGGTCGCCCAAGGGGTGCCGTTCTCAACGCTCTTCGGTAATCAAGGGGTATACAGCTCCAGCGGCTACCGCCAGGTCGATAATCCTCTGCGCCACCTGATCCCATCGACTGGCGTCTGGCGGGAGGAACCGCTTGCCGGCTTTCTCATCAAACCCCTCGGGTCCGTCGCCTGGCCATCCGGCCTGATCGACCTGCGCGGGCCCAAGTTTTAGCCCTGCTCGGGCTTGTCCGGTGGAACACGGCAAAAGTTACTCCCCGGCAAATACGGTTAGGGGAGGTGAGAACGATGCGGTGTATCCCATAATCGGGGCATTCCCAATAGCTCCCTTTGCTGTGAGCAAGAGTTTCGCGTCGCGCATCCTCGTGCTCGAAGAGGCCTAACTTCCTCTAATATAAGTTGCAAAGCCCTGCGGGATGATTTAGTCTAGCCTCGCAAAAGGTAAACACGAGGCCGCTTTTTGACCCCAGTACATAATACATTATGGTGACGCAATAAGGGTAATCATTTGACGCAAATTGGCCATTACAAAAATAAGTTAAACCGCTAAGAATATACCCATGAGAAAACCAATGAGCTTCAGAACATGTGCCATTTGGGTTTTTATCTCGCCTGCTGATTTGGTAACTGGAAATCAATTCCCTAACTAACCGCTTTTACACCGCAGTACATAATAAACGTAATGACGCAATACAGGTATTCATTTGCCGCAAATTGGCCATTACAAAATTAAGTTAAACCGATAAGCATAAACCAATGAGAAAACCAATGAGCTCCAAAACAACTAAACTCCTATCCATCGTCACCCTCTTGGGTGTTTTCACTTCGCCTGCTTTGTTGAAAGCGGCTACAATCACCGTCTTGACTTCGGTCACGCCCGGAACGGCCGATATTTATTATTTGCCCACTAGTTCGTTTAATTCAAACGTTTATACCAACGCCATCAGCACTTTTGGCGAGACATTCACGACAGGCAGCTCGGCCGCCTCCTACACGCTGACCGACGTCGTTCTTGAGATTAGCCATAGCTACGGAAATAATGATGGGAATTTTTCCGCGCCCATCAGTATTGATTCTGGTTCTACGGTTCTAGACAGTGAAACGGCAAGTATCACGGGATCGGCACCGTTTACAAGCGATAGCGGACTGGATGGCAAGTTCATTGAGATTACTTTGTCTACACCGGTTGTGCTGGCAGCCAACACTCAGTACAGCTTCAGCATAGGAGACTCAACTACGGGTCAACTTGGTGGTGCAGGCAACGGCGCCCTCGCAATCGCTGCGGGTAATGGTACTCTGCCAAATGCATCTGGGTTTTCTACAGGCAACGGTTCTGGCAGTACCTACGGCTCCAACTTTGTTTTTGACGTGGGCTTGACCGCTGTTACGGCGTCTGTTCCCGAGCCCGGTACTTGGGCGCTGATGCTCGGTGGCCTCGGAATGCTGTTGTTCTACCAGCGCCGTCGCGCCAGCCTGTAATTCTCGGAAGTTTTCTCACTCGAAAGGCTGTGTGGCTCTTGCCACACAGCCTTTTCGTCATTTAAGGGAAGGATTCAAGATCCAAGCGGTGCAGGATCCCGCTGTCCCTTACCGTAAACCTGAGGACGCGTTAAAACGTCGTAGCCAAAATGTCGCAGGCGCCGCCGTAAGGCGGTGGATCGGCCTCGCCCCCGTCCACGCGCTCACGCGCGCGGCTACAAGGTATCCAAACTGCCTTGGCCTGGTCTTTCCTAAAGTGCGTCCACGCACGGGCGCGGCTGCACTGAATGTCCACGAAGTCTAATCGATGGTCTTGCGGGGACGGAACTTCACCGCATAAAAAATCCCCAGCACGAGCATGATGGCGCCCCACCAGATGGCAGGGTAAAGGTTGCCCAACACGGTCTGGTGATCCGCCGGAGGTGGTACAAAGTAGCCGTAGAGACCCGCTCCGGTGATGAGCACCCCGAAGATCGCGAGTTGCAGGCCGATGAGAAACCAGATGGAGACGTGATGTTCTTTCATGGGATTACCAGAAGATGATGTTGAGGATGATGCAGGCAACGCCGATGAGGACAGCCCAGAAAAACGGTCGATGGATGAGCGGGTAGTCGCCTTCCGGTGGTATTTCCGTGCATGACTTGACCAGGCCAACGAGTTCGGATTCCGGCCGGGCGGGCGTCAACAGGCTGACAACCACGGTGACGATGACGCAAATCAGGCCCGACCAGAGCGCGGAATACATATTCTCCGCCTGGCCCGAGGCGTGGGCAGAAAGCGCGACATACTGGATGGCCCGATCGTGATCGAACTTGACCCAGGTGAACATTCCGATCGAGGAAAGGACGCCGGCCAGCAACCCGAGGAAGCCTCCCGCACTGGTCGCGCGCTTCCACAACATGCCGAGCAAGACGGTGCCGAACAGCGGCGCGATGAAGAAGCTAAAGAGGGCCTGGACGTAGTCCATGATACTGGGAAATTGCGGCACGATGTAGGCCGTGGCGATGCTGACGACAATGCCGATGATCGCGCTCCACCGGCCGATGGCGACATAGTGGGCGTCGGTCGCATCCGGTTTGAACGGCCTGTAGAGGTCATATGTCCAGACGGTCGAAAATGCCGTGACGTTACCAGCCATGCCCGACATGAAGCCGGCAATAAGCGCCGTGATGCCCAGCCCGAGCAAGCCCGGTCCACAATAACGGGCAAGCATGAGCGGCAGGACTTCGTTATAGCTGTGGCCGCCGTGGCCCATCGTCGGATCGTTCTCAGGGACCAGGTGCGTCGGCAGCACGGCCAGGCCCAGCAGGCCGGGCAAGATCACGATGAAGGGAACGAACATCTTGAAGCCCGCCCCGATGATCGGGGCCATTTTCGCCGAGCGCAGGTCTTTTGCCGAAAGCACCCGCTGCACCACGAGAAAGTCGGTGGTCCAGTAACCCATGCCCAGGACAGCGGCCAGACCAAACACGACGCCGGTCCAGTGCATGCCCATGGCGTTGTTATTGGCGTTGCCCGTCACACTCCACAAGTGGGTGTAGTCGAGATTGGGATTGTCGGGATGAATGGCCGGGACGTTGGCCTTGATTCTCTCGACCATGCCCTGCCAGCCGCCGGTCTCGATCAGGCCGAGGAGCGGAATGAGAAAGGCGCCAAACCAGATCAACATGAACTGTAGGACTTCGTTGAAGATAGCGGAAAGAAGTCCACCCAGAGCGACATACACGCCGACGGTGAGCGACGAGAGGATAATACTGAAGTTTATATCCCAACCGAGAACCACCTGCATGACCTTGGCCATGGCGTACATGTTGATGCCGCTCATCAAAACGGTCATCAGGGCGAAGGTGACCGCCGACAGCGACCGCGCCGCGGGCCCAAATCGCAGCAGCAGGTAGCCCGGCACGGAGTGGGTCTTGCTGATGTAGTAAAAGGGCATCATCACGAGGCCGAGAAAGATCATCGCCGGGATGGCGCCAATCCAATACCAGTGCGCGGCCATGATTCCGTACTGGTACGTGTTGCCTGCCCAGCCGAGCAGTTCCAGCGCGCCCAGGTTGGCCGAGATGAAGGCAAGCCCGGCGATCCACGCCGTCATTTCCCGGCCTGCCAGGAAGAACTCCTCACCGGTGTTGGAGAAGTGTTTTAAATAAAAACCGATGCCCAGGACAAAGCCAAAATAGATAAATATGATCAGATAATCGACGGTGCCGAGCGAAACCAGCCCGGTCGAGACTTGAGCAAACGAGGGAGTAATGGATAGCATAATTATTTCTTGGCCCGGCGGGGTCGCTGGCTCTAAAGCCGTGGATGATCGTGGAAGGACAGGTTTCTTCCGGCTTCAGGAGTGGAGTGACATCCGAAAAAGAATTCGGTTCTTCTCTCTCTCTGATTGAACTCATTGGCCCGTCCACATTAGGACGAGGAACAATTCGTCGTCAAGACTAGCGCGCTAAGTTTAAGCTACACCACGGGCTGACGCCGGCGTTAGCAAGGCATTCGCACCATGAGATTATAGTTCCGGAGGACGGTAGCGCGTCCTCAGAACATCGAGGCGTTTGCAGTGGATCTTCAGCCGCTCCTGGAACGACTTGTAGTCCCGGCTCGCAAGGGGCGACCAAGCCACTTCCGCGAGAGCCGAGAGCCGCGGGAACGCCATGTACTCCACGATTTCGGTCGATGGCATATACTCAGCCCATAGCTGACCCTGTACTCCCAGAATGTGCCGGATTTTTTCGGAGGGAATTTCCGCCGGTATCGGCTCATAACCATAAACCTTCTCCAAAGACAGGAATCCGCCGATGGATAGTGGTTCATTAGTCGACGACTCACTTTGACAAGAATCCAGATACGTGTACCCGTTGGGCGCCATGACGACATCGTGGCCCTGCGTCGCCGCCGCAATCCCGCCCTCGATTCCGCGCCAAGACATCACTGCCGCGCCTTCGGCCAGTCCTCCCTCCAGGATCTCGTCCCACCCGATAAGCCGCCGTCCATGATCCGTCAAAAAGCGGTCCATCCGGCGAATGAAATAACTTTGCATTTCGTCCGAATTCTTCGCGCCGACCGAGGCCATCAGCGCCTGGATTTCCGGGCTCGAGTCCCACTCTTTTTTTAGCGCCTCGTCGCCGCCAATATGGATAAAGCGTCCCGGGAAAAGCTCCATCACTTCGATGAGCACATCCTGCAAAAACCGGAACGTCTCTTCCTTCGGGCTGTAGATGTTTTCGCTGATGCCCCAGCGCCTCCGCACCTCAACTTGATTTCCGGTGCAGCCGAATTCAGGATACGCCGCCAGCACGGCTTGCGCGTGCCCGGGCATTTCGATTTCCGGGACAATCGTAATGTGACGCTCCTCCGCATAGCGAACAATTTCGCGAATCTGTTCCTGCGTATAGAATCCCCCATGGCGAATGCCATCGTCGCATGACTCGGCAGCGCCGTGGCCCTTCCAAGTCCCATTCCTCCAGGCGGAGATTTCCGTCAATTTCGGATATTTTTTGATCTCGATCCGCCAACCTTGGTCATCGGTCAGATGCCAGTGGAAAATGTTGAGTTTATGCAGCGCGAGCAGGTCGATGAACTTGCGAATAAATTCAATCGGCCGAAAATGGCGGCTGCAATCGAGCATCGCGCCCCGCCACGCAAACCGGGGAGAATCTTCAATGGCTAGTTGGGGCAATTTCCATGTGACCTTCAGGCGCGGCCCCTGTCCGTAAATCGCCGGAGGGAAAAGCTGCAGCAACGACTGGACACCGTAGAAAATACCGGCTTGAGCAAACGCGCCAATCTCCACTAGGTTCGCCGCGATTGTCAGCGAATAGCCTTCCTTGCCCAGGTGAGAGTCGGCCGGGTTGAGCGTGAGACGGATCACCGGGGTCTTTTCGCCTGCCGCCTCGAAATCGCTGATCGGAATAGGAAAACCTGTCGCGCTACGCAAATAACCGGCCAGATAATCGGCCTCGCGCATGAGAGCTTTTGGAGCCTCGATCCGGCTGGAGTTTTGCAGGATAAATTCACCGTCTGCTGCTTTGACACGGGTGGGATAAGGAATAAGAGAAGAAGCTATTGAAGTCATAAAAGGAATAAAACTTAACCATCCAAAATGGGCGAGTAAATGATAACGGATCAAGGGCTGGCTGTGGTCATTTTAACGCGGCTCCAGTTTTCCGAAATTGCGGCAAACCATGGCCGATCTGGATCCCAAGGCGCGGTGTTAGCTCGAACGGAGCAACGCGGGCTTCGGGAGAAACGGCATAGCGTGCTGTTTTCACGGATCCCAAGGATGTAGGGTCTGGACTTTTCATAACCGTTGGTTTTATTTACCAAATCATCGTGATGCCACGTCTCTCCAGCCGCCTAAGGAAGTTTTCCATATCAATAACTTCGATTTTTGTTCCATTGTTACTTGTCGCCACGTGCGCCGCCTCGAATGTGACTTATGCTGACGCCCCGGTGCAGGCCATATTTTACGCCGCGCCGAACGGAACCGGGCGGACAGCAACGAAGGACGCCCCCAGTTCACTGACAGGCGCCCGGGATCTCGTGCGGCAGTTAAATGGCAATATGCAGGGCGACATTATCGTGTACCTACGTGGCGGAGTTTATGCGCTGACGACGCCATTTCAACTTCAGGAAAGCGATCGCGTGCGGGATTCAGGCTCGAACGGTTTCAACATCATTTACGAAGCGTATCCGGGCGAAACACCGGTCATAAGCGGGGGAATCCCCGTCACCGGCTGGACTCTCTTTGATAAGGACAAGAACATCTTCCGAGCGAAGGTCCCCGATGGGACGGCTTCCCGGCAAATGTATGTCAATGACCGCCGCGCGGAGCGAGCCCGGAGCGCTGAGCTACCGCCCGGTTGGAAAAAGACTTCGACCGGCTTCACCATAACCGACACCACCATGCAAACGTGGGGCAACCCGAGCGATATTGAAATCGTTTCGCGCAGTTCGTGGAAACATCTGCGTTGCGGCATCGCCTCCATCACGGGAACGACGGTGCTGATGAAAACGCCCGGATGGAACAACAGTTCGATTTCGCCCAACATGGGCACCCCCTTAAACGGGCAGGGCACCCAGCAAATTAACAAGGTGGATTGGGTGGAGAATGCGCTGGAGTTACTGCAAACCCCGGGGCAGTGGTACTTGGATCGCAAGGCCGCCTATGTTTACTACATTCCCCTGCCGGGTGAAGACCTCGCCACGGCAAACGTCGTGATTCCGGTACTAGAGACGTTGCTCAACGTCAGCGGATCAGACGTCGACCACCCGATTCACAATGTGGAATTCAAGGGGATCACCTTCAAGGACGCGACTTGGATGGGGCCGAGCGGTGATCAAGGATATGCCGACAATCAAACCGGTGTGGTGTGGGTTAACCTGCCGCCGACGACGGCAAAGAGCCTCGGCAATCTCTCTTTTCAATTTGCTCACGATGTCACCTTCGAACGCAATGTGATCACGCAGATGGGGGGCGTTGGACTCGATTTTGGTCATGGTCCGCAGCGCGACAGGATCGTCGGCAACTGTATCTATGATATTTCCTGTAATGGTATTTTTCTCGGCGAGTTCACCGATTACAAGGAGACCGATCCCAAGGCTTGGACTGACAGCAATACGATTAAAGATAATTTTATCACTCACGTCGGCGCGGAATACGAGGATGGAATCGGCATCTGCGTTGGCTACTCACGAAACCTCGTGCTCGACCATAACGACATCAGCTTCAGCCCATACATGGGCCTGACGGTCGGTTGGGGCTGGAGCAAGCTGGGGTACAGCTTCAAGAATTCCATCACGAACAATCATGTCCACGATTTCATGCTCGTCCTCGAAGACGGCGGCGGCATCTATACGCTGGGCAATCAGGGCGACGCTGACAATTTAACGGAGTGGATCGGCAACTACGTGCACAACGGTAAGAATGCGCAGGGCCTCTACTCCGATGAAGGCAGCGGTTTCATGGAAATAAAGAACAACGTCGTTTGCCGGGTTGGCGCTAACTGGATGAATATCTGGACAAAGTCGATTCACGACATCCGCGTGCACAACAACTTTGCCGACAAGACCAAGCCGAACAATCAGGGCACAAACTGCAGTGTTGACGACGCCTCCTTGGTGAATCCGGACGCACTTTCCGCCTCCGCACAAGCCATCGCAGACAACGCCGGTCTGGAGGCCGCCTTCGCTGACGTGAAGGAGAAAGTCAGGAAGCCCGAACTGGAAATGATCAATGACAACGACCCAGGCATAACCTACAGCGGCTCGTGGAACGCTTCCAATAACCGCAAGTTCGGCGACTACGACGACGATATCCACGCTACTGCCCAGGAAGGGGCCGCAGCCTCCTTTACCTTCACCGGAAATGGTGTCGACTATCTTACCGAGATCAATGCCGATGAAGGTGACGTCGTGGTCTCGATCGATGGTACGGTGGTGCAGATCGTCAGTTGCTCAAATCCCGAGCGCATGGCGGAAAAGGCTGTTTTCCATACGAGCTGGCCTACGGAGGGAAAGCATGAGATCAAGATCGAGAAGAAGTCAGGCCAGTACATGCTGCTGGACGCCTTCCAGGTTTATCACCTCACGAAGCCCTAAGGGATCAAACGGAGGCACTAGATTATTCTTCAATAGAGCTGGATCGCGGCCAAGGCGGGCGTGGCCAGCGATTCATCAATGGAAACTCGCAGGTGAGTCGCCGTGAAGGGCCTAACACGATCCAGCTTTTTATTACCAATCGTCGTGCCTGTGGAAACCGTGTTCCACTGACCCATGGCATCCCTGGCTTCGACATGATAGCGGGCGATGCGCTGGCCGATCTGGATCGGCTCTTGCAGGCAGAGTACGGCAATGGTTGAAGGATGGGCCAGCTCAATCTCGATGGTGGCCCGGGAAGCGCCTTCCCGCGCAGCCCAGTAGGTATCTGGATTTCCATCCAATAAGAAGGTGCCGGCATGGTCGCGATGCTCAGAATCAGTTCGAACGGTGGCTTCGCAGGCGAGATTGCGCGCAAAAAGCCGATTTAGTTGCATCCGGAAAAGATTAAGGGCTTGGATGTCGGCATCGTGAATCAATCCTTCAGGTGTGGGCGGCACATTAAGCAGGAGCAGACTGTTGCGACCGACACTTTGAAAGTACAATTCGACGAGATTTTCGGCTGCTCGCACTTTGGTGTTTTCGATGTCGTGGTAGAACCAACCGGGTCGAATGGAAACATCGGATTCCGGCGGGCGCCAGACCAGGGAGGGCCGTCCGTCCGGAGGCTCGCCGTTTTCGAGCAGGGCGCGAAGATCTTCCGCGGCCAGGGCGTCATTCGCCTTATTGATGCCGGAATCTCCAGGAAAACGGATGGATTCGGAGCTGATCGTGCTCCAGCAAGTTTCTCCGGCATAGCCACGCTCATTTCCCACCCAGCGAACGTCGGTGCCGCCATCACCAAAGGTGACGGCACCGGGCTGGAATTTTTTGACCAGGCCGAAAAACCGCTTCCAGTCATAAGCCTGGCGGCGTCCGTTCGGTCCTTCGGCGCAGGCTCCATCGAACCAGACTTCATCCAGCTCGCCATAGCCAGTCATTAATTCCGTCAGCTGGGCACAGTAAAAGTCGTTATAGACCGGAGAATCGCCGTAGGAACGCTCGTGCCGGTCCCAGGGGGAAAGATAGAGTCCAACCCGCAGCCCCTCCGCGCGAAAGGCATCCACGAATTCGCGCACCAGGTCGCCCCGGCCCTCGCGCCACGGCGAGCACTTGACGGAATGATCTGTCGTTGCTGTCGGCCAAAGACAAAAGCCATCGTGGTGTTTCGCCGTCAGGATGCCAATGCGGAAGCCGGCTTGACGGGCCACCAGCGCCCATTGGCGGCAGTCGAGCTTGCCCGGGTTGAAAAGCGCGGGGGATTCCGTGCCATCGCCCCACTCCCGGTCGGAAAACGTATTCATGCCAAAATGGACAAACAAATTGGTCTCGGTGCGTTGCCAAGCTAATTGAGCGGTTGAGGGAAGGGGATGGAGAGGCTGCATAACAAAAAATCCAGATTTTAGAACATGTTTGCCAGCAGGGCAATTCCGCGCTGCGGGTCATCGCGATCCGTACGGAAATTGCCCAAGCTGGGGACGTAAAAGAGGGTTGTATTTCGAGCTCAATTCGTTTGATGTGTCCTGAGTAATGAATACTCCGATCGGTGAAGAGTGGAAGCAAATGGACGAGGCCACTCAGCACTACGATCCGAAGGCCTTTGCTCCCGATCTGGAGGCTGCCCGCAAGCGCATCCATGAAATCCGCTGCAAGGAGGTCGATCTCCTGTTTACCGACCGGTCAGGCCAACCTGTGCGTGGGTTGCCCGTCGAGATTCAACAAGCTTCTTCGGCGTTCGGCTGGGGCGATCAACTTTGGGGACTGGACACGCTTTTCCGCCATGGGTACGAGCGAAGCGATCGGGTACGCCATTTCACCCGCCGATTCACGGAATGCCTCAACAGTGCAAATTGTCTTAGCTATTGGACGGAAGCGCCGCGCAACGATGGTCCGAAGCACATGGAGTTTCAAGGGGAAGACCATCTGGACGGTTTTGCAGCGCAAGTGGACTGGGCGCTCGTGAACGGATTGACTCCCAAGGGTCATCCTGTTTTCTGGTCGATCGATAAAGCCTACCCGGAATGGTTAAAGCGCTACCCTTTGGAAACCCAGTGGAAATTCATCGAGGTGCGGGTGCGCAATCTCGTGGCTCGTTTCAAAGGCAAGGTCAAGATTTGGGATTTGATTAATGAACCCATGTGGGAGGCGGCGCCGAAGAATCTTCCGCAGCGAAACTGGCCCCACCTTGAGTCACTTGAGAATATCTGCGAATACGTTATCCCGATTATGCGCTGGGCACGGGAAGAAGATCCGGCAGCCAAGTACATCATCAATGATTACGGCATGGAGATGGATCCCGAAGGATGGGTGATCCGGCACAAAGATGGGCATCATGTCACCGCCAAAAGTCAGCGGGAGCGATTCATTTCCTTGTTTCGGCGCCTGGAGGATGAAGGGGCATGTCCCGATGGCTTGGGCATGCAGGCGCATACCGGAGTTTGGCTCAATCCGGCCGCGCAGAACGCGATCCTAGATGAAATGGCCGGGTCGGGCGTGCCTTTGCACTACACCGAATTCTGGGCTCACGAACAAAATCTCATCAAGGCAGGCGTGGATCCCAAAATCGCCGCGGAGATGAAAGCAGAATATGTGGCCAATGTCATGACGATCGCTTTCGCGCATCCGGCAGTCGAATCGTTTTATTTCTGGGGTGAGATCAAGAATTCGTTCGGTTTTCGAAGCGATCACAATAGTAATGGTATGCCCAGCTCTTCCCATGAGCCGACACCAACCTACTGGCGGGTCAAAGATCTCTTGCGTAGGGAATGGATGACCCGAACCAGTCTGGTGACCGACGCAAACGGTCGCGCCAGCTTCCGGGGATTTTTGGGTGGATACTCTGCGCGTTACGCCGCTGGCAAGTCCATGCCGGTCGAAATCCCCTTTACAGTGGACAAACAGCACGAGGGTACTATTCACCTCGTGGTTAATCCCAACACTCCCGTTGGAGAATCGCGGCTGGCTTGAGGCGATCCGACAACTGCCGCTGCAGCTTCCTCCTCCATATGCTCCAGCCCTTCCTTCGTCTCAGTGCCACTCTTGCAATCCTTTTTCTTGCCCTGGGCCCAATTGAATCTCAGGCACAGAAGATCAATCGGGATGACAAGGGCATGGTCACCAGCATCGATTATGTGCCGATAGACGGCCAGTTTCTCAACCCAAGCAGCCCGGAGGAAGAATCCGCGTGGTGGGATCGAGTCCGTACTGTTCTGCACGCCCAGGTTTTCAAGCCTGATGGGAGTTTCCAATCGGTCGATAGCCGGACTTATAACGAATCGGAAAAATGGTCTTACCCCTGCTCCTTCTGGCATATTCTGGCTGGCGACGTCCAGGGCGGTATGCAGGTCCTGCAAATGGAGGACGCCCAGGCCAATGAATATAATGAATACACCAAGGGCATCGACCTTTGGTTTGGTTTCACCATTGTGGCGCAGGTCCCCAAGTATTTCTTTTTTGGGGATCTGATGACGCCGGAGTACCGGCAGCGCATGCATGATGCCATCAAAATCTGGACCGCGACCAATCCCCAGCACACGCCGCATCCAAAATTTCTAAAATACAATCCCGCCATGAAGGATGGTTGGGGCCCCGACCGATTTGGCAATGCCCGCGTGGATGTGCGACGCACCGACGCCATGTGGGGTTTTTCCATCACCTCGATTTACCTATTTGCCCAAGCGTCGGGGAACGAAGCTACCAGGCAGGAAGCCAAGGATGAGATTCTCCGCTATGCTTGGTCCCTATACCACGTCGGCATGGGGGAATGGGATTCCTCGACTTACATGCCGTACTCCATCGCCCCGTACCTGAGTCTCCACGCCTACGCCACGGACCCAGAAGTACGCATGGCCGCCAAGATGGTGTTGGACTACTACCATACCGCGGCGGCGCTCAAGTACCGGCACGGTCTGTTCAGCGGGACTTCAAAACGAGATTACGGCAATGCCTACAATATGTATTCGGGAGGCTTTAACGGCTATTTTCCGATGATATTTGGAGAGGTGGATGACGTTGCCAAGGCAAAGGAGCATTACACGGCGTATCCGATGCTTGCCCCGTACCGGCCCGCCCCGGCCATGCTGGCCTTGGCTCGGCGCCAACTTTCCCAGCCGGTGGAAGTGCTGGCCGCCAAACCAACCTACGAGACCTGGCGCATGACTGGCGACGAGGGACCGATGTTTTTTGAAACTCTTTTTCTGGCTAAAAATTACGATCTTAGCTCGGTAGTTTCAAAGGACGGTGTTGATGACGTGGCGCCCTTCCGCCTCGTCTTTGACCATGGCGACAAGCAGGCAGAGGTTTTCACCGCAACCAGCGGGCCTAATTTCGCGGAAAAATACGCGGGGGATGCCATCGGACAATACCGCAACTTGCTCGTCTGGGCCAGTCCCCCCAGCGACAAAGACTCGTTCTCCTTCGCTCTGCCGTCCGACATCAAACTCGAACAAGATGGCGGCTGGAACTTCTTCGACACGGGCAAAAGCTGGGGCGCGTTCCAAACCTTTGGAGTGGATGCACCGCAACCGCAATCAGGCCTGAGCGATGACGATGCAAAAAGCCGTAAAGGAAATTTCGGCGACGCTTCTTTTTATACCGCCCGTCGTCAGGCATCATCCGAGGGCGGGTTTGCGCTGATCGTCGCAGAGCAGGGCGACTACGCCTCTTTCGACGATTTTAAAAGGGCCGTCAAAGCTAAGGCAAAACTGGACATTTCCAAGCTGGCCGATAAAACCATTCGCCTGACGGGCACGGATGGCACGTTTGTCCAGGTGCAACGGTCGGACAGCGACCTTCCGGGCATCAGCCGGAACGGCGAACTTCGCAACTGGAAAGACCCGAAAAACTGGAAACTCTGGCAGACGGTGGGCAGTGATCTGATTTCTTTGGGCTGGAAGGAGGGCGAACTCAAGCTTAACGCCGGCAGCAAAATCTTCACCGGGAGCATGAAGTTGGATGGCTGGGAAAAACCCGATGCCTCTCCGAACGACCTCGGGAATACCAAGAACCTGAAAAGCCAGGGCGCTTTCACCAACCAGTGACAAGAGCGGCCTGAAAATTTAACTTGGATCGGCCATGGCCGAGGGTGGCATCATCAGGCCCCGGAAGTCCGGGGCCCTCGGGCAGAGGCCTCTCCCAGTGCCCGATGTACAGCAAGGTCTTCAGGGCGAAGTTCACCGGAAGCCATGACTCCCGAATTGAGGAGAAGCATCGCATCTAGCGTTTCAGCCTTTTTCACCCAGGAGAGAAGCTCTTCGATGCTGGCGCAGGAATGATCGCCTTCGTGCCAAAACCATCCGCCATTCGCAAACGGCCCCGGAGGACCCCACTTGGAGAGTGTCGTTTCGATCTGCAACGGGAGATAGCGCTGAGTGCCCTCAATTTCCCAAATTTTCTGGTCTTCGCCCAGCGAGACCGCTTTTTCTCCAGCGCGGACATCGACCGGAAACAGCGGGATTCCCGGAAATTCGGTGGTGGTATTGTTCATCACCAGGCAGTCGGGTTGCCAGGCCTTCACTTGTTCATAGATACGCTCGAAATGCCAGCGGCGGCGCCCGACGGTACGCCATGCGGCCAAAAATTCTTCCACTTGCGCCCCCGGGAACAACTTATGGATGTTCTCCATTTCATCCAAAGACGGGGTATGATCCGTCAACTTGAACCAGACGCCGTCGAACCAGAGCATCGTGATCTCTCCATAGCGGGTAAAGAGCTCCTCAAGCTGGCCCAACATAAAGTCAGCATAGGCCGAATCGTCCCCGGTGTCCTGGCGGCGGTCCCAAAGCGAATAATAAAGCGCCAGCTTGAGGCCATATTTTCGGCAGCTTTCCGCCAACTCCCCCACGACATCCCTTTTGCAGGGAGACGCAAGGACGTTATAATCCGTGTGGCGCGAAGGCCAAAGGCAGAAACCGTCATGATGTTTGGCCGTCAAAGTAACGAGCTTCATCCCGGCCGCCGCGGCTGAAGCACACCAGGTGTCAGTGTTAAGTTTGTCGGGGTTAAAACGGGTGGGACTCAGCGTACCGTCGCTCCATTCCTTCCCATAATAGGTGTTGATGCCGAAATGCAGCATCAGACCAAGCCGGAGATCCAAATAGCGTTGTTGCGTAGCCGTGGGTTTGGGAGTCATGGGATTTTATTAGCGTCACCGAGAATTGGATAACAGACCGGTTTGCGTCTGCAGTTTGCCCGCCTTTCATTCGTTTCCCGCCCTAACCAACAAAATACAAATGTAAGCTCGGCGGTAAATACGTCGCTGCCATCACTACGGACGATAAATGGTCGGGATCGAATGCAGCGGCGCAATGTCCACCACCGCAAAATTAGGCGGCAGTCCCGCTACCAACCCGCTGGTGGAGGTGGGAGGATTGCCGATAAGCGTGATACTCGTCTGCCCGGTGGATGCCACCAGGGAGCCATCCGGCGCAAAATAGGCCAGGGAATAGTACCACAACGTGCCGGTGGGGGCTGTAAAGGCGGTGGCTGTAAACGGCCCCAACGGCCCCGCGATGTTCCTGCGGCTCAAAAGCGTTGAGAAGGTTATGTTACCCGAGATGACAATGTCGGTGGGCAGGAACCGAATGGGATCCGCGGCTTGCCAACTGCTTTGGTTCGCCGAGTCGCGCTGTTCCCAGATTTGATAGGCCACGTAGTTGCCTGAGTTGCTCGGACGGAGGAAGCTAATGGCCGTCTGGTGATTGAAGGTAAACGCCCGTTGTGACGCCAAAATGACGGCTTTGGCCACATCGTCGCTGGCACGTGTCATGTCGGTCGCGTTGGTAATTCCCCGAAAAGAGACCGTAAGCAGGACGGCGAGAATCCCGATGATGGTGATGACCACCAGCAACTCGATCAGAGAGAACGCTCCCGCCCGCGGCATCAATGTACGTGGACGCACCACTCCCCGCCTCCGCTGGAAATGCCTGGAGAAAGCCTCCGGGCAGCACGGAGGTTGAAATGACGTTTCTCTCATCTTGTCGATTTCAGAAAGCGCCATCAATTCGAGCCGGGGGCAAATTGTTTTTGCGACACCACGCGCCAGGAATAATACTGGTCAATCGGGGTGTAGCTGCCGGTAAAATTCACCGTGGTATAGTCGGGGATATTCGGGTTATTCGGATCGAGGTATCTCTCGATCACGGTGTTGCCCCGGTATTCCCCGGTCTTGACGTCCTGGTTCTCGTTCCACGTCGCCCAACTGCGCCCGGCCACCGGCACCTGCTGCAGGGATTGAACCCAATAGTGGACGGTATAGGTGTTGGATTTGGTCGTGATCCGGGAATAAATCTGGTTGTAGGGCGATTCGCGCAGGTTCAGGCCGGTCATTTGGTAGCCGGTGCTCGTCAGCGTGCCGGTTCCAGTCCACCAGCTATCGAAATAGCCCATGTTTTGTTGCGAAGGCACCAGACGGATCGTGCACACTTCCGAGGCCGACCGGAAAACATCCCCGCTGGCGAATCTGTTTTCAAAATCGGTGAAGCAGCCGGTGGCACTCCCCGTACCCCCGTAAAGGCTGGGAGGGGTGCCTCCCGGGGCGGTGTAGCTCGCGCTCGTACCCGGCGTATCCAGATTCAGGGAAAAGCGGGTAGCCGTAACCGTACCCGTAACACCGTTGAGTTTCCCCAAATTCGTATTGTTATTATCCTTAGAAATATAGCTCTCGGTGTTGCAGATGGCGCCGATTTCCACGGGGGTAAGCACCCCGACCAAAGCGGTTCTCCGCGTGATGTGGGTGAACGGTTCCATTTCATAGTTGAGATTGACCTTGCCCGCCGTCGAGAGCGGATCGCTGATCGCGTAAGGCTCGACCACCGGCATCCAGAAAAGATCGCACAAAAGATGATCGGGAGGGGTCTTGCTGAAGGGGGGTTGCGCCGCGTAGCCGACCGTCACACTCCCGGTGCCACCCGTGCCGAAGCCGGGATGAGACGTCCCCGCCAGGGGGTTCGGACAGAACAGCAGGGACTGCCAGGGTTGCAGGTCACACCCATAGCCGTCACCAGATATCGTGCTCGTTCCCGAAGGTGTGGGCAGAGAGCCCAGGAGGATCGGGGAAGGTACCACCCGATTCGGCTCCGTGACCGCTTCTTGGGAGGTTTGGGCCCAGTCCGCCCGGCCGACATACATCAACGCCTGATTGGGCTTATCTTGGTCGGCCTCCCAGGCAACCGTATCAGGGGCAGAGAGAATAGCTCCATCACCGTCAAAAGCTATTCCCGACGACCAGTCTGCCGAGTTTACCACTCCACTGGCATTCGTGACTGCTGTCCCCGAAGCGAGCGGAGGGATGATGGGTTGAATATTTGAGAAGTTGTTCGGGCTGCCTCCACCCGGCGTAGACCAATCGGGTTGAAACTTGAGATTGGACAGGAGCCCACCCGGGTTGACGGTATAGTTATTACTATTTTCATAGGCAGACTGGGGATCACCAACGTAGTAGGGGGCGGGGGGGCCTCCCCAAGTAATGCCTGCGCAAGCGACGGAACCGTAGCGACCGCCAGCCAATTCACCATCCTCGCCATTGGCTGGGCCAAAGGTGTTGAAATTGCAGAGATTTTGAAAGTCGAAGGCAAACCGGTTTAGCAAGCTCTTAACCTCATCCTGAACCTCTGCAAGTGGGTTCGTCGGGTTGGGATCCGGAAGCGTAAATGCCGTGACTGTCCCGGTGTAGTTCGCGTTAGCTGTGAACCAATTGGCAGGTATGATGGTAGCCATGCTCAAAAGTCGGTAATCACCCTTCGTGGGCCCTTTGGGATCGAGCTGGACCTCTCTGACAATGTCCCCACCCATGAACCATGTTACATTATTCTGAGGGTTAGCGTTGCGAGTGGAGAAAGTTTGCGTTGCAGGATCCCCTCCGTCGGTAGCCGTATAAGTACCAGTCTGTGGATTATTAATAGCAACGCTTTGAGGAAGCGGCAGCGAGCTCAACAGCGGGAAAGCAATATTTTCTGTCTGCACCACGTGCGCGGCGGCGGCCGTCCCACCACCCTCCAGGATTTGAATCGTGATGGTACCGCCTGTGATGCTAAAAGTCGTTGTTGCCGTTCCCGTCTGCACTATCGACACGTTTCCAGTCAAAAATGGGTAGTTTTGGTTCTCGTCGCTGGCCTCGCCGTTGCCGGTTGCTCCCGGAATCATGGTTCTTAGGCTATTAACGTTCGTTCCAGTTTGGTAAAGGAGCCCAAAAAACCCTGGGAAAGCATAATTTCTGAAAAAAACGTTCTCGCCGCCGATGCGATCGTTAACAAGAACCGTACCGGTAGCTATGGTGAATGAGCCGGGACCGGATATAGTGCCCCCTGCGACTTGAACACCAAGCCCGGTATTGTTGGTGACAGCCACGCGGAACACGGGATCCACGATTTGAGGGGTCGGCATCGGATTGTAAAGGTTAAGGAGAAGGACGGCTTGGATTCCCGTTGTAAGGTAGCCATCCGGCCCGGCGGCGTTGGCCACTCGCGAGGTAGGTGTGACCTGAATCGCGGCCGAGCAAACCGACCAGTTCCGTCCCATGCCGTTATACGTGCCACTGCTGGTGGTGACTTGTAAAGGGATGACCGCACCGCGAATGGATCCCACCTCATCGCGATAACACCAGTAGTTGGGGTTGGGGGAAGAGGCGGTGGGTGCGGTGCTGCCGACTTGGCTCAAACCCGACCGGATAAAGTCCATGACCATGGTCATCATGCGTTCGCAGCCGACGGAGCCCCATTTTTTTGTTGTTCCCAGGCTGGTGCCGAAACCGGGTGCTGTTGCTTCCATCATGCTGGTGGCATAATTAAAAACGCTTTGGTTGCGTGGGATATTAAGCCAGTCGGAATTGACGCTGAGCGAAGCAGCAGGAACCGTTAGGGCTGTACCACCGACGTTGGAAACCTGGCCGCGCTGAAAGGAATAGGTATAACCGCCGACGGTCGCGCAAAAATTGATAAGCTGGTCGCGCGCCGACTGGTAGGTTCCGTTGGAGACGGTGGATAGGGTGCTTTGGATCGGCCATAGACTGATGCGCGGCGTGCCGAAGAGAGTGGTTTCCGGTGCCCGGCTCTGGGCGGTAATGAAAAAATCCCGCTGGGCCAGCATGGCCGCGGTGAGCGTAGGCGTAGTGGCCGTGTTCGGACTCCAATTGGGGTTAAGGCCGCGATTGGGATTAAACAGCAGCTCGTCGGCCGTGGCGTAGAGTCGGTCGGTTTTAAAGACAACTGTGGGCACGAGGCTGTCTGTACGGAGCGTCGAGACGGTCCCGCCTAGCGAGGTCGTGGTGTTTATCGGGGAGGCCGAGGTACTGAAGGGATTGTACGCTATAGCGTTGTCGGTAATCCTGGGATTCAGGGCGTAGTAACTTTGGAGCTGGGTATAGCTGCCCGTGGAAGTGATAGTGCCCGTGTTTCCGTCGATACTAGTATCCTGTAACGTCGGACGAGGCAGCAGGTCACCCAGGACTGGATCGAGGGAGGTAGTGGCGGGATGACCGCCGATGGCTTGAAACTCACCCAGGATGGGGAGGTTAAAGCCGAAATACCATTCCTGCGGAAGCACGGCGCGCGGCATGTCCCAGAAGGTGCCCTCGCTAGCCGTATTGATGTTCAGCTTGCAGGTATTGTCGTCGGCCCAGAAGGCGATGCGCCCGATGATCGGGTTGCTGCTGGTGGGCACAACCGATCCGGTAAAGGTCGCGGTGCTGCTTGCGGTCGGGCTGGACGGGGAGATCAGTTGCCCGTTCTTGAGGACATAAATCCACTCGACCGGCATGGCCAGGCGGCGGGCCGGGTCGATGGCGCTGGAGCCCGCGTTGGTGCCGGGCACCTGGCTGGAGAAGCCGAAACCCTGCACATTCGGCACGTTTGAGGTATAGGTGCTGGTACTGGTCATCGCGGCCCCGGGATCGACGATGGGAAAAACGGGGGTGGCGACCGTATTGGCAGGATTGGTTGGATCAGGCCGATTGACCACGGCCGGCGCGTTCAAGTCGCACCAGCCGGCATTGTAGGAGGTGGTGGTGTCGGTGGAGGCTTTCCATCCCTCCATGTTCTGGGTTTCGGTGGCCTGGTCCGCCGCTCCCCAATTGAAATCGACCATGGTGCCCGAGGAGTACAATTTAAACGCGGTGTGGGTGCCAGTTGTGGTTAAGGGGACCACGTTCCCGGTATTGTAGGCGTGGATCATGCCCGGCTGCGAGGCCCAGGCGACCCCTGGCTGCGAGGAGGCGGTGGTAATCTGTCCCTCCACGAGATTGACCGCCGTGTCGGTCAGCAGGATGGTTCCCTGCCCGTTGGCAAAGACCTGGGAATTGACCAAGTCGTTGCGGGTGCCGCTGTAGAGAGCCAATACGACGGCGCAAATGATCACCAGAAAGCAAAGCGCAATGATCAGGGCCGCCCCGCTGGGCCGTTTTTTGGAGCCCGCTAAAAATTGGAGTTTCTGGATTTTCGTCATATGATTACTCCGAATGGACAGAAAACTGCGCCCCGCGCAGGGCGATAACCTGATTGAAAATCTGGTAATTGACTCCCGCGGCAGTGAGCTGCTGGGAAAGCAAGTTCAGGTCGGTGTTAAGGTTGGCCGGAGTTTGAAAAGCCGTATTAAGCAAAGGCGTATTAAGTTGAAAGGCAGCGGGCGCGGTTGTTCCCTTGACTAGACGCTGTGCGCTGGACTCGTCGACGGCCACCATGACCAGCCTGACCAGCGGTGGCAACTGGGCGAACTGGAGGGCGCTGGGATTTGTTGTGGTGATGGGGGGACGCGACGCCCCCGTGAGTGTGTGTGAATCGTAAAGATAATTGGTCGTGAGGTTATAGGGATTCCCGCTGGCGCCAAAGGCATTCGTCGCATCCTGCTGGGAAAGCTCGGGCCGAATAATCAGGGCGATGACGTTCTCGGCCAGCACACTTTTGACCGTGTTGCTGGTGTTCGCAGGGTTCGCCAAGCCGGCGGTTATCCATTGCATATAACCGGCATAGGTACTAGGTGAGGCGGTGAAGGCCGGGTAACCCCCAACGCTCGTATTAAAGTACTGCGTTGGGAGAACGTTCTCAATCAGACGGTACCGATACTTTGCGGGGAGGGAGGTAAGAAACGTAGGACGATAGCTAGTGTCGGGTCCCCACTCGACATAATAGCCGAGCGCATTGAGGAGATTGGGAACGTCGGCGTAGGCTGCGGTGTTGTTGCTGTAGCCCAGCGGCACAAAGAAGAACATTCCGTCCCCCTGCTGGAGACCGCCAAGCACCGTCGCCGCAGGTCCGGAATAAAAATGGAGATCGCTCGCCCGACCATAGTAGGCCGGGGTAAAGGTGCTGCTAGACCCGGTGGCATTCGACGGCCGTCGGTTCCAGGAGGTGTCGTAGTAATCGAGGTAGGTGTTGAGGGTGGCCTGACTCAGGCGCGCGCCCATGATTCCGTAGGCCGTGCGGGCCGAGGCGAACATTTTGATCGAGCCGTTGGTCGATTTCCAGAGCTTGAACGAGGAATTCGTGATTGCGGCCAGCAACACGACAAAAAGGGAGAGCACGACTATCGCCGCGAGAAGCTCGATCAGGGTGAAGCTAGCCCGACGGCTGAAAGACGATAAAGGCCGTTTCACGGGAAAATTCAACCCTTACCAGACATCTTAGAGGCCGCCCGCAAGAGAGTTAGTAGGCTGATCCACGATAATAACCCCGTTGGGTTTGCCCTGCGTTACAAGATTGCTCAACACGGTGCCGGTGGGAGTAGGATCGAATGTCGCGTATATCTGCACTAATTGCAAACAGTTCGAATTCGCTGTTGTCCCGGATAATTGGACCTGTGACACTTGCGTTTCGGCGCGGTAAACGATCCCGGTCGACGTCGAAGTTAGTTGGTTGCCCTGGTAGTCAAAATACCACTGCTGATTGTTATAAGTCGCGAATTCGGCAGGCCCACACATTTGTACCTCCCCGGACAACTGCTCGGTGATCTGGGCGAGAACGGTGTTGCTGATGGCTTGACGATGGGTGACGATCGTCTGAGGGAGAAGGCTTATCATCCCCATGATGCCGAAAGTGAAAATTCCGAGAGCGATTACCACTTCCAGCAGGGTAAATCCCTTTTTACAGCACGACGGCCTTATGGGACTCATAGATTAAGTTATAATTTACAACAGTTGTTCCCATCGACAATCGCGTTTTGCGAAATCGGATAGGCCGTTTTACGACGATACGGTAAACGTTTCGTAACACACCGCGCCGCAAATTGACTTTTATATTTCTCAATTTACGCTAATTTTGGTGTATGGACACTCCCCCTCGGGTAGGGCTAGCGCTGGGCACCAACCTCCACTACGGACGAGAGGTTCTCCTCGGCATTTTTGATTTCGTGAGGCAAAACCGTCCCTGGCAGTACGTTACTGGAAATTTAAAATGGAATTTTCCTCCCGGCGCTCGTCTCTCCGCGGTCATAGGGATGGTCGGAACTGGGCCGCTTTTGCAGAAACTGAAGCGCAATGGCGTCCCGGTCATCAATGTCTCCGAGCGGCAGCAGGGGGTGGGTACCGTGCGGGTGTTGCCGGACAACGTGGAGGCCGGACGTCAGGCCGCATCTTATTTCATCGATAAACAGTTTACAAATTTCGCCTTCACCGGCGCTGAGGATTATGCGTTTTCCAGAATGCGCCTCCTTGGTTTTGAGGAACGCCTGCGCTCTTGCGGATTCTCATGTCATGTCCAAAATTTTGGGCGTGGCAAATGGCCCATAAATTCCATGGATCCCTTGCCAGAAATTGGCGAATGGATTCAAGCGCTGCCCATACCCTGTGCGATCTTTGCCTACTCGGATAACCACGCCCGGCGCGTATTAAACGAGTGCCTTCGGTTGGGCATTCGCGTTCCCGAGGAAATTGCGGTGCTGGGATGTGACAACGATGTGATCGATTGTGAGCTTTCACCGACACCGATTTCAAGCGTGGCGCTTCCCCTGCGCCGAATCGGCTTTGAAGCTGCCAGAATGGTGGAGCTTCACGTTTCTGGAGGCGTTTTGCCGACGGAGGCCCTCCGGTTGCCGCCCTCGGGGATAGTTACCCGCCGCTCCACGGACATTATTGCCGTTCAGGACCAAAGTCTTGCCCGCGCCGTCGGCTACATTTCAGCGCATGCCGCGGAACCCATCAACGTCAGCAACGTGGCCAAGGCTTCGGGTGCGTCCCGCCGCTACCTGGAACGGCGATTCAAGACGCTTCTCGGAAGAACCCCCCACGAGGAGATTCTCCGTGTCCGCGTGGGTCTCGTTAAGCGTCATCTCTCGGAAACTCAGCTCCCCATGACGAAGATTGCCGAGTCTTCCGGATTTACGAATTCCAAGATGATGTGCTCCGCCTTTGCCAGGGATACCGGCATGACTCCGACCGAATTCCGCCGCAAAATCCACAGCAAAACCGAAGTGCCGGTTACGCAGCTCCCGGCAAAAAAGAGTGCAGACGAGGCCGCCCGCCTGCCGTCCCATGCACGCGGCAAATCTAGCAAACCGTCATCGCGTAACCTGCGGTAATTTTCAGATACTTACCAATTTTTGCAGGCGTAAATCAGGTCTTCCACGCGACCGATCGCCACGCATTGCACGGTGTCGGCGCCCCCGTAATAGACCTTTACGGAACCGTCAGCCTCCACGATCTTCGCGCAGGGGAAGCAAACGTGTTCAACCATGCCAGTCATTTCATATTCGGCTTCAGGAGACAATACCGGGTGTTTGGCCACATGACGAACCACCCATGGTTTTTCCAAATCAAGCAGAGCTGCCCCGATGCTGTATTCGCGGGTGGTGCAATTGTTCATGATTGCGTGAAAGAGAATCAGCCAGCCCTCACTGGTGCGGTGAGGAACGGTTGAAGGGCCAAGTCCGCTGATGGCGAAATTCAATAGTTCAGAAGTTTTCAAAACCTCCCAGGAATCCCCCCAATGGATCAGATCGGGGGAATGGCTAAGCCAGATGCTGCCCTTCCCACCATGCGCCGGTATGCTCGGACGTTCGAGGCGTAGATAACGGCCATCGAGAGACTTCTCCGGGAAAATCACCATATTCCTATTATCGGGCGCGTTGACAAAGTTGACGAACTGGAGTGTCTGCAGATTGTCAACGGATCGGAACATGGCCACACGGCAGTTCTGGTCACCCTCACAAGCAATGAGAACCTTGTATTCACCGTCGATAAAGGTGATACGCGGATCGTAGTAAACTGAGCGGGTAACGCTTTTCCAAAGCGCATCGTCGGGCATTTCAAAAGGCTCGTCGCGCAATTTCCAATTTATACCGTCCGAGCTGTCCGCACCCCAGAGAAGCGTCAGATGGTTGAGCTGGTTCACCCGGCAGAGCATAACGTAGCGACCGTCCGCCAGCTTCACCGCGGCAGAATTGTAAACCGCGCGCATGCGTATTCCCAGTTGCGAGCGGAAATGACCTGCGGTCAGCACCGGGTTCGCCGAATGGCGTACAAGAATGTCACGATCGATACGGGCATAGTTCATAGTAGTAGGAAAGATGAGACGCCTTGGGCGTCGTTTACCAAGAGAAATCCAATGGAACGCCTATGGTCAGCAGGCATTGACGGGCTGCTTCAGCAACCGGATCGGGTGTTTCCTAATTTCCTCCATGAGCTCGATCTGCCCGAGCACCTCTTCGGGAGTTACCGCCACGGGTTGTCCATTCACCAAGTGGCCGTATAGCATTTCTAGGAAAGGCGGTCGATTATCCCAATGTCCCCACGGGATCGTTTCTTCTGTCCACGCCAAGTCTTCGTTTATGGCATATGTTCCATTCGATGCCCCGTTTGAATCGGACTCCAGGGGAGTAAGGCGGGCGGGGTCACAATAACGCACTTTGAATGCGTTGCCTTCGGAAAGGGCGGTGCCGAACTGACCAACGACGTGCCAACGTGGCAACTTGATGGCCGCACAGTTGAAAAATTCGATTTCAATTAAAGTAGAGCCCACTTCCAGCAAAAGGACAAAACTATCCTCCGCGTCGCCAGAGTTCAATGCTTGCAGGAGCCGAGCCTGAGAAAGGCGGATATCGCAGCCGAACAAATAAAAGCACCAATCCAGCGCGTGGCTCCCCCAGTTGGCAACTGCTCCTCCTCCCATCGATCGAAAGGTTTGCCAGTCATTTCTCCGGGAGAAAGAATGCAAGTGAATGGATAATTTGACGATCTCTCCAAGAACGCCAGATTGGAGAATTTTCCGCAGAGCCAATACATCCGGATCAAACCTGCGGTTATGATAGGCCCCGACAAAAACACCCGCTTTGACGCCCTCCTCGAAAATCTCCTTCGCTTGACCCGGGTTCGTGGCAAAGGGCTTTTCAATAAGCACATTTTTACGACGCTTTATGGCCTGAATGGCGAGTTCATAATGATCCCGAGTCGGCACTGCCACAACAACCAGATCCACCGAGGGATCTGAAATTAATTCGTCATAGCTTTCGTAATGGCGGCATTTATATTGCGAAGCCACTTGGCTTGAGACCTCCAATCGAACATCCTGAACTCCAGCCAGCTCAAACTGGGCACAGTCTGAAATAGCTTCGCAGTGAAAGAACTTGCCCGCGCGCCCCAAGCCCGCAACCCCAATCCGAATCACTTTTTGAGCAGCATTCATAACATAGCGGAACTTATTATTCGCAATTTAAATCGTCGCATTGGCATTTTGTCATCTCAAGCTAATTAACCGGCACCACCCTTCCCCCCGCGCACTGCAAATGGCTTTTTTGCGGCTAGCAAGCCAGCGCTCCCCTTTTTTTATGCCTTCGATCCAACCGTGCTCCTTCTGCGGCGATGGAGGGAAAAGCGATCCATGCTCACTTGATTTCGGCTGGACGCAAGTCAATGGGGTGGATTCCTGGGTAAAGAACCCTCCATCCGTCCGCGTCATGAACGGGGAGTTTGTAAGTGAGATCCCTCGCCTTTATGGTTTTGATGCCATCAATGGAAAATACCGCTGGGGGGCGAGAAGTCAGAAAGCCCCATGGTGTCTTCTCGCCCACGGGAATAGCGAGTTTGGGTGCGTAGTTGCCTTGGAAAGGCCGCAGGTCAAACATTCCTGAAGGCCATTCGGTGCGTTTGACAATTCCCACATTTACTTTGTCAAAAAGGAGGTCTTCAATTCGGTCAGCAGGATCGCCATAGAGGACCACACCATTTTCGCCCTCGCATTTGATATTATAAAAACGGACATCCGTAATCCTGCCAACTTCTGTTTGGGCATTCCGTGGCAGTGCCGTGACATAGATTCCCTCTCCACAGCCCCACCAGACGGGGGGAAAGCGCTGGGTGGAAATCGAAATGTCCCTGAACTCAACGTCATGAACATTTCCCTGATCCCGCAATTGGATGGCAAGTCCCCGGTTGCTGCGCTCGATCGTGCAATCGGACATGCGTATACGCCGAAAATCGCAGTGTGATTCGGAGCCGATCTTAAAGGCCGCCGACGCACTTTCCAACCGGCAACCCGTGATTTCAACATCCTCACATGGGCCGTACTCCTTAAACGGAGCAGTGTTTTTAAGAACGATGCAGTCATCCGCGGAAACGATGTGACATCCGTGAATGCGCACCCGCCGGCAATGATCCGGATCAATACCGTCGGCGTTGGGAAATTTGAGGTTATTGAAAATCTTTACGTCGTGAACGTGAACATCCTCGCAACCGCAAAAATGCAACGTCCAGTTGGCCGCGTCGCGAAACGTCAAGTCCCGCACGGTTATGCGTTGGATGTTTTCAAAACAGGTCAGAGCCGGTCTCCACGGGTAGGTTGGCGTAAAAATGTGCTCGGTCTCGCCCAGGGCGAAAGCACGGCATTGGCCATCGATGGTTCCGGAGCCGGACATCGTGATGTCAGTGGCATTTTTCGCTCCAATCCAAAGTCGCTTGTCCGCTTCTTCTCCAAATGAAAACACTTTCTTGGGGAATGCCTCCTTGGCTGTGGCACTCAGTAAAACCGCGCCCTCAGCGACGTGAAAGTCGATATGGGATTTCAACTGAAATGATCCGGCGAGGACGCGGCTGCCGCCGGGAATGACCACGCGTCCACCTCCTGCCTCATACACGAAATCAATGGCTCGCTGGATCGCGGGCGCGTCATCACTCACGCCATCGGCAATGGCGCCATGATTTAGAACAGATGCTGTAATTCCGGACATAAAATAATCCCCTTGAAAATCAATATCTCACTGCGCGTTGCTTCGGCTTTGCTTGGAAGGGGGCAGGAATTTATTCATGCCAATCCACGTGGGACAACGCATCGGCCTGAACCGCAGGGCAGTCCGGTTCGCTGCCCGGTAGGCGGGGGCCACGGATGTTCAGTAGTGCATCGCTGGCCCAGACAACGCTAAACGCAATGCGCCGGACGCCGGATTGGATCTCCTGCTCAGCGCCTTTCCAAAACGACGAAGAGTGACGGTTGTCGGATTCAAACAAGTTCCACGGGCCCACCGGATAGCTTGGCCACTGCACGCTGAGACCCTCGACAGAAATAGCGCGTGCATGTTGGGCGACAATGACCGCCCGAGCTCCGCGCGCCGCGGCGTAGTCGCCGGGAATGAATCCGGCGGATTGGCTGTTGCCCGCAAACGGAAGAGGGTCATCCAGCACGGGATAGCGCAGCTTCAAGTCGGAAAAGCGGATGCCTTCGATTGGGCAATCGGGCTTGCCGATGATGGTGATCCGGCCGTCCGTCGTAATATCGATAGCCGTAAAAGAGACATCCCGGATCCGACTGCTATGCTCCAGCGGCCGATCCTTGCCATAATCCTGATGGTCCAAGGGCAGAATGTTTTTGAATATATTGGGACGGTCCAGGGCAATGATTTCGATGGCCCGATTGGCCGCCCAGCCGGAGTCGGTGGAAGCGACGATATTCGTGATGCGCACCCGCTCGATGGTGGCCCCCTCGATGGCCCGCAGGTCGAAGACGCGGCTGCACCGGGTAATCACAACATTAGTAATCACAATGTTCCGGAAATCCTGGCGGGATTCGTAACCGATGCGAATGCCCACGCAGCTGGTCCGCAGAATGCAGTCGCTGATTACAATTTGTTCGCAGGCCCGGGAATACTCCGAGGTTTTTAAGGCGATGGCGTCGTCACCGGTTTCGATCTGGCATCCGTGGATAATGGCATCGCGGCAACCCGTCAGGTCGATGCCGTCGGTATTGGGGCCGAACAGGGTGTTTAGGATGGAAATTCCCTCGATACGCACGTGGTCGCAGTCATGGCAATGCAGAGTCCAGCCGGGGGACTCCTCCAGCCGGATGCGTTCTACCAAGACACGCTCACACCGGACCAGTTCGACCATGGGACTGACCCGTTGGTTGTTCTTGTGTTTATAGTAAGACCAGGCGTGCGGACGGTCGGGTTCCCAGAAAGCAGGGCCATTGCCTCGAATGGTACCCGGGCCGGTGATGCTGATATTCTGGCAATCCTCCGCCAGAATAAAATGCCAGGGAGTAATGTCGTTGTGGTGCCCCCAGGAGCCCTTTTCATAATCTTTAAGTTCGGGTGAACCCAGAAGAACGGCGCCCTCCTCCAAATGCAGGCTGATGTTTGATCTCAATCGGACGGTTCCCGAAAGAAACGTGCCGTTGGGAATGACCACCCGCCCGCCGCCGCGATTCGATTGTTGAACGATAGCGTTATTAATCGCCTGCGTGTTCACTGTCACGCCATCAGGAACAGCTCCGCAGTCTGTAATGTATAGATCACTCATAGAGTAATAGAGAGGGCAACCGATCAGGCCCTGGTCATCATGGCTAGGCCTGCTGGTGGAATGGTCATCGAATGAACGCCAGGCTTGAGCCGAAGCGAGAAGTCGTCTGAAACGTTGCCGCGGCAGTCGAGGATAGAGACCTGCCATGCGCCAGCATCGCGCCGTGATTCTATCAACACGCGATCGCCGCGCGTGGCGTTCACGATGAAGAGCTGGTCCGGCATTTCGGGATCCACGGGTAGGGCGATTGAGGCGTAGGCGGCGATGATCCGCTCCAACCCGGTCGAAGCGATGACTGCCGGGTAGAGCAACTCCGGATGCAGCGGGGTCAGTTCGCCGTCGAGCAATGTCTTGCGGTGCTCATTCCAGAAGCGCAGCCAAAAGCGGAGCATCTCGCGCTGCGCGGTCGGCAGGCGATCCAGGCGCACGGAGATTTGCGGCACTGCGAAAAGAATGTTCAGGAATTGCAGCGCCGCGGATTCGATGCTGTCGTCGGGATGCCACATCAGCATGTCGGAATGCGTGACGGTGCCGCCAGCCAGCAACCGGATATCGATGGCGCCGGTGCGATTGCGGATGCCATCCAACGGGCAATCGCCGACACGAAAAATGTTTCCATATTTCCGCATCAAAGGTCCAACATAGCTCTGGCGGAATTCGATCATGATGTCTGGCTTGAGCTCGCGCAGCCGTGTCATCACGCCGGCCAGGAGAAGGTCAGCGCCTTCCTCGACCGAATCGACATCGCGTTCCGACGGATGATCCTGCGGAGTGGTTTCGCGCTCGGGGAATGCGTCCACGAAATCGAGCTTGAAACCGTCAATGTCCCAATTCCGCATCGCCGACTCATAAGTGTCGATCAAGTAGGCGCGCACTTGCGGATACCGCGGATCGAGGAGCGCGGCTTGCTTTCTTTGGTCAATGGCCAGATAGCGGCCGCCGAAGCGCTGGAAGGTTTTGCTCTTGAGACCGACAAAAGGCACGGAATACCAAAGGATGAGTTTCATTCCCAGTCCATGAACCTGCTTCACCAAGCCAGCCATGTCCGGCAGCCGTTCCGGCTCCCAGTCACCGCAGTAGGCATACCCGCGGTTGCGATCCATGGTCTGCCAACCGTCATCGACGACGACCGCCTCGCAGCCGAGCTCTCGTGCGAGTTCGCACTCACGCAGCAACGTCCCCGGCTCGAGCTCTTGGTGAAAGCTGTACCAAGTCGAGTACATCGGCCTCCGCGCGGCGTCAGGCACCGGGCTGGGAGCGCACTCCGGCAGGCCGGCCCACCAATCCGAGACATCACGCAGGGCCTGAAAAAAGGGGATGCTCCGCGTATCGATCCGCACGCTGACCGCATAGGAGGAAAGATGCGGATGGGCATCGCGGAAGAATTCGAAATAGCAATGAAACTCGCCGGATTCCTCGTTGATTGCAGCCTGGCGGTACACCACGCGAAGCACTTCTGAGCAAGCCATGGTCAGGCCATTCAGGCCGCTGGAGCTGTGAAGGCATACGACCGGCGCTGCACTTGTCGCCTTGGATGCGGCGGGCATACCCCAGTCCACGCGGATACCGCGATTGCAGCCAGCACTAGTCTCCCACGTCGCATGGATGTCGATTGCAGGATGTGTCCATGAGATGCGGAATCGAGGGGCGGGAAGAGACTGCGTCGCATCGAGGCTGACCGTGACCAGGAAGGCGCCCGGCTCCAGTTGCACCGCCTCCGCTTCTAACTGAAAGCCTGCCAGGTCACCGCTGACGACCAGGTCGTGATTGCCAGCGGGCATCTTGCGCGTGGGACCATCGTCCGCGCCTTGGAGGATCATGAATTCAAAACCTCCGTTGCGTTGATTGGCCGGGAAATCCCATCTAGCAAAAGCGGCTCCAGATCTTTGCGGGCTGCTTTGCCCTGGAAGTTTTCCAGCACAAGCCCCCGCACGGCCCAAGCTTCCAAGGCATGGGAATAGGCCGCTGGCATGGGGTCCGTCCAGGTAACACGGCAGTTGCGCAGGGTGATGTTCTCCACGCGATCCAGGAAAAACGCGGACACATCATGTTTGAAGAGGGAGCCCCATGGCGTTTCCTCCTCGATACCTTTGTGACCGGCCACCACGAAGCCCGGACGATTGGGACGGGGATCGGCAAATCCAACCGCATGAGGCGTGCGTTTATGCAAATGGATGCGAACGTTTTCCATCAGAATATCCGAGGGATGCTCCTCGTCGTCCGCGCCCTGGATGTAGATTCCTTGCTCGGAAGTGATGCTGATATTGCGAAAGACAATATTGCGCAAACGAGCCACTTTGCTTTTTTCACCATAGTGGCCAGCCACATACGGCACTTGGCAAATCCAGATGGGTTCGCCCTCATGCCACCAAATCCGGTGACTATGGATCGTTTCGACGATGATGTCGGTAATGAGAATGTCTTCGATGACGGCTTCATCGCGGCAGTCGATGGCGATTCCGCGATGGGACCGGCGAATAGTTGAGGCACTGAAGACAATGCGCCGAAAATCCACATGCGATTCACAGCCCAGGCGGAAGGCGCAACAGTGGGATTCCAAAACGCAACCCGTGATCGTTACATCTTCACACGCCCCGTATTGCGCGGCAATTTCGCGCCGTCCCTTGATGGAGATGGCATCATCCCCCGCCTCCACATGGCAATTGGCGATGCGAACCGACCGGGAACAGTCGATATCAATGCCATCGGAATTAACCAGGTTAAGGTCGTTGAGAATGGTTACACCCTCAATAAGGACACGATCACAACCGGCCGGGCGCAAGGCCCATGACGGAGTGTTGATGATGCGGATGTCCCGCACCGTGATATCCTGACATCCAAGGAAAACGACCGACTGCGCGCGAGGAGACTTGGCCACTGTATGCGATTCCAGGCGCTCAACCACATAGGCGGGTGAATTGCCATCAAGCGTGCCGCTGCCTTCTATTGAAATCAGGCGACTTTCCCTGGCAAATATCCAAAAACGACAGAAATCGGATTTGGCGAAAAGATCGAGATGCTCATAGTTGACGTAGTCGTTAATATTGCCGGATGCCTTAAGAATCGCTCCGGGCTCCAGAAGAAGGCGCACGAATGATTTCAAGACAATCGAGCCGCACATAAAAGACTGTCCTGCTGGAACAACGACAGTACCTCCGCCGGCCTCGTGCGCGGCATCAATTGCCTTTTGAATCGAAGCCGCGGAGTTCACTGAAATGTCAGCGACCGCACCAAAATCAGTGATAAGGAAATTCACCATTGTAGGATATGGATGGTAGCATGGCAGGGATTTTTAAACAGACAGGACTGCGTCTGTTTAAAAGACAATTTACGGCATCTGATGCTTGAATAGGGCATCGGTTTAAGATCGTTCGGGTTGCCCCAACGCTCAGCTACGGTTTG
>Ga0209611_10001550_pt1 | contig 39543 bp, 34 predicted proteins | sample S1TSphgellanicum_3_FD_187693 | JGI IMG/M metagenome (GOLD analysis project Ga0209611, IMG submission 187693) | Host-associated microbial communities from peat moss isolated from Minnesota, USA - S1T2_Fc - Sphagnum magellanicum MG (SPAdes) (version 2) | ecosystem: Host-associated > Plants > Peat...
AAAAAAAAAAAAAAAAACGAAAAAAAGAAAAAAAGAAAAAAAAAAGAAAAAAGAAAGAAAAGAAAAACCCTAAAAACCCCATACAACCAAAGACCAGCTGGTAAGTAAGTATGTTCCAAACTCAATACCAAACCAAAAACACTGGGTTATTATGTCTATACTAGTCCCCAAACCAGGCTGGTACTGGTACAAACAAGGTTAGTTGGTATTGCCTTGGGTTACATATCAATCTTGTAAGGTGCTTTAAATGGGTGTTTATACTTTACCAGGCAGCACAACAGACCTACTTACTATACACCAGACCAACAACACCCATTCATTCATTCATTCAATTATTCATTCATTCATTCAATTCAGACATAATCTTTTTCATTCATTCAATTATTCATTCATTCATTCAATTCATACATGATCATTTTGTCTGTGACAAAATGCACACACTTTGTTCACTACATAAATGTGCAGATTTACTTACCCAATTCCTTCCATAGCTGGCTAGCCATCATATCTCATCACTGCCACTCTTCCTCTTCCCATCCAATTTTTGGCTGCTTGCTTGCTTGCTTCCAGTACTATTGGTGTGCTGTTGTTGGTGGTGGTGGGGAGGATGAGTTTTTTTTCAGTGTATCTTGTCAGCTCCAGCTACAGAGTTGTTGCAGATGGGGGGGGTGGAGGGGTACCTACTAAGCTAATTTGTAACAAGAGTGGGAGGTAGTACTACAAGAACTTGAGAGAGACACAAACCAAAATTCTCTAGTGAGGAGGATAATAGTAGTAGTAGTAGTAGTAGTAGTAGTACATACTCGGTAGTCTTCTAATATATTGGAAGCTTTGGAATGCTCTCAAGAACCTGAACTGGTCCAGAAACTGGGGATTATTTGACTGAGAGCACCTACCAGTTTGCACCGGCTTATTTGACTGAGCACCAGGCTACCAGTTGCACCGCCCCCTCTCGGAAACCCATTATGACTCAGTTGTGGATGAAACCCAAACTCAGTTAGTCATGGATGAATCGCAACACAATCACCTTCGTAACCCATCCATCCTAAGTGTCACCTTCGTAACCCATCCATCCTAAGAGTCACCTTTGTAACCCATCCTAAGAGTTACCTTCGTAACCCATCCATCCTAAGAGGCACCTTTGTAACCCATCCTAAGAGTTACCTTGGTAACCCATCCATCCTAAGAGTCACCTTCGTAACCCATCCTAAGAGTTACCTTGGTAACCCATCCTAACCCATCCTGTAACCCATCCTATCCCCTCCCTTCCCTTACCTAGGTGATTGGGTGAGTACCGTAGGCAAGTAAGTAGGTAGGGAATGTAAGTGATTACAATAATGTAAGGGGGGTTTTATAACTAGGGCCATAGTTGTATGAACTAGCCTTGGTTTTTTTTTTTTGGGGTGAGAAATTATGAAAGTTTTTTTGGTAGCAAATTCAATGATTTAAAAAAGTGTCATCAAAATTCTACAATAAATTCAAAAACCTTAAAAAAAATAGCCACATTTCTATATGTGATTCAAGTAAGTAGCCAATAACATATCAGGGTTTTAAAAAAATAATAATATTTTGTTAATAGAAGAAAATTGGCTAAATTGGCTTGTGGACGATCACCATCTAGGCTCCATCACAAATTTTTTAAAAATAAAATAAAATAGTGGTACAAAGTACAAACTACTGTTGTTTGGTTCTTGATTTCAAAAAGAACCTTTGGTTGCAGATTTAACATTTTTAATTTAAAAAAAAAAATTATTTATGAAACCTCTGGTGGAATCTTGAAACTAATTTTTTGAATTTAAAAAGCTTTTGATTTTTGTTCATTTGCACAAACGAATTTGGAGCTAGTCTGGATTAAGACAAGCTCCATCATCTCCATTACACACAACTAAACTCACAAAATAAAAGAAAATGTAAATTAGTTTGTTCACTTAGTGCACACATTTCAAAAAAAAAAGGCTAACATAATATTAATTAATCAAATGCAACGACTTGTCTAATATGTAAGGGTGAGTATATATATATAAATAAAATTGTTCTTATGTACTTAGAGAGAATTTGAACCTTTTAAAAATAAGCAGCACCTTTGGTTTAAGTTATAATTAAAAAAAAAAAAGCCGATTCTCGAGTTAAGTTCGAATGCCAGTTTCCAAGGAAACTGGAAACCTTCAATCCCAAGACATTAGAACTTGACTTTATAACTTGACCTGAACCTGCTGAACTTCAAGAACCTGCCAACAATCTTACAAACAAACCTCCAATGACAAGGGGACCTCTGAAAATTTTCTGCCTAGAGTACATGGGGGATGTAAGAAGGTGAAGAGGGTGAACCAGCACCTGAATAAGGACCGGGTGAGTGAGTGAGGCTTCTAAGAGCATCTCCAGTGGTGCTCTGTATGTGATCCCTGCGACAATATTTTTTCACATCTAAGTTTTAGTTCTGTTCTGTTTTGCAACCCCGCCCATAAAACTGAAACTGGGACAACAAACGGGTGGGGGACTACTAATAGCAAACCACCTGGACCAATCATTATGATGGGCCACTCAGAAACACTCAGTAGCAGTTATATCATATTTATTACACTCTTTTCTGCAGGTGCATAGAACTGCTGTGCCTTTTACCAGCCACGGCAACCTGCCTAATTATGCTGAGCCAAAACTATTTTCCTGAGCCAGACCGACATATGTTCGATTTTCTTCATCCAATTATACTCTGCAGGATCACCAGCTGAGCACCACTGGAGATGCTCTAAGTGGGCTATATATAACTGGGAGTAATCAAATTTGGACTTGGAGACCCCTGGTTTAGTCTAAAAACGTCCCCACCTAAAGCACTAAGAACTCCATGAAGCATAGCAGTCAAATTATGTGAAATTGCTGCCATTATGACCCAGCTATGTTTGCTGAGGCTAGTGACACCTGCAAGAGTTTCACTATAAACAAACTGACTGCTCTTGATTGGTTAATCATAATGATTGGTCCGAGTGGTGAGAGTTAAATAGTCTCTCAATTTGTACGGGGTCCCTTTTTCACTAGAATAGTTGAGGAGTGAGGAATAATTAAGACTGGATCTTAGATGGTGAATAATTGTTGTATCCCAGGGTCAGTTTCCACATTGACAAAACGAATAATAATTATTTTTTCAAAGAAAGTTAATTCGTTTTTAAAATTTTAAAATTATTATTTTTTTTCTTCCATGATCTACTATGATATTGTGTCATATGAGTAATGAAATTAGTTAGAGTGTAACCTATCATAAATTATGATGATTTTCAACAAGTCAACTTCATGTTTTCACAAAAAAATGTTTCACTATTTTGCGGATTATTTAATGACGAAACTGACCTTAGTATAAGGGGGGCACTGCTGGAGATGCTATAAGAACATTTTCATTGGTGCTCAGTATGTGACCGAGGATGTTAAATCAGCAATGGTTTCTTTTTTTTTAAACCTGTCTGCCCAATTGCCCAACCAACCAGACGCATCTTGGTGCTGCCCATTCAAAAATTTTGTGTCTTATTATACACTTTTTGAGTGTGTAATGGGCACTAGGAGGCATATTATGCCTTTTAATGTCTATTACACACCCAAAGCATGCATAACTAGCATAACCCAAATTTTGTGTCCGGGTATCATCCATCTTTCATCATGGAGGCCAAAGGCAAATGAGAAAAAGAAGATGCAATAAGGACCCGTTGCTGATTTAAGCGTTCTCCATATGTGACCTTGCAAATGAAAACTTCATGAAGAAAAAGTCGAAATGTGCCAGTTTAGCTCAACAAAATGGTTTTGGCCCAGCAGTTTTGCGCAGTTTGCTGAGGGTGGTAAAAGGCACACCAAAGGCACCTTGTGTTGATTGGCCTAATAGTTTGATTCGTCCAGGTGGTTTTCTATTAGTAGTCTCTCACCTATTTGCAGTCCCAGTTTTAGTTTTATGGGTGGGGTTAAAGAAAGAATACATAACTAAAATTGAATATGAGAAATATTTTTGCATGATCACTCACATACTGGGCACTCACAGCTGGAGATGCTCTACTAAGGATGGGACATTTACAATGCTTAGAAGCAACCCACAAAAATTTAGTTATTTGGTTTTTACCGTGGTAGAAGTGTAGTTGCTTGGAAGGTAAATGCACTTGAGCACGGGGCCTCAACTAATGTTTTCTTCTAATATGTATTTGAGGTTTACTCTTACTTGAGGGAGGGTCATTTTGTTGAGGCAAGCAAAAGAAAGGGTATATGCCAAAATCATTCTGTAGTACATATACATACCTATATGTTGCAATGCACATGCATTGTTGTGAGAGATTTGTTCAAATTATGGTGATTAATTATTGAATATATTTTTCGTTTCAGCATTTCATTTTGGTCCATCACACTAATTACTTTGAACAAGATTCTCATCATATGATCTTGGAACAAACCCCTTCAGATTTTACTCACATTTGTCATCATAAGAATGGTTTGAATGTAACTCATAAGGTTGTTTGAATTGGTTTCATTTGATCCTTGTTAGTTTTTTCTACAAAAACATGTTTAAGTTTCATGTGTCGTGTTTGCAATGCCATACTTGGGTAAATATTCTATTTTATTCATAAGTTTATTCATTTATAGTTGGGTGCTAAATATGGGGCAAATGATGAATTATTTACCCTTACCATTACACTAAGATTAGGGTAAATGTTTGTCCATTAATCCTTTACCTTGACCGCCATTGATAATTTTTGCAAAGCCTATACACCTTCCTGGTTTGGAAATTTTCTGGGAAGCTTATATACCTTTACCCAACAATCAGCAAGCTCCTTTCCGAGTTGTAGCAACAAAAAGGAAGGAAGATTTCTTCTTCTTTCTTCATTTCCATGTTGCAACAACCAAGTTTCTTTTTCCAGCATTCCTTCTTGCCGAGGAGAAAAAGCATACAAAAGAAAAAATCATGTGTGGCAAGGCTCTTGGTTACAATGGCAAAGACAAGGAGAAAAAGTGTGCAAAGAATAAACACATGTGGCAAGGCTCTTGTTGACAATGGCAAAGAGCCCCTCGTTACCAGAGCAGGGAGCTTTGAAGAGCAGCAATGGCAAAAAAAATGCTGATAGCAGGGTTGTGATGGGGTGCTCTACGACCAAGTCTTAACAGGTTTCCATTGCGACTTACAAACACAAATTCTGTAGACAATTTCAAAAGCAGGCACAATACAACAAAGTCCACATAGTGTTTGAGATGCAACCTTTGCCATTTACACCATTGGAATAAATTGGCTTCTCATCCATGAACACATAAAAGAAAAAGCATGTGGAATTTTAAACAACAGCTGTGCACCAAAAGAAGAAGATTAGATTCCTTCAAGCCAAGCTTCCATGTTTGTTAGCTCTACACAAATGCTTTGGCTAGCATCCTCATAATTAGTAAATCTTTGAAAAAAGACCATCTTACCTATGAACAAAATGAGACACCCACAACGTCCTCCAAGCCTGGAATTGCATATGTCCAAGTCCCCATCACTGTGTTTAGGGCCTGAAATAAAAAAACATTAATGCAAAAGCTCCATGTTAGCCAAAATCAAAATGAAGTCACCTATTAAAGAATGAACTCCAAATTGCTACTCTTGTTTATCTTATTTCCATTCTACCTTGTTTACCTCAGCTCTCTCTTAAAAAGCCCAAACTCTTCACCTTTCTGCTGCATTCCATGTCAAGCTTCTTTAATTTCTCACACACAAAAATATGTTGCCACCCAATGGCCACAACCATTGCCATTGAACTCTGAAAAAACACACAAAATAAAAAATTGAGCGTGTTCCTTTAAAAACAACAAGTCTTCCAATTAAAAACAAACAGTTAAAACTGTCTTTTCTCTTTTTTGTAGAAACCACAGAAACTCATCAGAAATCTTGTAGCCTATACTTTTGGATCCCCTCCTGTAATAAGGTCAAAATATAAGCACACAAAGATTCAGCTCCTCCACATCCTGTACCGGGCAATTGATCATCATCCTTGTGGACTGGATGTGGGACAGAGGAGGCAAATCAAGTGTCATGCAAACACGGAGTCAAGTAAGACTCCAGTTATATACACATAAATAACTGAAAATATCATCCTTTGATCAGGAGTGTGACTGACTATCACTTTCAGTTCATCGTTTCACAACTACGATCCTGCCAATTATGGCTAAATGCAGAACTACCCCTTTCCAGCAGAATAACAAAGTAGAAGGTTTACACCTATTCTGCAACAATACTTAGAAACAGTATGGCAGCCAACCCAAGTACCAAAGAGCTCAAGGAGTGAACTCAACAAAGATTGGCCTTCATTCAGAACTACAAGCAAAGAACAGTTCCCAAATTATCAGCAGCTCCATAACACCTGTTGGAACACAAACACACACTATGCAATTTGGAAGTTCTGCATTGAATCAAGAATTATCAGAGACTGACAATATCAACTGGACTTAACTGTACCAGATCACATCCTCATGCTCTGGATGGTTCACCTGGCCCACACCCTGCAGCTCTGTTGCAGCAGGAACAGAACTCACAGGTGGTTCCAAAGAACAGAATCGAGATGTGGTATCCTCTTCAAAACTCATATCAGAGGAGACATCTCCTGTGTACTGAGATTCAGGGGCATGTGTAATTGATGGAGACCCTGAACCATAGCTGTCATTGTCCCAAATCAGTTCTGGAAGGTTTGAAAGCTCAAGTTGTAATCCCTGTGCTACAGCTGCAGCTTGAGGCACAACTGGGGAATGCAGTGACAAGAAATCTTCAGTGTGTAAGTAAGATCTGGGGGCATCGTAGGTCATTGATATCATTCCTTGATTTGCAGAAAGGTGCTTAAAAGGATCAGAACCAGAGACAGTTGGCAGTGAGATTCGTGGCTCTGTGTTTGCTCTTGAAATTTCAGAGGATAATGACATGAAAAGATCATCATTGCTGGGCAGAGAGGGCCTGGCAGCTTCATCTACAAACAGGTCCTTGAAAGGGTCAATGTCAGATCCACCACCAGTCATAAGCTGGACAGATGTTGCTGATGAAGTTACACCTGGTGACACTTGAGAAGTGACAAGTGAAAAAAAGGCCATGTCATCAAGCGACAATCCTGTGTCTCCCTCTTCCTCCTCAAGAGCATCCCTCTGTGAGAAAGCCTCAAACACATCAGTCTGCATACTGGAATGCCTTTGTCTGAGGAATTCATCGCTCTCTAGATGTATAGACCATGTCTGTGCCCCCTCACCAGACCGACTGGATTCTGAAGACTCTGACAATGGACTATTCCCAAAAAAGGTGGCAAAAGCTTCCTCAAAGCCACCACTTGAAGGTTTGGCAGTACGAGATTCAATGCCTTCCACTACTAAATCCATAAATTGCTGCTGATGAGACAACCTAGTAATTGTTTCTGATTCCCAAAACTGTTCACGAACATTGATTTCATTGGATGATGCCAACTCTTCCCTGTGACTTGATGACCTGGAAAACAAAGATCGATTTGTCTGGTGGTCTCCAATTTCCATGACAGGATTGCCAGGAAAGGTGGTGAAAAGATCTTCAAGAGAGGGCCCAAGTTGCTGCTGCCCAGCCCATTTTTGTGAAGGTCTGGAAGGCATCAGTGGTTCTGATCTTTCACTTGATCCTGCTGGTGTAGACAACCTTCCATGCTCTTGTCTTCGACCACATGAATTTGATATATTCAAGTTTCCAGATTTGAAATCTGCCTGTCTTGAATGGGGTCGGCAGTCCTCCTCTTGCTCCTCATACAGAGAGTTTAAGTCAAAGGCCAGTGCAGACTTAGATCCTGAGCTTGAACTCCCTCCATAAAACTGGTACAGATTTGAAACAGCAGGTGCCTCCTTTTTCTGTACAAGTGGCACTTTACCTCTCATGGCTGATCCACACATCTGGGCTAGGTTGTCTTCAAGTCCATAGTTAATAGGAACTTCTATGGGACGCAGCAGAATTTCTTCTTCTTGACCTGCTCCAATGTCCTCTTGGTGGGTTAACCACTCTTCCTGTTGCTGGGTTTGCAGCTCATATCCTGAACCCAGTGGAGTCTCCTCTGGCTGACTGACCACCTTGACTAACTGATCTGCATCTACATCTTCTTTTCTTCCCACTGGGTCAATGGATGCTCCTTGTACCATGGCTGCTGCTCTTTGGGAGAGGCTTACCTTCACACTTGAAACATCCTCTCCTTCATCTGGCTTTAAGTCTGAGCAAGAAGCAGGCTTTTCAATGGTCCCAGCACTTACTTCAGAGATCAATATGTTGGAATTGAAAACCTCATCTGACTGGTCAGTGTTAAGTCTGATTGAACCAGGGTCAGAACCTGCATGCATTGAAAATGCCTTCAATGCTGATGACCAAGCATCATCTACAGACAGTGATGGCTTTGATGATGTCACTGCATAAGAATCCAATTTTGGGGATGCAAGTTTGGCACTGGTTTTGCCATCATCACTATAAACTTCCTCTGGACAATGGCAGGAAACAGACTCATCTGCTTCAATTGCACCTGCAGATCTATCAAGCAATTTGCCTGCATCTGAGCTTGCAGAGGATTCTGCAGAGCCCGCAGTTAGAGTAGATTGAGTTTTGTGAGACTCCAGCAATAATGGAGACACATGTGAGGCAGCTAAGTTGGGCAATGTTGTAGGCAACTGAGTTGATGCTAAGGTTGGCAACACTATACATGTACAGGCTGATGAAATGGGGGATGGAGGTGATAAGCTCTGTGCTTTTGCTAGTGATGTGCTTGGTGTTGGTGGGGCTACTGATGTAGCAGTACCAGGAAAAGGTGAGATGTTCTCAGCAGTAGAAGAGAATGCACCTTTGAAAAGAGAACAGCTCTGTACAGATGTGAGGGCTGCATGTGAACTGGAGACTGGAACTTCTGCCTCTGGACCACCCCTTGACTCATAAACTACTGGAGAAGCATGTGGAAGCTGAGCTTCCCAATTCTGCCTGGACTCGAGAAGCTCAATACGTCTATCAAAAGACTCCAAAGCCTTGCACAGAGAAGTCTCAATGCGCATGCACAGAGCTTCCAGTCTATCAAGACGCTCACAAACCTCAGCAATAGAAGCATCACGTGTGACTTCCACTGCTGGAGGATCTGCAACTTTTCCTTTTGACCCTCCTGGTTCCAACCTTGCCATCAATGCATGCATTAAGGGCTCCCTACTAGGTGTCAACATACTTTGCATGCTAGCAGCCCCTGTAACTAGGTTATTTCCGCTAACAGAAGCTGCTTGTGTACCCTCTTTCTGTTTGTTTGACCCAGAAAGACCCTGCACCATCTGCAGCATACTTGGAACCAGCATCCCTAGCAAGCCAGCCTCTTTCCCTCCAATCAACCCCTGCACTTTTGAATTCAAAGAAGTAGATGAATCCAAGGCTGTAAGGACAGGGCCTGAAGACACAGTGATCACAATGTCCTCAATATCCACAACAAACTTCTCTTCCAAAGACAGAAGCCTGATTGTCAAGGATATGCACGGATCTGGGTCTTCAAACTCCACTTCCACCCTGTAGAGAACCCTGCCTGGAAGAACTCTGTCAGAATTCATGACAAGGCTGCTATTAACATCATGTTTCTCCTTGTTCTTGACAAAAATCTCCTGTTCATCTCCTGCATCCTTGCAATTGTTGACCAAGCCATCACTGCTATCAACAAACTCAAGTTCTCCATCAGTCCAATCTTCCCCATTGACTTCCCCATCCCTTACTTCCATCAGTGGCACCTGAACCACTTCACTCTGCTCACCTCCTCTTGAATTAACAACGGGAGTTTTAATATCCTGCAGAGGTTTGGCAATTGAATTAAAACCTTCCTCCTGTACAACCCCTTTATCATCTCTAATTAATGAGATCACTTTGTCTCTTGGCTCATTACCCACCTCTGCCAAATGGGATTCTGCAAGCTCCTGCTGGCCATGCAATCCATCCACAGAATCAACAGGATAAAACTCCAGCTTGCACCCCTCTGGTTGGATTTCATCAATTTCTTGATTGTGTGGTTTCCGAAGGTGAGTGAGGCCTTCAGCCCAGTCTGTTGAGTCCTCAGAACAACTTCTTTCTTCCTCATCTGTCTCACAAGAAAAGTAACTCCCATGCTGAACATTAGGGTCTTGACTCACTTCAAGTTCTTCTTGACCATTTCCAGTTTCCAAATTATTTTCAAGGACTGGCATGTCAACACCTTCACAAACTGCAGCTTCACCTTCAGTCTTTCCATGATGAGAAACTGTCAAGCTACTACTGCTATCCACTGCTGCAACATTTTCACTCTCAGCCAGTAGTGGTGTCTCAGTTCTCAGTTCAGCTTCCTCCAAGCCAGCCTCAGGATCCTCTTCTCCTTGAATATAAGAAGGGCTCTGAAAATCATCCTCAGAGAACAGTTGTGTTGCAGAAAATTCTTTACCCAACTCAGCAGCAACAACCTTGGTTGCTGCCTCATACTGACCACGAACAGTACAAAGGTACTCTGAGTCAGCAGCTCCCTCATTCTGATTGTAGATTTCACATGTCTTTGCTGAGCTTAGCACCTGGATACGATGCACATGGCACGACCGGTGTTGAAATTGCACTGCACACCACCATCACAGGCATTCAACATCCAAGAAACACTACAACTGAGAAAACAACAGTATACAAGACAATGAAAAAGGGTGAGGAAAACAAACACATCAGTAAACATCTAACCTTGCATATAAAAAAGCTAGAACCATTTTTGAACATAGATGATGTAGGACTGACCAAGGTCCAGAAGAAAAGCAAGCAATATCACTAACACACAAAGAGAAATTTGAATTTGTTGGTAAGAGAAAGAGGGCTAATCCAGTGCATACGTTCCCAATTGCACTCTGCTCCCTACATCATCATCATCATCTCTTGTGTGCACATTGCAAAAAAGAGAGGTCTAATGGAGACAAAAAAAACACTCTTCATTCACATATCTGCAAATGAGACATAAGGAGAAGTAGATTGACTATCACATGCCTGCAGGTTTCCAACACCTGTTAACCCTATCATCAATTTGTTTGGAAGCAGAGAGAGAGAGTGGTTTGAAACCCTAAAGAGAAGACCTCCTTCAAATCAGTGGCACTGATTCCAGAGCTTTCCATGTCTGAGACTATGATGGCCGTTCAATCCAGCATCCGTCCTCAAAGAAGAAAGAATGAAGAACGCATGAGATCATCATCAGAAATGACAACCGCAACAAACCTAGCTACGGAGTTTTCGCTTAGAAATAAAAAGCCCGTCAATCTTTCGCAACAGACAGAGCTTACTACAAACATACAAGAGAGGGTTTCTCTCACCCACCCGTGACTTCGCAAGGGCCCGAGGAGTCTGGAGCGGGCACCAGAATTGCCGCCCCGACGTCATCATCGGCCGGTACTAACAACTCTGCGTATTTTCGGCGCACAGATTCATCCGCGTACACGTGCAACAAGCTCACATGCTTCGCCAGATTGCCATCCCTCGTCCTCCAACCACTCTTCAAGCTCCATTCCATGTCCTCCTCCTCCATAATCACTCTTTCGGTATGCAATCTGTGTGACTCAGGGGCCGGACACTTCCAGAAAAGCTAAGGAAAAAAACACTACTACAACTGCTATTACACTTTCTCAATTTCCAGACTTCGTGCTCTTCTCCATGGCCGTAAGCTTGCAACTATCGTACCGAAGCAAAACGCAAACCCCTTCTTCTTCTTCTTCGTCGTCGTCGTCTCCCTCTCTCTGTGTCCAGCAATGTCCTTGCACGCAACACCGGACACGAAACTAGAACACAACAAACACTCATCAACGAATTATGAACTACTAAATCTGCCTTCTTGAACGAGATAATCGTCTTTATGGATGATATATGTAGATGTGTCATCCATGAGGACGGGTGATAAGGTTTATTATCAGGAAATGCCTTATTGGATGAGAATTGTGCATTGCGTGCATGCCTGCCCGCGTGCCCGCCCGCGTGCCTGCGGGCGTGCGTCTGTCTTCCCACAAGAAGCGCACTAGGGTTTAACTTCCTTTTGCTTTTTCCCTCTTTCTGTGTGTGTGTGTGTGGGTCTCGTCTCTCTCGCAAGCTTTTGCTTGCCTCACTTACCTTCTTACATCAGAGTATATGACACTGTCGTCACGACACACAATTCACCATGGTATGTATGTGTGTCTAACTTCTACCTGAAGCTTTTCATCTCTGCTTGCGCACAAATGGGCTTGCTTTTCTTGTTTTGTTTGCTGTGCACGTTTGTTGTCGACTCTGTTGTTTTTTTGGCTGATGTTTTCTTTTTCTTTTTTTTTCCCCTCTTTGTCTTTGTGTGTTTGTTTTGTTTGCACACTTGGATGTTCTCTTTTGCGTGCGTGTGTTTTTTTGTTGCTTGTGCTTGTCTGTTTCTTTGTAGGTGTTTTGGTTTTTAGTGCTGTGTTTTTTTGTTTGTGTAGTGGGTGTTTTACTTACAAGTACGTGAAATTTTTTTCTGTTCAGGAGCTCTCACTGAAGGATGATGATGGTTTGGTATCATGAATATGCTGTCTGAGTTTTCTTTTTTTTGGAGGTGGGGGTTCAAGGTCAATAGTGTCTACTCTGCAAATGCGTTGTTGTGGACTTTCAAGACCACGCTGACACGATTCTTTTGGTTGTGGTTGCCAGTCAGGAAGAAAGGAAACAGTTCTGGATTTGTCAAAGTTTGTGGACAAAGGAGTGTCGGTGAAGCTCACTGGAGGTCGGGAAGGTGCATTGCAAAACTTCTTCTTGCTGCAATATTTAAGTTCCTAGGTTTTTAAAAAAAGAGTGTGAGCTTTGGTTTGCAGCTGTTTGGTTTCAATGTGTTTCATCTGTTTGTTTGAGGCCCTTTGTTTAGCATGTTGATGGAGAGTGTAGCCTTGGTGGTTGGCAAGTGACGGGGACATTGAAAGGATATGACCAGCTGCTAAATCTGGTGTTGGATGAAGCTGTCGAGAACCTCAGAGGTATGATCTGAATCTATTTTGCACTGTCATTACCCTACATTTGTCCTCCTCCATCTGGGTTCTATCCTCACTGCATATTTGTGCTAATTGGTTTGTGATTGACATGTCATGTTTGTAGAAGAACCAAGTTTGGGCATGGTTCACCTTAGCAGGGCATGAAACTTAGGTTTGAGATCACAAGTGAGCTTGTAGGGAGCTGTGATGACAGTCCTTCGACACTTGTAAGTTGTGGTTGTTTTCTGGAGCTGTAGGTTGTGTCATACTAGCAGAGACAAAGAGCGACAAAGTGATGGTTGCACCAAAGCCTACAGTGTTGGACCTAAACTTCACAAAGTCTTGGGGGTGACTATTGAATTGTGCCCAATGTCATCCCTTGTTTGGGTTGCGTCTGCACATAGTTGGATTCCTTGACCTGATGGACATGCTATGCTTGCTGGAGGGTCAATGGTCATTGTTCTTCAACCCACTCATCAGAATGGAGTTCAAGGTTTTAGGTTTTGCACTGCATAGTGAACCTTTGGAAGCTGTCAGGAGGCAACAACCTAGAAGGATAATGTATAGGGCTCTGAGCTGTCCATTGCATCAGACCACTTGATTGGAAGGGAGCGAGATCTGGGTTTCCTGAAGTCACTTGAATAGCAGGCAGCTAATTGGCTGCTGTGTTAACAAATGTGTGTTTACATGCACTTGAGCAGATCAAGATGACCCCTTGAAGACAACAGACCAAACAAGACCTCTAGGCTTAATTGTGAGTTTCTCTGTCTTTGCAGTTGAATCAGATCTCATGTTTTTGAGTGCCGCAGTATTGTGGAATAAACTTTTATCAAAAGGATTGAAGAACCTTGAAAGACTTTGATACAAATGTGTCCTGTTCTGTCCTGTCTGAATTATTGGCTCTTGCCTCCTGGCTTGGCAGGTGTGTCGAGGCACAGCAGTCATGCTAGTTGCTCCAACAGATGGAACAGAGGAGATACCAAATCCTTTTCTACAACCTGAAAGTGTGGCTACATGAATAAACCTGCCAGCCACCCTGCAGAGGTATCCTAAATGTTTGCACTCATGGGTGTAGTCTCTGGAAGAATCCCCTTGTGATGAGAAGCACTTTTGTGTGGAGTTTTTTAAAAATATTCCATCTGGTGCTTATATATTTTGGGGATATATATTAGCACAAACTTTCTAGGATTTCAACTGACCAAAGCAGTGCTTTTTGTCATTCTGCCACAATGTTTCAGTTCGGTATTGTCTATGAGTGTGACCAATATTAAAGTTCTATCCTATTTGACTACTTAGCCATATCTGTCTCCTGTCACTTTTGTTCGGTGGGATGTATACTTAACAAAGATGGTAACAAAGGGGTTCAAGATATTCTGGTGTGGGCAAATCATGGAGGATGGAATTGGTAATGATGTTCACATGTGTTTGCATGCCTCACCTTTCTTAAGTAGAGGTGTTACAATGTAATAGAGTTTTCTACCTCAATTGTAAGTCTGTCTTTGAGAGTTTTCAAGAGCATGTAAGAGAAGCTAAAAGATTGTCTAAGCTTGCAAATTTGTCTTTTGATTTTAAGCCACTATATGCTGTCATTGCCAAAGAGTGTTTCCATTCTTTCAGAGTCTTTCCTATTGAAAAAGTAGATGGGAATTTCTTAGATTCTGAAGGCTGTTTTGTTCTGAATTTGTTTAAGCTTGCTGCCTCTCAATTGGAAAGAAAATGGATAAGTATTTTGGACACTTTCTTTCCAAGAGGATACAACCTAGAAGGCAAGTCAAACAAGAGACATTCTCCTAGGGTACATAAAGCTTCTGCAATGTTGTGGAGAAAGGGCAGTAAACCTTCTTTTGCTCATCCTAATAACAAAGTTTGGGTTCCTGTCAATGTTCTTCCTAATGTTTCTGTAAGTTTTCCTCCTCCTACCTTCCCAATTTTTGAAGAGAATGGTTCACCTTCAGTTGTTGTGCAACCAAATCCTGGTGGGGTCCCACACCTTTCTCCTCACAGAATTTTTGGCTACAGAGATTAAAAAAGAAGACTGGTCTTCCTTTCTTCTCTTATGTCTCAAGGTAAGTTTTCTATTGTTTTTCTCTCCAAGTATAAGACTTAGAATTTGGTTTTGTATGCTTTTGTTGCTGTGCGAGCTTTCACCTTCTGTTCTCAGTATTGATGTTGGCCATGCTTTACAACTGTCTAAATTTCTGAGCATTTTTATTAAGAGAAAAGTTCCTTGTTCTTACCCATCAAGTGCCTCTTTCCTAGGTAGAGATCTCTGTCTTTGTTTCTTCTCATATGGATGGTTTGAATCTCTCTTCCATTTTAAACCTTCCTTCTGTGCTAGATTCTCTTCCTCCTATTGTTAGAAATTTTGGACCCCTCCCTTAGTTGCTTGGAAATATGTTAAAACTTCTGTACAAGAGTTTTTCAGCTATAGGGAGCTGGGAAGATCTGTTTGTGCATCTAAAGTTAATAAAACTATTCACTCTGGTTGTGCGTGTTATTGTTTCCTTGGTTTTGTTGATTCCCATTATGCTCATGTTATTTCTGCTAGTTTGAATATCGTCTCGAGGCCTAGTCTAATTGAACTTTTTTCTATAGGCACTAAGTTCAGAAGAGGTTTCTTGTCTATGTTTTCTATTGAAGAAGCTATTGATAAAGGTCTTAAAACATTTGTCAACAAGCAAGAAGAGCTTCTAGGAGTTCAAGGAGTGGAAAGCCAAAGTTCCTTTGTTTGTGCAGAAGTGGACTCATGCTTCCTCCATGGTTCAGACCTCTTCAGATTCTTCACAGTCTGTTGCTTTAGGAGATTTGGATCGCCTAAAGAGTCTCCAACAGTCCTTGGTTATTACCTACATAGATAAATGTAGTAACAATTTTGTTTTTGTTTGTAAAAAGTTCTATGTTTCTTCTGTTTTCTCTGAGCTTAATTCTCCTGTTGGTTCATATGTGGTCTCCAATCTTGCCCAATCTGACATCCTGAATTTTCATCTCTCTTTTAATAAGACTCATAATTTTAATGGTGTTAAGTGTGGTCCTCATCTCCCATTTCTTTGTGCTGTTTGGAAGTTTCATAAAATCCCAATTAAACCTAGATTTATTTGTGCAGCCAGAGCTACTTCTCTTACTGAAGTTTCTAAGTGGCTGAGTTCTTTCTTTAAAGCTATGTTTCCTGTGGTCAATGACATTTGGGCATCTAAACTCAAAAAGGCAGATGTTCCTTGTGTTAGTAGTTGGATTCTCAATGACTACAGGAGTGGTGGAGGTAATTAATGAACTTTTCTTTCAAGATCTGAATTTGATAAAGCTTTCCCACTTCTGTTGCAGTCTGTTGATTTCTAAACTCTATTGCTAGCAACTATTGAAACCTGATTGAATCTAATCATGGAGCTTCTATATATGGCCATATTCATGTACCTGTCAACATTGCTGTCAAACTGGCACCACCCTCTGGAAACAAGAGCTCCATGCAACATCAACAAGTGTACATACAGGAATACATAAAACTAAAATGAGGCAAAACACCTCATTGTAAAAGAGAACAAAGTATTTATAGCCAAAAAAAAGTACAGTAGCTCACTGCCAAGGAATAGTGTACAGTAGGTCATTACCAAGGTGTAAAGTTTGTCAGCAGCCCCATGCTCCATGGCCAGTGATGATGAAACACTCTTTTGTTCTAGTCACCACTTCCTAATCAGTTATACCTGATAACCCCCAGGAGTAAAAAATTGTGTGACCTCGAAGTACTTCCAACTCCTCAGATGACTAAGATCAGCTTGAGATGGCAAGTAGACACCACAAGCCCTTTTACGTTGTGCCATACCCAACGTTATTTTTGGGAAATTCTCAAGCTGAGAGGAGCAGACACCGAAATGATGGAACTTTGGTCACCAAATTGTGATCAGGCAGAGAATATCACTGCCATATCTGGATACTAAGGCAGTAAATTCACAAATATAACCCTCAACTTCTTTCAGTGAAGAAGATTACTATAAACACTAGACACCAGTTTCTTCATGGAAAAAATTAGCATTGCTCTTCTGTACCTGAATATCATAATGAACTCAAAACCAACAGATATCGTACAATTATGGGCATGGTTACAGCCTATGAAGGAAGATGGCGACTGAGAAGCCCATCGAATGCAATATACAAGTCCTTATTGTCTGGACCAAAAATGTCATCAGCCTTCCTCAGTGTCTCCTGCAGAGACCACAAGTTAGCAAAGGACCACACATTATCAGTACCTGGATAGAACCATCCCATTGACACATGATAGGGAAGAAATTATGGTGCAGTGGGTGGATTTGAAGTCAGGACTCAAGGAAAAATTTCTTCTCAATTTCTTAAGCTCAAGTAAGGTTTTCAGAGTGCCAATTGCATCATTGTACAGTACTTGAGATCTTCTGGTTGGCTGCAGTATGAAGAGAACATTGCTAGAAACAACTGACCCCTTTATGAAACTAGAGCATAACATCCCCAATTGTCTTAAGTGGACCATAAAGAGTGCCAGACCACTCAATGGTTGAAACAGTAGGCTTTCAAACCACTTTCATGTGGGTGTCTAACAGAAAACAACTGGTCCCAGGAATTCAAAACAAGGATAGCAGGTATCTTACCTCCCGGGTTTGTCGGTGCCCATTCAGCTCCTTGATGTTGGCCAGGAATGCACTGAATTGCTCATATGACAAGCGGTTCCTGTGCCCATATTATTCAAAATAATCAATTTTCACCCCAGAGAAGCATGGCTCATCATTTTTCATCTGGAGTCTGCCTCACTGACTCGTGTATCAATGCATAACTATGAGCCAAGATTCTGGCCTTCAAAATAAACACTAGGAAATAGAGCAAGGAATGGAATCTGAAAGGAGGGAGCTATACAGTCATTCTCTTAGCATCAGATACAGGTTCACAGAAGGTTTTCAATCATTGCAGGTTCAATACACCCCTGATAGGAAGTGAGTAAAGTTACACCCCAAATAAGTCTGTTGCTAAACTCTGACTGTGTGAACTACAACCACATTCAAGGGCTACCAGGAGAAAGAAAAATAGCAGTTACAACAAGATGAAGACAGGACAGAAATGAAAAAAGAAGGGGAACCTAATTTCAGTTTGTTACCATGGAAGCCTGACACATTCCTACAGTCCTGGACCCTAACTATCTACCACCTGACACTGGCCTGATGAAAACAGTTGAGGATCAGTTGTTCTGGGTACTAGACAAACTCCTCTACATCTAACCCAGGAAAGCTGACTGAAGTCCATGAGACAATAGACTACAACTTTCTGTTGACAAAACATGCTCAAACCTAACACAATGACAGGAAGTCAAATTGGGTCACACACACCTGGCTTGCCGGAAGAACTCCTTGCCATCAAGACGGGGTGTACGTGCTGGCAGAATAAAACAATTGATTCATCAATCAAGATCCAAGTACAAGTGTCTCATCTGAAGATGCCCTTTCAGGAAGTGAGAAAACATTTGTCTTAAAACATGATACATGAAGTCATCGTGAAGATGGTATAGGTATTGGAAGGATCTCAACACAAGCCTGTGGAAACTCCAAATTTCAAGTTTCAAAAACATCAAGAAAAAAGAAGAAGAGGCAACCAAACTCTTGTGGAGACCAGAAACATACTTGGCATGGAGGAATGGCTTGGCGGAGAGTTTGGGGCTGTAGTAGACTGACTGGTAGGCTGTGAAGATGGAAGAGGGATTCGGTGTGCATCACTTCCTGACATGGTGCGCTGTGGAGAACCTCTTGCAGATTGTTGTTGTGGTGATCCAGTTGGAGTTTGCTGGGGTGTCAATCGAGGGGTCAAGGACTGTGTTGAGCGCAACTTTTGATAAGATGATGATTGCCTCAACGGTGGACCTACTTGCACCAATCAATATCAATCCAAATATCATGAGGTTAATAGTTCATGGGAAAACTCTGATCCATTTACACCCAAATATCCAGTCCATCATTTCTCTGCAGCTTGATATACATCTGTGCAACCTCACCTCTATAACCCCTGTATGTGTGATGGAATTGGGAATGGAACTTGATGAAACCTAATTGCACAAAGCTCTCTTGTTCTCTTCACTTGAGGGAACAAATGACACAACTAGTAAAAAGTAGATTCAACCTTACCATCAGGTTCCTGTTGCTGCTCTTCTTCCTCCTGCACTGGCTCAGCAGAGTCTGTGACTGAGGTGTTGGCAGGTTGACCATCATCTTCAATGACATGAGCTCTACTCACTGTAGACTCTGCCTCTGTGAAGTCCAAAACCAGAGCTTTGAAGTCACTGCAGGTGATAAAAAAGCTGTGTTTTCCTAATAATTTATGTTCTCTGTATAGCTTTCTAGTTCATTGAAGCAGGACACATTATAGGATTCCTCAAAGTAATGAGATAAACCCTATTGCTGAACCTGGATTGGTGATGAAGTAACTTACGTGATGCTCTTCTGATTGCCAAATTTGAGTTTGCAGCTCCTCGCTTCTCACCACCCTCACCCTGAAACCACAAAAATGATGATTAGCTTCAAGAAAATAAGATAAAAATAAAGAGGGTGTGCTTGGAGGAGCAAATGAACAATATAAGTAACTTACTGCAGGATTTTTGTCATCTTCTTGCAGAGATTGCATGAGAGTCCGCTTGAATGTCTCAAGCTGTCACAGCGACAAAAGCAAACAGAGAAAACATTTGTTAAAAATTCAGGTTGTCTCTGATAGACCACCTTCAAAGTTTTGAGCAACCCTTAAGAGGCATGGGTGAAACAATCTTATAATAACAGCAATACAGGAAGGACTTTGATTGCTAGTATTTCCACAACAGAATCAAAAGAGAACATCAATTGCAAAAATCAAAGCACTCATCAACTAGTAAGTTTCAGAAATAAAGTGGCACATAAGTCATCATGATGTCAATTACCTTTGCTACATCACGCATGAGCTTCTTCACTTGCCCTGCCAACATATCCTTCTCATTGGCTAGTTTTGCCTGCCCAGCAAAAACAATTGGAACATACATCAATAATAGAAAACTACATGTTTGAACTGCATCCCCAAAAGCAAGCCATATAATTGTTTTTTTAGAACCTAGAAAGCATGGCAGTTGACACTATGAGAACAATATACACAAGAATTTGACTGGAGTTTCTCAACTGGTGAAACCCCAAAAACCCTTCACATGTTCAAGGTCTCAGTGGGGATGGTCAAGATGTTTCCACAGACAGTCTTATCTTGTGCAAAGGTTCCTTGACTACTACTGAGCTTAAGCTCTTGGAGCTGACATGCGAATGCGTGGTGAAAGATAACAAGAGAAGGAGACGAAGAAAAAAGAATGCGACATTGTTGTCTCAGAAACAAGTTTTCAAAGCGGCCATGAGCTCAAATCGCATTAGTCCATTGACTTGATGCTGCACAGGAGGAGGACGAGCGTGCCAAACAAGAGCAACGACGATCGCGCAGAAAACACGGGGAAAACGAGAGAGAGAGAGAGAGAGAGAGTCGGAAAAACAGAAAGAGACAGAGACAGAGAAAGAATGGCAAGAAAGCAAGCCAGGAGGAGGAGGAGGAGGAGGAGGAGGAGGAGGAGGAGGAGGAGTGAGTGTGGAACCTGCCTGCTCATCCAATGCGTGTGACAAGCGTGCAGTTGTCTCCTGCAAACTGGATTCCGCATCGCCAACGCGTTCCTGCAGGTCATGGATGACATGTTCCTTGTCGGCCAGCTTAAGGCGCAGTTTACCGGTCTCGGACTCCAACTTGGCCACACGGGCCGTCACAGCCATGGCCGTGATCCTACGCGCAACGTCCAGCTGCTCATAAGGATCGGATGGAAGCGCAGACAACAAATCCTGCGGAAGCTCCAACTCCCCGCCTCCTCCTTCTCCTCCTCCATTTCCCATGGCCAAATTCCCACCACTCCACAGCTGCTGCTGCGTCCCTCCACTCTTATAATGACTCATTCCCAAAACCACCACCAAAACGGAAGAAGAAGAGGCGTATAGAACTCTCTCGCTTGCTTACTTGTTGCTTCTCACAGCGCTGCTGCAGCGCCACGAAGAATTTCTTCTCTCCCGGAGCGCGCATTCCTCCCTCGTTCGCTCGCTCGCAAGTCTGCTCGAGTCTTTCACCACACACAGCCCGCATGAGGAAGAAGAAGAGGACCAGAAGAGCTCCGATCAGGATTATGAGAAGCAAAGCAGCACTTCATGGATGAGACTATCTTCTTAGTGGATGAAACTATCTGCTTCGTGGATGAGACTATCTTCTCGGTGGATGAGACTATGTTCTTAGTGGATGAAACTGTGTGCTTCGTGGATGAGACTATGTTCTTCGTGGATGATATTCTCTCCTCCGTGGATGAGAAACGAGCAAAAATAACCGCCGGGTATCACAGGGGGGAAGAATTTTTTTTGATGCCCAGCCTTATGAAATCCGAACGATTACAGGCGGCGGAACGGTTTGGTTTTTTGAAAAGCCCGGTGAGATTCTGCACTCTCTCAGTTCTGGGGGGCCAAAATTCCACGGTAGAATGTGCCATCCAAATTTACACTAGTAAACTTTTCGGCAGGTCTTTACTCTAAGGGCCTCTTGGGAGCTTTCTGAAATGTAGGACCCTCACTCACTGTCTGGGGTCCCAAGGGCCCCATGTGGGTCCATTTGCTTCCAAGGAGGACTCTGATTGCGCACTCTGCAGTACTGGTCCGGTTGGTACCCATACAGTTCCAAGTGGGTGGCAGCATAGATCCGGTTGGTACCCACACAATTCCAAGTGGGTGGCAGTATAGATCCGGTTGGTACCCACACAATTCCAAGTGGGTGGGCAGTATTGGCCCGGTTGGTACCCGTACAATTCCAAGTGGGTGGCAGTATTGGCCCGGTTGGTACCCATACAACTCCAAGTGGGTGGCAGTACTGGTCCAGTTGGTACCCATACACCTCCAAGTGGGTTGGGTTTACATGCATTTTGTCCCATGTCTAAGAGCCAAATCTAGCCATTGGTTTAACCAAGATTACATCTAATTGTGAAAGTTTTAATGGATGATTTTGTAATTATGGCCCCATCGTTCATTTCCCATCCACCATCCATCCATCCATCCATTCTCAAGGAAATTAACTTTTATTTATAAAGTACCCTTTGGTGGTGGGCAGTTATTTTTTTGGTGGTGAATTTTCAACCATTTTACACAAAAAAAAATTGGAATTAAAAAAAAAAAACCTTGGATTTAAAATATAGTTCATAATCATATTTCATATATATATATATATATATATATATATATATACATGTACCTTTTTTCATGTTAAATTTATAACTAAACTTCATTAAGTTAGGTTTTTTTTTTTTTGTCTTTTGGTTTAGTTTTGTATTAGTGACATGTTTAATTAGTTCTAGAATTTTTTGGCAACAATAATTCAAAGGTGCACATTCAATCTTTAGATGTCAAAAAACACCATTTTTCACACCATTTTGCAATATTCTAATATATTTATTTTCCAAATGAATTAGATATCAAATTTTATTAATGCAATCGTTGTACATAATTAATTTTTTAAAAAAAAATGGAGATTTTGGATGCACTTCAACTAGGTAAATTAAATAATATGAATCATAATAGATACTCAAGCTCTTGTAAAAGTCTAGGCAAAAAATTGGTGATAAACAAATTTAAAAAATAAAAATTCTACTAAAGCAATGAAGTGGGACAACATTCATCCAATATGCACTCCAAAATGTGCACCCAAGATATTCCCCCCCCCATTAACACCACAATTGGGATTTTTTTTGTGTGAATGGCCAATCAAGGTGGCCTAGGACAAAATAACAATAAAATACAGCTTTAGGATGCACCCAAAACTAATTAATATGGCTTGCAAATAATTAATATACCTAGTCATTAAAGGTATATAGTGTATATATTTACACTTGTAACTTGACAAAAACATTTACACGGAGCCATCTAAGTGTAATTTTTTTATTTTTTTGACATTTACCCTTGGAACATTGTCTAAAAACCTATGATATGATATTTGAATAACTATCAAAAAATGTAGATACTAGTTTGTAAGGTCATAAATTGCAAGAAAACAAAAGGAAAACTTTAATGGCTCACAAGGTAGCAATTATACTAGATGTAGGTATTTCTATTGGATTAATAAGTAATTTTTATCTCTAATCTAATTAATTCTACTAAAATGTGATATGTATTTCTATCCACATTTATGATGATGTCACTATTCACACATAATGATGGTCATCAGTGTTACATGATGACATCATCACCATCACCACTACTACTACCATCACACACCAAACACACATTCCTATAACTATTGTGAAGCATTTTTTTCATCATCAAAAGATCAATTGATTTGGAGTTGAATTGATCCCCTAAAATTTCATTCCAAATACTTAAACTCCTAAAGAATCCCAACTCTTAAAAGTGAGGGTTCATATAGCGAGAGTCATGGGATCATGTTTCCCTTGACCTCTAGAAAGCTTCCCATTTGATTTTAGAGCTTCCTATTCAAACATGCGCTCTACCAATTGAACTACGATTCACTTTCCTTACCTCACCTTGTGTCTTAGATTTTGGCCCCTTTCTTGTCACATATGTTACCTTGGTTGTGTGCTTGAAGCTAAGTTCAAACATTACTTACCTACATATTGTCAATTCAAATCTTTTAGACAAAATGGATTAAATTTAAACATTTTTCTTTATCATATGACCGAAACTTTTTCCTCAATTGCATGGTTTTGTTAAAACCTTGCACACTTTAGATATATTGCTCTTTAAGTACATGAAAATATTGGTTTTTTTTCACTTTCATTTTGAGCAAGATATTTTTGGCAAAATTAAATCATAGCCCCATATTTCCAGGGTTTTTCATATCCCTAAATGACTTTATAGATTGCACTCTCCAAACTTTCCAATTCTGTCACAAAATAGGAAAAATCAACCAGGGACTAGAAAGTCAAACCCCCCCATATCTTCCAAATGGTGATATTCTAGAGGAATTTTATTGCACCATTGGATTCAGAACCCTCGAAAATGAGGGGGTAGGTCACCTCAAAACCCCAAAAAAAAAACCCAATTTTGGTGGGGACACACATGTAACCCTAAACCTTAAACCCTAAAAACCTAAACCCTAAACCCTGAGATACAACTAGCAACTACTTCATGAGATTGTGTTGGAATACTCTACTTACTGTTGTAATGATTTGTTGTTGTACAGCTGCTGAGGTTGTTGAACGCACAAGAGAAAGACCACTCCTTGAAGATGTTAGCTGGCAAAGTGCACAGAAAAGATCCCGGAAGTAGTGCCAAGCAAAAAATCCAAATTGTAGTTTAAAGAGAGGGACTAGCATACTTTCAGGAATTGTGGAAGGCTTGGATTGTGATATATGCTGTTCAGAGCCAGGGTTTTGTTGTGAATGTAAGTGTATTCTTTGTTGCCAAGTCATCAGCCTAGATCCTGATGTGAGCACCTTCTTCCGATGTATGCATAGACCCTCAGGATTTGATGGTTCTTGCATTTTGTTTTCCTATGCACTCCGGAGAGAAGGTCGCTTCGCTTCCTCATCCCACCCTCTTGTTCAGTGTGTCGTTCGAGTGTTCTGTTTCATGCATGCTTGATGTGAGAGTAAAACATCTGTTGGCTCAAGGTTGGGAAAATTCCCCTCTTTTCGCAACGGAAATTGTTGTTTGTTTTAAAGGTTTGGGTTTCGGAGTGATCTTCCTTCTGCGTACAGCTGCGGATGTTTTCTTTGTTTAGTGTCGGCAGACACCTCTTGACGAGTTGTATGGCATTACAGACCCTTTGATTGATGTCGATCAGGGTCTGTACAAGCCGGTTGGCATTCACGAGGTGCCCACCTTCCATTCTGAAAAAAAAACGTCCTGTTGCCGTCTTCTTCCATTTTTCATCGCAATTCCTGTCTTTCTACAAAAGAGGACTTGTGCCTCTTTCTCAATTCAAACCTCTTTTGATTCTTCTGCGTGTGTCATCTCTCCTGTGACATTCTTGAAAAACGCTCTCAGCTAGAGCATGCGAGTGTTGAATTGATCCAAATGCCTCCTTTTCGATCCAGTGTCTCGACGACTCCGGAGCTCTGGGTTGTCAACAATGGATTTCACAGATTCTTCAGACTTTGTGGTTGCAGCGGTCTTCCGCATGGTCGATCTTGTTGTTTTCTTGAACGCCAAAGGCCGCCCTTCTGAAGTTCTTTTCAAATTCAACCCGAGGGTTGGTTCTAGAAGAAAGGTCCTCGTTTGGAATTTCTGCTTCGGGATTTTTCAGATCGATTTTGCTTCGGGTCCCCCAAGTGGGGACCTTCTTCTTCGTCCTTGGCTCCTTGCAAGCCCCCTTGTTCGCACTGTTTCCCCGTTTTTTTTCGTCTTTGTCCCTCCTTTGTGTCCAGTTTCTATTGTGAGGTCTGTCGCCAGCCGGTGTAATGGCTGAGTCTTCCCGTTGCTCCTGGAATTGCAGCACAAATTCGGACCGCAAATGGTGCTCGCCACCGGCCTTTATGCATTCCGAGGAGATGATGAAGTCTTTTGCGGACTTTGTGATGGTTGAGGTGCTTTCCTGCGGTCAATGGTAACGCAAGGGGTGTGCGTATTTTGACGACCGTATTATGACGGTGTACATATTTCTCTTAAGGATCAGATATTGGGCCAAAAGCTTTGAAACATTGTACATTGCCACACCCTGGATATCAAAGTTTATGTTAGTTTAATTAAGTTTATTTTATTTTAGCTCAAATTTAATTAATTAAACCAACCCTAACCCCCCTATGAACTTGTAAAAAAAAAAAAAACCCCTCAACATATCCTGAAAAAAACCCTTGACCCCTTGTCCCTAGCCATTCCACAATGAAAAAACATATTTAAAAAAAAATAAAAATCATCCCTTTCCTTTCCTCCTTCCACATGTCAAATGAAGGTAAAAAAAAACATTAACCTCCACCCCCCTCCCCCTCAACAATAAAAAAAAATAAAATCAACCTGCACCTTTTCCCCCGGTGCACCCTTTCCCCCGTCCCATAATGAATTTGTAAAAAAAATAACCCACGGTGAACCCCTCCCTAGCCACTCCACAATGAAAAAAACATTTCTAGAAACCCTAAATGTACCCCTTTCCCCCTTCCTCCTTCCACCTTTTCATATATCTAGGGAAAAAAATAACATTAACCTCCACCCCCCTCCCCCTTAACAGTAAAAAAATAGAAGGAAAAAAATCAACCTACACCCTTTTAAGTTCCCCCCTCACATAATGAAAACCTTATAAACCCTGGCCTTTCTCAAGAGTAAAAAATAATTTATCAAAGTTACAAGCAGTAAAAAAAAATAACAAAAAATAACAAACCTTACCCCTTTCACCAGTAAAAAGTAACTTACAAAACTTACGACCAGTAAAAAAAGTAACAAAAAGTGAAAAAAGTCAACAAAAACAACCACAACATGACACTCAAATAGCCAGGCACCGCGGATCATATAATCATGTGACTTTTGCTTTGTTCAGGATGAGCTTGATCGATGCAGGAGGAAAGATGTGTTTTGGATGCCCTCAATGTGGACCGTTGGCTCGGTGCAAGGAAGCTTGCCAGAATTGGACCATGGCCTGGGTGTGGCTATAGTTACTGTGGATGGTGTTGAGAAGGCCTGCTGCTGTATCATTTGTGGACAGGCCATTGGTAATGAAGATGCTTCTGGAGATGTAAAAGGCCTCCGTCAAGAGATCCAAGAGTTGAAGGTGCCGAAACCGTAAACCTTTGTGCATTACCAAACTGTGATTCTGGTTCCTTGTAAGCTTCCTAATTGATCTTAAACAGTCCATGTGCTGTTTCTGTAATTATACTCTCAGAATGTGACCTTTTGGTTCATATAATCATGTGACTTTTGCTTTGTTCAAGAGGAGCTTGATCGATGCAGGAGGAAAGATATCGCATTTGGGTGTTTTTTCATTTATTGGTTGTCTGCACTACTCTATTTGTTCACCCTAAACCCCCTAACCTTAGACCCCACCCTAAACCCCCACCCTGAACCCTGAACCTAAACCCTAAACTTGTTGCCCCTTCCCTTCGCGCCTCTTTCCCTAAACCCTAACCCCTCCTGCCCCTCCTCCTCCGTTCTTCACCTCTGTACTTCGCCTCGCCTTAAATCTTGCTGCCCTACTTTGCTTTACCTCTTCCCCGTCTTGCCCCCTCACCCTGGCCCTCTCCCCCTTCCCTTGCCTCGCTCCGCTGCGCCCGCCCCTTTCACCTTCTTTACCTCCTGCGCTCCCTTTCTTCGCCCCTTCTCGCTTTCGCCTCCCTTTTTCTTTGGCCTTTAACCTCAACCCCGACTTTTGCCCCTATCTTCCCCGCCCTCCCTTCCATTTATCCTAAACCCCGCTTTTATCCCCTTCCCTTCCTATTTCTTTCTCTTTTCTCTACCTTCTTCCTCGCTGCTTTCGTTGCTTTCCTTTTTTTCCCCGCCCGCTTTCTACACACCTTTTTTTTTCCTTCTTCTCCCTATTCTTTTATTCACGTTTCGCCTTCCTTCCTACTTCTACCCCTATCTATATAACCTTTTCCCTTGCCCTCTCCCTGCTCCTGCCCCGTAATTCTCTTCTCCTTCTCCCCTTTTGCTGCCTCGCCCTCCGCCTCACATCCTTTCCCTCGCCGCCTCGCCCTTCCTTCCCTTCCCCGTTCCCTGCCCTTCTTTGTTTACCTTTTGCCTCCCTTTCTTCCCTTCCGCTATATTTTCCCCCTCTTTTGCCTTTTCTTCCCTATAAATTCCTTTTTTCTTTTTGCGTTTCTCCTCCCCTTCCCCCGAATTATCCCCCCTATCCCTAATTTTTCGCCCTTATGCCCCCCTCCCCCGCCCCCTTCTCCCTTTATGTCCCCTTATGCCCGCCCTTCCGCCAAATCCGCCTTCACCTAAACCGTTACCCTTTCCTCTTCCGCCCTCTTAACCTTTCCTACACCACGTCCCCTTCCCCTTCCCTTTCCTTTCAAAACATGCTCCGCCCCACATGCATTCACCTAGTTCGGCTTTTGTCCGCATCGTTGTTACCTCACCTGCCTTTGCCAAAACCGACTTTTACCCGCATCGTCGTTACTTCATCTGCCTTTGCCAAAACCAGCTTTAACCCATCCCGTTTTGTCGAAACCGGCTTTACCCCATTCTAGTTTGCCAAAATTCCAGTTTACCCCTTCCGGGTTTACCCGATTTGCCTTTGCCCCATCTCCCTTTCCCTCCTTCCGGTTTGCCAAAACCCGGTTCTTCAAAACCCCATTTTCCAAAACCCCTTTACCCGTCCGGCTCCTCCGAACTGCCTTTCCCCGTCTGCCTTCACCAAACCGCCTTTTTCTTTGCACTTTTCTTGAACCGCCTTTACCCGCCCACTTTTCGCAATGGGCTTTCTTCTTATGCATCCCCTTCCCTTCTGGGTTCCTTTATATCTGCCATATTCTCTTTCTCTTTCTTTTCTTTCTCCTTTTACGTTTTTCAACCCTCTTTCGAAAATCTCCCTTTTCTTCTTCTCGCACCTTCCGCATTTCCTCTCCCCTTCTCTTCTTCCTATTCTTTTTTTTTCCTTCCTTGCCCCTTCTTCCGCCTCCTTTTTTCCCTTCATTTTTGCCGCCCTCCTTCTCCCCTTTTACCCTTCCTTTCCTCTTTTTCTTTTATCGCCTTCCTTCCTCCCTTTTACCCCTCTACCCTATAACTTTTTCTTCCATTTTTCTCGTTTTCGCCTCTCCCAGTGCCTTTTCTCCCTCGTTTTCCCCCCCCCTCTCTCTCTCGCACTTTTCACTCCTCTTCTTTCTTCTTTTTCTCCCTTCCTTATCCCCTTTTGCCTCTCCTTTTGCCTTGTTTTTTCTTACCCCTTTCCTTGCCTTGTTTCGCACCTTTTTCTAAAATCTAAATTTCAACTTACTTGCATTTCTTAATCGCTTATTTGATTACATATTTAAATATATATTTTCTAAAAGATCAGGGTTGATGCATGGTTGGGTGGACCCCTTTGGGTGTCGCGCCCACCGATTCTACCTTGTGGTTGCCGTTGCCATGCCCACGTCACTTTATAGATTTCAAAATTTATTCCAATGGACTTTGTTTAAACATCTTAACTTGAATGTCTACGTGATGCACAAAATCATTTTACAAATTTGTAAAAATCGTAAAAGTCATGACCTTTTGAAATCAAAACTTATGGATTACACTTCTGATTACCGTTTCTATGTGGTAATCCATCCTATGGTCCGTTAACTGATGGGGTGTGTGTTGGGGATTTACAATTAGTAAAATATCATATCAAATAAACGTACGAATAAAATAAATAATGAATTCAATCTAAAAACTATATTTATGGATTTTTAAATAAACTAATAATGAGCATTTTTTCATAAGTCCCTATCATTTTGGACGAAGAAATATTTTATGATTTTTTTTTTACATGCTTAAAAAAATATAAACTCTACCCAAAATCTTTTTTATCCCTCATCATGTCCAATTGCATTGTCATCAATCCCGAGTGAGTAAATCTTGGATGCTAGATTAAATCCAACATTAATAAAGATATAAAATTTATTTACTTCAACATGGGGAACTATAATAATGCAATTGAAACATTGCACAACAACAAAAGAAGAAAATGAGAGGAAAAATGGAGAGTGTGTCCATATGAGTGAGTCCTATCAAAATTCTATCCAATTATTTGAGCGAAAATTAATTGTATTTATAATTTGTGAAACTTTACTGAAAATGATTTAATTCACTACAACAAAATGGAAAATGAGAGGGAAATTGTAGTTTTGTAATGGAGATTAGGAGGACCCAATGTGAGAGGATTGTCCTTCTTAGGCATTTGGGGGACAAACCCTAAATGCAAAAACTTGTAATCCTACTCATAATAGAGTTATCCTTGAAGTAAGAAAAACACAGCACTAGAACCCTGAGTTTGGTCCTACACAAGGTGAAATTGCATTAGCATTCAAGGGGGATGAAACTCAGAAAACCATCAATTTTGGTGGTAAACTTTAGATTTCACTTGAACCAACAACAAGCCCTTTCTTTGAATGGATCTCTTGATTTGTGGATTGTGGAGGCCAAGAATAGAATTGTTCCCATGCACACATGCATTTGTAGATTGAAACTTGTTTTGGTTGGAGAGTAGGTAGTAGTAGTAGTAGCCTCTCCTAGTGTGGGAACAAAAAAGACTCCAAAAGGTTTTTTGTTGGGTGTGTGTGTGTGTGTTTGCCAATGTGGGTTTCCAATTCAAAAGATGCACTCTTTCATTCCACACATCTGGCATTGCTCTTGGGCACATAACATTGAATGAATAATGCCTCTTGATTAATCGTATGAGGTTTTTTTTTTTTGGCCCCTGAAATGGAGCTCTGATTTACAGGAGTACCCAATTCGGGATCTTGGGTTTGGACTTGATGGAATGATAATATCTCATCTCTGGTTTCCAGAAACTTGAAAGCTGCATGCAGCAGAAGAAAAAAATTTAATGTTGTAGCTTGATCTTCGGTTTCAAAAGTTTCTTTGGGAAAGATTTGGTTTGTTTCATTATAATATGTGCTTCATAAGGATTTGTCCTTTCCTGGCAAAGATTTAGAATACTCGGGGTTTGTTCTCTGTTCTCTGCATGAGGATGATGTTTTTGATGGGTGTTTTGGAATCTTTTGTGAAATCGTGAACTTGACAGAATTGGTTCTGGAGACATATGCTAGATATTGCAGCAGATTCATGTTTCTTTTTTCCCCCCCATCTGAATGTAAATCATGCATCTCCACGAGTATGGAGGGTATTCGGATTGACATCATTGCACATTGATTGGGTGAGGTTCACATTTGCCCTCTTGTTCTTAAATTTGGGGTGTATTTGATAATGTCCAGACATTTCAGTTCCCATAAATGTAAGTGGATTATGGAAAAGACCTGAGTGAGAAAAGATGCAAGACAAAAACAAGCTTTTCCTTCCACTGTTAGTATTAGGTTATTTGAGAATTTCTGCCCAGTTGTGTGAATCTTGTGAACATGGATGTGAATTCTTACAAGGCATGTGGTGTCTATCTCATCGGGTGACTTCAGAGCCTTAAATGGTCAACTATCTTTCTTGGGAGGTTGGTAGGGTGGTGGAACAAAAAGATCAGACTTGCTTTGTGAATGGAGCTGGAAGATGAAGAGTTTGAGACATCCTGAAGGAAGGAAGGGAACTGCATGGTCTGATGGCTGCTGGAGTGATGGTTTGTGAGTTTTGTCACTCCTTTTCTTTGCATTTGCATCTGAGTTATAGATTGTTTTGGATTGCTCAAAGGATAGTAAGGAATCTGGATGATCCAGTGAGTCCTAAAACTTGGCAACTGAATGTTATCCATGGATGATGGTAAGTGCGAATGCTCAACAAGCAGTACAAAAATTGCCACTCCTGGGAATAGTAATGAAGAATCTATGTGAGAACTCAAGATGATTGATGGGTTTACAGACTTCTCTTGATGATATTGTTGGGAATTGCAGGAAATGTTGTAGAGCTTGATCCACCACCACCATGACGATAGCAAGCTTTGAGCTTAACAGCTCCCTGAAGGGCCATGTTGTTATCGTCACAGCAAATGGTCACAGCAAGAAGCAGGACTTGAACATTGAGATAGAAAAACCCACATTAATATTCCATGCACCGCCGCCACTGCCGCTTGTTCCAGCAAGCGTTGTTACCTTGTGCCTGCCGGGCTGGCACCAACAAAATGAGAGTGCCTCATTGGCTGAAGTCAACTCTTCGGTCAGTGTACCAAGTGTGGATGGCAAATGGTACAAGAAGTTCTTTGCATTTGCAGGCTTGGGTTTCCTTGTCAGTGTTGCATACATGGATCCTGGAAACTGGGCAACAGATCTTGCTGGAGGAGCAGCTTTTGGCTACACATTGCTGAGTGTTGTCATGATCTCGAATTTTACAGCCATTTTTCTTCAGTATTTGGCTCTGAAACTTGGAGTTGTAGCAAACCGGGACCTGGCTCAAGCATGTCGGGATGCATATCCCAACTGGGTGGTCTACAGTCTGTGGATTGTGATGGAAATTGCCATAGCTGCTACAGACCTTGCAGAGGTCATCGGTACAGCTGTTGCCATGAACCTTTTATTTGGGATTCCTCTGTGGGCTGGAGTTCTCATCACTGCCATGGACACACTCTTCATCCTCATGTTTGGTACCAAGAGCTTCCGATCACTTGAAGTCATTGTTTTCCTTCTGAGCTTGCTTATTGCTGGCATTTTTGCATATGAGTTAGCTGTGGTGAAGCCTGATTGGCTGAAAGTGGCAGTGGGTCTTGTTCCTCGGGTCGAAATTGTCACACATCCCGATCTCTTGTTCAATGCAATTGGCATCCTTGGGGCAACAATCATGCCACACAGTTTATATTTGCACTCGAGTATCATTCAAACACGAGCATATCCTCGAACAAAGAGAGGGCAGGAAATGGCTCTCAGATACGGGAGCTGGGATTCATGCATCTCATTGATGCTGGCTTATGTTGTCAACATGTCGATTCTGATTCTGGCAGCAGCAGCATTCCATTTTGGTCCAAAAGCCAATACCAATGTTGCAACCATCTCACAGGCTTACAAGCTCCTCTCGCCTGCATTGGGTAAAGAAGCAGCAAGAATCCTGTTTGGTGTTGCATTACTGGCATGTGGTCAAAACTCCACCATCATCGGGACATTAGCAGGACAAGTGGTGATGGAGGGATTTCTTCAGCTTCACCTCAAGCCTTGGGTCCGAAGGCTACTCACCCGCTCGATTGCAATCATTCCAGCTGCACTTGTTGCTGCCTTGGGAGGAGATACTGCAGCTGGAAGGTTACTTGTCCTCAGTCAGGTGATCCTTTCGTTCACCCTTGTTTTTGCAGTCGTTCCTTTGATTCAGTTTACAAGCTCTCGAGCCAAGATGGGGAGTTTTGTCAATGGCTGGCCTACCTGCATTGTTGCAACCTTCATTGGCATCATCCTCAGTGGCTTGAACATCTACTTGGTAGTAGAAAGCATTCACTTTCACTGATTTGGGCCTGCCAAAGGTGGTGGTGGACCTGTTTGAAATCACCACTTTTTCCATTGGAAAAACCCAACTGACATGCCAACAACATTGAGATGCACAGATCAGGAAACCCCACACTATTGAGTGGAACCTGCTGCAAGTGATGAGTCTGTAGAGCAGCAGCTGAGGTGGGAGCAGAGTAAGGAAGCAGGGCCTTCCCCAATTGCAAGCTCTACTGTAATTCTTTTCAAAGGTTTCTTGCGGTCCTAGAAGTCTTATCTGGCTGAATCTGGCAGAACCCATGGTCAATCTGTTTATGCCAAACAGTGAGGAAAAGATTCATTCAAGCACCAGAGGATTGAAGGACAATTAGAAACCCTAAACCTTTCTGCTCCTTGCAATTGTGCCAGACCCACCCCCCATGTCCACCATGATTTGCTCTTGTGAGCCAAGTCTTGTGATGGGCCAGGCCCTAAGAACAATGGCCATTTACAGAAGCACCGCATATTAGCCAAGTAGCAAATCTGCTGAAAGATTAGCAGATTCAAGGATCTACAAATGCCACTAAGCTCTTTCTTCTTCCTCCACCCAAATTGTCGAATTCTTTATACCCAAAGATGGGAATTTTAACTCGTTCTGCTGCTGCTTGTAAGAATTCATCGGTTTAGGGTTTAGGGTTTACATACATGGACCAAATAGCTAGGTTACATGGGTTTAAGGTAGAATTCCAATATGATGATGCTCTGTAGTTTCTTTTCTGCTGATCAGGCACCCAGCAGACGTGTGATCTAGTTGGGATCTAGCTAGTAAGGTAAAATTCGAAGCTTACAGCTCTCTTTGCACTTGCACCAAACATGTGTCAGTCCAGAGATTTGGCAAAAAAACCATCCAATTGACAAAACTGGGTCATGAATGTACATGATTGGGGGAATTTAGAGATCAAGGGCACAATAAGTTTAAGCAAATTTTTCATCCCCTGCAACTTGAGTGTGTATGATACACAAAGCATGAATCATGTAAAAAAGTCACATCTTTTGTGTTGGAATTTGCTTCTGTTTGGAAGTTACAGCAAAATATATGAAGGTTCAGAACAACAACAGTTTCACCCAAGCAAAACTGCATAATTTTTCATTTCAGCAGTGAAAGATAGTCTTCCTGCATGTCAGAAACATGAATTGTAGGTGAATGTATGATCCAAGGATGCACTGCAAAATGGATTATACATTCACCTTGCTTGGGTTTTTTTGGTTTAGTACCTTATTTTGACTCCTTAATGGGAACAAGGTGTTGTGTCACCGCTCATGGTCCTGGAGGGAAATCTAATGTAAAACCTAAACTAGAATCATGACAATGGATCATCTTTACAAAGAATCATCAAGGATTCAATGATATTGTCTTCTCTCTTAGATAAGACTGTTTCTCGCAGGTGCTATAATAAAGTCCTTGATCTAGACAACTTTTGTTAAGGGCAATTGGGATTTCTTCCAGGCCCACCATAGTAAAAGAAGACTCCCCAATTATCATTGGAGCTGCTTTGTATATCATAGCAATTGGGATCCTCTGCTAGAGTTTGCATTGTATTGTCAGGATTCTGAAGGATATTGTTGGAGTCGACATACTTCAAGTTACGCACATAACTTGCCTGTCCAAATCCCTCCTCTGCAAACTGACCACTTCCCATTTGTGTTGATGTGTGAACCCCACCAGGTTCGGAGTTGACCACTTCCCCTCCCCATTCCAACATTGTCGCACTCTCGTTCAAATGTGTGAAGAGTGTTGCTGGCCAGTAGCCAACCAAATAACTATTGCCAAACTGCATCCACCAGTTGCCCAAAATTGGGTCCTGCATGGCAATTATTATAGCAACAATCAACTACCCAAAGCAGTCTCCCACCTATTTGCAGTCCCATGGGTGCGGCTGGGAAAAAGTAAATAACTAAAACTTGGATGTGAGAAATATTTATGGAGGGTCACACGTTGAGGAGCACTGCTGGAGATGCTCTAACTACACCAGGATTTCTAACCAAGCCCGAGACAAAATGCAGAAGTCAAATTTGAATAATCCAAGTGTTTTTTACACCAGTTGGGAAGATGGAAAGGTTTTTTTCTGAACTGCAAACTTACTTTCCAAATGAGGATGCTGATATCATATTGAGTGCCTTGATAGCTTGAGACTGGAGATATCACGGCCCCAAGTGCAATCATGTTACTCGTTTGTACAAAACCTGAGCACAAAAGGTTGTAGCAGCCTGTTGCTTGGTACCCATCTGTCTGCCTTGAAACAAAAACTGATGTAGGATTATATTACTTAAGGAAAACTCTGGACAGAAGGTGGAGCACCAAACCATACAAAATTGGTTGTGGATATACAAACCAAAAACCCAAAACCATGTGATTTTGAGAGCTGACTAGTGAATCATCTAGGTTTTTCAATTCTCTTTAAAAGCCTTGAGTTTCTACACTTAAAATTTCTGCTATGAAGGAGCTCCTCAAAACTTCACAGAAAAACCAACCATGTTCAAACCCAGCGGTGTGATCATGATTGTAATAAGACATATAGTAAAATTCTTCTTTGAATGCATGGAAAAAAGCACTTGTGAACATTTGTACCAAAAAAAAAACCAACCCAAGAAATTTAAGCATAAACCCAAGATAATTAAGCATATTACCGTCCAATATGTGAAGAGACGCGGGTTGTTATCACCATACAGCTGTGGACTCACCTACACCAAAAAAAAAAAAAAAAAAAAAAAAAAAAAAAGGAAAAAGAAAACAAACACTAAATAAAAATCATAATGAACTTCCAATCTGATCTGTGATCTGAAATAATTCATAGTATCCAAATTCAATCCTGCACTTAGATCTATTTAAGGCAAACTTTGTGAGAAAGAAATTGAAGCTGGGAATCACTGCACAAAGTTGGTGCAATTCTTCTGTGTGGTAACAAAGACAGAATCCTCAACATCATATATGATCTTGGTGATCATTTTGATATGATTTTAAGCAGCAGCAATCAAAGCAGTTTTCCACAGATAATTTCACTGGTCCAATGCAATTCTCATCACCTTATATTTATGCAAGCTCATCAGATTTAGATTCAAGAAGTGCATGATGAAGGCACCCGGTGGCATTCATGAAGAAAGTCAATCTTATGAAAATTTCCTCATGTGATCAACAAACACAATTGCACAGTACTAGTTACATAAAATTTGCATATACACTTTTGTTGTGTATATTTGGTTTTCAAAGACTGGATTTGGTTGGAATAAATTATGGGGGCAGTCAGAAGAAAGAATTCACCTACTTGCCATCCAGCTTCGATGCTGTTGAGATCACTGTTGAAGGAGCCAGCCAGAATCCACATTTGTGTCAAGCTAAATTCGCTCGCAACTTCCACATTTGGGCTCCACACATTCATGGTTGCACTAGATCCATAGTACATTGCAGAAGAGCTTGAAGAAGAAGAAGAAGAAGAAGAAGTTGAACCCGCAGCCTCCATGTACGCAATTGCATGCTGCAGCAGTTCTTGATGCAAAAAACCAAAGTCACAACTGTAAACCCCACACACACTCACTACTAATGTACTGAGAGAATCTCCACAGATGCTCAGTATGTGAACCTGCACTGAAAATCTTGGGTGAGGTACAGCAGTCAGATCCAGTGGATCCAGTGGAAGAGTGCTGTGGCCCTGATTACTCCCTGTTTCTGATTGGCTAGATAGTTTTGATTGTTCTTGAAGGTGGGTCATTGGTATTAGTAGTCTCTCACCTACCTATTTGCAGTCCTAGTTTTAGGGTTTATGGGTGCAGTTGGAAAAAAGTAAAATAACTAAAACTTGGATATGAGAAATATTTTTGCAGGGTCACATACTGATCACCGCTGGAGATGATGATCTGATGAGAAGCTTCTTCAATGATCAGGTCTGAAATGGAAGAGGGAACCAGCAGCAGCTGGTGGTTTCCAAGAAAGAAAGAAAGAGAGAGAGAAAGCCACCACCCATCATCTGTTTCGTCTTCTTCAAGCACTCACAGCAAAACAAGTCTGAAGAATTCTACACAATAGAGATTTCTGTGAACTGATCTCGTCAGGCTTGTCTCAGCAATAGATTTTGCAACAACCCAATTGCTTGAAAAACAAAGAAGAAGCACAAGACTTGAAGAAGAAGAAGAAGAAGCTTTAGAGCAACAAACAACCTCATGGCCGCTGTTGTTGTTCATGATGGTAGATTGTGGGTGAGGAACTTGTGAGAGACCATGACCTCTTTTGCTTCTGTAATTCTCCAATGATCCACCAGCAGCTCTGAGAAGATCTTGTGCTTGTGTTCTTCGGATTGCAACTGTTCCTTGTGGACAATGCCCATTTTGATGCCATCGCTGAAGAATTTCTTGACTTGGATCGTGCTGCTGCTGCTGCTGCTGCTGCTGTTGTTGTTGTTGTTGTTTCCATGATCGATTACTGTCATGGGAGTTCTCATGGCTATGGAACTTCAATGTAGATGAGCCTGCAGCTTGTTCATGTAACACTTTCGGAATGACAGTCGGTGATTCCTGTAGTCATGAGTCATGAACACAAAACAATACATGAGCTGCAATTCTCTCAGCGAAGTGCTACTAGTACTAGTACTGCAGCTCATCACTAGACTACTGTACAAGAAAAGAAGATGATCACAAGCTGCTGCTTCTTCTGCCCATGCATTATTCTCGTTTGGCAAATCGTGATTGATCTCTGTTCATATGTGCAGTTTGTGTGTGTGTGTGTGTGTGTGTGTGTTGTGTGTGCGCACTGTGGTGATTTGCAAAATCCTGCAGCTGCACCTGGAGAATATGGTTTTGCAACAGCGGGTGGTCGAATGCGGGTTGGGATCTGCTCCATACGCAATCGATGACATCCCCATCAGGACTCTGGATTGTCTTCACAGCAGGTTTGTTCAATTTCAGCAGCTGGTTTTGGATCATCCTCATGCTCTGCTGCTGCTGCTGCTGGCTGAATTTCCTCCTGCTAAGTTGATCTGTTGTTGTTGCTGCTGGTGGTGAAGACGATGACGACGACGACGATGCAGCAGCAGCAGCAGCATCATTGAACCCTGATCTTGCTGATGATGATCCAGGAATCAACATGAGCAACACAAGAGTCAGAAGCTGCAGCACTAGTGGATATGAGCCTGAATTTATTATCCATGAGCTGCTCCGGCATGCTGATCTCATGCACGCCATGTTTTTTCTCCAGCTTAGATCATCAGATCATGCACCGCTATCAAGCGAGCTTCCAGCTTCTTCTAGTTGAGAAAAAATCAGGAGCTGCAGCACCCCAGCAGCAGCGGCAGCAGCAGCAGCAGCAGCAGCAACTCCAGCTGAGATATAATAATCTCTACAGCTTGCAGCTTCCAGCAACAACAACAACAAAGCTGATCATGAGCATATCAAGCTGCAGCTAGTGATCAACTCGCAAACTAGTAGTACAAGTCTTCTACAGCAAGCTAATTCCACCACCACCACCAACAAAAACAACAACAACAACAACAACAAAAAACTACAAGCTGATGATCAGCATGTCAAGTTCAGCATATCATGTTCAGCTTCTTGTCATCAACTCCCCTGCATGATCAACCAGGCTGCTGCGGTTGCTGCTGCTGCTGCTACACTAGCTGCTGCTTTGCAACAAACACATGAATATTGTCTAGACTTAAGAATCTGATCTCACAATATTGTAAACTGCTACTCTTGACTCTTGACTCAGCTCCTGATCATATTGCCATCAACTCTGATCACTCACTCACAGCTTGATCCATCATCATCATCATCATCATCACCACCACCACCACCACCACTACCACCACCACCTCCTCCTGCAGTACGGCATGGGCACGGCATTCACAGCTTCAGGAGCTTTGCAATGGGTACACACATGTCCCTGGAGCTAGGTAGCTATTGTAGCTACACAAAGGAAGCTGCTGGTGCTGCTGGTGCTGCTGTCACACTGCAGCAAGTGCAAGCTGCGCTGCTGCTGCTGCGGCAGCAACATGACAGACATGTTGCAGCAGCGCAGGAGCACCAGAGTTGCTGTTTTTCTGCACTCACAAAGCAGCACCAAAACGGTAGGTAGGTAAGTAGGTAAGTAGGTATGTAAGTAGGTAGGTAGGTAAGCAAGTAGGTAGGTAAGTAGATAGGTAGGTAAGTAGGTATGTAAGTAAGTAGGTACGTAGGTATGTAAGTAGGTAGGTAGATAGGTATGTAAGTAAGAAGTAGGTAGGTAGATAGGTAAATAAATATGTACCTATGGTTTTATTTTTTTTCTCGTGAAATAAATTTGCTATTTTTGACAAAAGAAATTGAAATTTTTTTGGGAATTTATATAACTTTTTAAAAATGTAAATTTGATTCATTTAACTAAATTTTTTTTTGGGTAGAATTTCACAAAAATTTTCAATATGAAAAAAAATGAGGAAAAAACACTAGGTCCAGTGATTTATTTATTTATTTATTTTGAGGCATATAATTGTCAATAGGTGACACAGTTTTCTGAAAATGGAATATTTTGTTGTAAATTCTCTTTTTTTTTTGGGGGGGGAAATTGTTTTTTGGGG
>Ga0209611_10001552_pt1 | contig 39506 bp, 26 predicted proteins | sample S1TSphgellanicum_3_FD_187693 | JGI IMG/M metagenome (GOLD analysis project Ga0209611, IMG submission 187693) | Host-associated microbial communities from peat moss isolated from Minnesota, USA - S1T2_Fc - Sphagnum magellanicum MG (SPAdes) (version 2) | ecosystem: Host-associated > Plants > Peat...
GGTCCTGAAACCCGAGGTCCTGAAACCCAGTGTCCGTTTATCGAGGTCCTGAAACTCAGGTCCTGAGAGCCAGGCACGGGCGGATTGTGTCCGACCGTCATGGGTACCCACTAGTTACGTGTAACTAACTTAGCATTTGCATCACCAATGATCTCATATGTGAAATCAATGCATTTGTTATGCAAGAAATTAATTACAATTCCCAAAAACATTTGAATATTTTGGTTTTGTTGAATCACACATCATCATGAAATACTTTCACTTTCTCTTCAACCCACTTAAGTTGCACTTTGCTTGCACCCTAAAACAATCTTGTAAGCTTGCATTATAGCATGATTAACATTTAGTGCCAATTCCCATTGCCCTATCTTGCACCTAATAAACATCTCTTCACCCATATAACCTGAATTTTTCAAGTCAAAATATTCATCCACATGGACAAAGTAATAACTCTAGTCTCTATAAACACTTGAATGTTGTAGAATGTTCAAATGGTAGTAGGAGTTAAGGTAGCCAATGTCTATGTAAATGGACAACCCATGATGATTCAAAATGACCATGTTGTTCATTGCATAAATATTTTTCCATTCATTAAATTATGTACAATATGACTCATTCCACCAAGGCTTGTGGATTTCAACCAAAGTGCCATTAATGAACCCAATACACCTTAAAAACTCATGTAAATGCATACCCAAGGTAACTCTTTCCTCAAGTGTAAACCATCAAATTTCATTTGCAAATGCATGATGCAATGAACAAAGGTACAAATGGGATAACATGAGCCACACCTACCTGCTTAAAGGACTATAAATTTTTTTTAATATTATTATGTTGAAGTTAATGTAAAAGATTTCAAGATATATGTAATTTTCAAAAGTTTTGAAACCTATTTATAAATCCTTTTAATGTTAAATGCACACATTACAATGTTGAATGAGTGTTTTTGAAAACTTTTTATTCATGTTGGATATTTTTCAAATTAATTCATATGTTCCAATGATATAATATGAACCTTATTATATTAAAAAAATCTTATACTTTCAACACCAAATTAAATTATCATTTCTAAACGTGGAAAACTAAGCATGTGTTACACTTGTGGTTCCAATTAGTGTGATTACACCCACAATGCATCATCACATAATTCAAATTTTGATTAATTCCAAATGAAAGCATCATACATAATGGCATTCTTGTGTTTCATGTAAAAGATGAAATTGAAAAAATAATGTTCAAGCATGAACTTTAACAACCTATTTGATATAACTAAAACTTCAACTATTATATCAATAAGACAAAAAATCAAACTTGAAACCTAACCTTAAATAAACTTTTAAATAATTAAACTTAAACCTTAAATCCTAACCTTAAAAATCAAACCTAAAAATGTGAACCCCAACCCCTAACATAAGACCTTAAAATCAAACTTGAAACTTTTAACTCTAACCCCAAAACCTTACACCATATCCTTGAGCTCCAAAAATCCAACTCAAACCTAAAAATTCAAACTTGAAAACCCTAACCTTAACCACTAACACCATCAACCCTACTTTAAAACTTTAAATATCATATTTAAAAATCTTAAACTAACCCCTAACATTAAACCCTATTCCTTAATTTTAAAAATCAAACATAAAAGCCCTATCTCTAACCCTAAATCCTAATAATAATGAAAACATTGATCTTAAGTTTAAACCCTAAATATCAAACTTGAAAAACTAAAACACAGACTTAAAAACCCTAAAATCTTAAGGCTTGAAATGAAAACAAAAGGAAAAGAAAAAAGAAATTTTTTTCCTCATATAGTCCAAGTGGGAATCTTAGTTTACATGCTAGTTCTAACCTACCTTACATCTAAACCCACCCCTTTGAACTGATTTTCAACTTGATCATTTTATATACACCTTACACATGAATCTAAAACATTTTTAATATTGTTTTCATCGCTAACCTTACTCCATGGTTATGTTTTTTAATTTTAATTATAAATCTTGATGTTTTAAATCCAATATTTAACACAAAGTTACAAACCATCACTTTAACCTTAACACCTTAAACCCTAACCTTAAATTTGAAAAATCAAACTATACTCTAAAACCTCTAACCTTAAAACTAACCCTTTTAACTATAAATCAGCCCTTAAAATGCCTAAACATCAACATTGAAAATTAAACCATAAAAAATCAAATCCTAAACTTTAAACCTTAAAATATCAACTCTTAAACCCTATAGCCAAACCTTAAAGGCCCAAACTTAAACCATAACTACAAAACCCAAAAAATCTAACCTTCAAATAAAATCCTAAAAAACCTAAACTTAAACCTTAAAAATTTAAACCCTAATACTTAACCTATGAAAATTCAACCCTTAAACACTAAAAATTAAATCTTATAAAACCCAACCTTAAAACCTAAAAGTGAACCCTAAAATAACCAGTACATAATGGCCACAGTTGCCAGCAATAACCAATAGCCCTAGCCATCATAACCTTAGTGTAAATATCCATAATCACAAGCACTAGTCATAACCAATAGCCCATATACCTTGCCCCCATAGCATAGGCTTTAGTGGGCAACTAGTGGGTGGTGGTGGGTGGAAATGGGTGGAAAAAAATAAGTTGATGTGCCTAATTTGGAAATCTCATCATGGGTTTTTTTAATTTGGACCATTATCTAATCATTTTATGGATAACATGAAATAAAAGGATTAGGTGACAAAAAGGAAATGAAAATGGGGCCTTTACAAATAATTTGATTAACTAAATTGAATTCCTCCATTTGTTATTATTAACTAGATTTTTCAATCCATTAGTTGAAGGACATTTCAATTGTTGATCATATAAATTGATGTAGTTAAATTATTGCCTATGTAATTATTTAATGGTTAAATTTGATTATTTATTTGTTAATAAGATTTTCTAATTTAATTATGATTTGTTTATAGTGTTTGACTTTCACATGAAAACTTATATGAAAAGTCATGTGACCCACCTATATAGGTAGAAGCAGGACAACATTTGCCAAAGCATATGGGATAAAAGTGAGGTGTTATGAGGAACATGTTGGGGAACACATTGAAAACTTAAAGAACAAATTGGGAACTTGAAGGGAACCCATTTGGAACTTAAAGGGAACATGGTGGGAACACATTGGTCCGAAGTAAGGGAAGATTTACATATTACGTGTAGACAATGGGCAACCAATTTGATAAGAGGCAATGTGTGATGAATAACTGATGCCAACCAATCACAACTATGGTAATACATCGATTGCTTCAATTCACTAGTTAAATTATTTGTAAAAATGTTGAAATTTTCCCCAAAAATATTATTCTCAAACAACAAAAGTTTTGTGAAAAAAAAGGAAGAATCTTGAGAAATATTTCAGGAAAAAAAAAATTATAAATTATTTTTGACATGGAATTTTCAAATTTAATTAACTATTTCACAAACATGTGTTGAAGCTGCCCTTGTATAATAATAGGGGTAATTATTTTCTTTTTTTGGTTTTTTGAAACCTTTGGGCAGAAGCAAATCCATTTTCACACACCACCGCAACAAAATTGAAAATCATGTTGTGACATTTTCCTATTGGTTTTGGTGGTTTGATAACAAAAATTTTTAAATATTTAGATTAGGTTTTTAGAACATGTCATCACTTGATGTGAAAGATCCCTTTTGGCTTTGTCAAGGCTGCGACTTAGGGAAGGTAGAGGATGAAAAGCACCTGATCCTTGCTTGTCCAAATACACAAAAATTTAGGGAATGCTTTTGTTTAGCCTTGTTTCTCATTCACATGAGCATTCTTGCTGAGCTCATGCAAACTACGAACACGATCGCCCTGGCCAAGTTTGTGACATGCTGCGAATACCAAAGGACAATTTGTCCTCCATGATCTACCTTTCATCTAATGGACTCTCTAATCCCAATACCAAAGGACAATTTGTCCTCCATGATCTACCTTTCGTCTAATGGATTCTCTAATCCCAAATGGACATAAAATTGTAAAGAATAAATAGTAAACATAACTAATATAATGTTAAAAAATGAAGAAAAAATCATGTCAAATTTTAATTTTACAACAACATGATGATAGATTTTATTTTTAAAAAATTTACCCTAGTTTTTGACCAATTTATCATACAATTTCAATTGTTGATATTAAATTAATGGCAGGGCCATTGTGTATAACGCACCTTGTTTTTTTTTCCTTTGTACGAGAAGGGAGAATTGAGGCTAACCCGGCGTTGTTGCTAGAAGAGCTTCGGGAGGTGGGGATTCGAACTCGTGTGCGCTTTCAGCCATGTCTGCCGTTGTCGCAGTTGCTGCGATTCTTGTCCCTCTCACTCCGCACAGCAGATCTTCTTCTTCTTCTTCTTGGTCTTCTTCTTGTGTTTTGTCAAGATATTCTTCTTCCTTTTCTCTTGCTTCGTCTTCTTCTTCTTCTTCTTATTGTGTGTTGTTAAGAAGTCTCCCTAGGGTTTCTAGGGTTTGTTGGCAGCTTCCTGTGACCAACAGTCAGCAGCAGGTTGCGACCTCACAAGATGGCCACATAGTTGTAGTAGATGAAGGAGGAGGAAGAGGAGGAGACAAAGAAGAAGCGTGCTCTGTGAGCCGGCGAAGAGTACTGTCGAGACTCGGTTTTGGTTTGGCTGCTGCATTGGTAGCTTTAGGTTTGAGTTCTGAGCAGCAGCAGGAAGAAGCTTTTGCAGTGCCGTTGACGCAACTTGCTGGTCGGATACCTGGATTGTCTGCACCTGATGTTAACGGTAAGGGAAAGGAATTGTGTTATCCATATGCGGTTGGTTCAAAAGTTTCCAGCATCTGAAAATAGAATTTGTCTGATTCCAACATCTTCTTGTATGCCAAAAGGGGAATGAAGCATTCTATGTGTTGAGGCCACGCTGCTGTATCTGCAAATGGTGCATCCTACAGATGTCCTGTCACATTCATCATCATGCATGTTTGATTTTGTGGTGGTGGCTCAAACCTTAACTATGATGGCAGTCACCAGTACAGCTATGACAATTGAAATCATGCACAATGCTGTATATTTCTCGGGCCTCAATAATCTACATACAGATGTTTGTGGTTTTTTTGGGAAGAATGTTCACTGGCTTGAGGATTTCTAGTGCAGGGCTCCGGACATATAGAAGGCCAGATGCAAAGTCAGGTGGGCATGGAGTGGGGTGGAGTCCTATAACTCCTTACACCTTCAAAGTTCCTCAAGACTGGGAAGAGGTGAGCTTCCAGAACTATGTACACACAATCTGAAACACCTTTTAGAATAACTTTGAATTTGACCAGGCAGTATTGTGCACATTAGACTTACTGTGAGTCTTGATCAACAATACCATGATGGTAATTGCAATCAGGTGCCAGTATCAATTGCGGATCTTGGAGGCACGGAAATTGATCTTCGGTTTTCTAGTCCACAAGAAGGCAACATCAGTGTTGTTGTTGCACCTGTCCTTCGATTCTCCAGCAGTAAGGGATTCATCTCCAACCTCAAGGGAGGCAGGCTTCACTGTTTCAAATTTCTTTCAAACACTTGATGGTGTGTCCTTGTAGCTTCCACTTTTTGTTTTAAGGTTTTCCCTTGTTTTAAACCAACAATTCTGACAAGACACCTTTGACAGCTCTTGGAGACAATGCGACAATTGAAGCCATTGGTACACCAGAGAAAGTGATAACTGCATTTGGGCCTGAGATCACTGGCCAAAATGTGGAAGGAAAGGTGAAGGACATGGATGTTAAGACTTATGGAGGCCGGACTTACTATCAGTTTGAGTTGGATGGCCCACATATGTTGATTTCAGCTACAGCTGCTGGCAATCGACTCTACTTGATGAGTGTCTCTGCCAATGGTATGCAACCTGTTGGTTAATCTTCCTTTAGTACACTCTTTTTGGTCTAATCTTGGTCTCTCAGACAAACCAATCTTAAAACAATGAATCCTAAACCCTGAATCAAAACCTTCAAAACAGTAAACTGCACATCTTTAGCCAGACATTCTAAACCACAACAGTTCTTCTTTGAATTGATTTGTATCTACTGCAATTTTCCATAGTATATTTCAATCCCCTGTTTGGTACACTTTTTCTGTACAATCTCATTTTCCAGCCAAGTGAATCTCAAAACATTGAAAGCAAAACCTTATATCCTGATTCAAAGTCATCAATTCCATAGCTATGAACCTTTGGCAGCATCCAACAGAATCATGATAGTGTCTAGAGTTTATGTACAGAATACAGTCTGTTTTCCATACTCCAGGTGTATGCTGATATAGAGATATTTGGTTTAAGCAATGTTGTTTAGGGCAGGTATAATGGCATTGGTTTTATAAGCATTTTGAGGTGAGTTATTGTGATGGATCCTGTGCAGGGCGGCAGTGGAAAAAGTTCTCTCAAGACTTAAAGCAGATTGTTGACTCATTTAGGGTTGGTTGAGTTTGATTTCTGGACTGTTTGGCTTTGTGTGTACCATACATAGGTTACAGTAGGAAGTGTAATAGTCATAGCATGTACAATCAGCTCAACTTGATGGCGCCTTCTGAAGGGTGCAAACTGATTGAAACTTTTGATTCATAGGAAATGTGGAGTTTTGATAATTGTAACATAACCTGGGGTAGTGTGAAAAGTGTTGTATCACTTTTACAAATCAGCTCTTTGTTTGCAGTGAGGATTTCAGTTTCAGGCTTTTGAACAGCTTGTTTCAAACTCAGGTTTATTTTGAGTCCACTTTTGTCCTGTACCTTGTCTAATATATCTTTCTCTAACTCTTCCTTTTTGTGAAGCCATCAATAAGCTGCTCTTGTTGTGTTACTTTATACAGAAGCAGTTAGCTTGCACGTGATCATTGTTTGATGAGCATGGTTTTTGTATTGCAGTTTACAAGAGACAGGAAGTTATTATGTTACCTATTCAAAGGGGTTTAAGGTTGTGATTTTCATTTGTTACAAACAAGAAGTCAATACTTTTGTGAAAAGTTTTCTATAGGTACACAAAATATGAGCAAGGTGACAGATTTGTGTCAGGAAAAAACCTTACATCTCAGAATGGAATTATAGGTCCCTCAGTGAGAGAGGCATTGCATTGCTTGATTGGCTTCACAAGCTTGCTTAGGAATGGTTGGTGTTGGAGCTCCCACCATCAGACATCTGCAGCATCACTGCAGGTGAAGTGAGGTTCTTAATGTCAGGACCTGAAGGCAGGCTTGATTTTTCACTGCAGCGAAGTGAGGTTGCTGGGGCACAGACAGTGAGATGAACAAGGAGAAAAAAGTACAAGAGTCTCTGATATGGGGGGAGAGGGAGCTTGGCAAAACCATTTTCTGTTGTGGTGCAACCAAAGGGCATAAACCATGGGACTTTAGCTCTCAACAGGGATGCAAACAATATTGGTGTGGTGTGGATCAGGGGGAGACATGAGAGCAATCCATCATCCTGTTGAGCAACCTTGGCTATTCTGACACTGGAGATGTTCTTGACTGCAGGTCAGTGACTCTTGCAAAAAAAGTTGAAAATGACTTTGACCAGATCATTCAAGATGAAATTGGTTGCAATGAGATGAGGGTGATGTGGTGCTTGACTACTTTTCCTGTTGGCACTGGTCTCTTGCAAGGTTATTTCCAAAGGGGTTTACTGGGTTGTTGTGTCAATGCAGCATGCATGAAATTGCCACAGCATTTGAAACTTCACTAATACACAACTCTTCTTCAGAGACAGTCCAAGGAGCTGCAATAGGCAATCACTACTCACTGATGGTTTTATCTCGTCTATTCCCCATTCCTTTCCCTCCTTTTTTTCGCCTTGGTCTGTGTGATAGGGTCCTGTTCTAAGGATGCAGGAGGTTTGAAGTGTGAGCATCAGAGAGAACTGTGTCATTTCGTGCAGCTGAGATTGTTGTTTTGTTTCTTGTCAAAAGTAGGCATTGATGTGCTTTGGCACACTATGTGCAGCCAGATGTATTTATTCAGGGATACAGCTGATACAAAGATGAGCTGGGTTTGGGTTCCTTTGGACAAGGCATTTCCGAAGGCAAAACCCAACATGTTTGTCATTGGTTTCACTAATATTTCGGATTAACATTGGATTAACATCTTATATCAATTTCAAAAAAGAAAAACAATCCATGTAGAAGGTACATTTTATGGTTTTGACTATGATGAAATGCTATGTTCCTTGATCCCAAACTTCACAAAATTTCAGGAGGCAAGCATATTAAGAATCAGAAATGTGACAATGCAAAAGGGTGAGCAAAAATGTGAACAAGGTACTGATGATGGGATATGCTTTTCTTTCAAATGAACTTATGGAATCATGTAGAGACTGGTAGAGGAGACACTATGAAACTAATGACCAGGTTTTCTTGTTGAGTGACTCCCTAGCAAGGGTGACAAAATCAAAAGATCCCATACATGATTAGAAATTTTTTAAAGGTTTAGAAAAGGTTCAAACTCAAGTCTTTCAAGATCATCTTATATTGTTGAACTTGCTTGTAGATGTTGTGTTCAACAAAAAAATGATACACATTACAATCCCAGTTTTGGGCATGGTTGAGTTGAGAAAAAAAGCAAGGCACCTCTTGATTCAAACACATTGTCATAAGTGTGTGAAGCACGTTGAATGAATTTTCACCTTGAGAGTTAAAAGTTTTTAGATTTTGCTCTCCAATTGCAATACAAAATTTGGAGCAGGTCTTTAGTATTAACATGAGCCAAAAGTGAGAGCTTGCCCCAAAACCTGGAACAGGGTAACCCTAAGCCAGACATCCAACAACAATTGGTAGCTGCAATTGAGTTCATCAGCATTAGGAATTGAAAGGTGTAAGAGCGTCTCCAGCAGTTCACTGGAAAATGGCCTGCACACCAGTTTTGGATGAAGCAATACACCAAAGTGGTGTAAAAGTGGGTGTGGGTAACACCATATTGTTGCAGAATACTGGGGTTTCAAGAGACACGGAAACAAAAAAAAGACTGCCGCTAGTTGGGTGTTTGAATTTGCTGGCCACACACTTCCTGCTACTTATTGGCTGGTTGCACTAATTGGCCCACGTGTGAACTTTACATGATTTCTCGGTTTGATATGTGGAGTTCATGGGTGGGGAGGGAAACACTTTTAATACAACATTTGGATGTGAAAACATGGCGTGCAGGCCATTTTCCAGTGAACCGCTCGAGATGCTCTAAGCTGTACTAGTGTTGCCTGCTCATCAAAAATAGGAACATACCCCCAACTGTTATCTGGGTGGTTGCTAGGGTTCATAACCTCAAATGTGGCTCCCAAATAACCACCTTAATAACCAACAGTTCTTTACTGGTTCTTTTGTGAAAATGTGAAGACTACAGATCTTTTGAAATACCCCCAACTGGTGATTTCCTGATTCAAAAATATTCAACATACAAAAAACTGAAACCGATGGTTCTTAAAAAATAACAATTTGTACAAATCAGATCATCACAACAAGATCACCATGAACACCTAATTTTTTAGAAGTGTGAGAGGCCTGATGGATCCACAAGCACACATGTAGGGTAAAGCTGCAGGATGGGACATACTCAAAATTGGGGTTGCTAACAAAGTGGTAGTTTGAGCCCAGCCCCACATTTTACAAACGTCCATCACCAGTGAGCTTTTGCCCCATAGCGAAGCACAAGGTGATTGTTTATCATGAACCTAACATACAAAGATCACAGATCACATGCATACAAAGTGAAGTGTTTTTACACATACTTCTTAAGAGTGCAACGGATCTTACAGCTATATGAAGGCATAGGATCTAGGGTAATCTTAAGGAGTAGGTGTAAGACCCCTCCTATTTTCTAGGAGAGGAATGTGCATAGATTTATAAAGTGCCCTCTCAATAAATTAGGAAATTTCTTGGAGTGCTTTACAGCAAAGTTAAGTGTCTCCATAGTTCATTCACATTAATGAAAATCATAAACATAGTATATCATTGGCATTTGTGCTGTATTCAACTTTTCAGTATGAATAGCACCTTTAACAGTGGAACTGGCAGACCACCATGGATTCAATGTAAGAATACAAATAAAACCCTCAAAAGAGAACCGGAAAAGTGGTTACAAATGTCAAATGCAGTTCTTGCTTTCCATGATTTTCACAAGCAATGTGAAACCTGTGGAAAGCAAGTGAAATGTGAACACTTTCAAGAAAAGACTCAAAACTTCAACATGATCAAACAAGCAGGATCCTTGCATAATAACTCTTCTGCTCAAAACCAGCAACAGTTGAAATAGGAAATAAAACATGAAGTTCACAAGAAGCAAACTCACAGTTTCACAGTGGTTCCATGCAGTTATAATAGGAAATGTTTTGTCCAGTTCCCAGAAAATGAACTCACGGTTTCACATGAACACCTGGTTTAACATTCCTCAAAATGGTAACCTCAAAGCGTTAACATTCCTCAAACAACCTATTAAATTGGCTGCATCAGAGGGAAGTAAATACAGGCCATACCTGAAAATATGAGAGACATCCACCACTCACTCACCAGCCCCACCAGCACCATTGCACCTGTGATGGGATTCATGCAAGTTTCAAAATACTCCAATCTGTATTTCCAAAGTTCCAAAAAAAATCCTGTGTAAATGGATCACAAAAATAGAACCATAGACCTGGTATTTTCAGGTGGCCTGATGTACAAATAGCAACTGTGCACACCCATGCCTATCTGCTGTAGCTCGTACAGAAACAGAATTGGATGAGTTCTTCATAAGTCACAGTTGCAGGTGCCTTGGACAAGTTAGGACCAGCTTGCAGTGTCAAACTCTGCACAGTTTTTGCTTGGCAGTTTCTGCAATCGAGGAAACTGCATCCAACCTGCATACATGGGCAAACCATTGCAAAAGGAACTTTCCTGCACAATATCAGGGTGGAATTGCTAACCAACACCTGAATAAGCCAAACCTCCAAATGAGAACCAAGCAGGTAAGGGTGCAGTAGGCTTCTTGGCATCATCAGCACAAGTGTGCAGTTTTATTCTTGAGCTGCCATTGTGGTCTCAATGGTCTCCACAAGAGAGCCTAACGCTAAATTCTCCCCCAGTGCCTTGACTAGTGCATCAAGTACCTTCCGATGCTTCTTAAGCAGATTAAAAGCCTGCAGAACTGCCCACCGTGCCTGATTTGACATCTGCATCACACACAAAAAATGTTGGTTAGTCAGCAATTATGATAGAAACTGAAAGACCCAATATGCTGCCACTTAAGTGCCGTGCCTCCTAGAAGCATGCCAAGGCTGTAAATTACCAGGTAGCTGTCATAAGGGCAATGATAACAGTCAGGTGGGCTCATTGCAAGCAGAAAGGACTGAAAAATGGCATTAGTCCATTGATGAGCTACTTGATAGTAAAAACTCAGCCTTGACATGTTTTAGAGAACAAATGCCAGCTACAATGCATTAGAAAGATATTTGATTCATCAGAGAGAACCCATTTGTAAGAGGATATCATGCAAAACATCACATGATTGCAGACATCTACACCACAATAATACATAATGTGGTGTGTACTGTGGTTCTTCTGAGTATGTCTGTCGCATAACTCTTTAGACCACAAGGATTGTAAGCCTTGAGTCAACAAAAGCTAGGAACAGGCATCCAGTCATATGGTATGATTCCTGTTTGGTTTGAGAGAATCGTGGGTGTTTCAGACCATATAGTGAAGCATAGTTGCCTCCCACTGGATTAAAGGCCCAGGGCCAAGGCATGCCATCACCTAGCCCATTCACCACTCCTTCATGCTTTCTTTCTGTGCAACTACTGTGTGGCAAATCATAATCATGGATGTACTCACCTTAGAATCCTGTACAGATGGATGCACATTCAAACCAAGACTCAAGGTAAGAGCATTGAGGGCTGTGCCATAAAGAGTTGGATGAAGTTCTGAATTGTCCACAGTTTAAGTTTCTACTTAAGAGATGACATTTCCTACCTTGCCTGGACCCCAAGGAGGGCGGAGCTGAGAGATAAGTGCTTTGTACAGGTTTTCATCATTTTCACCTCCTTCAGCATCTCCATACACCAATGCTTCTGCTGCAATTCCTGCAAACACTACTATACAGTACCTGCACACCCATCACCCAACAAAACACTGAGACAGCCTGAAATCAGATTTGTTTATGTATAGTACCAACTTGAAAGTGTATGATCTGAATTGGACTGTTCAACATGTCCACAAACAAGTAGGTTGGGCCTGCAATGCATGCATCAAAGAGCTCTGGACCAGAAATTGTCAAGTTCAAGAGAAAATGACATGTCAAGAGTGGCCCCGGTTAATCGGTCTTGACGCAGCTCCCGGTCCAAGCTCTCATCCCAAAACTGGGTCCCAGCCTGACCAAATCCCATAAACCAACAGAAGATTCCATCAGAAACACTTCCATGTAAAAGCATCTTTGAAGATACAAGTCACAAAGTATTGCTGGTGCAGCTGTGTACAAACATTACTATGTGGGTTGATTTCTGTGGTTAAATTTTGGTGCACTAGATGTGAGAGGTTCTGAGACTAAAGTAAAATTGCTCTTCTTAGCCTTAAGGTTCATGAGCTTTAGTGCTGCAGTTGGAGAAGATAAGATCCAGATTCTCAAACACTGGAAACACTAGGCAGATAACACTGGAAACATAACCATCACAATCTCCTGTACTACTATCTGCATATTACAATTGGGTACTCAGAGGCATGTGTAGTTATCCCAGACAGTTTTGGTGGTTTTCTATAGTTGTCTGTTTGCTAAGAAAGCCTATCTGCTCTTCAAAAGAGAAGGGCTAAGAAGGTGAAGAACTAGGGGGATCAGACCTGACCCTGAATACCGGATTTGAGGGCCTGCATGGCATCCAACACAACACTTCTCACAGGGCACCCCAACAAATATGCTGTACACATAGCCCACCATCCCCAGTGTGTTAGTTGTGCATCTATGTGTTTGCAAAGTTCTGAACAGAGTCCAACTGCTTACACCAAGAGAATGAGACATTAACGCCTGGCATAGCACTCCTACAATCTGAGGCAAGTCTTCTGAAACTAGGCTCTACTAAAAACTGAAATCACATATACATACAGCTTGGAGAGCAGGTCTACCAACAAGAACATGGCCTGCTTCATGGACAAGGACACGGCGCTTGTATGGAGGCCAGAGGCTAAACAACTGTGCTTGTCCGGTCCCTCCCAAATAGGTTGCATCCAGTAGCCCCAGTGCTACTATTAAAAATGTGAATGGCCTTATATCAATGCTGTTGTTCACCAAGAAAGAGAAAACTGCAATTCCTGCCACTAGCTGGATGGCAGAGTTGCCAGAGAGACCCCATTTCTTTGGTGAAAGATTCTTGTCTGCACTTGTCCTCCAACACATTTATCCCCAACCAAATGAGTTTGTATCAGTCCCACGCAAATGAGATGCATAGCCTGAAGTAATCCCAACTCTGTGAAGAACATCCACAACACCAAAACCAAGGATTGTTGAAGAAGTCATGAAATGAGTGAAGGATACTTGCTGAAAGAATGGTAAGTAATGGCCAAGAAAAATTCACCTGTTAGGCCAGCTGATGCCAGCATATCTGCTGCTGTGACAACCCTCCCCCCTTCTGAAGTTTCAAACACTGCAAAAGCAACTTTTCCTAATGTTAATCAACAACAGAATGCTGTGTACTGTGCATATTCCACCTGCCTCAGGCTTCTGTAGGAATGAGAGAAACAAACTTCTGGCAACCATGATGCCCAAGGGTTTGACTATTTCAATTTCTCAACATGTTTCAGATCTGCTGATCGTGTATGCTATATGCCATGTGACTGAGGGTGGAGGCAAGTGGGCAAAAACCTGAAAATCTTCATTGACCTTGAATTTGGTGGGACAGAGGCTTCTTCTTCTACATTACCCTGAAAAGTGATTGTGTAAACTTTGGATCCATGCAGTTCAGATTGAAGGAGCTCAAGCCATCAACATATTGGCCAATTACAAAGAGGACAGGAACCCTAAACCCTAAACCCTTCAAAGGTTCAAAGACACCAATAATAGGGTTTTTGTGAAAGAGCTTACCCTGTGCTCTAAATTTGCCAAAACTTGGTAGCAATCCTCTGAGCTTAAGCCAATTGTAAGCCTGCCCCACCAACTGGAGATCCAAAGCACTCTGGCATGTGTCCAGCATCTTCAAACACTCTCTTTGTGGAATGATGACAGACCTGAATTGAGGAGAAGGTTTTTTTTCCTCCTCTTGCAAAACCTGTTGCAAGAAGAAAGGCTCTCCTATTATGTCTTTTTTTCCAAGAACATCAATTGTGCCATTTTGTTGCACAAAAGTTGTTGAGCTTTCAGCAGTGTCAGATTCGAATCTATTCAGCACTTCTAAAGCTCTGAGTGCCCTTCCCAGATCCTGTCTTTCAACAGCATCCTCAAATTCTTGCCACTTCCTTTGATTCAGATCCTCCTCTTCTTGTGGATTGCTCTTTAGTGCTAATGCAGAATCTCCAAAATCTTCCAACTCTCGTTGCTTCCAATCTTCCTCAACAAATTCTCGCCACTCCGTTTGCCGCAGGCCTTGCTCCGGGGTTATCAGCTCAGAAACCGAAGATGTGGATGCTGTTGCTTCGTCAAGCTCGCTCCCTTGGCCGCCGCCGCCACCAAGAGAACCACCCCGAACAAGAAATCGTCCCCTAGATGACTCGTTTCCATCGGTTCTAGAACTACGAAAAACACAAAGCTGAGTTTTACAAAATCTTTTTTTACTGCTGTTGCTGCTGCGAAGAAAACTCTGGTTATACGACAACGCCAGTGAAGAAAAAATCGCCGAATCTTGCTGCTTCCGCCTCACATCATCAAAAAAGAAAGCTTCATCATCCCTGTGATTTGCGTCGGAAAAAGAAGAAGAAGAAGAAGAAGAAGAAGAAGGAGAAGACGACGACGACGACGACGAACAAACAAGAAGCAAAAAATCCAAACTCTTACTCCGCTTTGCGGCACCAAGGTTTTGGTATCGACGAGAACACAGAGATGGCTTGATTGCACCAGAATGCGCAACAGGAAAACCGCTGAAGTAGGTCACGCCTTCCATCGCTGGATCGATGGGAGGAAGCTCCGCTCGCTTTGCTTCTGCGTGCGACACAAACTGCAAATTCCTGAAAAGCAAAAAAAGAAAGGCTTCAAACTCCATAGTAGGTTTGGAAAAAATCATATTTTCAAAAAAATGTTTTTTTCTCAAAGAAAAAAAATAAAAATTGTGAGCAAAAAATGAAGCATCTTGTGAAATATATTTGGGAATATTTTGTTTGTTGAAATGGATTTTTTGGAATTTTAAAAAAAAAATTGGGAGTCTATAGTTAAACATGCTAGAATATTTATAAGCAATTTAATGGGTTTTGAGATTTTTTACCATGAATGATCCCAATGTGGGGGGGTCAATTCGCCTTGGCCATGATGAGCTTTGGCCATTGGCCTAACTATGTATAATAAACAACACAAGATTCAACCTTTCAAGGTTTTGAGTTTTAACCAATGTGCCAAAAGCAACCAAAATCCAAAGTTGTTGAACAAGCATAAATCCAAAATTAAAAAAATATTTCCACCAATGATGTAAAAAAATAAAATTAACCAAATTGTTTAGCAAAAATTCAAATCAAATTTAATTTAATTTAAATTACATCTAAAAAGACAACTTACCAAAAAACAATGTTTGAAAGACATATGCAAGACATGTTTTCTTCTTCATATGGTGTACTTTGAGCCAAAGCATAAGCAAGGGCTTAATTAAGGCAACTTTCTATGTGGGAAGTCAGTAGAATCATCTTTGATTATACCCCCCCCAATTGGTTACAAGCCCCAAGAAATGTCCCATTATGGTGCATTCACACTTGATGTTAAGTCAGTGTTAAATGAAAATCTAGGTGGCATCCTAGGTGGGCACCCAATGTCAAATTGGGCAATAGCTCAATGTTAAGTGAATGTTAGCTTAGCATATAATTTTCATGGCAACTAGGGTTTAAGTCCTAAATTGCTAGCATGGTGTTAGGGTACTTAACCTTAAGAGTCCCTAACACCAAGTGTGAATGCACCTTTAGTATAGTAAAAACAAAAATATTGTACACTTGAACAAAGTACCAGACCTACAACACCCAACAACACCTCAGGACTTAGGACCCTAGAAGTTAAAACTCTAGAACTCAAACCTAGGACTTTAGAACCTAAGAGCCCTAAACTCGCTATCTAAACCTAGGACCTCAGCCCCTACCTAACCCTATGACTCCAAACCCTATAAAAAAAAGCCTTTAATTAAGATCTCTTGGGTTCAATTTCTCAACTAGGTACATGTCAACCCATTGAGTCCAAATCTAAGTGGGTTCAAGTCTAAGCCAGATCAAGGTCCACATAAACCCACCAGATCCAATTGTTAGAAGGTACACACAGACCCATTGAGCCCAGTTCTAAGTGGGTTCGAGTCTAAGCCAGGTCAAGGTCCACATAAACCCACCAGATCCACTTCATAGATGGTGCATTTAGTCAGACCCATTGAGTCCAGTTCTAAGTGGATTCGAGTCTAAGTCAGGCTATTTCTGCCACTGCCATTAGCCCAGGCTAGTTTGTGCAGTTAGGTTTGAAGCTCAGATGTTGTGAATTTGATGATTTGGTGAAAATGGGATCCTTTCAATCCTGTTTAGACCTACACCTTAAATGAACAATCTCACATTCGGATTAAGTAAGGGCTAAGCTCAATTCTAACACCACATGTTGTGTAAAGAAGAGTCTGGAGTTGTGGGTTTACCTGAGTCGATGCAACTACTTTGCTTGGTGTTTAAGATGGTGAAAGACCATTCATTGCCCATGCCAGACATCAGTCCAACCCAGGAAACCTTGGAAACATACCACAACGCACATCATCATCATATTGGCAAATGTTTTCCAGTCAGGCTCTGCAAATGGTTTAGGTCCAGATGCACTTTTGCAGTAGCCCACAACAAATGTTAATTGGCAACCAAAATATATGAAGAACGTGTGAAGCATCTGCATCCGAGGGATGAAGTTGATGAAATAACCATGATGGTATTCTGAAAACAAGGTGGCAGATCCTCAATCGTGCTTGTTGGGTCTGTTGTCAGTTGTGATTGACTGTTATTGACTGGCAACCTGTGAAAAAATTATATCGCAGTGGGCAAATCCCCAGGGAAGTATGAAGACTGAAGACAGTTGACAGTTTGTAAGTGAAGGACATTATGAAACAACTTTGAATGATCATAAAACCCTTTGCTAGTCTACATCCTTGCTTTGATTCCTCCTAAGGCGTATGTTCTGGGATGAGTTTGTCTAAGACGGAAAAGTTGTGAGCATGTACACTTTGCCATGTATCTGTGCATAATTCATTTTCCAGAACTAAAAGGTTTATGGTGTTAATCCCAATGAGAATGTTGACAACAAATGAGGAATTGATTTGAGGTTGGGGATGTCCTAGAATCAGTGATGGTTGGATAGCTCTCTAGGGTGGTATACTGGGATTGTGATTCCTTGACTTTGTAAGTAGAATTTTTTTTGGCCATGTTTCTCACTTCCTGTTTTCTGAAGGAAGCTTAGACAATTTCAAGGAAGGTGGTAAAGGTTAATATGGCCTCAGAATGTTACTTTGAACTGTGAAGGTTGTGATGGGCACCAATTTGTTAGACAATAGATGCAATCTTCATGCAATTCAGACAGTTTTGACTCTGTTTTGTCTGTGGAATATTTGTTGCATGGGATAGCTAGTATTGCAACACCCTTACAACAAGTCCAGTCTCGCCCACAACAGATGTCAGCAAGGTCTCAAGTGCACTTTGAACACATTATCTTCAATACAAAAGTAGTAGTTGATGTGTTTTTCGTTTTAAAAACTATCATAACTGCTTTTATGTTGAACATTTGTATTTGGTGATTCAGGATAACAATGTATTGAGCCAGAGGTCTCTAGCTCCAGATTATGCTATGTTTGGTTTCCCAGGAATAGGCCATTCCAAACGAACTATTCATAGCCCAGGTGTGTATCTTGCTCTCTTTGTCCATCATCTCATCCCTTCTTGCTTGAATTCCTCTTGAACACCATCAACTCATGTTCTTGCTTGAGACTTGTTTTGATGCTTTTGTAAAGCAACATCAAATGATCCCCATTTTAGCACGACCAACATCAGCCCTTTTTGCTTCAATTTTTTGTGAACACCATCAGCACATGTTCTTACTTGAGACTTAATTTGAAGCTTTTGTAAATCAACATCAAATGATGAACATTTAACCATGATGAACGTTAGAATATACTTCACTCAGTTAGCTGATGACCAACTGAAGTTTTTACATGATTGAATCAAGGTGGAAAGGCGTGGCCACTTACAGTGAGTTTCCTTCCATTTATATTATCTTAGTTCTCAATCTACTTATGAAGATGTTATATTCTCATCATTGAAATAAATGTGAGATGTTTGCACGAAGAGTTCTATTCATTGATCTGTTGCTCAAGTGCATGGCAAAAGATTTCAGTGTTCTTAATAATGGCATTGTTCTTATAATATTGCACACTGGTCAGTTGTTTAATGGATGTTATAGTGATGAGTTGTTTTTCGCATATTGGGAGGGGCCAGGGCTTGGGGCTTCTACACAGAAACCATTCATTCAGTCTCCCTAGCAGTACCAAGAATTTCAGATGTTGACAATGCAACAACAACAGCAACTTCTGCTCCAAGCTTAGGCTCATGGAAATATGTCTTCATCTAGCTCACCCCTTCTTTTGGATACCCACGTCAATTACGAATGCTTGTGGGTTGACAACTAAGGATGGGCAGTCTACTGCAAGTAGTGATTTGTTTCAAGGTGCAGGCCGCTTCTCCATTAGCTCATGGTACCCCTCAAGACCAGGTTATGACTGCATTCATGGTTGCAGAAATTTCTCTGGAATCTCATTGATATGTTCTATAGGTGTTTCCTTAGGAAAAAAGGATGGAGCAAAGCCAATTTCATGATCCCCTTCTGTGTCTAGATTTATAACACTTGATAACTGAAAGGTCTTCTGCTTCCTTTGGTTGGTTGTAGCAGGCAATTGTATTATGTGCTTGCTTGATATTAATACCAATTTAAGTCTTGTCCTGTTCTCATTTTCTGTTGATACAATTGGCGAATGCCCATCAGTGTATGAGCTGAAGGCTTGGCCTCACTTCAACTGGAGTACACCTCCAGAGCTGAGACTTTGGCGTAAAAGTTTAGAGGAAAATGGTAAGGAAAACATGTTGATGGAAGCATATGGGCCCAAGGACCACATTGAAATAATGTTAACTGCTTTTGAAGAGAATAAGGTAAGATTTATCTCCCAAACTGTCTTCTCAATGAAATGTCTGATACGAAAAGCCCAGCTTGCTCAAGCTAAGATGATAGAATCTCTCGTTGTCTCAAACAAGCCTCAAAAATCCATTGGGGTAATTGCAATGTGTGACCTCTGAAATATGTTCTACAAAGCAAGTTGAGTCCCAAATTTTGTGTCTAGGTTTGCAATTGTAGACCTTTGTTGCACAATACAAGAATGGGTTTAGACTAGAATCTGAGGTGGAGGCATAAGTTAGTGGTGACTGTAGATTTATTCGTGAAGTTTATTTTTGAGCTCTCTGTTTTCTATGGCAGCTCACCTACAATGGCTCAGAAATACCTTCTGCCATTCAATGTGGACATTCTAAACTGGGGCATTGAAACAAAAACAATCCTCCAGACATCAAAACTTCCTAAAGGCATCAAGTTCTACAATCTTTTTGGCACATCATTTGACTCTCCATTTCATGCCTGGATTCAGTTCTCTCCCTCTTTTTGCTGGTAGTTTTTTCCTTTCCCTTTGGTTCCTGGAGATGATTGGGGCTTCTTTGGATGCTAGAATCCTCTAGGGAAATTGTTGATTGGACAGTAGTGGGCATTTGGTAGCCATATGAGTAGTTTGATTTAGTTGGGTTTTCCAGTAATGGAATTTTGATTTTATTTTTCTCTTGCATTTTCTCGGAGATGGAACATGGCATCATACTTTGGAGATGGCTCCTTAGACCCGAACCCAGAACCGGCCCAAAAACCCGGACCCGGCTAACAAGGGTCTCGACCATTCGCTTGCTCGCTGTTGATTACGTTCGATATGGGCTCTCGATGACGTTCCCAGAACAGTGGCGATGTTGTTGTTGCTGGGTCGCAGGAGGAGTGGCGATGCATGCCCATGCATGCTCCTCCTCCGCAATTGCCTTTCCTTGCTCGCGATTTCTTCGTTGCAGCAGCAGCAGCAGCAGGATTTCGTGCTGTACATGTCCAGGGTTTTGCTGCTTGCCGTAGTCTGCAAGCTTTTTTTTGTGTGGGAATTGAAGCCTGGTTGGTTGGTGCAGACAATAATAATAATACCTAAGCGAGAATCGATTGCTGAGTTCAAGTAAGTGACAAGTCCTTCCTGTGAGTGGATCATCCTTGAAAGTAGCGGCAGTAGCAGCAGCAGCTCCTCCTCTCGGATTTTGCTGTCGGCTTTTGTGTGCTTTGAAGATATACCTATGTAATTCTTTTGGTTTTTGGATTTTGTTGCTCGTTTTCTTTTCAGATGGGTGGTGAGCAGTGGGGAGAGGAGAGAAGCTTTACTGGGCTGAGAATCCGCGAGAAAGGAATCCAAGAACAACAACAACAACACCAACAACAAGGGGAGGAGGTAGTAGATGGCGAGAACAGCGACCAATGGAGGAGCTTGTACGACTTGGGTGATGATGCCCTATCTCACATCCTGTCTTTTCTTTCTCCCGCACAGATTTCCACTTGTTCTTGTGTCAGTCACCGCCTCCGCGAGCTTTGCCGGGATGATCACAAAGTAAGGCCTAAGTTTTTTTTCTCTTTTTCTTCTCTTTTTTTGTAGGGTTTTTTTTTTTGGTGATCTGTGATCTGATAAATCTTGGGATCCGGGAAATCAGGTCTGGTTGCCAATGTGTGAGCGGCGATGGGGGAGCAGTACTCAGGTGTGGAGCTGGGTGACAAACGGCAGCGTGCCGTTCAAGTTCCTGCATACATTTCTGACGCGGTTCGAGAACCTGGTGGGGTTTTGGAGAGGGGTGGAGAACGGAGGCCATGGAAACCTCGTCGTCTTCGATTGGGGCCCACACAACATCACAGGTTTCCGAGTCCTGCCTGCAACTCCAGGCACTTTCAAGGTGTGCAAACTTCCTTTTGTGTGGATTGGGTTGTCCAGAGATGGCAACCCTGTTTGCCTCATGCATCTCGACTCTGCACATTTTGTGCATCCAGTGAATGGGAAAACAACCCTAAAAGCTTCAGAAAGCCAACCAAGCTCCAGACCCTTGCAAATCCCTGGCAATCTGGGTTTCTCAGCAGGTGTGTGCATCGATCCCCCTTCAGAAACCGTTGAAACCCTAATGATCTGTAGCACCCTGAACCTAACACTCAAAAGAGAATGGGTGCAAGTTGTGGAATCATTTTTTTGGTGCTAAGAAAATGTGGATGATGAACAAACCAATTCACCTTCTTGATAGCTTTCTCCTTTCATGCAGAACAGCTGCACCATGGTTCTTGAAACATTTGTTGAATTGTTGAACAGCAAAAGCAGCATTGAACGGAAGTAAATGAAGATTCACAAACTCATCTGCAACTTCACTGGGGGTGCTATATCTTTTGCACCTCATTGACAACAAAGGCTGCAAATGATCTGCAAACTCAAACAAAAGAAGAAGAAAGCACTCTTTTGCTTCACTGGAGTGCTATCTGTTGTACCTCATTGACAATGAGGGCTGCAAATGATTTACAAACTCAAAACAAAAGAGGAGGAAGAAGAAACCACTCTTCTGCTTTGCCAGGGTGCATCTTTTGCACCTCATTGACTGGGGAAACCTGCTTATGATTGTGGCAGGGATGAAAAACCCATTTGAGATGCTGGGACCAGACTTGAATTTGGAGCAAGAGCTGCCCGCAGGCGTAGTTGTAGTTGACATGCATTTTGTAGGTAGTCATCACATTGTGGTGGAACAACTTCAGCAGACACAGTATCCATTCATGGGTAAGAAGAAGTCCTTGGTGGAGGCAGCAGCTGTTGCTTCATTTGGTTCCAGTGAGAATTTGGTGAACTTCTTTGGCCACACAGGTGGAGGGAGCCCAGGAGTGAACTCAGAGGCAAGCTCTGGAAGCTCTGATGCAGGATTGAGTCCACCAGGAAGCTTCCCATATGAAATGTACCAGTTTTTGGCAAGGAAAGTTACAAGCCCAGGGGGTGACCGTGCTGCTCGGAAGCAACAGCGCCGGGAACGAGATCGTGCTTTCAGTCAAGGCAGGCACCGATGTGAGCCTGAGCACTTTGTCAAAATTGTGCACTGCTGTCCAACTGCAGCACGTCCTCTCCAAGGCCTTTGGAAGGTACAATTTCAGGATTTTGATTGAAAATTTTGTACCGAAAGTAAAAAACACCAACAAAAAATGGATTCTCTTTAGAGTTTAGCTGAAAGGATGTTAGCCGCTTGAAAGAGTCATCTGTTGAAGTACTGAATTTGTAAAGAGTCCATCTGTTTATGTGACATGAATATGATGATCACATTCTGGGTACAGGCTGTTAGTGGAACAACTGGTTTGGACATTGTAATGCTCTCCTATGATGATCAAGGTGGGGTTATCTGCCGAAAAATGGGCAACAACCCTCCTGGTGCAACAATGGGCACTGGCTCTGTTTACTGGACTGCAAAAGATTCTTGCATGATCCCAGCTCCTCTACCAGAAATAGAGCAGCAGAATTATGAGTGCCGGTTCCATAACCGCCCAACTTGTGGACATGGCATCGAGTGCAGGTGTTTGAATTGTGGTTCCCAGGATTACATTGATGAAGAGGTGGTGGGGATGCTTCGGGCAACCCTCAATTTAGATTATTGCAGGCTGAATAATTTTATGCAGGGAGGACCTGGAAGGCATGATAATGAGGCCCGGGTTTGGCAATACGCAAGCGGCAGATTTGGTTTTGGGTTGATGCCAAGCAGTCAAGTCCTCGACTTCCGACCACTCTGTGCTGGAGATGGCCTAGCAGATGTAGGAGATTATTTTTTCTAGGTGTTTCAGAAGTCCTCTTTCTTTCAGAACTAGCAACCTTGCCTACTAGCAAAAATAAGCACTGCCTTGTACCTTGGCATTCTTTTATACTCCCCATAATGTTCCCCTAGCATTGAAGCGCTAACCTTGCATTCTTTTGAGGCTCCTGATTATATTTTCATCTGTTTGTTACTTACACATTTTACATCACCTTGAAAAACCCCATAAAGGGTTTACAAGCATGAATTGTCCACTATCACTAAGGGCTCAGGATTGAGATTGTTTAGATTAGGTTTCCGGTTTTTACCCAGTGTAGCGAAATTGTTCTGACCATTTGAATCTGATGGCTATAGCTGGAAGTTTCATTCTCAAAATCAGTATTCTAGATGTAGTTTGATTGATGTCTTGGATGGTGTATGTGGCTTCAATTGCATCACACAAGCAGCACAGTGTGTTACCTCTCGATCTCTTGGCTACGACTATCTGAAAGCTCTCTTTCTCTGAGTTAATTGTGCAAGAAGAATGACACCTCTGCAAAAAACACACTCCAAATTTGGGATCTCCCAAATAAAGACAAGTTTGCGCTCATGGTCTGTGTAAGGATTTGTGATTAAACATATTCAAACCCTCCCTTGATTTCACACTACAAAATTTCTGTAGGGTAAGGGCCCCAGGGTAGGGTCCTACGAAAAGGTGATAGCCAAGTTTGGCCCAGCATTCTGCGAATGTCCTCCATGTGCACCTTACCCATCATAAAGCTCTCATGAGCCTAAACAAATGTAGATCACAAGGCAATAGAAGCCAGTGGCACCTTACTGCCTACAAGAGGTCTCTTACAACTCTTTGTGTAGGCATAAGAGGCCTCTTATAGGCATACAATGCCTCTTGTTTTTGAGGAGGCATTCATTAATGTGTTTAAGGTGCCCTAAACCCTAAACCCTAACCCTAACCCCTAAACCCACTACAAATATTTTGAGTTGTTTATGAATCCATAAAAACCTCTGACAAAATTCGTAGTGTACTTGGAGGAATGTGTTAGGAGTTTATGTCAGTTACATGTTTATATCCTAGTTATTATAGGTAAACTAAGGTAAATTATTGTGAAATCGCTTTCAATATGAACATGATTTTAAATATTTAGTGTATGGGATATAATCTCAAGATGTATGATTCGATTCCAAAGCACATAGTGTTTTTATTTTGTTTTGCAATTTTTTTGTGTTATGCTAGTTTTCTTTTCCATATGGTGTTTTGGGTTTTCATCTTGTGTTTTGAACTTGGATTCTTGTGTTGTTGTATGTGAGTCATGTTTTGGTTTGGAGGTTATGCACTTTTTAAGAGGGTTATTATGTTATTAAGTTTGTATGTGTGAACAACGATGGTTGTTGGTGCCAATATGGTAGCACATGATGAGCACCTATCAAACAATAGAACTCATAGGGCATTCAAAAATAAAATGTTTAAACCTACAATTGCTTCAATTTTCAAAATATCTTGTGTTATTTTTTGAACAAATCTTGTGATATAGGGCATGAGTACCTACTAGATATCCACCATGTATCACAAGAAATTGTTTTTAAATATAAAAATCATAGATTTTTATACCATGTTATGCTCTTATCCATAGGCATTATCAAAATCAAATGTTCCTTGGTTCCACCTCACATAAGGTCTTATTCTAGTTATGCCCATGGCCTCAAGCATTACCCTAGATTTAAAACCTTGTCATATTTTGTCAAATGTATATGAAGGACAAGTTGTATTGAGTAAGGTCATTACTTTGGCAATTTAGGACCTTGCATATATTGTAAGGTCCCACCCAACTAGACTGTCACCAAAACGTGATAAATAGGTTTTGAAATAGGAAAAGGGCCTATCTTTCAAACCTTTTGAAATTTTCGATATTTTCCACTTAACCTATTGGCCACATGTGACAAGTACCTCAAATCCCAAAAGGTTGAAAAATAGGCCTTTCTATACTTGTTCAAATTCATGGTTTTCAAAATAAAACTTTGTACTATATTTTTTGTCAGGACAAATCAACTCACACTTGCCAAAACAAAGTTGCAAAAGCTCAAAGAATGTCTTATTTTCTATGCTTATGATTCAAACATTTTCCTCCCCCATCATTTCTTACTCATCCTAATGAGCATGATAGCAATGAAGCCCATAGTCAATTGATTGTAAGGAGTGTATCACTTATGTGGTAGCATGCCATTGGATATTTTTCCTTAATTACATCACATACCATGGTGCCTTCTAACATTTTTTAACTTCCCTAATAAAAAAATTCACATTCAACATTGTCAATTGGCTAAACCCCATAACTTACCTTTTGGTGTGTATAACCAATATGTTCAACATTCTTAGACAATTGATTATGTCTCATATTAAACCTTTTGTCGATTACTTAATCCATAGCTTGTTATAACCATCTTAACAACATATTTAACTGCAAAATGGTTAGGGTGGACTAGCACCCACATTCATAATTGCAATAAAAAAAATTCTATGGATGGGTTTCAAAAAGTCATTTGCCATGTTTTCCTATATGCCTCCTTCTCTTACATTAATAGGTGTTTTTTCCTTTTTTTACTTATGTTTAAGCAATTTGAGCTATTATTTTGCTATCATACTTATAGGTCGTTTAAGGTGAGATAAAAAATGTTGATAAAATTGACCAAGGCATTAAATGAAAGAGACAAAATAAATTAATAATAAGGTGATTGTTCAATTTTCTTTTGAATTTGTTGGAGCAAAATGAAGGTGAATCATAACATTTGAAACTAAATAAAGTATGTATTTAAAATGGATGCCTCCTTTTTTCAAAGATATTTGTATGAAATTGCAAAATGAGCCTCAAAATCTAAAATGAAGATAAGGTGTAATTTTTACAATAAGCAAATCAAGTCTTGCATTAGGTATACCAAGAATAGCAAAAAAATCCATTTGGTGAATGATAAATTTTATGAAAAGTGTATGTATAAGATATAACCACAATAAGAAAATACCCATATTTATAAACCAAAAACGTTACGTTTTTCTTTCAAGGCATTCATTGAACCTAACTTTTTGTATTATCATTCTTTTTTTATTGGGTAGTTTAATGCCATTACCTCAAAGAAGTTAGTACATTTTGAGAATCCTCTTTTGCATGTTAGGCATCCCTAACTCTTGTGCTACTTTTGTTCTTTCTTTTTGGGATCCTTAATGTGCCATATAGATAGCAGGTAGCAAAAATGTTCACAAAAATGTCTCATATGAACATTAATTCACCAATCGCATGAGAAATTTTCAATTTATATTTAATACAAACACATTATTGAAATATTGAAATGTAGAAATCAAACTAGATTTTAGAAGTAACCTAAGTTCAAAACTATGTTATCTGTACATTGGGGATAAAGTCACCTCATGTGAGTTATCTAAAGACCAAACTTAGCTAGGCTAAATTAATTAGGTTAAATCTAGAATAATTTAAGCTAGGCTCACCTAGCCCTATTTAAGTTAGCTTTAATTGCCACATGACATCACATGATTGGGCCAAAAAAAAAATTTCTAGTTATAGTTTGCCACGCGCAACAATTCATAAATGGTCAACAACTTTTTGAATGTATTCTAGACTACCATGTGGTACTAAGGAATCAATCAAAAAACTAAATCTGTATTTTAAAAATTAAATCTCAGCTATTGGATATGTCCTCTATGATTGACTACAATAAATATGAATTTATAATTATGAAGGACATAATCATTTTAATGATGGTTGCAACTAAAACCATGGATAAAACTTTTGACATGTATGACATGGCTTTATGGACTAAACAATCATGCAATCATGTACGGTCACAAATGGCATATAAATGATTGTAAATGTAGTCATTTATGTAGTCCTAAAAGTTATGTTTTGGCATAATGTCAAATAAGCTTGCAATGTGAGTTTAATGAACATTTTGTGGATCAATTTCGAGCATCTATCACACAACAACCATTTATTTAAAAATTATTGTAGCCTTGGAAATAACTAGAAAATTACCACCTAAAATTTGATAAATGGAATTACAAGGACATGTCATCCAAGGCTACCCAAGGCACCAACCAAGGAGATGAAGAAGGAAAAGGAGAAGGTGCAACCAATAAATGGGCTTATCCAAACAACGATCTAGAAAGAAAAACCTTTATGAACAACTTGAGATAACAAGGGGCATGACCAAACCTTAATAGCATATGCAAACAAAATAGGTGTGTTTTAATTTTTATCAGTTTGTAATGGTTATTAATTTCATTTATGAACATATTTGGTGCAACATCCACAATTTATTTACACATCTACATATCCTTTTTGCAAGTCAATCAAACGAATGTTGGACTTTGGATACGCATTCATTTTAAGACCCATATTTCAATTACTTTACACAACATGTCATGGATACATGTTGCAAACTCAATTGTCCTAAATCTTGATATTCACATTCCTCGTGTACATTTGATTGCACCTTGTCCATAATGCATGCATTAAACTTCACTTTGATGTACTTTTTTCATAGACCAAAACTTTGCATGGTTTTATTAACTAGTTTTTACATGAAATCATTCATCACGTTTCAAGATTCATATATATCCATGTTTGAGAATTTTGAATTCTCATGTTTGTGAATCCTTTATTCATGTTTCAAGTTTGAAAACCCTTGTTGTGGTTGTTACTTTTAGCTCCTCCAACCCATGTTTCAAGTTGTTCATATATTTAAGTCTTACAAATCATGCATCTAGATCCATGATTTTAACCTAGGATTTATATATGTTTGGATGCAAGGTGTCATGACATGCATGTTTCCAAACCTATGTTTCTAGTTTTGAAACTTTTTTTTGGTGGAACCATTTTCTTGATTGCATACTCTTGTCTTATCCATGTTTCAATTCCCACATTTAATGGTTTAATTCCCATGTTTTTGTTTTATCAATGTTTTAGTGCACACATTTTAGGTTTCATGGCCTAAATTTGTACAAACATGTTCATTAACAATGATTTGTCTTTCATAATGCAAGGACTTCAAAATCCATTCAATGGAACTATGTGATTATGTCTTTTTTTTATGGTGATTCCAAGCAAGAGATTCAACTTTGGTCCATAGGTGAAGATTGGCTTTCCCTTTTCAAGGAACGTGGTGAAATTAAAGGTCAAATTTTCAATTTCATGTTTATGCATATTTCAATGAACCACCCATCTAGCATACAAATGTGTTACCACATTGTGCACAATTGGGGTGCTTAAACATTTTAATTTAAACATGGGGGAGGAAGGAGACCTTGGAACAATGATTGCAAGTTGGATAATGAAAACTTGTGTAGCACATTATACAAAGGCCTAGAGGAAAAAATAAATCTTCCCCACAATGATACACATTATTATTCATTTTTTGTGTCAAAGAAACATCAAATAATACACTTTGACCCAATTCATAATTACCATTCAAATTCAAATGCCAACCTTTTCCACAAATGTGTTTTGTACTTGGGATGGGCATTCATATGGGGTTTGAAACAAGTTCTGGAGTGGGTGAACATATTGGCAATACTTGCTAAAAAAATGTTTATCACACCTCAATAAGATTCAGGGAGTTTGGGCACTTCATCCTAAATTACATTTCACATTATATATGTAATTGGGGGGATTATGATCACCTAATCAATTGTGAATGATTTTGATGTTTGTTTCATTTAATCCATACAATTTGGTGAATTAATGTCCATGTTTTTTGTCACATATTCACCCCCTTCCCCTTACACTATGTTATGTTTTTACAATAGATTTAGTTCCAAAATGTTGAACTATGATGTGTGTATGCAAGCATGCATATGGTACTACGTTTTTGTAATATCACAATTGAAACACATGGTGTGTTTGATTCATGTACAAAGATGGGACATGCCATAACTAGATTTAATTTGGCTTTGGGTTTTACTTGTGATTGTTACAAAACTTAGAAAAACAACCAATGGGTATGAACCTACTTATTGTCATGTGAAAAGGAATAATGAATCAAATTAAAAGCCAATTGAAATTGCATTTTTTCCCCCTTGGAGTTGCTACAACTATACTTTAATATATGACAAAGTAAATGGAGTGAGAAGGAGAACACAATAGGAAGCAAACAAACAAAAAAATAAGAAAGTGCTTGTCAAAAAAAGTTTCCAAACCTTAACTTCCATGTAAAATACAAAATCTGAAAATTAAGACTACATGTTGTGTGCACCACAAAAGAAATGAAACCTTTATATGGATTAGTATGGCATCATCCACCTTGTAGGTTGAACCATTATGCACCATTTATGCCTTGTAGTTAATTGTTCTTTCAAAACATAATAGTGTAATTTTAATTGCTTGAGTTATTTTCATGGGCACAAATGTTTTTTTGTTTTAGTTTTCAACAAATGTTCGATGTGAATCATGTTTCAAGTTCTATGAACTTCATGTTTGATATTATAATTTCATAATTATTTTCTAATTGAACATAATTATTCACAATCTATAACTTATAACTTTAACTTTGAATTAAAAATTTGGAAAAATATAATGTAGTTAAAATAATTATTGTAATGATTATAATTTCAAGAATTATTATACAATATATGATATATGATATATATATATATATATATATATATATGTAATTACTTATTTATGATAAATATTTTATAGTTATTATAGTTATTAAAAAAAATGTATGTTCAGCATATTATTGTATTTATAGTTATTAATTACCAAAGAAAAACATCATTTACTTGACCAATAAATTTTTTACAATAATTAATTGAATTTTAATTTTAAAATAAATAATTTGTGTAGGATTTTCTTTTCTATTAATTCATTGTTTTTAATTTGAAAATAAATATTTTTAATAGTTATTTTCTTAGTATGATAATTAATATTATTTTTATGTTAATTATATTATCTATAATTCAACAAATTTTTTTAAAGTAAATAAAATATTAAAATATTTTAGTTATTTATTTTTCTATGAGTTATGTATTAACAAGTTGTGAGTAACTAGATAGTTAATTAGTTAAATATTAAGAAATTATTAATTATTTAAATATTTGATAATGAATATTTAATGTTTGTAGTGTATAATTTATATTTTAAATATATGTTAAATTTAATGATTATTAGTTAATTGATCATGTAATTATCTAATGAGCCATGTACTTGAATTGTTTAAAAATCTAAAAACTAAGAAAAAAAGGCATGAGGAAAATTTTGAAGTTGCAACTTAGTTTATGAGGAAGTTGCAACTTTAAAACTTATCCCATATTGTTTGTTTTCCATTCCTAGTTTGATAATTATATAAACAACGTGTGTGGTCATCCAATTTCACATTAAAAAATGTGTGTACATGAGATGAGCCATTCAAAAAGTTGAACACAAAACAACCAAAAAAATTATGCACAATTTTAAACTATTTACCTCCCCAACCTATTTATTTACCTAGTTAAGTAGGTGCCTAATTTGACCTACCCACCTAGGTTGACCTATGTACCTACCTACTTAGGTACTTACCAACCTAATATTAATATTTTGTATTAAATTCATTTTTTAATGCCATGTGGCATATTTATATTAGGCCACATGTCATAATACAAATCATCCAAGCATGTGAATTAAACATCCCAGATCATTTCAAAATAATAATAATAATAATAATAAAATATTGCGACACATGGTTGCACATCATTTGCCTTTAATATTGGCCAAAATAGTTGCATCTTAGTCACATGTGACAATATGTATACAATGGAATCAATGGATGAACTTGTATTTGTTGATTTTTTTTTTCATCTAATACCCCTTGTCATTTGTGATTAATATCGCATGTGACTAAGGGGATTTTAATTACAAATGTTGCTTGCGACTAAAATTTAATTGTAAAAACTAGTTGAAAATAGGTGTTTTTCTTATAATGAAGGTACGTTATCTCATAGTCCTAGATGTCAATGGCTTGCTTTGTCAAGTTGTGCATTTGAAGAATGATAAAGACTAGAAGCCATTGTCACTTCCCATGCAGTGTGGGAATAAGCTAGTGAGCCCACGACCGAATTATAACCAATTCTTAACCTTACATTCTTCAAGATTTGACATTGGGTTCTAATCATCAACAACAACACCCAATTTGCTCCCCATGGTTGAGTTGTTATTAAAATGGTTAAACATTAAACCTGTGTTTGTGTGGGGCAATGAGAAATGTGAACAAACTCACATTTGCCATCCATTAAATCCAAATAAAAAGTTAGTGTTAAAAAACATGAGTAGGATGTTCAATGAGAAAAGCCCAAGGTTTAGGCCATTATCTATTAACAACACTTTGTTAATAGATGATTGCCCATTCAAGTGCATCGGTAATGTAACCTCATCCTATATTATTCCCCAACCATTCAATAGTGAGAAAAATGATCAAAACTACTTATTGGGATGCTTGTGGCCTTATTTGCTAGGACTGTCCAAGGCTCCAACCACCTTAGGTTATGTTGGTTCACACCTCCATGGGCAAAAGAAATGAATCTCAAAAGATAACCCACATTGGAAAGCTGTAAAAGCCTATGCATGGCAACCTCCCCCATAGGTGAATGGTAGTGAACCTCAACCTTCAATATATCATTTGTTTAATGTTATTGTGTTTGTGTCACTAGATGTGATACATTTTATAATATATGTGTTTTTTAATCTTTTTGACATATGCATTTGAACATACATGTAGGTTTCACAAATTGTCAGAGCTAACCATACCACAATGGTTACTTTGACAACAATTTTGTCAAACACTCAAATGGCTTGGGGATGTACCCATGGCCTTCAAGGCACCCACATAGCTTTAAAGTTACAAACAGACCAAGCATATGCTCAAGTAGCTCAAGATGCCCAGCCAAAGGTAAAAGTCCTTACATTTAATTTGTTTCTATTTAACATTGTTAGTTTTCATGAAATTAGCAATGGTTTTTGTTTTTGCATCATTAATTTCCAATGTTGCAATAAATGTTTACTGTGATCAATAAATGATGGGAGAATGAGTACTTCAAGTTCCATAACACCCCAAGTTTAAATTGAATAGTCTAGATTTTTTGTTCAACTTGTTTACTACCATTAACACATTGGTTATTTTTGTATGTTTTGCAATACAAGACAAATGAAACCATCACCCTCATGACCCAAGGCGGGAAGTCGTGTGGATTGGGGACTTTTGTGAAATTTGGAAGCAGAGTTACACTTCATCACAACATGCCAATGCCATTAGAAACTTTATCTATTGCAATAAGTTTTAGCACAATGGTTAGTCCTTCTTTGCCATTTCCAAATGTTGATGGTCAAGATGTTCCATTGCAGACTATTGAAGATGCCATAGGATACATTATACTTTCGCCTTGGAAGCTAACAACTGCATATATATGAAGGTATATGACTTTCACATGTATATTACATGGTATGTACATTTTATACAAGTTTTCAATTTTGAATGAAGACATGGTATTATCCATTGCATTTATACATGTTTATGGTAGATTTAGATTGATTTAGATATCTAGAGAAAAAATGTTATACAATATTTTCATGATATTATATATATGATTTGTTGTGCGTTGGAAGTGAATTGTATGGTGTTTTATTGTGGGTATTGTAATTTGTGAAGTGTTCCAAGAAACTATTGATTAGTAGAACTAGTTGTAATTTATTGATTTAATAACAATTTCAACATTTGGGACATGTTTGAATGTGCATATGTTGTGTGTTTAAGCTACATTACAAGCCAAGAATGTGTATTTCAAACATCACATAACATTTCACCTAACAAAATCCATAGATATGTGGTTGTAGACATACCTTATGGTATGTGCTAAACCCCAATTATAATTTAGCTTTTTAGACATTTGTCAAATGTTATATGGTTAATGTATTCGATATTTGGTAAATGCCACATGTAAATTATAGATAGTCAAAATAGACAAATAGTTAGCATAATGGACATGACATGTCAATATGCATTTACTAGCAAGAAAGACAAAAAACATGACACGTTAATAAACATTATCAAACAAGTTTTTAAAATTTGTATTGTCACTCCATGGCAATTATGACAATGTAAATTTGAAGTCAAAACAAACAACCCATCTGTCATTACATGTCATCTAATACAATGTCGATTTCTAATCAAAACAAACAATCCAATCATCAATATTCATCAGCTAGCATTTTGTCAATTTTTAGTCAATTATTAGTACACATCAGCTAGCATTATGTTTTAGTCAAAACAAACAACCACTTGTTGGTCCACATCATGTAGCACTGTACTAGTTTTTAATCATGCTAAACATGCCACATCAACTAGTAACATGTCAAATTTTAGTCAAAACGAACAAGATAACATCAACACAACTAATGAGTTAGTCATATCTAAAATGACTTAAATGCTAATTTATATTATCTTAAACAACCAGTTGTTTTTGACAATATAGTCAAGCTATTTGGGTGTCTATTTTGTCTATAATTTAGTCATAAAAAACAACATGAAAGATATGATATGTAGTAATGATTGGTTGATTACAAGCCAATGGTGTGCATAGAAGCAAAATAAATTTGTTTAATTTAGCTGCTTGTACAATTTGTGCAAATTAAATTTACATAATGTAAACACATCCACTACCCCTCCACAAATGGTATTCTTGATCAAGAAAGGGTCATTGCAATGGATGGATCCATTAATTGTTTCAATGTATATGGGGGAATGGCACAAGTCCAATTCCACAAAGGAAATAATGAAAAAGATGGTTGTTGCAATAATGTAAATGTCACTTCCACTGTACAATACAATGACATGAAAACCATTCCACATAGACAATTTGAAAAATGTGGCATTGTGTCATGTAGCCAACCATTATAATGTATGCACAGTGGAATGGCACAAATGCCATTCCACCAAAATTGGGTTTAAATGGAAGTGTGTAGTGGCACATGACCAAGTTTTCTTAGTAGTGTAACAACATTGTCATGGACTAACTTAAATTAACTTAAGTTTATCATAAGTTAACTTAGGCTTAACTTAAGTTAACCTAGGTTTCCCTAGGCTAATTTAAAATAACCTAGGTTTCTTTGAGATAACCTAGTATAGTTCCTAGAATACTAAGTGCGTGCCTAGGTAAGTTGATTTAGGTTGATTAAACATACTTAAGCTAACCTAGGCCAACCTTAGTTGACCCTAGGTTGACTAAAGGTAATTTAGGCCAACCTAGGTTGACCCTATGTTAATTAAAGGTATTTAAGTTAACCTAGGCTAGCCTAGGTTGACCTAGGTTAACCAATGTTATACTTAAATTAAGTTCAACTAAACTTCTAAGGTTAAACCTATGTTTAGCTGAATTTTGGATAGTTCAAAAAATTTTGGATTAATTGAATTTTTTAAAAATTAGTGAAATGTCCATTTTAACTAGAGGTCTACCATATGAATGGACATTGTAATTATTGACTAATCAATTTGATTAGTGATGAACCATTTAATTACTTAGCAAATTGAACATTTAGTCAAATCAAACAAAAAATGATATCTTTGGTCAAGATGGCTAATGGGTTCTGATCAAATGAAACATTTCATCAAGTTGGACAAACAAAAATGACATCTTACTTACTGACCTACATACTTAGGTACCATAATAGATACCTACTTACATACATATATTATGGTACCTACCAATGTATTTACCTACTATGGTAGTTAGGTAAATAATTAAACACCATATTTGGTAGGTTATAAGTAAGGTAGTAGGTAGTAAACATTTATTTAGTTGCTATGATACCTACCTTACTTACTTACCCTACTTGACTATTATGGTACCTATGTAAGTACCTATTATCTATTACTTACCTATTATGATACCAACTTACTACCTATATTTATTTACCTAGGTACCATACTAGGTACCTAGGTCATTTTAAGCTAGTTATTATGGCAGTTAGGTAGGTGGGTGGGTGGGTAAGTTAGGTTTATATATGAAAAATTGCATTCGTCAAAACCATAATACCATGCAATTAAAACTCAAAAGGCAATTCATATACAACTATTGTGCAATTATCCCCTTAGAAATACAATGTATTAATAAATAAATTATCACATCAAAAAATCAATTAGTTGTATTATAGTTGAAAGTGAGTTGAAAATGGGTCTTTTATACAATAGTTTATTCACATCATACATACATATGTAATCAACCATGTTTGACTTTTTCAAGAGTTACATTATAGTTGCATGTGGCAATTATTTTAGAATTGTTGTAAATGTGCCACTAAAGCAATAGCTATGTTGTAATTAATGCATAATGTACATACATGCAATCATGCCACGTGTCCACATTTCCACCACCCATTATGGGATACATTTACAACTAGATTTGATTATGATTTTATTGATACAATTAGTATGACCATTAGTGCACCACTACTAAATTATTATTGTTCAACTATGTTATGATTATAATACAACTACTTATAATTTAATAAGGATACATATTCATTAATTATTTATGTCTTCATCATATATGCTTCATTTTGAGTGATTTTAAATGCTATGTGAATGCTACTTCAAGCTCTAGAAATCATCTTTGATGTGCAAAGGAAAAGGAGTAGTTAAAAAAATAACAAAAATAGAAATAAGTTGTCCAACTTACAAAACACATGTTTTTCCTTTTTCTTTTTTTTCTCTTTGGACACCCCCTACTTTCAAACCTCATAACTTTCTTATTTCTTATTCATTTTTAACGATTTAAAATGCTATATGAGCGCCATCTAAAGTTCTACAAATCACCTTTGAAATATAATAGCAAAAAAAAATATTTGAAGAATTTTTTGGGTGTTTGAGAATTGGCTTTTGTAACATTCAGCAGTTTGTTTTGTTGAATTTTTGACCCCTCTATTTTGGAGGGCTATAATTTTTTCAATTTGATTCCGTTTTTAATGACTTTAAGTGCATTAGATGTGCTAGTAAAAGGGATTCAAGTTTTGTTTGAACACCAGAAACAATGGAACCTTCCCCTTGGATCTAGCCTAATCTGAACATTTCAATGTTATAGTTGCAACTCAATTTGCAACTAAAGAACAAGTAAAAGATTTAACCCATATGTTTTATTTTCAAATCTCATTTTATAAACTATATAAAGAAGGCTTGTTATATTATGTTTTCACATTAAAATATAAATGCCATTGTGGGATGAACTCAAAAAAATTTTAACCTAAAGGCAAAACATAAAATTAAAAATAATAATTTCATGGCTATTTTTTAGTTCACTTAGTCTTGTGCTTTTGTACCTACTTACCTACTTAGGTAAGTAAATAGATCCTATTTTTCTACCTACCTACGTAAGTAGGTAGGTAAATCCTAGGTAAATACATAGGTATGTAGGTTTTAAGATTTACCAACCTACCTACCTATGGTTATGTATGACCTACTAAACAACTTAAATAAATAAATAAATAAAGGAAATTCCAAAATATAATTAATATGCCATGTGGCAATTTTTTAATTGTGCCATGTGTTACAATTTCAGACCATCATTAACAATCATAATGGACGATGGAGATCAATATTTCGAAAAAAAAAATTATTTCAAATTTTTTTCATCTAGATGACAATTAATGATGTTAGCATGACATCATGGGTGCACTTGTAATGGAGTTGCATAGTAGTTGAAAATGAGTTGTTTAGACAAAGTTGTAATTGAGTTGCAAGTCTACAATTCATGCAACTTGTCTCTTAGCACTCACAACGTATAAATATAGTGAGTTGCAAGTGTCTTTTGCAATTCAAAAATTGAATTGTAAGGCCAATTACAAAACACCTTTTTTCTCATAGTGTTAGGTTAGGTCAATAGGTAATTAAATGGCCAATACACCTCCTACCTACTAAATTACCTACTTAATTATTTCTTGATTACCATATCATCTAATTACAAAAGCCTATTTGAATAAAAAATTAACAAAAGTTTATTCAAATAAAAAAACTACCAAAAGTTAACAACTTATGAAGTTGTAATCCATTGTTAAGGACATGGTCTATGATCATGGAAGCAAGGGGTTCAATTTTTAATACTTGCAATTTATGTTCATGTTTAGGGGGTTAAGTTGAATTGGTTAGGTTGGGTAATTAGGTTAGGTTACCACCTATCTACCTACCTTTTTTGACTTGCCTACCTCGCACTATTTTATTTTTAAAAATAAATTATTTTAATTCGATTAGTCAAAATGACTAATCAAATAATTTAGTGCCCCAATAGTTAAAATGACTACCCAATCACAAAAGACCTATTAAAATTCACTTGTTTGAAATGACAAGGGGTTTTTTTTATGTCTATTTAAATGAGGTCTATTTTTATAAAAATTTTCATTCAAAAAATTTGCGTTTTCTATTAATGAAGGCTTAACCTAAACTAAATGTAAGTTAAACTTATGCTAACCAAAATTAAACTTAGGTTAAACTTAATGATTAAATCTTAGATTAACCTAGAAGCCAAACCTTAGGCTAAACCTAAGCTACATTTAAAGGTTAAATTTTAGGTTAATCTAGACAAACCTTAGGTTAAACCTAGTTTAAACAACAAATTGTTTTATTCTTTGATAGGTCAAGGACCAAGGTTTTGCAAGAATGTTCTTCATTTAGATTTAACCATTACTATTAAACATTTCTAAAGTAACATGGATTAATGGATTTAACGTTCACCCCATACCCAGTGGATTATTTTATGTGTGTGTGTATGGCTTGATGGTTGTACATAATTGAATTCACATATGCAAGAAAGGCTATGGATGAAATTACATGAAAGATGTGAATATGTTGGAATTAAATAATGTAATATCGAAGTGTTTCAAATGTGCATTGTGCAAGCCCATGTAATTAGACCCATTTAGAAAAAATCTACATCAATGGTTGAAAAACACTTCCAACAATTCCAAAAATAACAAAAACAAACAAGTGTGAAATTCTATCGTGAATTTGGCTTATGTGATGGCAAAAAACAACACCTCCATGCTCACACTTTGAACATTACAATGGAGATCCTTTGCTTTATAACTTTTGATCACTATTGTAAAAACAGATCCGAGGTTCCCTTTTTGAAGTAATCCAAATCAACTTCGACCAAAAAAGAGATAAACATTTTAATTAGCCTTGGCAATGGTAGCACATGAATTTGCAATGGTAGTAGGCTGTTACAATAATGGAGATTGCAAAAGATTTCCATAACATAAATATCTTATTTAATTATTTCGATTGAAGCTTCACATTTTAAAGGTGCTTCCAATGTGTTTTTCACAAAAAAAATTCACCTCACTATCATGTTGTTTTATTCTTGGTTGTGCATACAAATGTAATAGATCTTTGGAGGTGTGAAGTTGCATTGGGCAAGTAGTCCAATACAAGGAGTGGTAGAATTCAAAAAGTTAATGTAGTCATTCCTCCAGTCAAATTGATGGTGATACACAAGCAACCAACCACACTATAAGCTTTATGATGACCAACTTTATTGCTTTGATAACATGGCTGGTCAAATTCTACAAGGCAAATTAATAGATTCCAACAACAAATGATTATGATTCAGCATTCTCCCATGCACCACTGACCAAATGTCTTTCCTAGTTTTTATTTCTAGGACCTAGACCTTAATGACTTTTCCCAACTTGGTTCAAAGCCATGTTTGGGGTTCAAATTCTCACAAGCTTTCAAGACAACAAAAACCATAAAAAAATGAAAACACACATCCAAGGTTCAAACTCAAACAAACTTGAAATGTTTAGGATCTTGAACAAAATTATTCTTTCAACCACATGTTTACTATCTTTCGTCAAATAAAATCATATTCCTTCCCAAAATATGCAAATAAACTTGAATGAAATTTATCATGATTTGATTAATCATAAAATATTATAACAAACTTCCATGAGTTTTCAACATAAACTAGATCAAATTATAAAATCAATTATAAGTTGACAAAAGATAAATACAAGAATGGAAGAAAGGTTTTTATATGTTTTCAATCTTCACCAAAATTATTCTTTCAATCACATGTTTATTATCCTTTGTCAAATAAAATCAAATTCCTTCCCAAAATATGCAAATAAACTTGAATGAAATTTATCATGATTTGATTGATCATAAAATATTATAATGAAGTTGATTATAACAAACTTCCATGAGTTTTCAACATAAACGAGATCAAATTATAAGATCAATTATAACTACTTGATAAAAGAAAAATACAAGAATGGAAGAAAGGTTTTTATAACCTTCCTAAACAAGCTTTGAAATATCCTCTTTCACATTAGATGCAAATTAATACAAGTTAATAGCAAAATAATATGCTAGGCTATGTGGGATGTCATATGAATATGACCTAGCCTAATGTGATAAAGACAATTGTCAAAAATAATGAAAAGATG
>Ga0209611_10001553_pt1 | contig 39483 bp, 29 predicted proteins | sample S1TSphgellanicum_3_FD_187693 | JGI IMG/M metagenome (GOLD analysis project Ga0209611, IMG submission 187693) | Host-associated microbial communities from peat moss isolated from Minnesota, USA - S1T2_Fc - Sphagnum magellanicum MG (SPAdes) (version 2) | ecosystem: Host-associated > Plants > Peat...
GGGGAGGGTTATGCTGCATTGCTCTGAGCAAGGATGTAGTGGCTCTGTTGAATTTGGTTTTAGATTTTTCTATAAAACCTAGTTGGTGAATAATCCAATTTTTTGCACTAGTTGACAATTATCAATTGTTTTGCTGGAACAGTTGATAGATGGAGAATGAAGGATTTGGAGTTGGAACATGTTTGCAGATTAATGGTGCATGAGTTGATAGAAGAGCTAAAATAGTTATATCATGTGTATGTTTATTCATAATCATGATGGTGCTAATCACATGCATGTAAATATAATAATTTTAACAAAAAAATTGAGTGTAGTTTGGAAACACCAGAATTCCATAATATTTGCATATATAACATCATGCCTATAGTGCCGCATGCAGTTATATTAGTAGTAGTAGCAAGTGAAAGCACGACCAATTAGACACAAAAAGTAGTTATCATTCATGTAGTCATATTTTTGCACATAAATGCAAGAAAGTAAAGTAAAGACATTTTCAATCATTATCAAACCATCATGTTGTTCAATAGTGGGTTTATAGTTTGTCGTATACAAAGTTTGGGAAACTTTCATATAATAAAAATAAGTTAAAAATATTTTTGAAACATACTAGCCAAAATGTGTTCAAAAATACTTTTGAAGTAAAAGTTGAAAGCACATAAGTATATTTGAAAGCAACAATATCCAAGAAAGTAGAAAAATCCAATATTTCTCCTACTTAAGCTTACTTTCTATGAAACAAATGCCTAGAAAGTGGAAAAAAATCTATTTGCAATTAAGAAAAATATATTTAAATGGACATTAAACATGTAATTTTTTTATTTCATTGGCATAAAGTCAAAGAACATGCCCATATTGATCATTGGAATAAATAATATTTTAAAACTTTTACTATATGAAGGTGCATTTTATGGTTATTTTCCATTAATGCAAACAAGTATCACAAAATGTCTAATTGATCATGCTTTCACCTTAGCAAAAAGTGGTTCAAAAGCACCAACATTCAAGTGTGAGTACATAGATAGGAACCAAAAACCATGTTGGATAGTGATGAAAACTATGAACCTTTTTACATTTTATTTTTTTGACATTTTAAAGTTATGTTAATCATTCCAAGTTGTGCTAAATGACTAATATGATTGTTGAGGAATTCAAATTAACAATTCATTAAATTAAATTTTGGGTTCTGGTTTTGCAAAAGGATGTTTGAACTTGAATAGGTGTTGCATCAGATTGTGGTTAATTTTATAAAGGACTAGATAAAGGACTATTATAATAACATAATTTTTCTAGTAAAAAAATTTAGATGATAATAACCTATTACCCAAGTTCAAAAAGCACTTGCAATTTAAAAGATATGAAATTTAAAAAATTTAAAAATTCAAAGTATTTTTCAAAATTTAAAATTTTTAAGAGTCCTTTACCACATGTAAATGGGGTGTAATGTGCATGACACACAAAACAAAGTTGTAATTTATGATATAAAAACACCTAGCGCTTGCTAGGCATTTTTTGGATCCTTGTTTAGAGGGAATCACATAGAATGTTGACAACCACTAGGCATTTTTTGTGATTCCATTTAATTGGAAATTGAAAAATTTCTAGCAATCACTAAACATTTTGTGTGATTCTATGAAAATGGCTATCTAGAAAATGCCAAATGTTTTTTGGATGGCCTCTATGCAATGATCCAACTTTAATGTTTTCTAGGCCGAAGTAATTGTGTGAAATCTAATGTTACTTAATTTAATATTCTCGAATTTTTTTCATAATTAATTGGGTGAAATGCAATGTTATTTAATCTAATATTCTCAAAAAATTTAAATAATTGGTCAACATTCAATTGAATTAGGCAAGAAAAAAAATCCTTTCTTAGTGGAATGGGTGGTGCGTTTAGGGGTTCATCATTTTTTGTTCAATCTTGCATTCCAAGGTATAATTGTAGTAATGTTCATCCATTAACTCTATGAACTTTGGGTGTTTGACAAGTAAATTATCTTTGAAAACCATGGAAAAATGATTACAAATATGCATGTTGGTGACACAGTTTCTATTTGGGATTCAAGCAAAGATGGTAGGGTTCAAATTGGAGTAGGACAATGCAAGGATCCATTGTTGGTCTTGATCTTTGGTGTTAGTGGAGTGGAGAAATGTATAATTGTAACCATCATATCCATGTTTGAAGTGTTTGAATAGCAAAGACTCTTCTACCCCACTCCAGCTGCGTGATATTGTAGATCATTAATCAGAAATGATTGATTTTGGGATGTTTCCTTGCTAGAAAAAACACTTTTATTTTTACTAGAGGAAGGCATTCAATAAGAAGGTTTTAGCTATTTGCGGAAAAGAAGATTGTTTTGTAGAGATCACATTTTCTCTTTGTCTTTATGTTCTAAGGGATTTGACAATACAATGGGTGGGACTCCTGAAGATGAGTCCAATGGATATAAGTATAATAGCTTTAATGATGCCACTCATGATGACACTTTGAAAAGAAGTTTTTTCTAATTCTATGAGTGAAAGCATAAATGAGGAAGGAAATGGTGAAAAAGAAGAGGAACGAAGTGATAATGAAAACAAAAGAAGGAACTCCCACATCCCATCAAAAGGTAGGTTTGCTTGGTGAGGTGCAAAATGTAACCTTATGGATGATGTTGGGTTGTTTGTTGCAAATGGCCATGTAATAGCTTGTGACCCAAGGAAGGCAATTTTTGATAATTAGCTTGGTGAGGATCATGTTAGAGTGAGTATTTTGTATTGCCCGAATAATGTTTCAATGATTATGACAATTTGGAAATGGTCATTGGCGCAAACAATTGTGGATAAATACTCCTTGAAACAACTTTTCATATCTTATGATGAAAGCAACATACCAACTATTAATGAGGAGGGAGGAATTGGTGTAAGGAAGAAGCAATATACTTTTCAAAGGAGGAAGAAAAGTGTTGGACATTCTAATCACTAAGTGTCAAAGATTGAAAAGTTCTTGTCCCAGGAGTCTATTTAGAATGTGAGTTTCGCAATATGTTGTGCACAAAATTGTTATCAATTTTCTCTTCATGAGAAGTCGACATTGTTGAGAGAAACATTTTGGGGTTTGTCCTTTGAAAAACATAGAGCATATGGCATGGATATTCCAAAAAGGTTGCATATGAGAGGAAACATAAAACAACAAATGTTTATCATGATTCACGAAATAGACATATGTGAAACGACATGGTATAAGATTTTTGGTTTGTCCAAATTGACATACATGTTATACAAAATAGATTCCAAGTGAGGATGTACATTTTTACCTCACGGTAACAAAAGTTCGCATAAACTCCAAACTCCAACCAAGCAAATGGAATCAAATGTTCAATCCCTGATTGACTTGAGTGCTGACACAATGTTACATCAATTGAAAGGAATAAGAAATGGTAGACAAGATGTTTGATGATTGTTACCTGATACGTGGAAAAGCCTTTGAGAGCAAAGTGATGAAATAAGTGATAGTGTATAAAATTGAAAGGACCATGCGAATATTATGTATTTCTTTTGGTTTAGTTCTCAATGTCTAAAATTATGGTGTATTATTTAATTTGATCATTTTTTTCAAATTACATTTTCATAGATTAACAAGGAGTTAAGCATTGGAGGTATTTCGCTTCCAATCCAGTTATGGAAAACTAATGTAGATGGATCTCGAAAGCTGCCTACTAGGGTCCCCAACCTTATTCCATATTGCCCAATTTAGGGCCATGATGCGATGAGGTTGGTGGAGAGGGAAAAGTTTATTAATGTTGGACTATCCAAATTTTACGTGGAGTTTTGGAAACAAGGCATGGAACAAAACACAACTTATGAAATGAAGACGAATTCATATGTGGATTACTAGAAGGATATTTTATTACATTTGTCAAAACCTTTGTTTACTCAAAGGTCCACTCTTTTGGAAGGTTTTTCACCTTCCAACAATTGGAAATTGAATTATGTGAGAAGTGAATTGCCATCCACAAGGCCAATTGTTGATTTGGAAGACCCAGTCATGTGTCCTTACTATGGGCCCAAGAACTTGAAGCTAGCTCCCACATACACCCCGTTTAAAGATCTCAACAATGGAGATTTTGTTTTCCTGAGGCTTCATGATCCTCTCCTTGTCCCTGTTTAGTTGGGAAAAACATAAAATGATGTTGTCAAAGATGATCAAAATGCATTCTTCAAAATGGTGAGGGTGTAGTGGTGGGTCCCAGTGAAGAAAGGGTCAAATTTGGATGAACGACATTTGTACGAAGATTGCTAGAATGACAAGTGGAAATGTAATTTGATAGATCCAAAATAGTGACTTGAGATTGTAGCTATTTTTTTCTCTTTTCCTTCATGAAAAAAATACAACAAACAAAAGTCAAATTATTATTCTTGATAGTTATTCTTCTCAAGCAAAAGTGAATCTTGAGGCTACTAATGCATCCAATAATTTGTAAAGTATGTTAGTGAATTTGATAAAATATTTGTTCTTTCTTTATGTGTTTTTTTTTCATTTAAATCATGAGTACACTTTTGTCTATGTTAACTTTTATTATTATTTTGTTTTGTGTTATTTAATGAATTTAGTTATACATCAAATTATTCACAATTCTTTTTGAGTATCCATAATTAATAACAATCTATCGATTCTTGTTCATTGTTGGCATTGGTGTCTTTAAATGTGTGAATTTTTCAATAATTGTGTTTACGAGTGAAATTAAAAATTGGACCTCTAATTTTTCACTTTTCAAACAAATAATCTATTTTGTTGCACTTGGTGGCCACAAGGACAAATGGTACATAAAATTTTAATCTACTCATAAATGTTTCACTATGAGCACCATTTTTGGATTCATAAATAGGCACAATAGATAAGCATGGATTTGTGGATAAGCATAATTGCCTTTCTTTGAAATTCAAAGTATTGAGTTTTTTTTTGCAATGATTGGTTTCATTATTAATACATTTATACGAATTTTATTTGATGTATCATTTGGCAGTGGGGTCCATTCATAGTAAAAGGAGCCACGGGCGGCAAGGTCGGAATCCTTACTAAAGACTACATTTTACACGTGTCCTACATAAATTAGTCTATTAAATACCAAAATTGTATTTTAAATGTAATTTCTAGGATTAAATATCAATATTGTGACCAAACATGACCCATATTATAATATATAAAAAACAATTGCATGAGGACCTAGATTATAGTCAAATGTACACTTTTGTTTTCAACCATTAGGGATGTTCAAAATCAAAATTAACAACATTCATTCAAAAGATTCAATACATGTGCATTTAAAAATATAAACACATGTGGCCGTTCTTATGAAGAATATTAAAGGCCCATAATAAAATTGAGGACATTTGGTGAATGTTTGAGTAACAAAAAACATGTTAAAAATTTATAGTCCTTAAAAGAACCCTATCAACAAATGTTTTATGTATGACAAAGGACTCTAATAACATAATGAAATGACTCCAAATTTGTAGGATATCAATTTCATGAATAAACAAACAAAACCCCAAAATATGAACAAATGATTCATTATGTATAATTGCTGGTGATTTTTCAAGGTAGTAGAGGTGTAATTTTCACTGTAATCAATAAGTGATTTGGCTCCTTTTATTGTGAATGGACCCAGTGGAATAATATATATAGTTCGAATTGTGTTGGTGATTTTAAAATTTTTCTCTTTGTCATTGGTCAGAAAACTATTGTTGTGTTTTGTATTTGACGAAATGTATAATTTGTTCATCGTAAATATTTTCATGTAAAATGTTCTTAATAATCACGATAAATGATATTTGTTGTTGCACCTAAACCCTAATCCCTAATGGCCACCAAGCGTTTGTTTCTTCTCTTTTATGGCATTCACTCTTAATTTATTATGAGTTTAAAAATTTTTGGGTTCTTTTGTGTTTGATGTTTTAAGCAATGTTTTGATCATAAAAAATTATGTGTGGCATTAATGTGGAATTAAGAAAAAAATTTATTACATAAATTTGTGTGTGTGTATTCTTAGATATTTGTTATCAATATATATATATATATATATTATGGACCTTAACCCTAATCCCCAATGGCCACTAACCATCTATTTTTTCCTTTCATGGCATAAAGTTGGCAAATATAATTAATGATCTTATTATAGTATGAGCAACAACTTTGGATCCATTATACATTATTGGGATTGATGAATTGGCACAATGTGTTGTGCCTAGTTCTTTTAATTTAGCAAATATATTTTTTGTTTATCATGAATAAGAACACAATTTGACTTCCAACCTTGATAATGAATAACCTATAATTTTCATTTGGTGGGCACCAGGAAAAATACTCAATTCATCATATTAATATATTCATTTAAAATCTAACATATTATATTTGGGTGCAAATTCTTTAAGGTGTGCCAAAATCTTGTCACAACATCACCATTTTCTGTTTTTTTTACATAGTCCTTTTTTACCATGTAAAAACATTTATGGATGATTATGATGGAATCTATAATTGTAATAATTTAAAATATAGTCCTTTTGAAATTTTTGACAAATTTTTTATGGGGATCAAAATATAGGGTAAAAAAGGACTATAATAAAAACTAGGCCCTTTTCATCCTATGTGGTACACCTTAAAGGATTTTCACCCATTTGATATAGTATGAGCCAGATTGTTGGATCCATTGATAATGTTGGTGTTATTGGATTCACTTTGTGTCCTTTAATGTATTAAAAACAATGATTGGAAATGTTGCAAAAAAAATTGGTATGAATTCTTTTGAGAAAAAATGTATACATCGATGTAATATTGTTGTTTTTATTTGAATGTAAAGTTACATTTCTTAAATTTGATGGCTACCAGGTGGAGTTCATACCATCCATTAGGTTGGGTAAAGTCCTAAATTAACATTTTAGTCCTAAATTAATTAACATTAGTAGAAAACCCCCTCTTTTGCAACTACGTTTTCAACTAGTGTTCAACTATAAACTAAATTAAAAACTACACATATAGTTGTAACTTGTTTTTTGCAACTAGGAAATATTTTTTACAATTGTTAACTAGTAATGTCGACAAGTACAAGTCGAGAATGAAATTACAGTCAAAAGTGTATGTCATGTGTCAACACCATAGTAATAGCCCCACATGTCATTACTTGCTAATGTAGTTGAGAATTGCTCTACCAATTGATTCGAGGGATGTTGTCAACTACATTCGATTGATGGACGAACTTCATCTGTTGACTAAGCATGACGTTAACCAAAAATATAATTACAATTTCAACTAATTTGCAACTATGTAATTGAACATTTTGACTATGTTATAACTATGCAAATTGAACATTTGGCTAGTAGTTTGGTGACACCTGGCACATTCATAAAATATGGGTTCAACGAATAATTGAATGACACATGGCATGCTCACAAATTTTGGGGTCAACAAATAGTTAAATGACACATAACACATCCACATCAATAGGTTAGGCCACATGATGCCTAAATGTAAGTTAGGTCTAAACTTAAGCACCTAGGCTAAACCTAAACATAGGCCATTTAATTTAGGCTTAAGTTAAGGCTAGACCTAGGCACCTATGTTAGGCTTAGACCTAAACCACATGGCAATGAGTAAATGAAATCCTATTTCATTTGGTTTAGCCATTAAGGTTGAACCTTTTTTATTAGTTCATCCCAAATAGCTATTATATTTTCATGTTTATTGTGACCTCCAACAATCCTAGTGCATTCCTTTATATGATTTAGATTCATAGAATGGAAATCGAACAATACAAGATAAAATTTTTAGTTATAACCTAAGGTAGACACGCCTATCATTAAACACTTAATGATGGATCATTATAACTTTCTTGTCCATGGTTTGTTGCTTTTGGAACTTAAAACAATTTTGTAATCCTCCACTTGGCACATCCAAATCTATAAAAAACACTCCAATCTAATGGAAAATGAGCAAGATATGCCTTTTCAAAGTGAAGGGGGTTGTGCTTTGGTTTTTTTATAAGTGTTTGGTATGATTTTGAAGCTTAAGCTCTTTGATTATTATGTTTTTGTCTTTTCACTTTAAACAAGTTTTATAGATTTTGAAATAATACATCTGTAGCCCATCGTTCACAATGAATGAGAAATGAACAAGATATAGTTGTTGGAAGTAAGGGGGGTCTAGAGATAAAATTTGAAACAAAATATCACTCTTTCTCTTCCTGTGTTTTTTACTTTGTTACTTTGCTTTTGAGGTTCAAAGAACATTTGTAGCTTTTTGTTTTGCACTTCCAATTACATAAAAAAATGTTCAATTTTTGGCTCTAAAATGAGGGAAAACTTGAAAATGTTCGGTGATAGAATACCATTTGGTAATAGGCATGTCTACCTTAGTTGTAACCCAATCGTAACTGAATTACAACTCAAATAGTTGTAATCTAATTATAGAAGCTAGTCTAAGCTTAGTTAGACCTAGACCTAAACTAATAATCTATCTAGCCTAGGTTTAGCTACTTACCTTAATTACTTATAATAATTATTCATCAACTATTTTTAATTGTATAATTGTATAATTAAACAATTAAACATAATATCATCATTTATTAAATAATATGGTGATTAGGTGATTTTTTAAAAAAACAATAAAAATGTAATCATCTATTAAATAATTATTTATTATTGAATATTTTTTAAGTGATATTTTAATTACAGTAATTATTATAATGTAGTGATAATTAATAATTGATTACAATTACAACAACAACATTAATAATAATATTGTAGCTAGTAGTTAGGCTAGGGTAGTTATTTGACTATTTTTATTCGTATTTTTATCTAACTTGTTGGAACTATTAAATGACCTAGTATAATAAATATTAAATATAAAAATATAAAAACATATTTCAAAGTATAGTAGTGTTAAATAACAATAATTTCTGAAATTACATGATAATTTATAGTTTATCTTTACTAATTATTCTAATCATTAGTAATTTAATCATAATAACATAAATAAATAATTCTATAAAAATGAAAACATTATTGGAACTAATAGCCATAATTAAAATAAAAATTTTAATTAAAAAATATCAATTATGTATTGTTCCATGATATGTTGTAAACTAAAATCAAATCTACATGGAAATAATAAATTCCACATGTACTGAACATATTCCAAAAAAATATTAATTATATATCATTACTCGATATGTTGTAAACTAAAATTGAATTTATATAGAAATAATAAATTATGCATTTATTGAAAATACACATTATTAAGTTGATTTATATTTCAAAATTTCCTTAAAATTTAGTTTCAAATTAAAGTGTAATATTTATATGCACAAAAAAATTCATCATATATAACCATTCATGTATACAAAAAACATTCACATGTACCTTAATAATTAATGAAATTTTATTTTAATTTAATAAATAATAATAAAATATCATATGTATAAAAATGAATAAACATTAAAGTTTCACAAAATTATTAATTATTACTTGATTTGTTGTAAATTAACATTTGATTTACAAATGAATAATAAATTACATATATTAAGCAAACATTATTACAAACTCACATTTCAAATTTCCTTCAATTTTATTTGGAAATAAAATTTTAATATTTACATGCACGAAAAAAATTTACATCGTACATAAGCATTCATTTACACAAATAAAATTTATATGTAATTTAATGTTTAATGAATTTTTTATTACAATTTAAAGAAAATATTGATATATCATGTCTATAAAAATGAATAAATATTAGAGTTCCACAAAAAATATTAGGGTACAAATTCCTTAAAATGTACCAAAATCTTGTCATAATGTCACCCTTTTTTATCTTTTTTATTTGGTGTTTTTTTACCATGTAAAAACACATTTTTGGATGATTATGATGGAATCTAAAATTGTAATAGTCTAAATATAGTCCTTTTGAAAAATTTGACAACTTTTGATTCATTATTTTTTTATGTGGATCAAAATATAAGGTAAAAAAAATTACAGTAAAAACTAAACCCTTTTTGTCCTATGTGGTACACCTTAAAGGATTTTCACTTCTTAATTATGTATCATTATTTGATATGTTGTAAACTAAAATCCAATTTACATATAAATATTAATTAGGTGTATTGAACATGCACATTATTACAAATTTATATTTCATAATTTCTTTAAATTTCCTTAAATCAAAGTTTATTATTTATATGCACAAAAAAAATTGCATCATACATAACCATTCATTTTATACAAAACAAAATTACATGTAATTTAATCTATTAATGAATGTAAATAGTTTGTTTTGTTTTATTCTATCATGTTGAAATTTCTCAAACCAAATTGTTTCATATAATGCTATGGATATCTTTGAAAACCTAACAATGAATAGGGGTGCATTGACTTGGGTTGAAGTTTTTTGGAGCTACCATGCAAAGGTTATTGATTATTTAACCATTTTCTTAGTAAAAATTAGTAAAATCATAAATAATTTTTTTATTTGAATCCAAAGGTGTACTTGGAAACTTGGAAAGTAGTCACTAAGTTAGATTTAATAAAATTTATTTCATAATTTTCATACTTAAGGTGTGGAAGGTATTAATTTTTGAATGAATTTTGTTGTTGAAAATTCAAACAAATTACAAAAAATGGGTTTCAAGGGAAAATGAGTTTAGTGTGTTCACACTTGGGGACAACACGTGTTACCTTAGCTATCCATGAAGGAAGGTAGTTTGTTTTGTTTTGTCATAATGATATCTCCTAAACCATGGTGTCTTGGGTTATGTTATGAAACTTATCATCAAAAAGTTCTCAATGAATAGGGGTGCTCCAACTTGGTTTAGAATGTTTGGAGCTATAATGTGGAATCTATTGATTATTAAACCATTTTTTCATTGAATTTTTTGAAAAACCAAAATTCAAAACTATATTGGAATTTGGGCATTTTTGGTTTTGTTGGAAAGCCCTCACCAAGTTTGATTTAATAAAGTTTATTTTTTAATTTTGAGACCTAAAATGTGAACAATATTATTGAATTTTTGGTGGGTATTGTTGTTGGAAATTCAAAAAAATTGCAAAAAAGGGTTTGGAAGGAAAATTCAATTGAATGCATTCAAATTTAGGCATAGGGTACATTTGTGTTTAATTAGTTTTTATCATAATTTTAAACACATATTAAGATATCATGTGTATAAAAATGAATAAACATTAAAGTTGCACAATATTATTAATTATGTATCATTACTTGATATGTTGTAATGATCTACATAGAAATAATAAATTACATGTGTATTGAACATAAACATTAGTACTAGTTCATATATTTTAGATTTTCCTTAAACTTTATTTTGAAATTAAAGTTTCATATTTGTATGCACAAAAAAATATTCATTTACACAAATAAAATTTACATGCAATTGTATGTTGTCATAATTTTAAATAAATGTTAAAATATTATATGTATAACTTATAATTACCTACTAGTTGTTTAACCTAGTTGAAAGAGATAGTTGCAAACAAGATTGCATTTCATCCGTCCTCTAGTACATTTTATCATCCAAAATAGTTGAACACTAGTCAATGTCTTGACTATGTGCCAACTAAAGAATCTTAGATGCCAAAAATATTTCAAAAATGGCCCTTTAGTTGAAACATGTTTCACATTATTTACCAACATAGTTGGAAGTTCAACTTGGAGACGTTATTGATGCCAAGAATATTTAGTAAATGACCACCCAATTGAAAAATGCTTTCACCTATATAGCAATATAGTAAACATGTGAACTTAATTGGTAATTTCCATAATTTTATTTAAAAATTAAAAAATCCCAATTGAAACATAGTTGCAAATGTCATGTAATTGAAAACTTTTGGTTTAAAAAGGGGGGTTTTCTACTAGTGTAAATATGTGTTAAAACCCTTACAAACCAAATGATTTATGTCAAAAAAGGTTTATAAAGGATTTGGTTTTACTATTTGTAAAGGGGTACATGCCTTTATTTTATGTTGAAAATCCTTGATTGTGTCATTTTATAATTCACCAATGTGATATATTCAAATTTCCTTCAAGCAAGTAGATTGTTCAATAGCATATCTTAAATATGTTGGCTAAGGTGATGAAGATGCATGTGCTACTAGCCATTGCACACTATGTTACAACCACTACTACATTTGACCTATGGATGTCCATAATTGGTTTTAATAGGTTCATGCTAATGATTATTTTTATTAATCATGATTGGGTGCCCTACCATGTTATGGTAAGGTTGTTTGAATCTCTAGACACCTCTAGAATAACATTGGCAAAGTAGGTTAAATCTCTTTTGGTTGGATATCGATTCGTCAGCAAGATTATTGTTTATTTTAAGGACAAGGGCATAAACTTGAACACACTTGCTTTTGCACTCACAAATGATGTATCTTGTGCGCCACTACAATTTGATGCACCATTTAGTTACACATGTTTTGGTCATGTCATGTCTAAAGCATGTCAATACGCCATTAAAATGATTCTAGGGTGAAAACATGATCAATTAAACACAAAAAATAGTTATGTTCATGTAGTCATATTTTTGCACATAAATGCAAAAAAATAGAATCAAAACATTTTCAATTGTTATCAAACCATCATGTTGCTCAATAGTGAGTTTATAATTTGTTGTATATAAAATTTGCGAAACTTTTGTATAATAAAAGTAGGTTAAAAGTATATTTGAAACATATTGGCCAAAATGTGTTAAAAAATACTTTTACATTAAAAAACATGATATATTATTACTTTTAAAGTAAAAGTTGAAAGCACATTAGTACATTTTGGAGCAACAATATCCAACAAAGTAGAAAAATCCAATATTTCTCCTACTTTGAACCTACTTTTTATGAAACAGATGCCCAAATTTTTAAAAAAAATCTACTTGTAGTTTTGGAAATTTGATTTAAATGGGCCTTGAACATGTAATTTGTTTATATCATTGACATAAAGTCAAAGAACATGCCAATATTGATCATTGGAATAAATAATATTTTAAAGTTTATTACATGAAAGCATATTTTATGGCTACTTTCCATTTATGCAGACAAGTATCACAAAGTGTTTAATTGATCCTACTTCACTTAACTAAAATTACTATTGGGATGAAGGAATTAAACATAGCAAAAGTTCAAAATGCCTTGCAAAAAACCATTACATGAACAAAGAAGTTGAGGAAACACAACAACACATTTTGGGTTTTGCAACTAACCTTCATGACAATTGACTATGTATTAGTTAGAAAATACATTTGCGATTAGTAACTATTGAGTTATTAAACCCATGTTGTTTCAGCCATTTAGTCGCAAAAGACACAAAGTTGTAAAGCCCAATTATTTTATCAATTAGGATATTTTTATTTTCTTATAATATTGAAATTTCATGTCATCATTAACCTTGGTATGACATGTAAACTGCATGCCATGTCAACCTAATCATTTTACTCAACTAAGAGTTACAAAAGACGCCTCGATAGAAGATGACATGTGTAAAAATCTATAAACACATGTCAATTATGAATCATCACACATGAGCAAAGGTCAATTTAACCTAGTTTAGGTAACCTAGGTAGCTAGCTTAACCAAAATTCAACCTAGCGTAACATAGGTAACTTAGGTGGCTAACCTAGCCAAAAATCAACCTTGCTTAAACTACTTAACTTAGACTAAATGGCCTAAATTAAAAACAAACCTCAACCTTTTAGCTTAGGTAGTTTAATCTAGGCTACCTAACTTATGTTCAGTGGCCTAGGTATCATAAATTGCAAGAACAAGGACTTTAACGCCTCACCTCCACTTTGAGGTTCAAGTTCTCATCCATTGCACTATCATATTTTTTTATATTAAGTCCATTAAACACAAAATTATAAAGATCAAATTTTTTAGCTTCAAATTAAATTAAAGCACCCTAGGTTGAAACATGTCAACTTATTAACTACCTACCAACCTAATTTAGGTTCACCTAAGCTTCCATGAGTAATCAATAAATGCATTTTTATTAAAATTAATGTCATGAGTCATTAGGTTGACTATTAGTTGTTAAAGACATTAGGTTAATTATTAGTTATTAAAGACATTAGGTTGATTATTAGTTATTAAAAACATTTTTAGTCGTTTCTTTAATTGTATTGGACATTATAGTTACATACGACAAGGCGTAAAATACATGTTTTAGCATTATGAAGACTTTTGATCAGTCAATAAATGCAATTTTATAAATTAATGTCATGAATCATGAGTCATGATGTTAATTACTAGTTATAACACCTTGTTAACACATGGCATGCTACATCATCATCATTTAAAATTGAGTTGTTATTAGTTACTATTAGTTGCAAAAATAAATGGTAATTTTGAATTCTTAATTTTAAATCATTCAAATGTTAATAAAAATAAAAAATAATAGTATATTTACTCAAAAATTGAACAAGTTGTCATATTGATTTAATTGCAAAATCATGATGTCATGTGCCATTTTGATGTCCTTTGCAATTACATAGTAATTTTTGTGAGCAAGTAGTTGTAAACATAGTTGAAAAAAACAATAGTCGTTTTTTAAACCGGTCACAAAACCCAAGATGTGTTGTTGTGAAAGGTAGGTAAAAATAGGAAGTGACGTGTAAAGAAACTAGCTTGAAACCCCAAAAACTCAAGACACTAATTAAGATTTGATTTGCTTCAAAGGTTAATCTCTTTAAGGAAACCTTGGAATATGTTACTACCATAAACCTTTGTTGTACCTGATAGACCTCCAAGTTGCAAATCTAAATACCATTTGGTTCAACATGGGCAATTGCCAAAGCTATGACACAAACCTTAACCCTTGTGGTGGAATAGTGCATTCTAAACTAGACTAAAGGGCATTGGTTACTTTAAAATGTTCTGTTTGCAACATTTTCCATTTGTATTAAAATGCACAATGATTATTGAGCTCATACATCACTAAACCCTCCATTGATGTGTGGAGAGTTTGACACAAAGTTGGAGATTTTGTATGGTAGAATCGCGCTTGAAGTGATTAATGTGTTGGAACCTTTTATGGCTTTTATTATGACCTCTAATGTTGCTACTTCACACAATATGTGCACTCTTCAACTCGATCCAAGGTTTAAAGAGCTGTAGTACATCATGGAATGTGTAGGCTAAAATAGAGCTATAATAGTTGTAGAAAAATATGACCATCATATTTTGCTACCACTTTTGGTGGTGGTTTCTAAGCATCTAAACCCAATTTCTTATTTTGAATTTGCACTTAACCTTTTGTGAGTGATGTTGGCTGCTTTATTGATAAACATTCAAGCATGTCTCTTGTTTCTTTCTCTTATTCAATGGTTGCAATCTAGTTTTCATATTTCAACCTTAATTGCCTTGGTTATGCACGACATATAGTGGATGAAACACTTAAAATTCAACCCTAATGAAACATTGGATTTATACCAGAGTTGAAAATTTACACCAGCTGGTATCGTATTAGTCATATTGATATTGATACCATTACATCATGAAATTGGGTACCTTGAATTGTAAATACCAAAATAGTATATGAATTTGAGATATACTTTGGTACTAGTACCAATCTGGTACCTCATTTCAGGACAGACCTATACACCAGGACCAAGCTAGTATATCAAAAGGGTGATACCAGACCAACACTGGTTCCAACTGATGGTGCACTACTGGCTGTGTTCATGAGTATGGTAAATTGGTATAGATGGAATGATCATTGTTCAGCGAAAAAAAACCATCCACCTGATAATAGATTAAAGGTCTGATGAGGTAGGGAAAATTGAAGCAGTATATCAACATTGGTTGGGGGTCTAGAGGGGTTTGCTATTACACATTAACATGAAATAATCACCAGTTAAAACCCCAGGAGTGATTTGATTTTGAGATTTTTGGTCCTTGATCTAGCAACCTGACACATGACCACTATCTTGTAATTTTAAACACATATGAATTTAGATTTTTTTTGGAAAAATAATTTTGCAAAAGTGTGAAATATAAAAAATCCATCTGGGTTAAATATAAAGAGGCATAAGTTTGCAAATCTCACATGACAAAACCTTTCCTTTTGGATGGACCTTTTTTCCATCAATTTCATGGATTTAGGCTTTTAAACTCAAATTGGTAAGAGTCCACCTCCTTGTACAAAAGTCCTTGCCACATTTTTCAAACCCAACCCTTCCTTAGTTTTTTTTGAAACCCCTACCCAAATGGGAGAACTCTACAACAAACATAGCTTTGGTGACCATTCATCAATGCACTAACATAGAGTGGTGTAGCATGACAAACAAGGATGAAAGGCTATGTATAAACTTCTTAGCATGGCTTGTGAAGTTGGTACATCCACTGTCCCATCTACAATTTTTGTTTCATAGTTGTTTGGTTTTGAACCTCATTTTTTATCTTCAATAGATAAGAATTGCTTTGGTTTCACATGCATATTTAAAAGCCTCCCAATCATTAGATCGATGGTATTTTGTGCACAATTTGCCCAACTTTGAAAATTGTATTTGCAGATCAATGGATTCAAAAATTGTAATATGTAATGAGGTCAATGTGAAATGGCTATGGGAGATAAGATGAAAGCACACATATGTTTACCATATTAGTTATAGCAAACCAATCTCTTCAGTTTAGAGTTATGCAATCAACTATTTTGGGTTGTTTGAAGGCAACAACACCACATGTGCTTAAAATACCAAGGTACTAAGTAATAGACTTCCATGGGTTTCAAATGGGTTTAATGGTTCATGTATGCACAATTCAATTAGTGAATGGAAAAGAGTCCTTTCCAAGGAAAGTACCTTGGACAACCATTGCCTAGCTCGTAGGTATAATAGTAATCCTGCTCCCAAGGTAGAAAAAAATACTCACAAAACAATAGTAGCTGAATTCCTTGTTGAGAATTCAACATCCAAAAACAAGGCTGCCAAAGCTACTGATACCCACTACTCAAGTAATACAAAAGCAGGGTAGTTATTGTAGTTACTATAGTTCTTCTACATTGGGAGGCTTGCTAGAGTTGGTATTGGGATGCAAAGACTACAGTAGTGAAAAAGCATGGTGAATTCCTCCTGCAGCAATCAGTCAAGTATGGGATCCACAATAGTTGTACATGCATTAGAATAGGTGGAATGTGAATCCATTCTTAATCTCAAATAACCTTCCTAAGCAAATTATGATGAATCACTTTTTGCATCACATTGCAAAAAACTTCAAAGTGTAATCTATTCAAATGCAATGAACATTTAATAAAATCATCAATATGGCATTTTTTCAAATAATTTTAAATTTTCAACTTAAAGATGAACACATACAAAATAATATTATGTCACAAATACACACTAAATATACAAAAATAAACTTTTGAAATAATTATATATGGATAGTTATGGCATCTTACACTTTTATTTATTAATTTCATTCCAAACATGTTATAGACTTAATATATGATGCATTAAGGGAAAAAAAACCTATATACCCATAGATTTTATTAGAAAAACCTAGTCTTAATTTAGTCAGTTTTGGTTGGATTAAAAAAGAATGGATAACATGTATAATAGAGGTGTTTATATGGGTGACTTTTCGATGGATCAAATTTGTCCAATTTTCACCGCATAATTCACACTTAATTAAATTTAACAATAAAAAATGTATTAATATGAAATGTTTTATCCATCAAAAGTTATCCACCTCAACTTGTAATTACCCACCTTAATACTACCCATGATTCATTTTGTTTATTCACACACACACATTCACACATACACCCATTCACTAGCTCTCCTCCCAAAAATCTAACAAGTTTCCTCTCCAAATAAAACTTAGCTTAAAAACTTAGGTTAGGTAGTTAGGCATTACCTAGATAAATGATGACTACCTATGTGCAAACACATTCAAAGGAACTAGAGGCATCAAGATCAAATTCCTTTTCAAAAATTACATGGGACATCTGGTATTCATGTGTTGGATTGTTATCATGGAGAAACACTCTTCTTTGAATTAATAAAATATGTGAATAAATATAAAGGACCATATATTGATTGTTGGGTAAAAATTATAATTTGATTGTTTCCTAATAGCGTTATGTTTATTTTCAAAAAAAATAATAATGTAGGGTATGAATTAATCCATGATACTAAAAAATAAAAAAAAATATTAACAATTTAGTAGGTTAATAATTGAACAAGTACCAATGTTAAGTTCAATTGATATCAATAGGTGAATTTCAATTAATAGGTTAATAAATGAACTAGTAATATCCAACATCAATACATTGATTTTTTTGTTTCGAATCGATTTATTCCATCTTTGACAACTCATGTCAAAGATGAAAGTTTTGATTCTGACCTAGACTATGCAAGCATGACCTATTTTCTATAAAGTAAATCATACATTTGTTTGGTAGAAACTATAATTGATCTATCCAAGTGAACAAATAATTTTAGTTCTTTCATTACCTTTTTCAACCTTTCAAAAAAGGGCTACCACGTGTTTCTTCTTCTTGATTAAACACTAATGTATAAATTTATATATACATATATAAGGTATCATAATTTGATGCAAATGTAAAAAATAATAATTAACGTATGGTGGCTTAAATATGTGCATATTAAAAAATAGGGTTTGTAATATGGTGGGAACCAAAAAAAATTCCCTCACCTCATACCCCCCAAGGGCGTTGGTAAAATAAAGTAGACAATCATTACTCCTTGTTACAAAGAAAAACAAATAGCCATAAACAAGATTTAATTTATTGAAAATAAAAATGTTTTTAAATTTAATGATCAACATGAGGATAATCTTTAATTTTATCACAATGATGTTGATTAATCACATATTTAATATGCATTCAAATACATTTTTAAAAAATAATTATATTTTTATCTTACTTTTTAGGTTGTCTAAACTTGTACAAGTAAATGAAAGTAGATGAATTATTGAATATTCTCCATTTTCAACATGATGTACCTTTAAAATGTGCTTGTAAGTTTCAATGTTTAAATATTGTAGTAGAATACATCAAACTTCTAATGGAAAAATATGTTTAAATTCAATTTGATTAGTCATTTTCAAACATAGTTGTTATTTACATTTATTGTGCCAAAATTTTGAAAATTTGTAATCACCTTATTATAAACTCAAAGAAAAGCACCATGTTTTTATTATGTTGTTTTAAATTAATATTTTCAATTTACTTTCTTCCACTTGTGTCAAAAAATAGACCATTTTTTGATTACCTTTTTTTAAAAAACATTTATGTATACTTTACCATGCTTTCACCCCTAAACAATATTTGTTTAACATAAATATTGTGGAATTTTAACACAATGCATTGTCCTCCAAGGCACATTTATTAACATCACATTAGTCACATTAGTTCTAATGTCAAAATAACCCAACATCATGTTAGTCACATTAGTTTTGACACCAATATAACCCAATGTCATGTTAGTTTAGGGTCAATGTAAGGTTAAACTAGGTCAAAGAATTAACTAAATTTCATGTTTGGATAAAAAATTACCCCAATGGTGACCAACAATTGTGGTCACAAAAAATAAAATCCAAATTGTTAGATCCAACAACTTGAATCCGGTCTTTAGATCAAAAAATATTATTTTAAGAATAATTAATTTTGAAAATTGAAAAATGGCAACTAGATTTTGTTTGTCGTTTGAATGGCCAAGATTCTCAATTGTAGTCAATCCACATCTTGGTCATAGCCTAGTGACATTAATTTGGTTTTGAGAACAAAAAAAATTGAAAAAAAATTTCATCGTTGAAAAGTGTCAACCAAATTTCAATTGCCATATGAACAACCAAGATTTTTAGTCTTAATTAATCCATGTTTCAATCACAATTTAGTGATTCAAATTTGGTCCTAAGAGTGAAAAAAAAATTGAAAATTTTTTTACTATAAAATAATGTCAATCGAATTTCAAGGGCCATTTCAATGACCAAATCGTTTGGTTGCAATCGATCCACACCCCAATCATAGTCCAATGATTTAAATTTTGTCTCAGGAACAAATCTTGTTTTTGGAAAACACTCTTTACCATCAAAAAATGGTCATTGACTTGATTAATCTTTTGATATAAAATTTGAAATGAAAATCTTTTTTTAAATGAGTCCTATGTTGTCTTAGAGTTGGATGGGTTTCAAAATTTTGGGTGTGACATTTTTAGTAGTACCATCCAAGGATGGGTTTGCCCTTTTTCAACATATGACATGTTCAATTTGAAACTTCATTGGATTGTTCAAAAATTAATTTTAATGTTCCAAATGAATGGTCAAGGAAAAAGTTTCAATACAGTGACATTTGGGGTTTTTTTGTTAAGGAACACAAAGAAAACATGTTTATTTTTTTTATTTTAATGCTTTTAATTTTTAAGAAGGCCTCAAATATTCTTCTTTTATATTTGCTTAATAGATAGTGGATGAAGGCAACCATAAGTTTTTGAGCAATTTTTGAAGGTTAGGACTTGAAGGTTTTAATTGAAGGGCCATTGCATTCATGTCCACAAATTTGTAATGATTTTCACTTTTTTTGTTTCAATCAACAATTTGGGCCATACCCTAATGACTATACTTGATAGACTGATTTTTATAATAATGGTGCAACTTGACATTTAATGATGAGGGGTCATGAATTTTAAGAACATTTGTTAGGAACATTTCAAGAAGAAAAATCTTTTAATTATGTAGCCTATGTAAGTGTCTACAATTTTTCCATAATGCATATGTATATAGGTGGGGAACATAAAACCCATGTGGTGTAAATCAATAATAAAAATACTAAAGAATACAAATGGGCATATTCATAATCAGGGTACCCAAAAAGATGGTTTAATGAAAAAAAGACTCAAAAGGACTATTTTGGATTTTTATTACATTCACTATTTCATGATTATAGGGGATTGGTATATGAATGTAACTAAAATGATGTCATGTTAATCTATTAAAAAAATTTAAGAATAAATTGGATATAATATAAATGTCCTTTTGAATATTTTTAAATAATTTAAATCCTTGTCTTAACTGCAATTTTCATTTTAAAGGAATCAAACGTAATGTATTAAACAATGCAATTGATTTCAATTTTCTTTCATGGATAAATAATGCATACATCTATGTCTGACAGTTTTTATATAATGCATTTGATTAAATAATATACAATATTAAAATTTTGAAGGCTATAGAATCCATTTTGAAAGGACATTAAGGAAAATGATTTTTTTTCCATTTTGTTTATTTTTTGTACTCATTAAGCTTATAATTTATGGCCCCAAGTGTCCACAAAATTTTCAAGAATTCTTCATGCAAGAAAACATGTTAAATTGTATATAAAAGCTTATGTTTTTATTTTTCACATTTCAAGTTTTTTACCAAAATATTTATGCATAATTACATACACATGTGAAAAATCACCACCACCATAAAAATTATCATAATTTGAATTATCCAATATCTCTCATTTAAATTTATTCCATTTAGGTTTTATATTCAAAAGATATCAAAATCAAAGTCCTGGAGTCATGTGGTCAAAAAGTGGTACCTTGATTGTGAATATGCCCAAATAGGATATAAGGAGTAATTATGGGACGTAACCATTGTTTAATTTCCATTGTGTTAAATGGTTATTTATCTTTTTGTTATATTGTCTGAACATTTGACAAATTTTGAAATGAATACAATGAGTATGGAGCACCCAAAAGGACTTTTAAACAATGTAACTAATGTTTTTTTGTTACAAAAAAAACTTTTGAAAAAATGTGAAATGATTTGAAAATGACATTTTCATGGGAAAGTTTTTATGCACACATTTACATTATAGTATAATGCAATATCTTTTCGGGTCATAATAATCAAAACCATTTGAGAATTGATTGGAAATCATGATTTTAATCATATTATATAAAATGTTTTATTATTAAATATTGTTGAAGACTTAGTCCTTGTCCCTAGATGTTACGAACACCACCATCAACCATCGTTTGCATCATCGTTTGTATCATTGTTAATTTTTAACTCCTAGCTCACTATTAATTCCTTGGTTAGTGCACACATGAAAGCCTCTATGGAAGCTTCCTTGAACTAAAAAGTTTCTCAATAAGCTTCTTTGAACTACGAAGTTTTTCAAGAAACTTCTTTGAATTAGGTCCCCAATGGGGTATAAATAGGGGTAGGACTTTTCATTACCTTTAGTTTGTTCAACACCAGTTTTGGGTATTTTTGTTGTCGTAACCTTTGTTTCCATACGCTATTAGAATAAAATTATGTTTGAATCATCTTTTGGCATATACCATGTTCTTGCATTATGTCTTTGTGTTTCCAGTTTTGGATTAGACTTAAGCTTACATTTCTTATGATTTGTTTTCCTTGTTGTGCCCTTAGCTTAATTCTTGTTTTTGTAGTTTTTCATGCTCATGACACTGGGGGGGAAAACTTAGTGCAAAATTTGATATCTACATGTGTCAAATGAGCATTTTTAGGGAATGCATTAGATAATTGTCCAACCTATTTTGTATCACCTTATTATTATCTAAATTTTTAATATATACATATTAAAGCCACCCTATATTAATTATAATACATTATTTTAGATTATTACATACCTTATATTATAATTAAATTGATTATTTGAATAAAAATACCTTATTTTTTAACTAATTAACTTATAATTTTTACCCAACAACCAATATATTGCACCTTATATTTTTATTCACACATATATATACTTTACTAATGTCCCACCCTAGTTTTTGTCTTGGATTGGTTCCTTATATCTTGTTTTGACTTTCAATTTTTTTGATTAAACTAAACTAGGTCCACCTTTCCTTGAATTTTGGTGAAATGGTTCCTAATGGTACCACCAAAGGGTGGGTTTGCCCAAAACCAACCACAAGAAATTATTATTATTTTCCTTAAAAGTTTTGAATGTATCTTGAAATCATGGAGTTTTGACCAAATGAAAATAAAATTTTCATTGGTGTACTTTTAATATATCATGGAAACATGTGAATTAATTTGAAATTAATTCAATGAATAAAAAATTAACAAAATCATTCATTAAACATTGTAATGTTTGTTTGAAAGTAGTAAAAAGGCTCGTAAATGGATTTGAATTTTTTTGACAATGACAGTTTTTGCCAATTTTTTAACATAAACCTTAATAAATAGTATGAAAAAAAATTTAATTAAAAAAAAATTGAAAACTTTTTCACGAATATTCCAAAAATATTTTAAGAATATTTTTCAAAAAGAAATAAAAAAGCATGCAAATGTGGCTCATGTTATCCCATTTGCATCCTTGTATGTACATTATGTTATAATAATGTCAATGATCATGATTTTTTAGGTTGTAAAGCGATTTTCCATTGAACATATATTTGGGCTAAATGTTATTTTTATCATTTTACAAAAATAATGGGAATTTTTTTAAATAATGAAGAATGGTTTAATATTGTCAAAGATGATGTTCTAAATAACCTTTTAAAAATGATTGGTGTACATTTACATAAAGAAAAAATTATGAATCAATTGCATATTCTTGTAAGTTTATTTAACTTGTTTTATCTTTAAAGCCCAAACCAATTGTGATTTAAAAAATAATAATTTAAAATAAGTGAAATTTTATGTGTTACTACTTCTGATATTATATGTACTTTAAATTTTGACTCAAACTCTTACATTATATCATGCATTTGTTATTCAAATATTTTAGTTTTAAGTCAATACTCCACATCTACAAGAAATAACCATGCAAAAAAATCTTGTTTAATTGTCCTCAAAAGCGTATTTGGGTATTAAATTCTGCTTGTAAACCAAAATTTTGAAACACAACAATGTACCCATGTGAAATTTCACTACCACCTCACAAACTATCTTTAACTTGAACTATTCATTTTTTCTTAAAATATTCATTTTTCTTGACTTAAATTTTAAGAAAAAATGAATAGTTCAAATTAAGATGATGTCTTTTATAAATGCTATTTGTACTAATTCATTTTTCCAATTTTTTAAATCCATTGTATTAATTTTAAAGTTTTTGTTCTATCACATTCAAGTTTTCTTCCCAAAAATTTCATCCATTTTGTAACCTTATTCTAGGTTTTTCATCCATTGAAAATTTTGTTTCTAAAATAATTAGAATGGTCAAGGAACACTTGTCACCTAGTTGGATTCAAATAGTTGGAAAAAATGTGTTCCCTAGAATGAGGACATGGTTGTGTTGATTTGTTGGGAAACATTTGTGCCAAACTTTTTTGGTTTGACAACACAACCATTCCCTAGAGAAAACATACCAATAATGGTAGGAGATTCCTACAATTCCTTTACCATTCCCCTATCAGTGTTAGTATGTTCTTTTCAAAGAAAGGTTGTTTCAAGTTGTTTGAAAAGAATATACCAAGATTAGTAAGGGACCTTTGCTTAAAAAGAACACACCATCAATGATACATGAACATTTTTAGGAACATTTCATCAAACAACCAACCCAATGATTCTTCAATTAAGGAAAAGTTGATCCAAGTTGCTTGAAGTGAATGTACAAGTGCATCCACAAAAATTAAAGGTGCACCTTGAATGAAAACTTTGGCAATTGCTTATTTTGGAATATTAAAAAATATATTACGAATATTCCATTTTAAAGTTGTAAAATAAAATTTTAAATCCTTTTGACCTAAAAATACATTGCATATTATTATTAGGTAAATATATGTTATAATAATATCCCTAAAATCATATCTTTTAAAAATCTTTTAAGATTTATTTAAGATTCTTGATAAATAATAAAAGCCTTGATTATAGTGTTTAATGAATTTTTAAAATATTTTACCTTCATTAAATTCATTTCAAATGATTTCACAAGGTGAAAACGTGGTAAAAGGAATTAGGGGTGTTAAGGTAAATGGGTACATTCAAAAAATAAGGAGCTGGGGGTGCACCCTCAGTAAGGACTTTGGTGATTGCTTATTTTGAAAGATTATATTAGGAATATTCCATTTGTAAGTTGCAAAAGGTCATAAGAAAGTCTTTTTGATTCAAAAATCTGTTACATTATACTTTTATGTGAATATGTGTTTTAAGAGTCTCTTCAAAATTATGTCATTTTCAAGTCTTTAAGAGTCATTTATGAATTTTCCAAGTAGTAAAAGCATTGTAAAACATTGGTTACAATGATTAATCAATGCTTTTGAAAATTCAAAATCATTAAATTCATTTCAAATTATTGCACATGTTTACACAATATATTAAGAACATTATCATCAAAGCTATAAAAGAAATGTGCAATGTTAATATCACTTTTGACATGAAAACATGAAAAACAAAACATTCATTATAATTTCTATGGCTCCTATCTTTGTGAATGTGCCCAAATGTCCTTTTTTAAGGACTGCACATGATAGGTGTCATTTTTGTGTTGGTTTGTAACTTAAAATTTTGTACATTAAATATTTAGTTTTGACATTGCATGTTAGATGTAAATACATTTTGATTACAAACTGATTATATCATGTATATTTTGCATTCATGCCATCTATCAATAAATATGAACAACTTTAGTTAAAATCACGTTTTCAAAATCCATTTATTTTTAAGGTCAAAAACCTTTTTGATTTATGTCAAACTTTGAGCATGTAAACTTTGCAATTAATGAAGAATATTCCAATGTTTTTATGATAATCCAAACTATTATGCTTTCTTTTTTATCTTTCAAATGGGTCCAACCATGGTAAATTATACCATTTATGTCCCTTACAGAATAAATGAAAAGTAGTCATCAAGTATGTTTTGATATATTGAACTTAAAAATATTATTAAGTTCAATGATTAATATGAACATTTTTTTCAATTTTGTTAAAACTTTAAATAAAGATAATATGTTTAAAGTAGGTTTAAATACATTTAGTAGAATTCAAGCAAAGTTCACATTGATCTATTTTATAGCCTTTAAGTAGGTTGTACATAAATAAAATATTTCATTTTTTTTTTTTGGGAAGTAATGGGGTCCTAAAATGTACTTGTGGCTTTTCATTTTTTTCACGTTTTAATCAAACTATCTCTAGCTTGTAAAATAAAAATAGTTTTGAAAAAACATTTGCCAATCAATTTCAAACATACTTGTTACTTGCTTTCATTATATTAAAGTTCTTCAAATTTTGTATTCAACTTATCATAATCTACAACTTTGTTTTGTATGTCATGCACATTACACCCCATTTACATGTGGTAAAGGACTCTTGAAATTTTTTTAATTTGAAAAATACTTTGAATTTCTAAAATTTTAAAATTTTATATCTTTTTAATTGTGAGTGTTTTTAAAACTTGGGTAGTAGGTTACTATCATATCAATTCTTTTACCATCAAAATTATGTTATTATAGTAGTCTTTTACTTAGTCTTTTGTAAAATTAATCACAATTTAATGTAGGACCTATTCAAGTTCAAATGTCCTTTTTAAAAACCAAAACCCAAAATTTTATTTATTTATTTATTTATAAATTTTATTTCCTCAACATTCACATGAGTCATTTAGCACAACTTGGAATGATTAACATAACTTTAAAATGTCAAGAAAAATAAAATGTAAAAACATTCATAGTTTTCACCACTATCTAACATGTGATTTGACTTTTATTTCTAGACTTGCATCCATGTCCTCTCACTTGTGTGGCTCTTGTGATTGTGTTTTTACTTCACATGTTTCCACAATATATTAGGAACATTATCATCTAAACACATTTAAATTTTTTACAATATAAATATTATTTAGGACACATAAACATGAAAAACTAAACATTAGTTACATTTCTTTGGTTCGTTATTTTGTGGATACACCCATACCCATAATCAATGTTTTTTATTTTCCCCAAATGAAATTTATTGAAAAGGATGGGTGATTGTAAAAGGATTTGATTTAAAAATATTTTGTTTAAAAAAGAAGTGAACAACCACTATGTCAAGAATTTTCAATTAAAAAAACCCTATTATCTTATAGTTAAAGCATTTATATCATAACTTGGGTACATTGAAAAAAATTGAAGTAATGATTTCCTATTGGACATCAATAATGAGCATGTGTGTTTTTGTGTTAGGGACTTGGCTGCATATAACTTGTTGATTTTTTTTCAAGCTTGTGATTTTAATCAACCCTAAAACAACATTAATTACTGTTAGCTATGCTTGAACAACAACATATTAACTTTTTAATGTATCAAAATAATCTTCATCAAACTAACAAATGCCTAATTGCAATTTGTCATGATTCATAATAATGTGTCAAAAAACCAATTAGTACCTACAATTTATAATGGGGATATTTGTCCAAGTTGAAAATGGTGAAAAATCATTTGGCAAATAAAAATTTCATGTGGCCAATGAAAAGATTAAAAGCAAGTTAGTTTATTTTCTTTTGGGTTTCGTGGGGAGAGGGCAAGGATTTTTTGTCTATTCCCAAGTGTTCCCTAAGATGTTCCCAATAACATTTCACTTTTTATCCCATATTTTTTGACCATGGTTCAACAAATTCATGTATATAACTTGTAAAGTGGGGGCCAAAGGGAAGCATGACAATGCATGCTTCTATCTTGGGGAGTGCCCCATGTTCCAAAAATATTGGTGGTGGGTTAATCAAATGGCATAAAGAAAATTAAAATGTGTGCATGTGGGTCCCACTCACCTATTCACCTCTTCTATTAATTAGATGAGGTGCCTCCCAACTTGAATTTCTTTTTGTTGCAATTGGCCAATTTGATTGGCCCATCATTCAAGAAAAATGAAACTATGGAGGCTCCATAAAATAAAAGGTTATATTTTGAAGTATAGAGCTCCTCCCACTTGGCCCACCTACTATGTAGGTGAAAGGAGGACAACATTTGCCAAAGCATATGGGATAAAAGTGAGGTGCTATGGAAAACATGTTGGAAACACATTGGGAACTTTAGGAACATCTTGGGAACCTAGTGATTAGGAACTTAAAGGGAACATAGTGGGAATAACCTTTGCAAAGAACTCCCTACCTATTCAACCAAAAACTTGGAAGAATGGGGAAACTTTTCATTCACAAAAACTAGGATTATTTCCAAAAATTAGACTAAATTAGATAACCCAAAATAAATGCCTGACAAGTTCCAATTTATTGGCTCTACCTTTGGTACGCAGGGTTATAATATTAAAATTAATTAAAAGTATTGTAGGGGCCAAGGGGCTTTGGCCCCTACTTCATAGGTTGGACGATCTTTTGAAATTTAGTTCAAAATGTTGTTCAATCATCCTCTTGGCTATGGGTTTAGGGTTGAAATTCAAAAAGATCTTTCTTTGAGATAGCCTACATCAATCAACTGAGTTATGTGCTTGATGCCATCACAACATGAAGGGAACAGAATGGGGTTAGATGCAAGTGTGGGTAGTCTCATGTTCTAGGATCCCAATTGTTTTGTTGGTTCTCCTTCTTATAATGATGGTGTGGGTAGACTCATGTTCTAGGATCCCACTTGTGTTGTTGGCTCTCCTTCTTCTTATAACGATTAATGTGACATGATTATTCCACTCACAAAAGTCCAAAAAGTGGGAGAAGAAAAGTTTCTTAGGTTGCAGTGTGTGGCAATGGAGGAGCAAGCCAGACTAAAAGCAAAGGAGGAAAAATAATCCAAAATGTTGAAGCAGTGAAATGTTTCTAGAGTTGAACAAAGATGGTGAAGAACAATAAGAGCAAAAGGAATAGGCACCATGTTGTTTCAACATCATAGGTATGTAACCATCTTTTTAAGGTTTTATTTCATGGCAGATTCTTTTTTTCTTTTGAACGTACATTGGTGGCAAAGAGTTTTTTTTTTGGTTTGAGATGATGTTCTATGTTGTGTGCAAGTGTCCATTTGTTTTTTTTGAGGGCTTTTGGTTATTCCTATTTTAATTTATTTTTTGGGGGGTCTTGTTGTTGAAGTTTCATTCAATCTTGGTTATTTCATGGTAGTGACCAACAAAACATGATTGATTAAATACAAGTTTTGTTGTGCACCACCTATTAGTGTCTTTGGAAGAGGGTAGTAGTAGTATGGGATGATGGAGGTGGTTGATGGTAGTCAAATAACATTACAAGCTTAGTAGTAGCCAATGTATGCACTTGAAAATGGAAGATCTGAAGAAAAACCGAAAAGAAAACCTAAAAACATGTAACCTACATATGCTCAATCGAACTTTGTCATTGCAATCAAGTATAATGCTTTGAAATAATTTTTATATTTCATACCCAATCAAACAAATATGAAAGGCTAAGGGTTGGGTCTTGCACTAGACTATGGTCTTGGTGATCTTATGGGTCTTTCTGATAGTTCAAACACTAACTTGTTTGCTTAGTTTTGGTTCTGAAAGCTTTATAAGATGCCTTCCAAACCATATTTTTCAAATAACAAAAATTTGTTCAAGTCAAGCAATTCTTTGAAAGAGAAATTCTAAATTCTTTTGTTAGATGTTTCATGTTAATCAAACTTATATGATCAATTAACATTCCTAAAATTGATCTTGACATAATGTTCTTTCATCAAAAGTTAAAACATTGTAACAATTTATGACAAAACTAATTGTGGCCAAATTGCACTCCAATACCATATTGAAATTACATAGATAAACATAATAACGATTGTGTATATATTATGTCATCAAGAATGTTTCATATAAATATATATATAGCCAAATGTCTCTAGTGATGATCATAGATTTGACGAGCCATTGAAATTAGTTACATCTAAGAATATTACTATGATATAATACTCTAATGGGTTATGTCAATGTATCCAACCCAATTCCATTGGCACTTGGGGTTACATAAAAGCCATGACCATCCAAGATCAAACAATGCCTCTTTGGTGAAAATATGACATTTAGTACTAAACACTGAAATAATGACAGGTATTGTTTATACAATGGAATGGGCTTGGCACAACCCATTCCACCTAGGAATGGTCAAGGAAAAACACCGTTCTGTCCAATGGTATGTTCCAAAGCATAACCATTGTTTTTGAATTTTTTTTGCAAAAACAATCATGAGGTTGTGACATGAAGTGCAAACTACTATGTGAACACTTGAAAATAATTGAAAAAAAAATCAAATCTTAGAAAAAACATTTTTACAAAAGCAAATTTGAAAAATCTTTATTGTGATGTCATGTGATGTCATGATGTGAATATGCATGTCATGACATGAAAAACAATTGATAAAAAAAATTCCTTCAAAAATGTGATGCCATGTGATGTCATTCATGTTGAGAATGTAAAAGCGCATGTTGTGACATTAGACGAAAAAAATTTTGAAAAAAAAATTGAAAAAAAAGACTCTAATTTCTTTTTCAAATTTGTTTAAAAGAAAATTGTGACATCATGTGACTCATTCATGTCGTAATAGAAAGGTGCAAGTTGCAATGATAATTCATACGTTGCCACATGAAGGTGTGACTTCACACAACTCAATAATTTAAAATAAAATATAAAGGATGTTTGAAAATTCATTATGGTCACATACAATGTTAGTTTGGCATGATTTTTGCAACGTTGGGTTTCTAGAAAGAAAGGCTACGCCTATAAAAGTTACAAAAGTTTTGGAGACAACAAATTGAAGGCTAAAAACTAATATTTCATTGTGGAATTGTCTTGAAATTTTCCTTTATTTTAGTGAAGCAAATGAATCACCTAATTGTGTCAAAGTTGTGAAATTCAATGAATTCCTTGAATGTTAATATTTTTAAATAGTGTCATCTATTCTTCATATGCAAGAATTCAAAACAAGTATAATGTGAAGATAATTGCAATAAATGGGGAAGTTATCAACTTACTTAAGTACCCAATTCTTAAATATCTATATATAATGTATATATGAATGACATAAATAAAATAATTAAGATATTTAAGAATAGTGATATAAATATCATATTTAAAATATTTAAAATCATTAACATTTAGATGTTCATCTTAAATATTCTAAATATCTTACTTAATATATGATTATTTTAAAAAGTATTTAAAATATCATGGTTCATTGTGTTTTCTTTTTTTTTTAAACATCATACTTATAGAAGAATTCCACAATAGACCGGCAAAAAGGCGAAGGAAACATAGAGCGATGAGGACATCACCTTTCTTTTAGGGGGCAGAAAGCTACACAAATGTACCACATCAAGTTGTAAGTGAAACAAAGGCTAAGTTTTAAAACTTCCAACAGATTGCATCACAAACATAGTGAGTATGATAGAAAGGGGTTGTCAAGTGGCATGGACAAATGGAACTCTCTTGCGTAAGCCCAAATCAAAATCAGACTCCTACTTGGGGGTTAAGAAAAATCTTGGCCCCAAAAGAGGAGGCAAGCAAGGTGAGCTTGCAGGGACGTGCACATGCCCAAAGTGCATCCCAAAGGGTTGGTTGGTAGTGGCGGCCAACGCGGGAAGTCATGACCCCGTTCGTGTACTATAATCGCGTAGCTTGGGATTTAGGCTTTTGCAAAGCCTAAACATTGCTTCTCGTACCTTGATAGGCACACCTTTAATTAGGCTTGATTGTTGTGATCAAGGTGCAAGATTGGGAAAGGAGTCATGTTAAGTAGTTTAGGTCAAGATTAGACTTGGCTTGAGTTCTTCATGAGGGGAAGGTTGAAATAATGGCTTCCCAAATGAAGGCTTCGTCAATTAGGCTAGTTTAGGTCTTTTGATAAAGCAATGGTTAAGGGTTTTTTTTTAGACACCCTTGGACTTGCCAATAAAGTGGTGGAAACTTAGGGACGCCTAAGTTAGCTTGAGGCAAGGTCCGGCCGTAAAAGTCGGCATTTGATGGCCAAGGATCCAAAAGAAAGCAAAAGCAATTGTTGAAAGAAATTCTAAGTGTCAATGAGGACATTGACCTCTTCTTCTAGTGGGGGAGAGTGTTGCAACCCTAGCTTTGAGTTCGTGACCAAGGCAAAATGGGTTGTAAGGTTGCGGGCCAATAGGAAGTCCGAGAGTTAAAGCAAGATGAAGCCCGGGAATCAAAGCAAGAAGAAGCCTGGGAGTCACATCACATACTCCCGGGCGTGTTAGAAAATGTGAGGGAGTATGAGGGAGTGAACCCTCACACTTCCAAGGCAACTCCCACTTTGGGAGATGGAGTCTCGGTGGACTTCCGAAACTTCAAAGAGCGATTGCAGGGGTCAAAACCCAATGGCTTGTGGCGTTTTTTATATCATTGGAAAGCTCTTGGAACGTAGATCTCTAAAATGGGCTCGCATTGCTCATTTGGACATCTGAAACATAAGTTATGGTCAAAAGAAGGGTCGGGAGTCAAATTGTCGATTTGACTCCCGACCACAAAAAGTTGAGAATCGACGCAATTTACTTAGTTGCAGGGGGCGTGCCACATATAGTTGGAAAGCTCTTAACGAGAGCTACAACTTTGCTTCAGATCGCACCTCAATCGGAGGTTTGCTCGCAAAGTTATGGGGCTCCAAAATTGCGGGAATCCTAGTTGGCGGGATTTTGGGACTCCCACTCGGGAGTCCCGAGAGAGAAAAGCCATTTGGATGTAGGTTCCGTGGCCAGCCACATAGTATACTATAAGGGGGAAGGTGGTGGCTTCCCCCAAGTCCGGGCCGTGGTGAGTCTTGTGTGTCCATGTTGCCCGTGGCTCGTCTTAGCACCAAAGGTGCTCCAACTATGCACTAATCACTTTGTGTGGGTTGTGTGCAGGCCCGTGTGAGTGAGTGAAGCTTGTCAACTCTTCTTAGTCCCATCCCGGAGCTCCAACATGCCCCTCTACCCCTCAAAGTGTTGTGAGCTAAGGAGCGTGCCCCGACTCCTCCCTCTTCCGTTGTGTTCTACTTGGGCTCACATTTGAGTCCTTTAAGGAGTTGGGAATGCGTCATTGAATTTGTTTGCCCTTATCAGATTCACTTAGCTTCATCAAATGGCGACTAAAATGAATTCGATTGCCACTAGATTTGGTTGCCACTCTTAGATGGCTTTCCAAAACATATGACAAACCTTTTCCCCCCCCTCGCTTTTTGTGGTTGTTAAAAAAACTCTATCGCCATCCAAAAGTAATGATGTTAGGATGGTGACCAAAACTTTTTGGTCATCATAAGGATCGGTGACTAAAGTTTTTCAATCACTTCAAAGGTTGGACAAGGTATGGTGATCAAAAAATTTCAATTGCCATAAGGTGGCAACTAAAAAAACTTAGTCACTTAGCCTTGGGTGATGAAAAGATTTCAATTGCCTCCATGTGGTGATTGAAAATTTTTAATCGCACAAGGATGGGTGATTGAAAAAAATTGGTCGCCCCCCTTTGTGGTGATCAAAAACTTTTGCTTGACATTAGACTGTGAAGGTGTATTAGATGGTGACCAAAGAATTTCAATCACCATTGAACACACCCACACCATCAGATGGCAATCAAAATTTTTTGGTCACCCAAGAGGGAAAATGAAGGATGAAAAAAAACATTTTCCCAAAATCATAACACAAGCCCCCACCCTTTTCAATGATTGAAAAATTTCAATTGCCATCTAACGGTTGAGGTATGTCAGATGGCAATTGAAATTTGTCGATTGTTAAAAACAAGTTGTTGAAAGTTGTTCACTCACACTGTAATGACCAAATTTTTTTGGTTGCCATAATGTTCACGACCAAAATCCATTTTCATCCACCATTCATAACGGGGGCAATTCAAGTGTCAACAAATATTTTCTTGCGTTTATCTTGATGGATGCAACAAATGCATTAAGACGAACATCGACATGACATTCGATGCAAAATGGACATGTCACATTAGTTTTAACAACCCTAAATAAAACCAAATTTACAACATCAAAAAAATATTAATATGAAAAATACAAAAAAGACAAAGGAAATTAACAAAATCAAAAATTTCAAAAATAAAACATTTTAAGTGTCAAATTTATTAGAAAAAAGACAAAGATTCAAATGGATGAATACAATGGATGCAACATTACAATCCATGTTAACCCACAATACAAAACCAATCTATTCAAAACATAATTAAAAATTTCGAACATTCACATTCTAATTTGAATCTCAATGATAACCAAATATTGCAACACGTCTAATAATATGAAAGCAATTTAATTTATGTTGTCACTTTCACAAGTGTTGAAAGCAAATAGATGGATTTAGTAGAAACACTTCATGAATTAAAAAAAAATCATAACATAAGTTGTACAAACATTCAACAAGAAGACAAAGACATTTATGAATTTGTTAGGGGAGATCTAGTAACTTGTGCATGATATTATGACTATAGAATGAAATGTTTTTGCAAGTTATTACAATCAACAAATACATTATTTGGATAAATACAAGATTATTTTTTTGTAACAAAGTTTCAAGTTAAAGAAATGAGTTCACATGATCACAGATTCTTCTATATAAAAGATGCACCAATATATGGAATCAATAGTAATGATGAAATACAATCATTTCTTGATAAATATATAACTTGTGACAAATCTTTATTGCTTATAAATTTATGTGAAAGCCAACTTCACCATCATAAACGAACTTGTCATAAAAAAAACCAACTTCTACGTACGTTTCATTTCCCATTATGGCCACCACTTCATAGCACACAAATATTAAGTCCATTATTAAATCTAGACAAAAAATTACAACTCAAAGCACAATCTATTTATAACAAATTAAATGAAATAGTTATCTAGGACAAGACATATCATTTGATGACTTTCTAAACATATTACAAATGGATGAACAAACTTACATATTAGCTTTGAGGTCTAGATTACAAAAGCCAACAATTTTTTTGAAATGAAATCCAAAACATATAAGTACAAATGCAAATGGAAGATTTGTTGGTAAACTTTGGCAAGTGAATACTAATGCACAATTCATATGGATACATTCATAGTAAAAAGAGCCAACAAAGTTGTTAATAGTGCTTAAAATTGCACTTACATTACTTTGAAAAAATCACCATTAATTGTATTTAATGAATTATTTATCCATAATTTGTAATTGTGTTTTGCTGCTCATGAAATTGGACTCCTATGAATTTGGACTCATTTCACTATGTTATTACAGTCTTTTGTTATACACAAAGCACTTGTTGACAAGTTCCTTTTAATAATTTAAAATTTTAAAAATGCTTTTTGTTACTTAGACTTTCATCAAATGTTTTCAAATTTATTATGGGCTCTAATATACTTCATAAAAAGGGCCACATGTGTTTATATTTTTAAATGCACATGTATTGAGTCCTTTTAACGGATCTTGTTGATTTTGATTTTGAACGTCCTTAATGGTAAAAAAAGTTCAAAATTTGTCATCATGGTTAAAAATAAAATTATACATTTGATTATAATCTAGGTCCTCATGGAAAAAAAAACCGTTTTTATTATAATATGAGTCATGTTTGGTCTTAATATTAATATCCAATCCCAAAAATTACATTTTTGATATTTAATAGACTAATACATGTAGGACATGTGTAAAATAAAATCCTTGGTAAGGACTCTAACCTTGGTTGTTGTGGCTCTTTTTATTGTGGACATATCCATATTGGATCCATGTGTTGCAGCAAGTTATTTTACTTCGTATCTAACCAAAGTAGATAAAAATGTTACACAATAATTACACACCATGCTTGAAAAATGCAAAGCAAAAAAAAAAAAACTTTTCAATGCATTTGACAAATGGGTAATTTGTGTTTTTAAATGCTTAACAAATGTTTGCATAGTTAACTATTTATTTAATACTTTCATTATGATTACACCATGCATCAAGATCATTCCAATTTATTGATACATCCCCAAAAGATGAAAGAACTTTCATTTTGAAACCTCATAACATGTTGAAGAAATTTCCTTTGATTACCACAAATATACAATTTTTGTCAATGATCAATCAATATATCAATCAACCTACTTCATTATCTCATATTTCACTTATTGCATTTGTTGCAAATCATGACATTAGAACCTTAAAAAAATATAAAAAATCAAATGTTGCTCATTGGGTTGGTTTCAATAAACACAAAGATCTTGAAAACCATTATAGAAAATTGTTATTATTATTTTCACCTTTTATAATGAGTGAAGTGTCACAAAAAAAAACATATTCAACTTGGCATTATGCTTATAAAGCAAAGGAATTTTCCATTCAAACAATTCAAAATAAATTCATAAATGCATTTGGTGCTAACACTACAAACATTACAAAAGTTGATTAGGATGAAATAAAGTTGACATCAACAAATTGGCTGTTGAAAACAATGACACATTATGGATGCAATTTTTCTCACATCATGAAGATCATATCAATTTTTCGAAAAGAAACACAAATTTTGTACTTAATATCATCAAACCAAATCTCCATGGCATGGAAAAATATGACATATTTAGAATTTCATGTGAATCCCAAAGAAAATAACAACCAATTTTCTATTAATTCATTGCAATTATTTAAAGATGAAATTCATCCATATTCCATTTTTTCAACCATGGTTTGTTCATTAAATGAGAATAACATGTCCTTTTTTATGAAAATTTGTATAAAAAACGAATGAATCCAAATGAACCTTTATCCATATTTTTTACTTGAGGTGTGAGAATAGGAAAACCATTTACTTTAATGGTGATTATTCAAGGTCTTCTTCAAAATATGAAATTTCAAACAAAACAAAGATTTAGATCCATCAAAATAAATAGTTTTAAAATGGCCGACATAAGAAAATTTGCATATAATGTTGGCGGATCAACACTACACTCAAGATTATCAGTTCCATTAACAAATCAGTCAATAATTTTAAACCATTAAGTGATGAAAGATGTGATATTTTGGCGAAACAATATACATAATTAAAATTGTTAATGTTGGATGAAATATCATTGATTGGTAGTCAAATGTTTTCATTCATTGATAAAAGACTACAAATAATTAAACATAAACACAATAGTTTTCTTTGAAATTTAAATGTTTTGATAATTGGTGATTTCCATCAAGTGCCACTAGTTCGTGATTCATGGGTATTTCAACCAATAGATGAAGGATTTAATTTTTTGGGTATTAATTTTTGGTGAAAGGAAAAACTATGTTATGAATTATGTCTTGTTATGCAACAACAAGATACGCAATTTGTTGAAATCTTTAATAGATTTAAAAAAGTTCATCAAACACAACAAGATATCGATATAACAAATTATACTTAAGATTTCTAGCATCTATTCCAAAATTTTCTCATCTTTTTTATACAAATAAAACAATTTTGGAACATAATAATAAATTATTTGAAGAAACAACAGGTCTAATTTATTATTTCTAAGCAAAAGATATTAGACATGACATGTGTCCACCTAATTTTGCATTATCTAAAACAGATCCATTAAAAAATAGTGGATTACATTATGAACTCCATTTGAAACCAAATATGTTGATTAAATTATGTGCAGGTAAGTATTACACCAATGATGGACTTGTTAATGGTGCTAAAGGATTTTTAAAAATTACAATAGAATAACATTTAACATCTAAAATTTGGGTTGAATTTTCAAACCCAAAAATTGGACAACACACAAAAATGATCAACAATTATCCCACCATTCAAAATAATTGGACACCTATCATAGCAAAGGTACAAGAAGTACAAGTTGGTCATAATTCCAATCACCTGTTCACATGTGGGTGTAAACAAAATAAAGTGAACAACTTGATTAACTTATCAAAATTGGAGTAAGTAGATTTAAAATAACAACAAGAACCATTATAAAATTGTGGAACATTGAATGTTTTCATTTCAATGACTAAAAGTAATATATGTTTACACTAATGTGTATTATTTTCATATTTCAAATTGTAAAAGTAGGCTTTAAGTAGGTTTTTCAAAATATAAGGAACTTTTGACTTCTACTTTTCAATGTGGGTTTTTGGTTTCAAGAAGGTGTCAAGTAGGTTCTTACAAAAAGGATTTTTTTTTTTTGATGACTTGCTAAAGCATATGTTAATCTTCATTTCCTAACTTATTACATATCAATTTCATTAATTTTTCTACCCAAAAAATAATTTGAACACATATTTTTTAGTTGGTTTCAAATATATATTTTATCTATTTTTTAAATTCATTTTCTTTTAATATTTTTAGATTTAGATTCTTATAAACTTGATAGAGCAAACTAATGCTACTTGACACATACTTTTACTTAATTTGATGCTACTTTATAGTAATTATATGAATGGTGTAAGGTTGAAATGGAAACGTTTTTTTTTTTTGCTTACTTTATTTTGCTTTGACCCACATATGCAATTTCCTATTCAACTAGTAGCAACATGAACAATAGATCATGCTCAAGGCTTATTAATGGGCAATTTAACATTTGATCCTCATGGTGTATTTCGACATGGTTTAACATACATAGCTTTAACTAGGATACAAACAAAGGAAAACCTTTATTTATTTAATCCATTACAACAAAAAAAATTCAGTGTTGATGTGATGGTAAAAGAAGAAACAAATAAACTTGAAACAAAAGCAAAATATGAATTATCTTTATCAATCTTGAAAAACTTTCAATCTTTATATCTAATTATTCAATTTTTAAGCACTTGATCTCTCAATCAACATTACCATGATATAATTTCCAACCCTAATTTACAAGCATCACATATATTATGCTGTAGCCAAAGAAGAGGGTCCTATGAAAACAGACAGCACATACATTATTTGATGTGAACCCTGGCGTCCATGTTTCACAGATTGATCTCACACCTATTGACAGCTCAACATTTCCAAGACTCAAATTGGCTTCCTGCTCTCCCTGATTCCTTAACAATTCAAAGATTAACAGGCACAACGACGCAGTAATTCAACAACACACACTTCCGGTCATGCATCTCTACACTGATGCAATTCCAAAAAAAAGTTCTTCATTCTTATTCACAGAATATGTACATCCTTGAAAGCTTAAGCAATTCTTGCCATTAGAAGTTCACACAAAGAAAGAAGAGGGTCCGATGGTGCTTCAATATATTGTTTTTATTCTCCTTAATTCCTCTCGTCTACTTCTGCAACAGGAGCTCAACTATACATCAGACGTAGCGGAAAATCTCAAGCATAACTAAGCTCTTCTCTACAGAACTCCTAGTTCCTCTCTCCTGCCTCACAACTATCTGCTACCCATCTCCCAAAATTGTCCTCCTAAAAATAGCCTTCATGATCTTTTTTCCTTAGCCTTCCGTTGGCTTCTTCCAGAAGCTTCTCAAATTCTCCAGTGCCGCCTCCCTCACGCCCCAAACCACCATTCTCCATAATTGCATTGCCGACCTCAGTCATAATTTGGAGCCGCCATTCAAGCTCCATACCCATTCAGTGTAGCCGTCATGCAAATTCCTCAGTACAACTCCTCTCCCCAATCCAGCAAAGCTTCCCATGTAAAAGCAGCCGTCATAGAAACCAACGGCTTAATTAACAA
>Ga0209611_10001554_pt1 | contig 39455 bp, 27 predicted proteins | sample S1TSphgellanicum_3_FD_187693 | JGI IMG/M metagenome (GOLD analysis project Ga0209611, IMG submission 187693) | Host-associated microbial communities from peat moss isolated from Minnesota, USA - S1T2_Fc - Sphagnum magellanicum MG (SPAdes) (version 2) | ecosystem: Host-associated > Plants > Peat...
TCCTTAAATTGTAATATGCTGCTTGATTTTTGATTTCTTTTGTGCTTTGAATGTATTCTATAAATGTCAAACCCCTCTTCATTTGAATGTTATGTTGTAATTCAATGGTCCGTTCCAAGACCTCCCCTTGTTCATCATCGATTACCATGTTGTGTAGTATGACACATGCTATCAACATGTCTGCAATATAACACAATCACACAAGTGACAAGGATTAACCACAATTTGCCACTTCAACTGCTATACATTGAAACAAAGCTTAACATCTTTGTGAGTTGCCTCTTGCATTTTGGAAAAATGCTAACATTTTTCTCCTTGTGGTTTGTGTATGGTGGATACAAAACATGACCATTGAGGATAGATCCCATCTACGAGCAAATAGTAGCAAGGATGTACATTGTCATTTAATTTGAAATTGAGGTCGACACCTACACCCCCTAACAAATCTTAAATGAGAAGGTTCCTATCTAAAACATTTAGATCATTGTTGCCTCATGACAAGCTGAAATAGGCATGCCAAATCCATAACCTTTGATTTGCTATTGCTTCCAAAATGATGGATTTATTCCCATCTTTATCAATGAAGGAACCTTGCCAAGCAACATGACAATTTTTCCAACAATAATGCATAGAGTCCAAGGAAGCAAACATGCCCAACCACCTTCTATCTGCATTCACTCTCATTTGTTTCTCCAAATTTGCTTGTGTTAGTTGCCTAAAGAATTCGAGTTCAAAAACTTCCCTAATTGCTTTCACTAAGCGCTTGAGACATTCATGTGATGTGTTTTGTCCAATCCTACAATATTCGTTGCATGCATTGGCAGCTTGATTGTATGCAAGCATGTGTAAAGCACTTGTGCATTTTTGAATAAAGTTCAAGCCTTGAACACCTCACACATATTTTTTATGAACAAAATAAGGATCATGTGCACATATGCTCTCCATGATTTGAAGGAACAATGGAAGATGCATTTGATATCAATGTCAAAAAAAACAATTGTCGTAGATTAGATGTTCTACAAAATAATCACACAAAATTTAAGTATGGCCAAGTTCGTGTTCTTGAGCCACATTTGGTCTATAACCAAGCATGGACCCTCCATGTTGCCTTCTTGCTTGCTGTTGAAGATTTGGTACCTACAACAACAATGCAGTAAACACAAGATTGGTTGCATCTTTGTCTTCAAGTGCCTGCGTAATACCATCTAGTAGTTACTACCACCATCTCACCATCGACAATTGCAAAGTAAACAAGTTGTAGAAGAGCAAAAACAACAAAAAATGTTTGTTGCAGAGAAAGGATGTTTGGGACAGAGCTTGCAAAGGATGCTTGGGATAGAACTTACAAAATAATGCGTTGTTGATTAGCTTTTCTTTCTATTGCCAAAATTTTTGCCAAAAATCGACATTAAAATTTTAAAATTCAAAACTAAACAATTTTTTGGAAACTTTTAGTTGCCAAACAAAAAAAATGATAAAAATTATAGCCATTTTTTCTATCTTCTTCTACATATGCTTATCACTTTGATGCAAACAAGAGATTTGCAGAAAACATGTTTCTGCTAATCAAAGATACGAGCTCTCTACTAACGACACGCCATGATGATAGGGGATAGGTGGGGTTTGCTTTGGATCCTCCTTTACAAACAATGGGTGGCCCCTCCATTATGGCCAATAGTTTTAGGGTAAAGGTGTTTCTCATAGTGATTAGCTGGAGATGTTCTTAAGGTCTAAACTTAAGGTTGAATATTGTTTGGTATGAAGCAAGATGTACCTAGTGTTGAGAGTTGTATGGCCTTGGTATGAAGTTGGTATGGAATCTTTTTTTCATACTAGGCAAATACTTGTATCAAATTCTTTCTTAAAATTTCATACCAGGAATGTTGATTCTTTAATACCAAGACCAATATCATCATTCCATTGATATACCTGCCCACCGCTAATAACAACCAAAAATCCAAAGCATGAACGATATGAGATGTGGAATGGGGTTAAACCTTTATTATATTGCATATGCACAATCTTATATATTAATTCAGCAAGTCTGTCTGTCTGTTAGTCAGTATGTGACAGGGCTATACCCAACTGACAGTGACTCCGGACGGACAGTACTTACTAGCCTAGGTCACAGAGCCTGTTGAAGCCACGAGATCATCCTAGGTATCTACCACCCTACCCTAGACTGGACTAGACAGGGCCTCGGAGGCAATTAGCCCGTCTCCCGAGAACTGTGCCCGTGCCACGGACAGTTGTTTGAAAAGAAAAGTTTTTTAAAAAAACCAAAAACATTGTTGAAATAACACACCTGTGCATTATGCATAGGGTTCACACTAGTATTTTGGATTTCCACAAATGCATTTTTGTTGATTATGTTGATGCAAATACAAGTTTGGTTCCATATGCAAATCTGGTGGTAGCTTTACCATTCTGAAAAAAAACCCTACTTATGCAAAACCATAATTTGATAATTTGCAACATACAAATATACTAGAGGCATGTGAATGCCTATCAAAGAAAGGGACTTGGGAGTTACTAGATTTGCCACCTTGCAAAAAATACAATAAAGCATGAGTGAACTTAGAAACTTAAGTTTGTACATCAACTTAAATCCAAATCTAATGCAGCATACAAATCTCAATATTAGTACTTAAGGTTATAAGACTTTAGCAAAATTATAGCATTTACTTTAAAGAAGTTTTGCCACAGAGTTTGATTCCTTGCACTAACTTCTTAGTTTGATACATATCGTCTAATTTGATGGAAAAGTAACTTTTCTCGATGGTGATTTGAATGAAAATTTTGCAAGTTACAACCTGAAAGGCTTGCTATTGAAAACAAGATAAATGAAGTCTATTAAGAAATTTGAGGAACTTTATGTGTGTGGTGCCATCCTCTGTTGAGGCAGAAATTTTACTGAGGGCAAGGCACCCTCCACATACACTATAAAAATTCTACTAGGGTTTAGGGTTAGTAGATGATTAGTAGCCATTACCAGTGTTTGGGAGTCCTATATTCTTGTTCTCTATGAATGCAGTTACTTTGATGCCATGTTAGGAGCAAATTCAATCACAGTTTGTGCACTGAATGTTCTCTTAATATATTGTGAAAATCTCAAACTATTTCATTGAAAGATTATGACTGTAAAATATTTTCAAGTACTTAAAAACATAATTATACAACTGCAGATGGCAAAGAAAATGTTATTGACTTTGAGGAAGTCGATGAATTACAGTAATCAACAATACATTGAAGGTTATACTTTGAATCAAAAGAGGGAGGTGTCAAACCAGGGTTCTAAAATGATGACTATTCACACCAGTGGAAAAATGGAATGGGAAAAAGAAACAAAAGTTGTCCAATGACATTCCACAAGACATAAGAAACATGAGATTGTACAGAAAACTCCACAACAAAACTTTGAAGGTAACCAAGAGTTCTGTCAGTTCCATCAAAACCAAACTGACATGATAAGAATGAGTGTGGTCATAACCTTATGAGTGTCACTTGCCAAGTATCAGACCATCACCTTCATCGTGAATAGCAGTGATGAGCTGCCATGACTCCCTATTGACTTCATCAGTACCCAACAGTGAGCATCAAAAGTAACACAAGACATAAGAAACAAGACAACACACCAACCCTGATATAGATGATATACCTGTGAATTTCTTAGAAAAGCAAGAGAATAGCTGCAGTTCAAAATTGTGGCCATCATTGTTAAACAGCACCAAGCAGAAGAATACTTGATCTTTGTGTGTAACGAGAGTGATTTGACCCAATCAGTGGTTGTCTCTGTTATAGTAAGGAGTGGTAGACTGTGAACGGCTATGTGCCCTAGTGCTGCGACGTGGTGGGCTGCGATAATAAGAGCGCCTTGGTGATATGCAGTGCTCCCGGTGATAACCACCCCCACGATATGGGGATTCCTGTCCACCCTGAAATGGAGAGTATCTGGGTGAATACCTTGAATTGCGTCGTGAACTGTCTCTTGGATCATCATAGCTGCTTGGCCCTCGACGTTCATAGTCCCGTGAGTATGCTGCAGACATCAAAGAACAATAACCACCGTAAATGGTAAAGCATCACATACAACATTACCAATTCAGGACCCACAAGTAAATGTTATTCATCACTGTAACTGCAGTGCAGAGTATGAGGGCTACTGAAGTCAAAAGTGACTCCAATGACCCAAAGGTCACATAGGATGAGCTTCAAAGTGAAATGCTCTATTCCTTGGCACTGTTTCCTATGCTTCAGCAACAAAGTAGAATACAGATGTGGCCCAAATTGACCTGGCTCACGAGAACTTCTTATGCTCCTTACACCCAGGTATTGGCCAGGAGTAGGTGTCCGAGCTCGCTTCCTCTTTGCCTGCACAGGAAACTCAAAACTTCAGTTGTTTCAGCCAGGCCATACATATGGAAATCACACTGGGGTTAAAGGGTCATGGAGTACTTTACCCAAAGCATTGTTTTAGATTATAACATCCTGGTCAGAACAAGCACTGCAGGTTAGATGTAACAAATAGATCAACTAACAGCAGATGCCGAGCATGGACAGGAATGAGTGACAAACTTGACATCCATAGAACTAAATGAATATCTCTGACTTCAACTCAGAGCCCATTCCTCCATTGTGAGATTGCATGATCGACTACTAACAGTACACCTACAAAAAGGTTAGTGGTGCTCATGATCTGTTTTCAGCTCTGTTTTCAACTGCAGCCAGGTGACTTGATGCTTGACAAGGGTGACACAGGTAGCATACAAGGAGTTGAATCATGACTGCCAAAAAATCCTTGACTTGCTTTTACTAGAAACTGCACAGACTAAGAGGCTTGAAAAGCAGACAAATATTGAGGGCTTGTATTGTAAGGATTTTGCTTAAATTTAACTGCAGAGTTACTCAAATAGTGTTGCACATCTTTTATGATTGAAAATGATTTGACCTTTTCATTGGACATTTTAGTGGATGGGAGTTTAATCACCAATTTGATTTTGGATCATTCATAATTCAACCATAATTAATATTTTAGACATTCAAATGAAGAATGTGACCTTGTAATCTAGGGGACGTTTGAACCTATAAAGGTTAATTTTTCTAGCACTTAGGTAGATTGTTTAACTGTCCTAAAACATAACACTTGGAAAATTCTTTGCTCACATAATCTTCAAACATGAAACTTTATAAACACGGTCAAGATTTCTGTACAAATGCTTTGAACAAGGCCTCCCACGTCCCCTTTTCACTATAATGAATCTTGTTCATTCCAACATATGTGTTTGTAACTTTTGTCCAAATCAACCATTTTTGCAACTTTAGATATGACAATCCTCCGTGGCATTTGGTAAAAATGATTGATAGTCACATAAATGATTACAAAATGGTTTGTAGTTTTATATGCGATTTATATTTACGACTAATGTCAATTCAGATGAAAATGAAAAATACATTTATATCATCTTTTTTAGTGGCATCCCAAAATAGATGAAAATGTAATTGTTTTTACGACTTGGAATGTGAATCAAAGGCCATTGAATACCACATGGCATCTTTTCAATTTGATTTGCGACAATAAATTTTAGTTGCAAATGCACACGTAATCAAATGTGAAAAAAATTAAAATTAGCCAATGAAATTGTTAGATTTAGTGGTCTAATTATTTTCCCTTAACTTTTTCAATGAATCAACCATTAAATGTGTAGTAGGGTTCGGTGGGTTTGTGAAAATTTCAAAGGACCCATTGCAATTAATGGTAGAAATAGGACTAAGTAGTAGGTATTTTATCATATTATTGATATGTGATAATGTTATTGTATTAATATTTAATTAATTAAATTATGTAATTTATTTATTAAATAGGTTAGGGCTTAGATGGTAAGTGTAATTGAATAATTAGGTAGGCTATGCAATTAATGTATACAATAAACAATAAGTAGGATATGTAATAAATAGCAAGTAAGTCATATGTATTGGGTTACATAATAAATATTTTATCATGTTGATATATGTGAATTTTTTGAATTAATTATTATATTAAAATTAAGATATTGAGATGTGAAAAAATATAACTTAATTTTACATAAATTTTTTTAATCATAATTTTAAGTAAACCTTAACATATTATATATGTAAACATAATAAAATTTATAATTCCATAAAATCAATTAATTATATGGCCTTAATCAATATTTGAAAATTAAAATTGATTATATAGATTAAGTTTTTATATTACAAACATAATTAATAAAATAAAAATTATTATATTCATATTATAATCTATTTATGGTTCATTTATAAATATTATATGTGAATAAATTATATATCACACATTTTAATTACATTTTATTGGTAAAATAATGATATATCAAAAGAAAAATTGGATAATATAATTTTAAAAATCAAATGAAGGTTTAAAATATGAAATTTATATATGTATTTGCTATGGTATTATCCATTTATAAATCATGTAATTGAATTTGTTTTTTCCATGGAATGATCTTTGAAGTTGTATGCAATAATGAAATTCAAATATTTTTCTTTTCAATTTGATTTATATTTTAAAATGGAAATTTTTTTTGTGTTCATTATTGGAAAAACTTGAAGTTTAAAGTTTAATATTGTCATTTGGACAAAATTGTAATAAGATATCAAAGTTCAAAGATGATGTTTTGTGTAATGTTTGAAATCAAATAGGTTAAATAACATGCACATTTTATTTTATTTCCACAATAAGTGGGGTGGCTTAGTGGTAAAGGAATTGGGGTTCAAGGATCAATCTTCATGAATGGAATGGGTTCCGGTCAATGTTATAATGTTGATCAAATATTCTTTACCTACATAGCCAACATAGGCTAAATGCTTATTAAATGACCTTAAATAGGCACAATAGGTGGCCTACCTAACAACCTAAACTAGTTTTAAAAGCCTAGCCTATGTAATGACATGGGTTAACATGGCACATGTTGAATTTAATGAAATGAAAAATAATATAAATATATATTATTTAATTTAAATAATAAATAATTTTAAAACTATAAATAATGTGATTACATTTTTGAATTGTAAAATTAGTTGCAAAATGACAATGCAATGTAAGTTGGTTTGGATGGATGAAAAGTTTATGTGAGTTGCATCTGTATGTAGTTGTTTTTGAAACTTGGTGCCATGTATTGTTTTTTATAACTAGAATTTTATGCAAATTGTCTAAAGCGATTAGGCACTATAGTAAATCACATGTGATAATTACAATTAAAAATGAGTCATAAATCTAGCTGTATATTTACAAATTCTTTGTATCGTTTGCTTAAAGAACAATTTCTCAAAACATATTAAAACTTTCCCATCTAACAATTCTAGAAAAGTTTCATGCATTATTGTTGTGTGCGGGCACCAATGACTTCAAAAATACATGTTCTCTTGAAATCTTTCAAAAACGTTTTAGGATTTTTGTTTTGCCCTCCTTTGAACAAAATTATGTTTTCCATTTGCAAATTGAACTTTTATGACGAGCTAATGGTTTTCTTTTTCCCCACAAGTTTCTTACCAACTATTACCCATCACACTTCCTCATGATTATATTTTGCATTTTTTTCTTCAAAAGAATTTCATTTCATATCATTAAAAAAACATGAATGGTCCATATGGGTCAAATGTAATTTATGATTGGTAAAAAAAAAAAAGATCATTAGATTACACCACTCAAGTGATGAAAATGGGTCTAAAATTCATAACTAAAATTTGGTGGAAATGCATTTTAGGTATTATAAGTAATTCAATTTTCAAGCTTCTACCTATGGGAAATATGATTTGCATGGGATTATCCATGGACATTTTATGCTATTAATAGTTATTTCTATGGGTAGGATTTTTTTTTTATATTTTGAATTCGTACATCGTTTTTTTAATTTGGTTTTCATTTCATCCTCTTTCTTTGCAACATCTAATGTTACTTCTATAAAACATCCATATTGCCTATAGAGTGTTGTAAAATTTAAAGACTTAGTTGCCTTCACAAGTCATTTCATTGTAAAACATTTTCTTAAGAAAATTTTATCTATTTTTTTTTTTATCCTACTAGCCTTGAGTTTTCTCACTTTTCTTATATGTCACACATTTGACATATGTATGCCCATATGCCCATTTTCACAAGCAAAACATTTAATGGTTTTTTCAAAATCTTATGTAACAAATCCTTTTTCTACTTTCAAAACTTTTACATGTGTGAAGTATAAGTCTAGGCAACGGAATAAAAAATGTAGCCTAAGAATGATTCAAAATTATAAATGTTAATTTTTTATTAAATATTTTTAAGCACATAGGTAGATTTTCCAACCATACTACAATATAAGACTTACAATATTCCCTAGTCATATAATATCTAAACATGAAACCCCACATTCTTTTGGGATAAGATCACCCACATGTGTAAAGTTAAATATTTATATGAAAATTATATTCCAAAAATGAGTTCATCACACGCACTTAAAAATTATCCTTTATCAGGATCATTCACTAAAGACCATAAAATTTCCATAGTGTTATCAATAATAACATCCACATTATGTTTATTTTCTTAAAGATTTTCTTTTCACACATGATAATTTTACAAATGTTTATAACAACTAATAACATTAAATTATTTACTATAAATTATGAATCTAAAATTCCAATCATTACCCTTTAGATACCTGAATGTATGAAGTGAATGAATGGTTAATTACATTCACTTACATTTATTCCTCATTTATCATCCTTTTATGTCAAATTAATTAACACATGCAATTTATACCTTTTCATATTTTTGTGGATAAATCTCACATTATTTTGGATTGTAATATTTGGTCAAGTTTATAAAATTACACACCTAACATTCTATTATGACTAACCCAAAATAGTTATTTAAGTTATTCATGTCAATGCCATGGGGTTCATTTTTTTGAATGTTCATTCATGATTTATATTGAATTTGTACTTAACTCTTAGTTTAACTTTCGTTCATTTTGAATTAATTTCTAATTAAGTCTTAGTTCATTTTAAATTAATTTTTAGTTAATTTTTAATTAAATTTTAATTAAGTTTGAACTAACTCCTAATTAAATCGTAGTTAACTTCAAATTAAACCCTAGGTAATTCTAAATTAAACTTGTAGTTAAATCTTAATTAATTTTTAATTAATAATTATTTAAATCCTAATTAACCCTAAGCTAATTTTTAGTTAAGTCTCAATTAACTTTAAGTTAAATTTTAACTAATTTATAATTGACTTTTAGTTAAGAAGGTTTTCAAGAAGTTTTTTTAGTCGATGTACAAATAAAAGTTTATTTGAAAACTTCTTTGAAATAAGTCCTCAAAGGAGTATAAATAGAAGTAGGACCCTTCATTTCTTGTAGTTTGTTCAACATTAGTTTTAAACATGATTTTGCATGACAGCTTTATCGTGTTTTTTTTCATATTCATGTTTGCATATGTTAGTATAATAAAAATTTATTGTCATGTTTATTTTGCATATTTCGTGTTTTGTTTTGGAATCACATAATATTGTTTTGTTCTTTGATTGAAAATTAGATTTAAACTTTTCTTTTAGCCTTTGTTCTTTTAGTTCTTCGTGTCTTTAACAATTCATAAATCAAACCTTATGCCCTAATCAAAAGGTTATCATTGTCAGGTTTAGGAGGTTCATTATTTTATTCCCCATGTTTATCCATAATATTACATCAAGTCATAATACTATTTGCAATTATAACTTTTAATGTTTTTAAAATTATAACCCCATTTTGGATATTTACTATTCAAGGCCTTTTGAATAATTAAAAATAAATAAAAATTGACAAAATTCCCTAAAAAGAAATAAATCTTGATAAATTAAATTTTATAAACATTTTGAATCTTGTCAATACATTACACCAAAATGCGTCCTAGTTCACTTTTGGTTTCATTAGATTTTGAGTGAAATTTAAACATTTTTTACCATGCTAAAATTAATCAACCCCCTAGTGAACATGGATTAGTTGCTATATATAATGAATTGGTCCAGTAATACTTAATGAAATAAGGTTACTTTCAAAATGAAATAAAAATTTATCAAGCTAATCCATTTGTTAGTTAATTAATTAAGTAACATGAAAATCAAGTAAATTTAACTTATTTAATATTTAATGATTTTTAACCTTTAAATTATTGACACGTATCATTACATATGTTAAGCTATAAAATCTAACATAGGTGCATAGATTATGTAATCAACATAAGAAAACACTTACTTTAGAGAGATACATAGAAAAATATTTGGTCAACTTCTCACTATTGACGACAAACACATCATTTGTGAGGTTTGACCTTTTGACTTCTAAGGTGGAGGCATGTACCCCTATTGCCAAATCACCACACTTGTTGTGATAATGTGTTACATTGCATTTTATTTATCAAATATTTCATTTTAAACATTACACAAACATAAATTTTGAAAATTCATATTCTATTGAAATTTTGTCCAAATGAAATAATAAAAATTTAATTTAATTTTTTTTTTCAATAATGTACATAATTACATTTATTTCCTTTTGAAGGTGTAAAATCATTTTAACAACCTTTTTTTTTGGAATTTCACTATTCAATAATATTTCAATGATCATTCATTTGAAAAAAGAAAAGGTTTAATAAATGAATAATTTTTTTGTTAATATAATGCTACTATTTATGTTAGGTTACTTTCAATTATTCTAAGGTTACTTTTAATTGTTCTAAGTTATTTCACCTCACATTATTTATAGATTTATGGCTATTTTTATTTATTTTTGGTTATTTTTAACTATTTCACTTTAGGTTATTTTTTGTTATTTTATGTTATTTTCAGTTATTTTAAGCTATTTCACTTCATGCTATTTTCGATTATTATAAATGATTTTTGGCTATTTTATTTTATTTTGGATATTTTAAAATATTTAATCTTGGGCTATTTTCAATTATGTGAAACTATTGTTGATTACTTTTGGCAATTGAAGGCTATTTCGTCTTATGTTATTATTGGTTATTTTACGTTATATTACCATACATTATTTGTGGCTATTTTATTAGTGCCTATTGTTATTTATTCTATTAATGGTTATTGGTGGTTATTCTATTGGTGGCTATAAGTGGATATTTTATTAGTGACTATTAATAGTTATTATATTGGCGGTTATTAATGGTTATTTTTTGTTATTAAAAGTTATATTATGACTATTAATGACTATTGTATTATAAGCTATTGTTAAATATTTTAAGTTATATTATCATAGGTTATTGGTAGTTATTTTATTATAGATTATTTTAAATTGCTATATTTAGGATAAAATTATTCATAATAACATAAAGTAAAATGACCTTGAATAATTTAAAGTACAATTTGAGATAACACATATTAATTTAAAATAAAATGACTTAATGTATCACCTAAGATTAGTTGAATAATTTAATTTAAAATAACTTAAATTAAAAAACCTATAATAAGCTAGCTAAAATACCTTAAGATATAATAACGTATAATAATTTAAGATATACATTATAATTTATAATAATGTATAACAACTTATAATAACTAAATGTAGAAATTAAAATAACAAAAATAATTTAGAATATATACATCATAAAGTACAATATATATCATAAAGTAGCATAGGATATTTAAAACAGAAATTAAAAAAAATTATTTATTATGATAAATTATAACAATGAATTATGTCAACTAATAATGAAACATGATATTTACATAGTGATATTATAATGAAATAACTTTAACTAGGGTGGATTCAGTAAAATGCAATGAATTTATTTCATTTTTAAGGTTTCATAACAATTTAGGCTAGTGAATTACACCTCACTTTTGTATTAATGATAGTTCACTAGTTAAAAAGAATGAAAATTATAAATAATAAATATATATTTTTTCAATTACAAATGTATATGAATTTTTTTCACAGATCTTGAAAATGAAGGTGTATGACATGCTCCCAAGTCCTTAGTTAGGCCCAACAGGGTCCAATTGAGTGGAAGTAGTTGGAACTTGATGGCGCTCCTAACTTTCAACACTAAAGGGGGGTAAGAGGGGTGTGCTGAAAGTTCCGAAACTAATCTAGGAAGAGGGACAAATTATTTAGTTATTTAGTCCTACATCCATAATCAACCAACAAGTTGGTTAATTCATGTTCTGAAGCACTCTTGATGCTAGGACAAGTCACGGGCAACTCTGGATTCACTTGATTCACCACGGCCCAGATTCGAGGGAAGCCACCACCTTCCCCCATATAGTATTATCTGACTCTTTGTCGCACTTGCATCTGAATGACACTTTTTCTCAGGACTCCTAAAGTGGAATCCCGAAATTGTCCTGGTTTGGACTCCCGAAACTTTGGGCATTCATAATTTCTCGTTCAGACCTTCGATTGGGACGAGGTCTGAAGCAAAATTGTAGCTCTCCTTGAGAGCTTTCCAATGGTGTGTCGCATTTCACTTGCACACACTAGGATCGGGTCGATTTTCGACTTTTAATGGTTAGGAATCAAACTGCATGTTTGATTCTCGACCTTTCTTTCGACCATAACTTATGCTACAGATGTCCAAATGGTTCATGCGAGGCCATTTTGGACATCTACACTTCAAGACCTTTCCAACGGTATAAAGAACATTTCAATGTGAGGTGTTTGGACCCCTTGCAATCGAATTCTAAGTTTTCAAGAGTCCCAGAGGATTCCCAAGTCCCATTTTCGGGAGTGTGAGTGGCGACCTCACATTTCCCTCAAAGTGAGGTTGCGACAATGTATTTATGAATAACATATCATGTTATACATTTTGGATTACATTGGACACCACTTTTGTTTACTTGTTTAAATAAAAATTGTTAAAGCCTAAATCATTTTACATATTTATGAAGTTTTTTGGTTTTATTTGAAAAATAAATAATTCAAATTATTCCAAAACTTGAATCTCATCATAAAGTCATATTTAATTTTTAAAAACTAATAAAAATTCCACACGATTGCACAAAATTAAAAAAATCAAAATCAAAACACTTAAAATAAACACCAATTTCACATTTGAAAACAATAGCCCATTTTTTTCCCCCAAACTTTTACAGTTTTACTTGGATATGTGAAAAAACTAACCTCCTCACACACAATTTTTTGTCAAATTTAGAATAAATTGCAATATCATTCATAATCAACAAACCCCATTTCAATAACACCATGCCTTTTCTTGAAGATTTGTACATGATATCACCACCATTTTAAACATTTGGAAATATGTTTCTTTAGATTATTGTCTCACAAACACTTTGCACCAAAATGAAGCTTGTCAAAGATTAAAAAATTGTGCATTCTTTTTAACGTTTATAAAAACATTATTCATCCATCATTTAAAAAGTTATGTTGGACATTTGACAATTTTCATGTTACAATTTATAATTAATGAATTGGCAAAAGGAATTTGGTAAGGTAAACATTGAACGATGAAAAGGAAAAAAATCATTTGAAATGTTTTTCAATCTAAATCAAACACAAATTGGTGAGAAAAATTATCAATAAAAAGCAATCCTCTTTGTAACATGTCACCATTATTATCACATGTATGTGGAATCAATTTCATAACAAGTTTCAAAAAATACATTCATCAAAATCACAAAAATTTCAATAGATTTCAAAAAAGACACATTACACAAATGCATTATTATTAATTTTGAATCTTAGAGTTATGAAATGTGAGCTATGCAATTAATAGAGTCCTTCCTATTTGGTGTCATCATTTTTGATTGTTCCTCAATTTTTATAATCTTTTGAACATGTTGAACGATTTGTGCAAAAATAAATTTCATCGTTATTATGCAAGACAACTTTGAAATTTATTTTGGAATGCACATTTGCAAAATTACTATTTTTTCCACAATTTATGATCTCAAATATTTATTTAATAAAAGGGAGTAAAACTAAATTTCTGAGATAATAAATTGGGAGTCGAAATATTTAAACCTAAAATATTGATGTTATTTCCAAGATAAATTGAATGAAATTATTTCACAATTTTTTGATACATTTCAATTTCCTATAGTAAATCATATTAAAACTTAAATTTCAAAAAACCCTAATTTTTTTGACATTGATTATCATCTATGTTTTCTAACATTTGATAAAACATTGGCACTTTTTTTGCTTTTGTATTTTCAAATTGCTCACTAGCTTGAATATATGATGTTTGATTTTCTTTGACTTATTGAACTGACTTATTTCCTTTTATTTTTTATTGAATCTTTTGAAATCCGAAAAACCCAATGCAACTTATATTGGGCATTCAAGTTTTCAGAAGATCCAATTTTATGATTAGTCATTTCAAAAAACAAGAAAAAAAAATATCATTGCTTGACACAGGGGAAGGTCCCGCTATGGGGCCTTTCGGATTTTTGACCTCCCTTGGCCTACCGGCCTTGAGGATCTCAATTCCAGAAGGCCTCCATAGGGGGACCTTCTTCTATACGTGGATGTTGAAAATGGATGAATACACATAATCAGAATGTCATTTGACCGTCATCCAACAGTTTTGTAGGAGGGCCGGACATTAGGGACCGACTCGTCTACCCTACGGAACACCGGGTGGAACACAAAGTGAAGAAGGGAAAAACCCGAAGGAAATGAGGTTGACCCGTCGTCGTCGTCGTCGTCCTCCTTGTCGAAGGTCTGGCGATGGCGTCCAAGCTTGCATCTCTCGCACTTCCTTGTCTTCCCACTTCGTTTCCGGCCACTTTCTTTCTCTCCAGGCTCGCATCCATCGGCTCCTCTGCTTCTGGTAGCTGTTTCAGGAAAGTTTCGCGGTGCGATTTGGTGCAGAGAGGACGGAGATTTGGAAGTGTAAAGAGAAGTCCGTCTCTGGAAGCCGTGTCGGAGTCTCCGCTGGTGTTCTCTAGAAGAGTTTGCTGCGTCGGAATCTCCGTAGCGGCGTCTGTGAGTGGCAGAACCTCAGACGAGACCAAGCAAACGATGGCGGTTGCTGCGGAAGTGGTGGTTGGTACTCCAAAGGCTCCGGTCGCGAAGAAAGTGAGCCATGTGATGGAGATGCACGGGGACAAGCGAGAGGACAACTATTACTGGATTCGCGACGATGACAGAAAGGATCCCGACGTGCTGGCGTACTTGAACGAGGAGAATGCATACACGGAAGCGCTCATGGAAGGTGGGTGCTGGGCTCCTTGCGTTCTGATTCTTTATATGCATAGCAAGATGCCGCAAAGACCTAGTCCGGACCACTGTATTCTCTATCTGTAGGATTGCGCCGTCGCGTGCTGCGCATGTTTCTGGTCCCCGCTTCATATGTACTTTCTGCGGGACATGTTTGTCGAGGATCAATTACTTTGTTGCACCTTCGCACCTGTTCGCCTTCTCTGTTACCCTTTTTTCCTGAACCTTACATCCGAACTTGGAGAACTGCCGGAAAGTTCGAATCAGTCAGTGTGGACAAACGTGTGTCCTCTTCCTTCCTGTTTCCTGCCCTATGCCGTTTATGTTTAGCGCTTATCTATTCTCCTAGTACAATCGCTGCGAAAGCTTAGGAAAGTTGACTCAAATTCTTATCCTGTATGCATTGAATTCCCATTGAATTGCGACTTCACCTGCATATCTCGTTTTCGTCCCTTGTCCCTTTTTCTGAACTTCCCTAACCCTAACTGTATGTGTTTTGATCTGGTATGCTTGCTCGAAGTTATGTAGGGAAGTTAAAAATAAGAGGCATATTTCAAGCAAAATATTTTGTTAAGGCATTGAGTACCAGGAACTGTTTTTCCCTTCGTTTTGATGATTGAAACTGTGCTCTGACAAGGAGGCAACATGCTCTTCAGGGTGAAGCAAGATTCAGTGACAGTATTGCAGAGATGACAGTAAAAAGCCTTCTCTTGGAGAAATGAAAGAACATTGAAGTTGAGTCTTTTATTATACAGTTCTTTGTACTTAGTTATGCTTTTGCAGCATGCATTCCTGCACACATTTGTGTTGGTAAAACTCAAAAAATTTGTAGTTAACCATTGGTCAAGATCCCCCCCAGCTTAGTCCAATGTTCAGCTGATACACTTTCTTCTTAGTGTGTGGAAGTCAAGGGACATTCTTGTTAAATAGTTTTGGATCATTCCTGTGCAACTGAAGAGTGAAAAACCAATCAACTTCATCCAATTCAAGAGTTTTTTTTTTCCCTTCCTCTCAAGTTTGGAATTTGAAGTTTGAACTCTGGTGTGACTGTTCCTGAGAAGACAATTACTACTTCAATTTTGGGTTCACAGTGCCAAGAGCTCTTCCTTTTGGATCAAGAAAATTGGCAACTAAGGTGTTGCATGGAGAGCATTAGAGATGTAATATAGTTGGCATGCAATCTTTTGACTTTTAGGAGATTCTTTCTAGGTCATCAGTATAATAAGGTTTGTAGGCAATTTCCTGATTCCTGAGATACCTGATTTCTCAGATTCCATTTTATCTGGATAAAGACTCAAGTGGCAGTGGGTCTATATCCTAAATTACCTTGAAGTTAGATTATGCTAATGGCTTCTCTTTGAATTTGTGTGTTCATGTTGATTACTTTTTCCAAATTTCACTAAATTTCAATTTACAGGGTCTTCAGGCTTTACATTCCAAAAGTATTCTTTATAGATCAAAGGGGGAGTTACTCATTTCTAATTAGAACAATTTTTTTCTATTTAGAACACCTCCATTGAAATGCTCAAGAGGATTGCTCAACAAAGAAGGTTTGTGTTGAGAGTTTCTTTCTTTGGAATCATCAACCAGATTCTTCAAGGGCTTTTGGATTCTAAGGGCTAAACTTTCTAGAGCCAACTTTGTGCTTGGTGTATCTGTATTAATGTTTCCTTGTCTGCTCTCTCTTCTCATCCTCCTACTCTCTTTTCTCTAGTGTGTTCCCTGTTCTTGGTTTTCTTGTTGGGTTTCAATTTCCTTTGCCTTTGTGAGCTAGCTGAACATTTTTAAGGTGACCATTGTGGTTGCTCAAAACATTCTCCTGTGTATTTTATGTTTGTGTTTCATCTTTCTCCTGTTTATTGATGTGCTGTGGGATCTGAAATGTGTATGACCTTATTAGCAGGTCATGTCTCAGTTCATCCACGTGAACGTCTTTCACAAGTATGGAGAAGTCCTCAGTATGTATGAAGATATGCCTTTATGTTTGTGAGCTAGCTAGCATCATGTTGTAGTTTGCCTATTACTTCTGGACTCTGACAGAAACTCAGAATGTTGATTGATGTTTAACACTGACCCTTTGCCTGCTCCTGGAATTGATGAAGTCAGCAGGGTGTCATAGTAACCTGTCACTTTCATATATGTTGCTGTTGAAGGTCACTCCACATATGAAGAGACTGTCACTTTTGTTTGCAGGCCTTTCAGTTTATTTCTTTTCTTTTCAGTTGTCTCCAGTGGTGTGCTCTAAAGGATATGTGCACATAGGCTGCTCTATGCCTTTGTCACAGGTGCTTGCTTGTACAGGGCTAGAATGAAAGGAAGCCTATCCTTACAAGCTTGTTTCATCTTGAATGAGGATTTTAGTGACTTTTTTGATTAGCTGTGACCCTTGAGTGCTATCCAACATCACAACTCAGTCTTCCCATTGCTTCAAATGCAAAAGAAACTCAGGGTTCAAAATTGTGTCCTCAAGATTTTCCAGTGAACTTTGCAGGGTTCTCTCATTTGTCTTTTTTCTGAATCCACCCAATCGCTACTGTGTCCAGATATGGATAAGGTTCTTTCTCCATTTACCAGAACCTTGAAAGGACCATATGAAGTTAAAAGAAAGCTTACTATTAAGATGATGTGAAGTTATATACCCATTGCAACAAACCTCCTGGTGTCCTTTCAGACACAAAGGAACTGCAAGAGGAGTTATATCAAGGGATGCGGGCCAGGATCAAAGAGGATGATATTGATGTTCCTCTTAGGAAGGGACCATTCTTTTATTACACGAAGACTTTGGAAGGGCAGCAATATACAGTGCACTGCAGGCGGGCAATTCCAGGAGGAGCAGGCCCTGGTGATGTAGATGAAGTGATGGAAACAAGGAATGGGGCACCAGAAGAGGAAATTTTGCTTGATGAAAACCTGGAGGCCAAAGAACATGAATTTTACCATATTGGAGATCTCAAGGTGAATCTGTACTTATCTTAGAATGGGCAGTGTCTGATCTGAGTGTCCCTCTTAGTCTGCTTGTTGGGTGTGAGGTGCTTCCACAATTTTTTGTGGCAAGTAGATTTTTCTTATGTTCCCAGCAGTACTAACAGTTTGTTTCTCTTTACAGGTTAGCCCAAACCATAAGCTGTTTGCAGTGGCTGAAGATTTCACAGGTGATGAGGTGTACACTATTCGTGTTGTGGATATTCCCAGCGGTCAGCCAGTGGGGAAACTCATCACAGGGTCCACTGAGCAGATTGAGTGGGCTGCGGACAGTGAGACCTTGTTTTACATCACTCAAGATCAAGTGCATCGGCCTTTCAAGGTCTAAAAACATCCCTCCTTTCATCCTATTGAAGATCTGCAAGTTTTTCAATCCAAAAATAGGGAGGCCAGATTTTAAGTGTGCTATTGATGGATATGTGACAGGACCTCTAACCTTCATTTGTGTGGTTGCTTTCTTTTAGTGTTCTATTAGGCTTGGCGACATAGGTTGGATACAGACCAATCTGAGGACGCTTGCATTTATCATGAGGAGGATGAGGAGTTTTATCTTGATCTCCAAAAGTCAGAGAGTGAACAATATATCTTTGTTGTATCTGGTACAAAGGTAACTCAGTTTGTTCTCTATCTGAGTGCTATTAATCCAGCTGGAGAGATGAAGCTGCTTTCACCAAAGATTGAAGGAGAGGATTATTCTGCCACCCACCGTGGGGCACATTTCTTCTTCACAAGGAGGAGTGATGACATATTCAACTCAGAGCTTTTGGTGGCCCCAGTGGATAATCCTTCTGCCCTGAGTGTGTTGCTCTCCCATAGGCCCAGGTTTGTTTTCTGTGGATGATGAAACTGAATATCCTTAGTCTTTGTCAATTCTCTATCAATTCAACCAGTAGACTGAAGATATCTGTGCAGATGACATATGCATTCCCTGAGCTTGTTTCCAGTCAGTGATGTGGCTGAGGACAGAATTATGTCAAGTTGCTCAATGTACAGTGGATCTCAGTGTCAACTTTTCTTTGGATCTCCTAGCTCTTATTTTCAGGAGAGGCAGTCTTGTTATTGTCTATCTATCATCTGATGTCTCCATCATCTTCATGTATTCTGACATGATCAAATGTTGCAGTGTGAAGCTGGAGGATGTGCAGGTGCAAAAAGATCACTTAATTGTTCATGTTCGTGAGGATGGCCTCCAAGCAATTACCATCTACAATCTCCCTCCTGTTGATGAACCCATCAACTCACTTTCTAGTGGCCAGAAACTTGAATTCCCAGAGCCCTCATATTCATTGGAGCATGAGGATGTGCAATTTGACTCTCATATCTTTGGATATGGCTACAGTTCTCTAAAGACACCCCCATCTGTTTACCACCATGACATGAACACTGGCAAAACAGTGTTGAAGAAAGTGAAGCCGGTTAGTATCTCTTGACCATTGCTATCTCACATTGAAGTGTGCCTGCAGAAGCATCCTCCTCTCCACTCACTGCTGTTAATTGTTCTGTTTCTGTTTCTGTAGGTTCTTGGTGATTTTGACATGATGAAGTATGAAGTTGTGCGACCTTGGGCAACAGCTAGTGATGGTACACGCATTCCAATCTCGATTATTTATAGGAAGGATCTAGTAAAACTGGATGGCTCAGACCCATTGCTTCTCTCAGGCTATGGCTCATATGAGGTATTTCTTTATGCATCATTGTTGACTTCTACTGTGGCTACAGAGTACCTTTATGCTGCATGTTCTAGTGCAAATTGTGGATCCCATGTCTTTGTCACTGGAAAAATCTTGAAGGATCCATTACATCATTGCAGGTGTTTGCATATTTGACTTTCCTCCTCTTCAGCACATGAAATGTCCAATCATATCATTCTAACTTTTTTTGTTGTGGCTTTAGTTTGGAACAAGAGTGGAAGATGGCTCTTTAATCTTTTATTTGGCAGGACATACTTGCCTAGCATATGAAGTCTGATGCTTTGTGGTCATAATTGTGCAGGTACCAAACGATCCTTATTTTGCCTCTTATAGACTGTCATTGATAGACCGAGGCATCGTGTTTGCAGTGGCTCACATTCGAGGTGGGGGAGAGATGGGTCGCAAGTGGTATGAACATGGGAAATTGCTCCAGAAAAAGAACACCTTCACAGACTTCATAACTTGTGCAGAGTATCTCCTTGAGGAGAAGTATGGAGCTAAGGACAAGATTGCTATCTCAGGCCGAAGTGCAGGGGGTCTCTTGATTGGTGCAGTTTTGACCATGAGGCCTGACTTATTCACATCTGCCATAGCTGAGGTGGCCTTTGTTGATGTGCTGACAACTATGCTTGATTCATCAATACCTCTGACAACAGCTGAGTGGGATGTATGTTATGCCTTCCTTCCATGATCTGGTTTTCAAGTTCTGGTTCAAACACCAATGGAAAAAAAGGGATGACATGCAAGGGATTTTAAGTTTAGATCTTCAAAGCTGGGTTGAAGTAGTACATCTTGAACATAATCATTGTAATTGCAACATTCTGGATTCTCTAGACATGCTGCCACTCTGCCTCTTTGTCTTGTGAAATGTTCTCAGATAACAGGCTTTGCTGAATAATGTGGGATTTTGACTTAGCCTGAAGTTATCAAGGCTTCTTGGTGGCAAGGCTGTGGGGACTGAAGCTCAAAAGATATATTGTTCATTGTGGATTTTCCTGATCTCTCCTTTTTATTGGCAGGAATGGGGCAACCCCAATAAGGAGGAGTTTTATTACTACATGAAATCCTACTCTCCAATGGACAATGTGAGTCCAACTCTTTTCATCTTCTGCCACCTTCATGCATGTGACCCCATTTCGTAGGTTATGATTGACTGCTATATTTCATTAAATCAGCTTTCTGACTTTCATCAGGGATGTCCACGATTACGTCAATAGGTAGTCTTTGATGAACTTGTACTCTGTGACTTGTTTAATTGTACTTGTGTCTGCCACTCGGTGTTTGCTTTTCAATTTGTATTTACCTTGGTGGGTCTTGTAGGTCCAAGAACGAGAGTATCCTAATGTGCTGGTAACCGGAGGTCTTCATGGTTGGTCACTTTCCCTCTTCCCTTTGTACACAAGTCTTTCCTGTGTCTAGACAGAAGGCATGGTCTACTGCCTCAGCACTACATCAACTATCATGAGAGGATACCAAACTTTTTCCTTAATTGCCTTGGCAGCCCCAAGTACATTGAATTGTGGGAGTGCAGTCTGTTCTACCTAATTTCCTTCCTCTGTATGTTTAGCATTGAGGCTTTTGGTTGCAAATGCCAGCCAACCATCTTAACTTAGGGTTGGAATTGGGTCTCTTTCAGTTTTCCACTTCATGTTAGTGGTTCAGGACATAAATTAATTTGGGTCACTTTATGATGTCTCAGATCCACGAGTAGCTTATTGGGAGCCTGCAAAGTTTGTTGCCAAGTTGCGTGAGATGAAGACTGATGATAACTTGCTGCTCCTGAAATGTGACATGGGTGCTGGACACTTCTCTAAATCTGGAAGGTTTGTGTTTTTTGGACATAGTGTGACAACTTTGAGACTATTCCTTCTTTCTTTACTTTTTTTACTTCATTTAGCCCTTTATTCTCCTTTCTATCCTGCAGCTGCATCAAGGCTGGAATTTGTCCCATCTTCAATACTGCTCAGCCTCTAGCCTGGTGGTCAATCAAGAATCACTTCTGGCCAGTTAAGTTCCCATAATTTCCATTAGCAAGTAGCAATTGTAGTTGTATCTGGGCAGTTTTACACCAACTCTTTTCTGTTGGCATGTTCATTTCAGGTTTGACAAGCTGAAGGAGATTGCATTTGTCTATGCATTTGTGTTGAAGACATTGGGACTCCTGTTGAAAAGCCCATCACGGCTTTGATAGACTATCAGGGGAGCAGATCTGTTACCTTGAATTGATGAGGGTGAAATCTAAGAAGACTGTGGAAGCCAAATATTGCATCCTTGTGTCTTTCTTGGGGTGTGATCTGTTACATCTTCGGCATGTTGGTGCCAATGACTGAAAATAACCCCAGCATTAGATCTTTTTGGTCATTTTGCACAGGTTATGCTGAATAAATCTTTTCAAGGGCACCACATGCCCCAAATGCTTCATGATCTCATGCAGTCTGTGCAGTTGATTGACATCTGTCTTTGAGATCAGCTTATTTATCTCAGGTAATTTACTTTTGCCAAAAGTAATTTACTTTCTTATTCCATACCAATCTTTTATGTTCCCTGTATTCCCTGTCTTCATGTCAATTTGATGTGGGCCTTGAGGCAACCTCAACTTGCCCTTTGTGTATTTATTTTAGGTTCCAGGTTCCTTGTCCAGGAACCAAGGGCATATTGTGTAGCCGGCCTTTTGCAGCAGTAAACTTGCCACAACTGTAGAGCAGTGGCTGATTTGGTTTTAAAGATACAGAAGATGGGAAGTGCATCTTACCTCAAAGTAAGATGTACATGGCTCACAAGTGCCAACTTAGGCCAAAAGCATATGGGATAAATCTGAGAGAAGAGAGGATTAAATGCAGAGGAATGATATCTGCAATTTAAAAAAAAGAATGTGAGCTTATGAGCTTTCCATTTTGCTCCATTTTTTCTAGAGGTTGTTTTCAAGTGTAGTTGGTGGTGGTGGTGTTATTTTACAATTCTTTGCATTGTTGAAAGTTGCAACAGTGAGATCTTTTAGATAAGTTTATTACTAGTTATTTCTTACCTTTTTTGTCATGTTGGGTTCCCTTTTCTTGTAGTTGGCTTGTAGCCCCTTTCATTTTGGTCTTGCAAAGCAAGTTTTAGATTAGCTCCACCACATTTTTTTGCCTTCATTTACAATTTTTTCAAGTTTAAATGATAGCATCATGATTTAAGTCTTGCTACAAGCTTCATTGACAATTTATTTCAAATAAGCTCCCCCTTTTCATCTTGCTTTCATTATGGTCTTGCTTTGTTGTTTTAGAAACTCACATTCACCAATGAAAAGTTTGATGTGGAATATTTTCATTTTTGTTCAAACTATAATCTCCAAGGACAATGGGCAATGCAATACTCTCATAAGAATACTAGACTATGATTTACAATTACATGATGAGTTTGTTTACATGGTGTTGTGTAAGTGTATTTTAAGAATATATACATGCAAAACATTGTTACATACCTTTTCTTTACCCACCTAAAAAACAATTTCCCTTCCCCAAGTGAAGTAAGCATACGATATGTATAAAGCTAAAACCAGTGTTGTATTGGTATGTTGTTTTTCACATACCAGACTGGTATGTATATGTCCAGGGGCAGCATGTAGTTAAATGGGTAGGGTCCTAGGTAGGAAATGTTTTTCCAGGTAGGGTATTCTCATGGTATGAGTATTTTTAAATTTTAAATATCTTGATCCTAAGCATGAGTATATCATAAAATAGCTTGACATACTAGGGGTGTATATAGAGGGTAAAGGTATTAAAATGTTGAGATTTCAAAAAAATTGCACATCTTCATGTGCTTTGACTAGTCCTTATTCTTGGAATGTGTGGGGATGTGGTCCGTGTTTGCTCTAATGTGTAGTAAACGCAATGACTTCAAAAGATTCTGGTATGGTGATTTCTATTTTATATCCCCTTCCTCAGAAATATTTCTCTCGAAGTCAAATTTGTTTCACCTCCATCAGCTGCTCTCTCCAAGATTTTTTTAAACTAAAAAAAAATGCTCTAATTGTCATTACACCTTCCCTGTTCCTCTCCCAGCCTTAATCTCTCACGCTCAATATTGGTCTCAACACAGTATGAAATATTTCGAAACTTTGATTGGTATGTTTCAACCTAGGTATATCCACACAAAAAAAAACCTGAGATTTTAAAATCAATTTAAGTATATATTTTAAAACATACCCTACAATTAAGTTCTGGCATACATTTATACATATCAATGTACATACTATGAGTGTACCCTGTATACCAGTACAACACCGGTTCAAACTAGTTCAGTTCCTCTCTTACATCCCAGCTTTTCATTTGCATTGCAATTCCCAGTGAGTATGGCACAACATGCTAGCTCCAAAATATACGAGTGCTACCATTGAGCACATTCAGTTAGTTTGACTCATGCACTTGAAAAGGCAAAGAGTTTGACAACTATTCATAAGAACTGCTGGAGTGGTCAGTTGGAGGACTGGATGTCATGATTTTTGACAAGTTGAAAATATTGGACTATAATATTTGCAACCAGAAGAAGTATGCACAGCAAACATTATTTTCAAAGGGATTCGAAGAATCTGAGAATATGATAGCATAATTTTGGTCAAGTGTGACATCAATTGACTCAGCTTTCAGGTTCAGTTGATTTGCAGCATCTTGCCAGAAGTGGTGGAATATCTTTCCAGAAAGTACAGGATGTTTTTCTAAACAATTTTATCAGGCAATGTTTTTGACAGCAGTTTGGCACTACAGAAAATTTTTATAAGAAAATAATTACTCTGGTGAGGGTTTCTTAAAAATGTTTAAGTGCTGATTTTTTTGGGTTTTCTAGGGGGCATAAGTAGAGTTAAAATTTCTATTCCAAATCAGAAGAGGTAGCCAATATAAAATATGCTATGTATTGAATCCAAGCTGTTTCAAAGGTTCTTTGACATTTTTTTAAGATGCATGGTTAAATATCAAAACCAGTTCTTTAAATTTTAAGATCTGCCCAACAAAGATGCATATACCTGCACTTTCCCCTCCATTCTCTATTTGAAAAAAGGAGAACCACCCCAATCATGGTAAATTGTAAATACATGTGGTCCAACCTTATGGGAAGTCCTTCCCTAGGGTCTCTTTCCATTAGGCTGTTCTGATCACAATGACACACAGTGTACTGTGTGTTATCATCATAGCAGCCTCATGGACAGTCACTGATATAGGGCCTTGTCTCTTGTGGCAAGGATAGTTGCTTTCCATTGGAGAGCTGCAGGTGCTTTACATATTAGTGTGTTGAAAATATGTATTTAATCATGTTAGGAACTTTGGGAACACATGTTCCCATGAAAAAAGATAGATGCCATTTTATGATGAGTCATAGTTTGAGTTACAGATCTCAGAAGTCTTGCAATTCGTCAATGCTTGACCACCATCGAGGCTGTGAGCTGATTGTGAGCATAGCTAGTCGGAGAAAGATAATGGAAAGATGTCTTCTCATAGTGTGGGTTATAGGACCGTCCTGTCAAAGTTATGGGAAGGTCTGCTAAGTTTAATGCCATGTGCATTGAAATTGTAACATTTCTGTGTTTGTTTATTTTTTTGCTTAGTTTGAAGAATTGTAGAATTAAGTTTGAAATTGTCTTTATGATTCCAAACTTCGGCTTCACACTACCAGTGATGACAAATTGATGAAAACTATGAGTTGATTTTGTATAAATAAGTTTCATATGAATTACTTAATATTGAATAAGTTTGCACAATGCAACTTGAATTGAATATAACTCAATTGAATTTGAATTGAAATAAAATAACATTGAATGAAATTTATATTGAATTAAATTCAAGTCAATTTGAATTCAATTGAAACCAAATTGATTTTAAATTGATTTTTATTCAATTCTTTTCATAATTGTCACATGAATGATGTCTAGAATTGTTGTAGTAACAACCATTGATGAACCCTATACTTGTTCCACCTCAATCAAGTTTCTATTATCATTGTCACTAAAGCTTCAAATATTTGAAAACTATAATTACACATATGTGTCATTTACTTGTCCAAAAGGGTACATGGTTCTGAGTATTGGATTGGGCTCAACCCAACACATTTTACATATACCTGAATTTGGCCCTGATGGAATATTTTGGCATAATATACATGCTAACACTAATGGGTAACTAATTTGAAAATTTTCCAGTAATTGAACCAAAGGGTGTACTAATTTGGATTTTGATGTTCTTAATGTGTTCCCACCAAATTCCAATCAATATGTGTTCACATCATGTTTTCAATGTGATCCCAACATGTTTCGCAAGTTCTCAATGCATATCCCAAGACATTCCCAACAGCATCACACGTTGAAGTCTCATGAGTCTCATGACCTTCGTAAGTTGGCCAAGGGAAACAATTCTATAATTCTATGTTGGGAGTGCAAATTTCTACTTGAGTGTGTCCAAAGTTTCAGAATTTTTTGATATGCCAATCAAAGTGACTCATTGCATAAATAATACAAATTGAACTTTGGGATGCACCCCACAGATGTGTACTAGAACCAAGCATAATCATACCGTCTTCAACAGAGTGTACAAGTACTGTGTTAGAAGTTAGAACCCTGTCTGAAAATGGCAGTTACAAATTGACTGATAGGTACTTAACTCAAGATAACTAAAATAGCAAATTCTGACCAGCAAATCCAGCAACCCCACTGGCCTGAAAAACCTTCACCTCTCCTAATTAATTAGATGAGGTGCCTCCCAAGTTTTTTTAAAAATTAAATTTTGGTTTTTATGCAATGAGCCAATTCGATTGGCCCATCACTTCAAAAAACAATTGAAACTATGGAGGCTCCCCAAAATAAAAGGTTCTATTTTGAAGTATAGAGTTCCTCCCCTTTGGCCCACTTATATAGGTGGAATGGAGGACAACAATTTTGCCAAAGCATATGAGATAAAAGTGATGTGCTATGGAGAACATGTTGGGGAACACATTGAGAACTTGAGGAACCCTTTGGGAACTTGATGAGAACCCATTGGGAACCAAGGGAAAATGATGCCCCTCCTCTGCCACCTACCCCCAAACTTAAATGGAAAAAGGCAAGGCACCTTGAGTGCATGCTTGGGCCTTCCCATTGGCTGCGTGATATTTCTCTTCCCAAAAGAGTTTGTCACCATTTTTGGCCTGGGCTAATACACATTGCAAAGAACACCATACCTATCTGCTAAACACTGAAAAAAGTGGTCCCTTACTAGCATTTTCATTGGTCCTCTAAAATTCTCACAAACCTATCAAACCCTGTTACTCATTTAAATGTTAATCCACTCAAAATAATTAAATAAATAAATTCAAACTACCAAGTCCAGTAATTTCATTCACCATGACACTTTTTCGGCACACCTACACACAAGCCTATTCAACATCCTTTGTATATTATTATACTAATATTATAACCCTTGTCTGTATACAGACAGTTAAAAATACAGTCAAATGGAGTCTACCCATGACATGTGATGTGTTGTCTTTCAATAGTCAGAAAAAGTCTACAATTTTTTCATATTGGCGATCAGTTGAAAATGTTCCATCTAAAAAATACCCGAATGCTGTTCACCATGTGCATTTGTGAAAAATGTTGTATTTAAAAGGCTGTCATAAGTACCCCCAGTTTATAATGGGTGAGGAACGGTTTCAGAGCCAATGGGAAGGCCCAACTAATACAATTACCCCAAGTTTATAATGGGGGTATTAGCCTAGGCCAAAAATGGTGACAAACAATTTTGGAAAGAGAAAGTTCAGGTAGCCAGTTGGAAGGCTCAACATGCACTCAAAGTGCCTTGAGTTTTTTTTTAAAAAGTTTTGGGTGAGAGTGGGGGAGGGGATATAAGAAACTTTTGGGGGAGAGAAAGAAACAAAATATTGCATGACATGCAAAGTGATTGTCCATTGTCCACATGGAGAGTGGATGATCAATTTCTACATGCATAAGTATGGGGAGGGGAGAGTGGATGATCAATTTCTACATGCATAAGTATGGGGAGGGGAGAGTGGATGATCAATTTCTACATGCATAAGTATGGGGAGGGATGAGCAGGTTAGAAGGTGGGGGTTGGAACTTTGTTTTGGGTTGTTTGTTTTGTACAAGATAAAACATTTAAAAGATGCTGCAAGAGAAGCAAGGGCTTCTTGAGTGAAAGATTTAGAAAAATTGTTGGAAGCTTTTATGATTGCTGATGATTGTTGATGTGAGAAGGTTTGATGTAGATTCTAGTTTATTGTTTAAGAACAAAGTGTTCAAAGAATGTGTAGCCAAACTTTGTGCATTAAAAAGGGGTGGCACTCTTTCATATCTTCATACACAAATGGTTGTCAAGCTCCATATTTCAAGTTTGAAAATGTTAAACAAGGTTCTCAAAGAGTGGTTGGAGTGAGATGATCCAAAGAAAGCATTAGATGGGCATGTCATGCACTGCAAGCAGTTATGAAACATTGGCTTTAATACATTTGTTGGCATGGTGGACTAATGTATGAAAGATATTGATGAAAATCATTTTCAATTTGTGCATCATAATGTTAATAATGTTAATGGGAGAATGATGGAAGTTGGTGTGTTAGAGTTTGTCAAATATGAAGCCACAACAGTGAAGAATTGAATGTGGCTCACACATCAAAATGTTTTGGAGTGTGCAACAATGTTTCATAAGCACAAGATGAAAAAAACAATGAATTCATCTCTTGCAAGGGTGTTACATCAAATGATTCAAATTGGGCAATTTTAGCTTGTAGCTAGTTGGGTGGTGCCATTTCATAATGTTGGATTGGATTATCAACGATTGGAATCTTTACGAAAATGCATGGTTGCACCATGTTTGGTGGATCTTCATGACATAGCTCAAATTGTTTTTGAGCATTCCTCAGGTGGGTTGAAAATTCGAAAAGCAGCAAGAGAAGAGTTGTATAATTTTCTCTGCAAAAAAAATGTCAAAAAAAATTGCAGATGTTCAGCATTAAAAGTGCCTAATCACTCTAGTGGATTGCAAAAAGTGTATAGTATTACTATGAATAAAACTTTTGTCTCATATCATTCACACATTTTTTGAGAAAGGTTTTTTCCCCTTGGGCCAATCAATGAATTTATTACATTTGAAGTTGGCACTTGAACCCCATTACCCCCATTAATCTAATTCAAAGATTAAAAAGTACCCATAAATATATATGTGTCCTCAAAATTCTGCCCATACCATTAGCCCAGGCCAAAAATAATGACGAACAATTTTGGAAATAAAAGTTTCATGCAGCCAATGAGAAAGATCAACATGCAGTCATGATGGGCCCTGTTTTTTCCTTTTGGGGGTGAGTTGCAAGGGAGTTAAGTTTTGGTTTTTCTCCCTTGTTCCCAATGTATTCTCAACATGTTCCCATGAAGTTCCCCAAGTTCCCTAAGACGTTCCCAATAGCAACTCAATTTTATTTCATATGGTCTGCCCAAAGTTCAACTGAAAAGGCAGGCTATAGGAGAATACATTAGTTTCTATTTTGCAACTGGGGGACTCAGAGCCCTTAATTTTGTGAAAGACCAATATATCTATAATGTTTAGAAGTTCAGAAGCTGCCCACAAAACTTTGGGATTCTTACCATGGTACTAGTGTAGGTGCTGGCTCACTCAAGGTGCCATCTGGTGGTTCCCCTTTTGGTATTGTCTGTTCAATTAGTAATGTGACTAGACAGTGGAGAATAAGTTTGAGATGTGAATAGATGGTGGGAAGATTGATGAACTTACTCTGTCAAACAGACCCTACTAGAACCCATCACCACATGACGGAATGATGGCACACCTTACTGGGCTCATTGTGTTCCTAGGTGAATTGGGCCATTCCAAAGGGCCAGAGTGAACCAGCACCCACTCTGGCACCATCCACTAGATTAAAGCAACAGTGGTGTCTATCTGTTTGGGCAGTGCCTGGAAAATTTTTGGAGCTTCCCCAGATGTAACTTCCCAAGATGTAACTGACTCTAGAGAATGTCTGTCTGTGTGAGCAGTGCCTGAAAAATTCTTAGAGCTTCCCCAAATGTAATTCCCTAGATGTAACTAACTCCAGAGAAAAAAGAAATCAAGGGCAGTCTGATTTTTTGAAGAGCTTCCCCAGATGTAACTTCCCCAGATGTAACTAACTCCACTCCAGATAAAAAAGAAATCCGGGGCAGTCTGATTTTTTGAGGCAAAAGATTTGGTAGACCAGAAAAAAAATATTTTGGCCTTGGAGAGCCTAGAATTTATTTTTTTTTGTTTTTTTGTATTGACCAAGACTACCTTTTTTTTCTTTTAGCTATTGTCTGTCTCGATTAAGGGGACGGATCAAATGTCTGTCCGGCTTGATGACGAGACGAATTTAGAGGAAGATTAGAAAAAAATTATTTAGGCCTTGGACAGCCCAGAATCAATTTTATTTCTTTTTGTATTGACCAAGACTACCTTTTTTTTTCTTTTAGCTACTGTCTGTCCCAATTATGGGGATGGATGAAATGTCCGTCCGACTTGATGATGGGACGAATTTTGGGGAAACTTTTTTTTTTTTAGCTACTGTCCATCCCAATTAAGGGGATCGATGAAATGTCTGTCCGGCTGGAATATCATAAAATAATAATAAAAATAGAAAAAAAATTAAAATATTAAAAGTTTCTAAAAAATATTAAAATGCTAACCAAGTTTAAAGAAACCGGGGGACTTCACAGTGGCCGAAGGTCATGGGCACCCACTAGTCCACTAGATGGCTGTTATGACTCAGCTGTGGATGAAACTCAATTGAGTTAATATCTGGTTTCACATTGGTAACCCATTGTGTAGGAAGTAAGTCCTATGTATAGATAGATAGGTATGCAAATAGGTGACTACTAAGTAAGTAGATGCTTTATACGGACCACATGTATCTGTATTCACTACCTATATACTAATAACCTGCAAGTAGGTTGTAGTAAGTAGAGAGCAAATATAAAAACAACTGAGCTAACCACCAAGGTTAGGTGGGGGAACTGTTGGGTTCCTGGAATCCAACAGAAATCTGTTTTTTCGACACTATACCATCCATTCTTCATGGTTTACTTTTGGATGCTGGTTCCTGTGACTTTGTCAAGTGCACCGCAAAATAAAAAGTCCTACCTTCAACCCACGATATTAGGAGGGAGGTTTTGACCAGTGTTGGCAGGTTCTTGAATTTCAAAAGGTTCAGGTTCTTTAGGCATATACATATAATTTTATTAAAAAAATTATAAACTTGCCCTACATTTAAAATAAGTTATTATGTTTGATTGGTTGTACAAGATTAATATTATATAATCTTGGAGTGTTCGTAGTAGTTGAACAAATTAATTACAAATTATTATTTTTTGAGTTTAGTTGTGTGTAATGGAGATGGAATTGAACCTTGTCTTAAACTGGAACAGCTGTAAATTCTTTGTTAAAATGATCCTAATACAAAGTTTTCAAAATCCAAAAAAATTGGTCTCAAGACCAGATTGAAGATTTTTCATTGAAACAATTAAATTTTAAAAAAAAATCAGGACAAGAGTTTCCTTTCTAGCTTGTAACCAGGCTTGAGTGAACCAGCACCTGCATTGATATCTTCACCTTTGTGGAGTAAGGACTTTTAAAGCGAATAATTAACTGAGGAATGTTAAACGTGGCAAGCATGTCACTAGAGTTTGTTTTGAGTAATTTTCACGGTTGCATGGCAAACATGCTTAATGTTCTTTTTTGGGGGATGGGAGTCACATGCAGTAGAGGCAATAGATGTTCATATACACTTTCTAGTTTAATTTCATCTTATGATTAGCTTTTCTTTCTTTTGTTTATTTATTTTTGTTTGGTTGTGTTTGATAATTGTTGTTTTTTATTTGATATTTTATTTGTTATGATATGGAAGAAACCATGTTTATCTTTCTTTATAGGGGAAGTTGTTCACAAACCATTCATTTGGAATGCATGGTGCATGCTTACTATAAATGTTTGCAAATTTTGATTTTGTAATTATTTACAAAGATTTCTAGTCTTGTAAAGTACATAAGTAAGCCATGTCACGATAATTTATTTTGAGATTATGCCAAGAGTGGGGTTTTTTTTTTGTGATGGACCAATCAATGAGACTCATCACAAAAAAGAAAAGAGGAAAAAATCTGAGATGCCTCCTTTCAATCATACTATCTAGCACTTTTTTAGGTTAATTCTCTTTATCAATTAGTGGGTATTACAGATACACATGGAAAACTTACACTATTTCAACTGGGTATAGAGAGTGTCAATAGATGAGGGGGTTCCAACTCGCGTTGGCAGGTTATTGCTTTTTAAAGTGACTGCTGCTTATGTTTTTTCAGAATTTTTTTGGATCATGCAGGTTATCAATATCAATATAAAAAATTGATTGTTCAGTAGGTTATCAAAAAATGAATAATAATCATTGATTATGCTTAAAGGTAGGTTATCAAACAATCAATTGATAATCACTTATTATTCTGTCAGTTATTAACTATTTCTAGGTTTTTTAGAATTAAAATTATTAATATTAATATTATTCTTTTTTCAAAAAATGTGCACTAGGGTTTAAAGATTGATAACCTACCTGGATGATAATCAAGTCATCCAGGTAGGTTATTAGATTCTTGAAAATTCAATACCAAGCTGTTATTAATTTAACCAGTTATAAAAGAAATCAGTAACAAACTGGTAGGTTATTAACAACGGGCTTGATAACAGGCTCAATACTCAGTAGGGAGCCAACACTAGTGCCAACATTCCAACACCTATCGGATGAGGTAGCAACAAGATACATCTGACACGCATTCACTTATATTCTATAGACTAATAATACTTTGGGATATAGTTAGTTAACTTGTCTAAAATTGTGATGTCCAATTGACCTTGGATGATAGCACATGACCTTGAAAGTAATCTCAAATGTGCCTGCTGACCAGCATTGAGAAAATTGCACAACAAAAGATATCAGATCATGGTGCTTCAGTACAAATCTTCATCAGATTGAAATTCCAGAGAGTAAAATCAAACTGAGGAGAGTATCCGGTTCTTCATCTATAAAGCATGTTGTTGCTGCCTCCATGTTCAAAGCTAGCAATTTGTCAACTGTCTTGAATTCCTCCCCAAGACCCCCACATGGAAGTGAAAGTCCACAAGCATCTAAACTACTACCACCCAATGCCCAGAAATTGGGATAAATTGGTTTAATGGATGACCCCTTTATAGATAGATGTTCTCATCATTAATAAAATCATAATTTATAAATGAAACAATTTATTAAACAATATTGATAAAAAAAACTGGGTTGGAACTTGGGTGAGGTACCTGATCATGAAGAGAGCACCCCACTTAACAACAAGTCAATTTAACAAACTACATTCGAAGGGGAATGTTTGCTCTATAATAGTCCTCAACTCACAGTGAGAAGTATGTCCTACCTCCCAGCCCAGCCCTCAGCTTTGTGCTATTGATAAGTTTTGGTTTGTCGAAATAAAAGTCCTTAACAAGTGTATTTTAATCATTAGAGCTTTGCCAAGCTGATCAGAATCTACCCAGTTTAAAAGATAAAATCCTCAGACATTGTGGATAAGGATTCGGTAGCTTTAAAACTAGTGTTAGTTGGTCTTTACTTTTCAAGAGAACCTGGGGTCCCAGTTCTTTTTAAATTTGGAATGTGAACTCCAGATTCAGTTATGGATTAACTTTTCAAAATTTAGAACTTGTGGGATAGGTACCTGACCTGGTAACTAGGACCAAAACCGGCTATTTAAAACTAGTGTTGGCTAGTTTCAGGTTCCCGCTGGGGCTAAGGTCTTAAGTTTAGATTTAGGTTTGTAAGTTTTAAGGTCTTACGTCTTAGTTCTAGGGTTTTAGGGTCCTAGGTCTTAGTTTTAAGCTTTGATGTATAAGGACATCTCCAATGACAACACTAAAATGACCTTTACACAAATATGTTATAATGTCCCCCATGTTGTTCCTTATGTTGGATAGAGGACTAAATAAGGCTGTGCACGTGGACAAAATTCGAAATCTCTTGGAAGTAACTCAATTTAGAAATCATCCTCAAGAATAACTCAAAATCAACCCAGGCATAAACCCAAAATTCGAGGTCTTTTTAATAAAAGTTAGACTTGTTGGACCTAAAAACCATTGGTCGAGAAAAATTGACCCAACCTGAGAACTAGTGGGTTTTGATTTTTGAAAATATTTCATAGACCCAAAACCAGAGGGTCTTCTATTTTAAGGAAACTGTAGACCAGGTCTTGGTAGACCTGGGCTGGAGGTGAGACTCAAGCGTGAGAGCCGGTCTACAGAGCACGACTCGGTAGCCTTAAAAGTCCACTTGTATTCAAGAGGCTAGAATACGATATGCCACTTGTATTGGGTCCACCATTACAATGATGTAGTGACTTATTTATCTAACCAAGTTGATGCAGCATTTAGTCAGCGTATGCTTGACGGCAAGATACTTGAAATAATAACACATATTTGTCCCCCATTCCTTGCTTGAACTTGTTGCCGAATCAATTTTTGAAGTCACACACCTGTTTTGGTAGTCATGCTTGGTGAACAAAGCACCAGACATTTGGTCAGCATGTGGAAATTCAGCATTCACATTTAATTTTGAAGTTACCTTTCCATAAGGTCAGTTTCGTCATTAAATAATCCTCAAAATAATGAAATGAATTTTTGTGAAAATGTGAAGTTGCTATGTTGAAAATCATCATAATTATCATAGGTTAGTTACACTCTGAGTAATTTCACTACTCATGTGACAATATCATAATAGATCATGGAAAATTCAATAATTTCAAAAAAAATAAAAACGAATTAATTTTTGGAAAGAAATTAAGTATTCCTTTTGTCAATGTGGAAACTGACCGTAGGCTATGGTATGGTAATACTAGAGGATTTGAAGCAAGAAAGGCACTCTACATTACAGTTCAATCCATTGACCTTTTATCTGAAATATCATGGTATTTGAAAATATTTTGCAAGGAACCTGCCCTTTCAGTCAGCCACCCCAACAATTTACCAACTCCCCCGCCCACAACTAGTTAGTTAGCCTGACCCAGCTTACTGGCCTACTTTTGTGACAAAGGTTCACCCCACAGCCAACCTACTGGCCCATGGCTCATGACCATGGTTCTCCCCTCCAATAAAAGGTGGCGGCGAAGGCGACCTTCCCCGTCAAGCAATTGTCAATTGAGTTGTGGGCACAGGTCTTTACGCTCTGTAAAGCCCTTGGCCATGGGCTTTACCAGAATGGGGCATGTGCTCAGCTCTGCCTCACAGATGCCCTTCTTCTGAGAAAGGGCAGGACCTTGGACTTTAATGGAATTAGGCCTGGTCTTGTCTCCACCTTGCATGGGCCTTATTCTGATAAAGCCCATGGTCTCAGGTTTCTTTACACTTAAAAGAGTGGTACAAATTAGCCACTTGGACCAGAGATTTGTACATACCAGGCTGAGAGAAATATGAGGCCCTCTTTAGGGGAAGAGTGGAGACTAGTAAATCTTGGGCCAATATTGAGAAATATTGAGCACTATTGAAAACCCTCTGCATTGATCCAGTAGATGAACAAATAAGATTGATTGTTTTGGGTTCTACTTTGGCGTTAACCCATTGTGTAAAGTCGGCCTCAGCTGCAAGCGGGGCAGGCAATTTGAACATACAGAGCTGCACCAGACAACCTAAAAATCTGAACACATGAAATTTGGTGCATTCAAACTTCAAAACCCAAAAAAGAAGGAGCAAAGATCAACAAAAAAAGAAGTGGAACAACAAATTAGGTACCCAAGTGCCTTAACAGCTTAGACACCAATTATATATTAGTTTTAGATATGCTGAAATTTTTTTTTAATTATTTTTCTCAAAGACCAAATTTTTGCAAAGGAAAAGGTAGAATGTTTTGAAATACCTTTTTGAAATGGAATCCTCAAAATAAATGAATTAAATAAGACATAAGCTGAAGCCACCCAAGTAAACGTCAGTTTTCAATACTTTGTCAACTGATCTCGTGACAGCCAAAAGTTTTTCTGGGGTATCAAAAAAAAAAAAAAAAAAAAATTTTGCACCTGATGTAGTAGTTACATGTGGCCCGGGAATCCCAAATAAAAGTCCTAAATGCACTTTTAATTAGGACCAAAACTGACCAAACCCCCAAAAACTTGACCCCCAACACAGGGTCTCCAAAGCATGGTGGACCCCTAAGAGCCTTTGACGTCTGACTCACCCCAATTGTACATACGTATACCAAAAATATACATGTATTCCAACAACCCATATAAAGAGTATATTGTCCGTCTGCTCAACAAACACGAGACTCGCAGAGAAGAAGAAGAAGAAGAAGAAGAAGAAACGAGAAATAACAAGTCAGAAGGGGGAAGAGGAAGACTTGTTGTTCTAAGTCTGGAACATGGGTGAGCTTGAGATCTCATCAGGTTGATTGTGCACATGGGGTGTGACCAAAACCTTTTTTTCTTTGGCATGTTCCATACCCAATTAGCTCTCGTAGTAGCAGACTTTGCTGAGTTTCATTCAGGCTGTGTTTTTTTTGTGTGACAAAATTGAACTGTCGTAATGAGTTTTTGCTTCTTTTTTCTTCTTCTAGAAAGTCTCAGTATCTGTTTGCCCTAGAGCTGAGGTGCATGAAGAAAGAGGGATGGGGATCATGAATTGCGAAGGTTTTTCTCGGCGGCACGGGAAGATCTGAATCTCATCGCGTTTGGGTTGCTCAAGAAATTTTCGTGTACTGCTGCACATGTATGAGAAAGAAAGGTGGGTGAGGTCGACGCGGCAGTTCAGGGTTTATGTGAATTCGCGCATGGATTCTCCTGGGGCAGTAGATTACTGGGTTTATACTACTACAGAGTTTTGAAGAAGGGATTAGAGCTTCTAGACAGCTTTCGATTGTACATTTCGTAATTGTGCTGTTGCGTACAATGTGCAGGAACAGAACTCTTAAGATTCTCATGAGGTGGAGTGAATATCGAGTTGCAAAAGGAAAAAACTCGTATGTGGAAGCGGCGCTCAGGATCCTGCTCTTATAGTAGACTAGCGTACTGTAACTTGGGATATAGAAAGGAATTCTGCACCAAAAGGACCTGCTGCGCTCGAGACCTCATGAACACCAAGTTCTTAGTGCTGTGAAAGTCTTGTATCATGGAGAGAATGCAAGAGGAAACAGCTACAGTGGATGCAACCGAGACGCGGCAGAGAAAGGAGAGCGGTGAGGAGCAGAAGAGTACGTCGACGACGACTATGAGTAAGAGGACCACCGAGTGGGGATTGCGGAGATGGAAGCGCTTCTCGCCCTTGCAGCTGCTCAGATTCATCCGCGACACCTACGTGACGGGATGTGTGAGTGCGGGGAATAACGTGCATCTCAAGGGCATGGCGCAGCACGCCGCCATCTTCCACATCCCGGACGATGCTTTCAGTCGACAATCTTCGCAACGCGACGACGGTGACGCTAAATTACTCCAGGCGCTCAGTCGACAATCGTCGCAGAAGGACGAATCCCAGGGACTGCAGTCGCAGCAGAAAAAAATCACGCCGATTGTTTTCAGTGCCGATCAGGTCTGCTTCTCGCTCTACGACCTTGTTGTTTTGTATTCAACGACAACACAATGTGTGATTTGGTTCTCGGCATTCTCATCGACTGATTTTGCAACCTTCCTGATGCGCAGCCAGCAAGATTTTCACACTCGGTTTCCGCCAAGCGAACGAGCTTTGAGTCCCCGATGCGGCCGGAGTTAGAGCAATTCGAAACTCGAGAATTCTCCAGCGCTGCTGCACTCCCGGATCTACTGCGAACCTCAACTGCCGTGCATCGCACTGCGACGTTGCTAAGAGCCCAATCCAAGCCGCGTGTCGCCTCCCTGGAGTCGTACAACAACGCAGGTGGCAATCCCGTGAATCTAGACCTGAAGAAGGATCGAATCGCGCGCTCCAATTCCTCAGCTGTCAGGTTTTCGACATCGGATATACCTGATGGAATCGCGGCCAATCCATTCAGGTAGGAAGAATGCCTTCTTGCAAATCGTTGCGAGTTCTATGCAAACTTCATGAATGCCCAGGATCTCTGTGCCTCTTACCAAGTGTAACTGTTTTGGATTCCTTGACAGGAATCTTGATGCGTTTGGTCGTGCGCCGGGGAGAATGTCGGTTGATCTTTTGAGTGGAAGAATCTCACCGGCGCTCGAGCTCGTCAGGTCAACTTCCATCGTCGAGGACGGCGAGCTGAGTTATGTGCGACGCACAAGCACCTCCAGCCAAAGCAGCTTGAAGCTCAAGATCATAGGGTTTGAAGAGTTCAAAAGATCCAAATCTAAGAAGGCGAATCAGCCCAACCCTTACAGCTTTTACGACTCTCGTTTTCCACCTGCAGCAACTGTGAATCAATGAGGATCAACAATAATATAGCATGATCCACCAACAACAACAATTTGCTCATCAATGGAACCTGCACAATATCTGGGTGTTCAAGCAGTGGTTCCTCTAAAAGATATGATGGATTCTACTCTGAAGAGGTCCTCCAATCTCATCAATGATCCACCACAATTTTGCAACACTTTTTTGTTGTGCCTGTGTGAACCCTGAACATAGCACACTTCTTCTGCTCATGATGCTTCCAGGCTTGACTGGATAAATCTTAGCACAGATGCACTCAGCCATGTGTGGATAACCAGATGAATCAGTTTCTTTGATGTATGGAAACACAAGGGAAATTTTTTGCAACCATGTTGCTTTGTTCAGGGCAGTTAGTGTCTGTGGCAGGGAGAAGGGTGGGAGGGAGCAGTCTGATAAGGATCTGCTCAAAAGCAATCTTACATCAGTCCCTAAAACATGATGAAAGAGTAGATTGATGACAAAAGAAAGGGTAGGGATCCTCAACACTGACTTCTTGACAGTTTTCTTGGCATAATTCTTCATCTTAAAATATAATTGCAGACCTGGAGTGTAAAGAACCTTAATGCGACATCTCTGCAGGAGAATTGCAGCTGTTGTACACAATGTGTGATCTGAGCTTGTAGCTGTTATTAGGTTTTGCAAGAGGCCAAGGAATAACAAAGTAGGAGATATTATGTTCCTGTGAATTGAGAGCAGAATTGGACCCAGTTATGGAATGTGAGTCTTGTTCCCCAATAAGAGCCGGATTCTTTTTTCAAGCTAAAACCTAAAGGTTACTCTGCCGATGGAAGTCAGTTTGGCTGTCCCATGATGACTCTGTTATATGGGAAGACTATGCCAATATCATTGTGATTTCTATTGTTTTGCATCTTGATGAAAGACTGAATGATTTGATCATTTCTAAGATGCCAGTTGAAGGCCCTGGAGAGCAAGTTTTACTTGATTGACATTAGGGTGAAGAAGAGCAATGGTGCATCATGTGACAGCTACATTTCCAGTGATCCTTAATGGTGTGTAAGTAATTGTTGTCCTTGTACATGTGTAGAGAGATTCTAAGTGTCTGCAACCTCCAAGTGATGCAATCCAAGGACCATTTTGTCATGGTCTGGCCCACTGAGAAGTGACTCTGTACTAGTAGTTACAGTTCCTGAATTTAGTACATGGACATAATA
>Ga0209611_10001555_pt1 | contig 39448 bp, 28 predicted proteins | sample S1TSphgellanicum_3_FD_187693 | JGI IMG/M metagenome (GOLD analysis project Ga0209611, IMG submission 187693) | Host-associated microbial communities from peat moss isolated from Minnesota, USA - S1T2_Fc - Sphagnum magellanicum MG (SPAdes) (version 2) | ecosystem: Host-associated > Plants > Peat...
ATGGGCCTTCAAACCACAAATGTGACCCACAAATTTTTAGGGGAAGGGAAGGGAGGGATCTATTTGAAGAGGGTCAAAATGTGACAAGTGCATCTCACAGTCACTGAATTGTGTTGAAAGTTGTAATTTTAAAAACAAAATTGAAATTCTTTTATGTATGGTTACCATTTTGTCAAATTGATTTTTTTTAAATAAATGTTTTTCGACTATTTCACCACATTAACATTTGCTGTTTTGCCAAGCCTACTTTACCATTTTCCTAAGTTGCCAAAGTAAGTACACATTGCCAAATCACCAATCTCACATTGTGGAATCACCAACCCCACATTGCCATGGTTAGTAGTTTCCATTGGCTAAATTAAAATTTTCACATAGCCTATGCCTAAAATGTGTTCCTTTGCTGCCCAAACTTGTGCCCCAAAAAAGAAAAAAAAAATTCCAATTTTCAGGCTCAAACATCTGTCGGGGGGAGGAGGGTTTGGGGTGTCCTTCATTAGACATAGACATGAGAATTGGGTCAAACTAGATGTTAATTCTAAACATAGCCAAATTCATCCATGGATACCAAATTGACCCAATTTTCATAAGCTAGCTAATGAAGGGCTCAAACGTCTTTGTTTCTGGTTTTTTGGGGAGGTTGCAGGGGAGTGAGGGTGTGGTGTGTTTGATTTTATGGCTCATTGAGGCATGAAAATAACCTTTTCTTTGTGTCTAGAGTTTTTTTTCAACTGCAGTTTGACAGCAAGTTGAACGGTTTAGAGCTTGAGTTGTGTGTGTTTTTTGTTCATGTTCAATCTTTTCAACATTGTGACACTTAAACCTATTGAATGAGATGTAAACTCGAGGATGAAATTTGGATGATGGATGAAGTTGCCTAATCACGAGGCCCTATCCCTAGCGCTAGTAATGCGCAGTTAGCTATTTTGGTAATATGGAGTTGATATATTTGCTAATGTGAACTTGGCAAAGTGTAAAGTGGGTGTAGACTTTAGCCTTGAATGACAAACCCTGTCTGTACCCGGTGGGTATATCCAGGTAAAAGACATACTCACATAGCACATCATTTTCCTTTGCTTAGAAGGGGGTTTAAACATCAAACCTGGTTGTCTGATGTTATGAGAACAGAAATCATCAGACTAATAGAATCATCCTGGCAAGGTTTGGTGCTGTTTCTGATACCCACCCAACAATGGTATTTCCAGGAGGTAAAGTCCCTCCATTCAGACATTCCTAAGGTTTGGGGCCCAGGCACACTTGCATTGTCTTTACTCTTACATTAGCACAATGATTAGTTAGTTACCAACCAAATTAACACATCAAAAATTGGAATCTCCATCTTTCCTTGGTCTTCACACCCACCAAATAATGTTTGTTGCCATTTGAAAACTAATTTAATTAGTAGAAAACTAATTAAAAACAATCTTGTTATTATCTATTTGTTTATGAAGATGGATTTTTTCAAATGGGAGGTAGTTATGTGAAAAGTGACTAACCCTACCATATGATAATTGACCTCCTTATGGTTATCCACATATCTCTAGCTTTGTGCATACAGTTGACAATCCAGACACTTCCTTCCTAAACCCTAGGCAAAAACAAAACAAAACAAAACAAAACAATTGTTTAAATGCAATTAGGCCAGCCCACAACACTAGAGGCGGCTTCCTACTTCAGACCTCAACCAAGTCAAAGCACAAATGAGTTGCACCTGGCACAAGCAAAAGGACAAGGGAATGACAACATCACAGGGAAATAAGTTAAACAAAAGACACACATGAGCAGCATACAATTGGCAAGCCACAAATAAAATCTCCTTGGCTTGAGGGTCCATGTGCAAGGCACCTCCCCCAACCCCCTCCCCCCCATATCATATAGGTATGAACATTATGGTAATGAGTACTTTTTTGTTTTCTTGGATGACATTTAGGTGGGATCCAACTTCCAAAAGCAAAACTAATTGATGCCCAAGGCACCATTCTGGACATGTTGAAAAAGAAAAGTTGCCTAAACTATGATTTTGTTGGTGTGAATATATTATATGTGGAGGAGCCAAATGAGTTCCCAAAGAAGCTCTTTGGCAACAATCTAAACATGCTTTGCTTGTAGGTCTAGATTTCCAAAGGAATTAGCTTAATTTCTCACTTGTTGGATGTGTAAGCATGATGCAATGGCAACTGCAATTATTGATCTTGATAGATAATGGAGGTTGCTACAAACATGACACTAGTCATGAGCAATCAAATAGTTGTTGGCAACAAACAACAAAGGACCTTGGGCCGTGCATTGTGCTCAAATCAGGGTGTGTGTAAGTGTACCCTATCCAAATTTTTAAAAGCAAAGGGATTTAATCTTGATTGTGCATAGTGCTTAAATCAAGATGTATGTTTGATGCTCGCTATCCAAATTTTTAAAGTTTGAAAGGAGCATGACGGAGCTGACCCAACTTCAAGGTCAAGCAACCGGAGAACTTTAGAGGGTGTTAAATGTTATATTGTGGATAGAGGTGTTGACAAGGTGTTGCATTTTTTAAGCAAACAAAGAGGTTGATTAGGGACTTTTGAAGTAATTGTTGTTGGAATATTTGGTATTGATGTTTTTTTTTTATCTTTGAAACATAGGAGGCATGAAATTATAGTTTAACGGTGGTAGTTTTGGATCCTTTAGCTTTATGCTCTTTAGTTAGTTTGGAAGATTTCATCAAAGCTTTGCCAACATGATTATGGCTCTATTGTTATTCTTTCAATGTTTTTCTTTCAATTATTTTATTTAAAAAATGGCAACATGTTGACAGAGAAATGAGTTTTACACCAAAAAACAAATGTTTTTTTCAAGTCGTTATATTGGAGAAATCACAAGCTAGTAAAAATTCATCACCAAAAACAGTCACTCATTGTTATAGATAGAATATATTCTGATTCTTCAAATTACAAATGCTCGTGCTGAACTCAAAATGGTTGATTTTCCATTACCATTGTTTGAGTAAGCTTTATAACTTTTGGAATGACGACTATGGATGACTAACTGAAACTTTGATAATTGTTTATATTTTAAACTTTTAATTCATATTTTCATTATCCTTAATTTGAAAGCATTGGATATATTTTAATGCCTGATATCAGTGTGAATACGTACAAATTTATTTAACACTAAGTGTAAAGCTATGAAGTCATATCAATAGAGTGAATTGGTTGATTTCATAACAACTAGTGATTTCAAACATATCTAATATGACCCATTATATTTTAACCCATGTATTAACTATCAAAGAACTTGGCATAGGAAGCCCCATGCATTGAATATATATATATAGAGCCATAATTTTTTGCCAATGCTTAATAGCTTGCAAGGAGAAAAACCATTGAAAAACATAAAAGCTTGTGGGGCCCTTAAGGCCATCACCGAGCTTCGGAATAACAATGGGCTTAAGGGTTAAGGGGTTATTTTTGCAAACATTCCCCATTGGGAACCCACCCACACATGCCAATCCCCCAAAATCAGCTCTCGTTTACAAACGGCCGTTGCCTTCACTCACATATACTAATGGTTGTTGCCTTTACTCACATAATACTATTCTTGGTTCATGATCAAACCTGATAAGTCTGAAATAAGACTTATTAATGGTTTTGTAGCAAGCTAATAAATTGTGTGCATCCTACTATACCCATCTCCTCCTCCCCCCCACTTGAACGATATTTAAGTGACCAATTTGGGCTTGCCTTGGCATTGACAATGATTTAGGAAATAATCTGGGGTCCTATTTTAGGTGGGTGCAATCAAATTTACTCTCTTCAAGAAATTTGATAAACTGGTCTTTAATAATAATAATAAAAAGTTTCTATTCACCTGGGTAAAATTAATGCAGGCAAATAGGGTTTAGCCAGGGTGAACATTAGGCCTTGAAGTAGCTATATTCAACCTCAGAAATGTTAAATTTGAACTGGGAGACTCTGTTTTAGGTCATGTCATGTTAAGCATGAAACCCCCAAAAAAAAACATTTGCCAGGTTTTTTCCATTGTATGTACGAACATAGGTGCTTTGATCAACTATTAAAAGGCCAACAGGGTAAACCCAGTGGACAAGGCCCCCACAATGAAAAGAATGCCCATGATCACTAGGTGCATTAGGTCTATATATAGAGAGAGAGAGATGGCAACTACAGTTTGCTCTATAGGTGGGGAACTACTGGTAAACTTGCTTTGAAGGGGTTGCTCTTTTTGCCCTCAAAGACATTCTAAATGCTCAAATGTTGTGGGGAGAGCTGGTGTTCACTTGGGATGAAGGAATATTTTTTGAAGTGAGAAATCTGTGATTTGGACCAATATGTTGACTATATAATATTTTCTTTGTGTCCTCAACTGCCACCCACATAATCTAACAACATCTTCCTAGTATTTGCTGATGATATCGGTGTTTGGTGCAGCTTTTTGAAGGTCCATGTCCTGACTTTATGCAGTTCCTTATTGTACTACTTCCTTCTCTCTACAAATGAACAATCATGATGAAACCCTGCCAATCATAAATAAACCAAAGCACCAAAAAAAGGGGGAAAACAAGAAGGAACAAAATGGAAGGACCAGTGTTCAAGAAGACAAAAGAACCACCGAAAGAGGGCCAACAACAAGAGGAACATCAAGTTCTTGAACACCCTCTTGTCACGAGTAGTATATCAAATATGGAAAGGGGAGAACTTCTTGAAAGGATGCCTAGCCTAGAAGAATCCTCACCTAATGTAATATTACATCTCAAAATAGAAACTGCATGCACATGTTGTAATGCCATTGACACTCTTTATTTATAAAATGTGTGTAAAAGAGAGAGAGGAGCCCCAGTTCTTGTTGTTCCCCGTGCCATGTTGGCACATCGATGAAAAAACTCATTCACTTATTAATGTAAACATTTGAAAACCTCTATAGTTAAAAGGATAAACATGTCCGTCAATAATTGATTGCAATAAAAACCATCTTTTGCCTAAATTGCGATTATTGTAACAACCCCACGAGAAAAAACAACCTGTGAAACCAAATCAACTTGAATGGGGTTGACCATGACAATGTCTACCAATGTGCGGACATTATTGATTAATAGCACAATGTCGATTCAATGGCACGAAGACTGTAGTGTAAGGGAAAAAAGGACATGGGTTTATTTTCGCAAGATATCAAATTTCGCATTTCTTGCACTGGTCGTGAAAGCATTTCGCACAACATCATGCCAGGTCATCCTCTCCCCACCATGTGTGCACTTAAAAAGTTGGATCCCCATAGGATCCAAAGCCTAGTTACAAATGCAATTTGAGACCCCAAAGGTTAAAGGATGGGGAAAGACCCAACCTAATGTGTGGTGGAAAAAACATATGAAGGTAGGTGGAAGAAAGGAATGACTAAGCGGGCTAACAACCAAATGTTCGCACCTAGCCTCGCACACAACTTCAAGTGCATTCAATGCAAATTAAAAGGTAAATAAAAAATGATCTTAATAAAAAAATGGTTGTGTAATCTCTTTAAAATATTCTCCTAAAGGCGATCTAAGCCTCTTTTGGCCGATTACTCTAAAGGGAAGAACACATCTTGTAACCCCCAAAGGAAAAAGCTCTCATGCTCATTTCAAACGCACTTAAAAAATGAGTGGCATTGAGTTGCTCACACCTATCGCCTCCAACAAGAATAGGCAAAAATCCAAAAAAACCTAGAAACTATGATAGGGGCTACCAAGGACCAACTCCCCAAATAAGTAGTTAGAATAATGAACTCCGAAAAAATCAACCTTACACCCCCACTAAAACTAAGGAAAACAATTTGTTGATGATCTAAATGGGTCTCGAAGCACTCCAATGAGCTCAGACCCAAAAGTCTTAAAAATTCCCATAAAGGTGGACTCAAAAATGACGAATTATTTCACAAAACTTGGAAAGGGGGGGAAGCAACGAAGCAAAAAAAAACGAAACATCAAAAAATGATATCAAAAACCACCTAAATGTACCCTAATCTTGGGAGCACATCTTCTACATGTCAAACATCCCTACTTAAAGCATTTTGCAAAAAAAAAAATGCAAAGGAGGTAGAGACAAAGGGGACGCCAAGGATCCTAATGCCATTAGGGTGATGACAAAATTCAATAAGGGGGACGAACCTATGAAGTAAGCCAAATGGAGCCCACACAGAACATTTGTAGAGTTGAACAAATAACCCAACAAAAACAAACTAGAAAATAAAATGATAAAAAACAAAGGAGATGACATGGGTAGGGTTCAAGATATGGGTGTCATTGGCCAAGGAAAGGAAGAAACATGAAGGGAAAACCTCCGAAAAACAACACAAAGCGCAAAAATAAACTAGTGCAAAAAGAGGCCTTCTAAGCAGGTCACCTTGGTGTGTGCCCATAAAAGAAAGAATGATAAACAAAGCCCCTAGGGAATCATGATGATTGAAATACAAAGGAACCTAAAAGCCATTTAAAAAAAAACACAAAGGCAAAGTTGAGATAATTGGCCTCCCACTACCCAAAGCTCTTAGAAAATGGCCTCATGCAAAATGGTGTTGAAAACATTTGCAATGTCTACCTAAAGCGCCACCTAATTAGGATGGGCATCCAAGGTGGCTTGAATACCATGGACCGTGGCTTCACAACCTTTTATAACCACCACCTCAAATTGATATGGTGACAAATGAGAAATAAACACATTATGAAATTATAAGCATAAAGCCCTGTTCACTAACCAATAAAATGAATCTCCTGCTACAATCAAACATATGTCACCAAAAGATTTGACATTAGTAGAAATTGGCCAAAATGTAACCATTGTATTTGTGACTACATGTAACTATTAGTTATTTACAATTACATTTAGACATTTTTGCAACTATTTCTTGTGTTGGTCATATTTGTGACTATAGTGCAACTAATTTGCAGCTATTTTGGTGTTCATCTTTCCATGTGAACAACATTTAGTTTAGTTTTGATCCAAAAAGAACAATTTATGTCCCATTAGTTACAAATGTGACCAATTTTGTTGTAACCCTATGGATATACAAAGGTGTATTTTGTGAATTTTAAATAATATAATTGGGTGTATTAGGATTTATAAATGTATATTTTGAATTTATATGAACAACCATATTAGATGTGTATTCAAGTATTATCATTAGCATAAATGGCCTTGATATTATGGTTACACTAAATAGTGTATATTTTGACCATATTAAAATTTTATGTAAGATATTTGTTAAATATAATGTGCCCATATTACAAGTTTATCCAAACCATCTTATTATACTTCTTAAAATTATTACAAATGACATTTTTTATTATTTTTGTTAATATTATATTATATATTTATTTTAATTAAATGTGATACAAAAATATTTTTTAATATTATCTTTGACTAAAATTTTAAATAGTAATATATTATTACATGATGATGATGATGATGATGATATTAAAATGATAGGAAAATTAGTTATATAATTACTTAATTAATTATTAAAAACTTAATATATTATTCTATCATCATTAATTTTTTCAAATGACTAATGTACTTATTAAAAATTAATTTTTATTTATAAAAATGAAAAAGTAGTTATAATAAATCATAATAGTTTTAACAAGTGACATAATATATATATATAATAATAGCTAACCTAGGCTAGCTACAAATTATATTATTATTATTATTATAAGTAACAAATTATGAATATTATTAGATTAATATAATATTACTAGGAAATATTAATATATAGTTTTTATTTTTTATATTTTCAATTTATAATTGATATTTATTAATTATTAATAATTAAATTATTATAATAAATTAATAATATAAACTTTTTATTTTCAGTTTTATTATTTTATTATTCTATAATAATTATTGTATTAGTTAGAATTGAAATCTAATAAATTATTATACAAATGAAAAAAATATTTTTGAAGGAAAATATACTTATTAAAAATATAAAATATTTATTATAATAGTTCATAAATAGCTTTAATGAGTGAAGTATTAATATGAATAATAAAAATAAAATAGTTAACTTTGGCTACCAATTAATTACAATAATAATTGAATAATGTTATTGTTACTATTAAACATTTATATTTATGTTTATTATTAACTATATAAATGAAAATAATAACAGGATTAATTATAATAAAATAATTAGTTTAGGCTATGTTTTATTTATATTATTAGATATAAAAAAAACTAATACTCAATATTTATAATTAATAGCTAATAATTATTAAATACTGAATATTTCAGTTATTATATTAATTTATTTGGTTACAAAATAATTATTTATTATTTATTAATAATTAGCTAATTATTTCAATATTGGCCAATTACTAGTTAATTAAATTGGCTAATATATCATTATAGTTTATATATATTTTAAATTAAATAATAATAATAATAATAATATTAAGCTAATAAATTAAATAATATTTAATATAATTAATTCAGTAATATAAGATATTGATGATTATTACTATAAATAATTAGTAATCTTATTAGTTAATTTGTTAGCTAGTTAATTGTCACTTACCTACTTAATTATATATTTTTCAAGGTGAGAATGAAGATGAAACATATGGGATAAATTTTTTTAGTTGTAACTAGTTTGCAACTAAAAATGTTTAGTCACAAACAACTTGTAACTAAAAATTCTCTCCCATATGTTTTAGCTTTCATTTTCATCTTGGAAAGTATATAAACAAGGTGTTTTGTTTTACCATTTTGTATTTAAAAAGATGGGCATATGGTTTGAGTCAATAAAAACGATTTAAAACTCAAAATAAAATATAAATATTCATGTATTTGCACTTAACCACCTACTTCCCTAACTTACCTACCTTTTTTTTACCTACCTACCTACCAAAATAGGTATTTGGCATAGGTAGATACCGAGTTCAAGCTACATACCTAAATACTTATTTAAATTTAATTTGGAAATTTTCAATTAATGTGCCATGTGGCAAATTTCTAATGCACCACGTGTCACAATCTAAACCATCCAAACATAAAATTAAACATTTTAGATTATTTCAAAATAATAATAAAATGTGGGACACGTGGCAACACATAACTTGTTCCCATTGTTCACACAAAAAAGTCGCATCTTAGTTGCAAAGGACAATATGCATATGACTAATCAAATGATGAAGGTGTATTTTGTTGATTTTTTTTTTCATTCAAAATTTGTTGTTGTTTGCGATTAATGTTAATGTGACTTATCCAACACGACTATTAATATTTTAGTTGCAATTAAAAATTAATTACATGGACTAATTGTAAAATGACCATTTTCTATTAGTGTGACCAAAGCCAAAAGCTAATTAGCCCCAAGAACTCAATCCACAAACCCAAGGATGAAGCCAACAGCCACATGGGAACACAATTGGTGGAACTAAATAAAGCCACTTGTTGAATTTTCAAGGCTAAAAATCTCAAAGATGTTTGAAGACCATGCTAGATGGACCACCAACCAATAAATGAAACATTCACAAAAATGCCAATCTAAAAGAGTCCACGAAAAGTTCAAGGTTTAAATTTAATTGAAAGTCTAATAAAGAATTTGAATGGGGGGAGTTTATGTCTAGTCGGTGCAAAGCTAGCAACGCATTAATCATTTTTAAACACATCAAAGTTGGGGCAAGAGGGGCAAAAGCCCTAATAGCATGTGCAAATTCCTTGGCATGCTTAAGGGTTAAATTCCATATTAGCCAACGCACAAGGGGTGCCATAGAAGCAAAATCAAAATCGAGCAGACTTGTTGACATGCCCATAATGAAAGACAAGGCTAGCACCTATGCATTTGCTTGCATTCACAAAAGGTGCTCCACTTGAAGTTATTTTAAATCACCATAAAGGAATCATCAAAGGTGTGCCTCAGTCTTTTTATGTTCGGTTAATCCCCCATGAAAGAAAAAAAAAACAACACTAAAGGAACAACAAGAATAGGTGCCAAGCTATCGCATTAAATGGGTCCCATGCTAAGTGGTCAAAAGGAAGGCAAAAAGCAAGTTGCACCTCTCACCAAAGAATGAAAGGGATGCATGTGTATAAACGCGGTTTAAAAAGGCCCAAATGGAAGGTGTTCCAAAGATCGAATGCCAAAATCAAAGTCTAGGCCACTAAGGGGAAGAGGGGGGCCAAAGAAAAAGATAGAAAAACCTAGAAAGCCATCTCGAAAGAGAACTTGATATGCTTGACAATGCCTTTAATGCCAAGCCATGCCATGTTGGGAAAATAGGGTTCCACAACCGAAACATGGAATGTCACGACCACAACCCAAAGATGATATATAATAGAAAGGCCACAAGCCATTTTAAGAACTGAACCGAAACAAAAACCAAAAGCTAAAGAAGGAAAGGCCTCCATCGTATCGAAGGAAAAGAAAAAGAAAAAAAAAAAAAAGAATGAAAGAAATAAGAATGAAAGAAAAAAGGAAGAGAAAAAGAAAGAAAAAGAAGAAAGGAGAAAGGAAGGAAGGAAAAGAAGCTAGAAGAAATAAGGAAAGAAAAGACAAAGAAAGAAACAAGGAAAGAAAAAAAGACGAGAGTGGGAAAAAAAAAACCTACCTTAGACTATCATGCTACTCCCACCTGCTGACCCGTCTCCTATTGCCATCACCAAGACACCTCCCTAATGCATTGATGTGCTTCTTACCATTACCAAAACACCTCCTTGATGCATTGATGCACCTCCTACCATGATGAGAACACTTCCTTGATGCATTGATGCACCTTTAGCCATTGCCAAGATTTTGCTTTAGCCCTTGAACCTTTACAGCTCAGGTAGTTTGCACATATCCCACACCCTAATCCATTCCCATTGTTGTGTTGTGTGATTGTTAGCATGAGATGTTGTTCTACCAAATTGTTGTAATGATTTGCAGTTTTCATGCCACTTTGTTGTTTTCACATGATGAGCTAAAAGCGCATATGGTAGCATTATTGTGTTCCTTTAAACTATTAGTTGAAAAGTTCATGGTTTGGGAAAGGCAATTACATTATTAGTATGGAGACAACAAGCCATGTTGCTCTTTTTGGTGGTGGCCCAATAACAACTCCCAACAAATCAAGATAATGAATAATTGTTTTGTTTATTTCAAGAATCCATAATAAACAAGTAAAAGGAAACAAGTAACAACCAACATTTCTAAAGTAGTGATCAATATGTGACCTTGCAAAAACATTTCACATCTAAATTTACTTATTTACTTTTTTGCAAACCCACCCATAAAACTGAAACTGGAGTCTAGGATTGCAAATAGGTGGCAGACTATTAATAGCAAACTACCTTGACCAATCATTATGATTATCCAATTAAAAACAAGGAACAACAATTAAATCACATTTGTTACATTGTTCTATAGCAAGTGTTAGGTTGTGTGACGCCTTTTACCAACCTCAACAAGTTATATGAAAATGGTATGCCAAAACCATTTTGTTGGGCCAAACTAGTATATTATAAATTTTCTTCATTTCTTGAACTTAGAAGTGCCCAAATGTCCATTACAACTTAGAAGTGCCCAAGTTTTTATTTTAATACCACTTGTTTCCCATTTAATTATGTTGAGAAATCTCACTTGGGGATGTCCACTAGCATTATTATACATTGATACAATGGTAAAAATCTCAAAGTGTTGTTTTTAAACATTGTAAACATGCCTTTTGTAGACTAATTGAATGCAAATTTATCATTTCATGCATTAAAAATTAGCCTCCCAAAGATCTCACTCAAGAAAGTGAAGGTGCCAATGTAAGTGTTGGCTCACCCTAGCCCCCAATCTTTTGGGTTTCAATTTTGTTGTTTGGGTGTTCTTGACAAGCTTCATCTTATAGTTCCAAAGCATAATTTGTGAAGGGAAAGTATAGGAATACAATTTTGCTCCTATTTAGTGTTGCATTACACCCTGTGAACCAAGGAACATAACGATCCTAACAACAAGGAATTACACCTTGTGAACTAAGGAGCATAACAGTCTTGGCAATAGGACATTAGTGTTGTACCCCGCCTTGGCATTCCCTACAACTTTGCCTTCATTCACACACCTAAATAAACACCTAAACTACATGCACATGGCAAACCATGTGCTAGTGAAATTTGGCATTAAGACTCATCTTGTAACCTAGGGCTAACCCCAACCTCTAAATAATAGGGACTAAACCCACTGCAGATTTCCCAAGTGAACATCTCCTTGGGCCCCCTTCCTTAAACCCTCATTTGTTGACATTTTTTTGTTCGTGAGTGTTGTCAAACCAAGAGTCAAACCTAGCCCAACATTTAAACTCACAACCCAAGCTGCCACAAGGATTGTTTTGTAGTGGTTTGGAATTGGGCCTCAATTAGGAAAATCCTCTCAATTGAAGGTCCACCTACAAAGGCATGTCATTGGCCTCCACTTTAGAAATGTCAACATCCTTGTTGACATTATTTTGGGGTGATAACCTAAGCATTTCTACTGCCTTTTTTTCCCTTTGACTTAATGGTGGGATTAGTTACTTCCTGATCAAAGGAGACCATTCGTGCTCTATCTTTGTGTTATCAGCATAAGAGGTATTACTAAATGTGTATTTTGTTTTTACCCAATGCACTCACTTTTGGCATCTTCCCCAAATTCCCCCTTGTGACCATCTCTTCTTCCCTTAGAGTCTTCTTTGAGTCTAGCTTAAAGGTTCTAATCACCACAATGAACAAGGGTTTCAAACGTGCCAACATATAGTGTTGAATTGGGCTCCATGGTCCAAATCCCTTTTATTTAAACAGGACATGATTCACAAGTTCATGCATAAGAAGTTTGATTTTTCCACTCAAGGATGTGCCATTTTATTCACACACATCACCACCTTAATCTTGCTTGACCAAACTTTAGATTTTTTCAATTCAAATTCAATTCCAAGTCTAATTCCATTGGTTGCCACCTCTTCACCTTTACTAATTGCTTGCTCCAACATGAACCTTAACCTTTTTGTTACCAACCACATTCGCGAAAACCCTTAACCCTCTATTAGCGAAGATGATTATTTTTGTTATTTTTGTGGGTGTTTTCCCCCAATTTTAGAAGGGGTTGATGTCTTCATCAACACTTAGGCCATTTGTAGGTGGGTCTTTTTTTTTTTTTTTTTTATTTTTTTTTTTTTTTTTTTTTTTTTTTTTTTTTTTTTTTTTTCATTATAAGTTTATGACCCCCTCTTTTGCCCAAACTTGTTCGCCATTTCTAGGAGGTGGTTTAAATGAATAGGCTTCATCCACACTAACTCCTTATGATGACAACCCTTGTACTTCACCAAATACTCCTTGCCTTTGAGGCATGTTTGCCTCATGTGAAGTATGCTTTCGATTTTGGCCACTAGCGTATGTTCGATGGCATCCACTTCTGGTCACACCTTTTGTTTTCATTTTGGCCTTTATTCGTCACACAAAGAACTTCAGTTTCAAGATGTGAAAGGTCAAATGTGCCACAAAATTCGTTGGTAATTTTAGGGTATACACATCGAATGCAACTTATGCGAAATTTCATTAGGCTCTTTGTACTTGGTAGTGAAATGTGGGGTTAGATTATTGGGCATTTAGAAATCTTGGATGTTCATCCACATGTATTGCCCAACCTCAAACTCAAACTCCACATGCCTTCATATTTTATTGGTATGCTTTTCATATTGCTTTTGAGCTAACTCCAAGAGCTTCTTGGTTCATGTGTATAACTTTTCATGCCCCTTGACCATCTCCACAACTTCCTTGGAGTGATCCTTTCGTTCCATGGGAATGGCTAAGTCCATTGGCTTCCTAGCTTTTTTTCCCAATGTTAATTCAAATAAGGACATTTTTGTTGTTGCTCATGCGTTGTGGAGTTGTAACAAAACTCCACCAGGTATAGATGTTCACCTTAAACTTTTTTATCGATGTTTACATAGTTTTTGAAATATTGGTTCAATACTTCATTGACCCTTTTTCGTTTAGCCATCGGTTTGTGGATGAAATGTTGTAGTAAAAGACAACTTCGTTCACACCTATAATAAATGCTTTTAGAAGTCTGCCATAAATTTGGTGTTTCTATTGTTTATGATGAATTGAATCATCCCACAATGTTTCACCCACATATTGAAAAATAACTTTGTTTACTCAAAAGTTGCTGCAATTGTCTTTGTTGGAACCATTTTTGCCAACTTGGAAAATCAATTGACTACCACTAGAATGGCATCCATTCCATTCCATTTGGGTAATTGCGTCATGAAATCCATGGAGACACTTTCTCATGGCGCATTCAGGATTGGTAGAAATTTGTAAAACCCATACATTTTTTTGTAAATGGATTTTGTGTTTTGGCATTTTACATAAGTGTGCACGAAATGTTCCACATCTTCTTTCATCTTAGGCCAGCAGAACCTTTTTCCTATGGCACCTTTGTGGTTTGCTCCCCACGATCTTCGACATGGGCACATCATGTTCTTCTTGCATGATCTTTGTGCACAACTTTCTTGCTAACACATAGATTTGAGATTATTTTCATCTTAGTAGTTCCTACTTTAAGGTGATGTCTTTCACCTTCCTCTGCTCTCACAACTTTTTAAAATATCATTGTGCGAGCAGGTCTTGCACATAAGGCTTTGTTATCTTCCATTGAAAGTTGTTTTCCTTTTGGAAGATGGACTTTAATGCTTGAATATTGGTTAGGGGTTTTTCCATTTGAAATTTCTCCTTACTTAGCGCATCGAAAACTATGTTGTCTTGTCTTGATTTGTGAATTAATTCCACATCCAAAATGCCAAGGTATTATGCCATCTTAATCGTTTCATAGAAGCCATTGGTTGGGATTCAAAATATTTCAAGGAAACATTGTCCATAAAGACCTTGGTCTTTTGTGTCCCCATGTAATGTTATTATGTTTTGACGCACCATACAATAGTGTACAATTTTTTTTCGTGAGTGGGCCATTGTAGTTGTATTCCACATGGTTTTTTGTTTTCAAAAGCAATTAAGTGTCCCCATTGCATGAAAATTCCACCAATAGCGAAGTCACTTGCATTAATGTGAACTTTGAATGGCTTGGTAAAATTTGGAAACTTCAATAAAAGGGTGAAAAAAAAAATTTCTTTCAAGCCTTCAAATGCCTTTTGTTGCTCCTCTTTCCATTTGAAAAACAAATTTTTTTTGAGATCCAAAAGTGGTTTTGCCATTTGTGAAAATCCTTTTATAAACTTTTAATAGAAATTAACCAAGCCGACAAAGGATTAAATTCCTTTGACCATATTGGTTGTTCTCTTTTTGTCTTTTATGACTTGTAATTTTTTAGGGTTGGGCTTCACCCTTCCCTTGATAAAATATGCCTTAAGAAGTCCATCTCCTCTTGGGCAAATTCACTTTTCACCTTATTGGCAAAAAGTTTATTGTGTCAAAGCTTATTTAGAACATATTTTAAGTGTTCCACATGTTCTTTCATAATCTTGGATACGCCAAAATATCATCAATACAAATGATCATGAATTCATTTAACTTTTCATGGAAGATAGAGTTCATGAGGGTCGTGAACGTTGATGGGGTGTTACACAACATGAATAGCATCACCAAGAATTTATAAAAGCCATACCTTGTTTTCATAATTGTCTTTTCAACATCTTCATTTATGATGCGAATTTGGTAGTACCCCAACTTGAGATTAATTTGGCTAAAGTACTTAGCCCCATTGAATTGATCTAACATATTATTAGTGCAAGGCAAATGATAGCTATTATTTATGGTTATTTTGTTCAAGGCACAATAATCAATACACATTCTTAATTTAATATCCTTTTTATCAACAAACAAAACTAGTGCCCCATAAGGCAAATAATTTTGCCAAATATACCCCTAATTAAGGAGGTCATTTAATTATATTTTTAGTTCTTATAGTTCCTTTTGGTTTAACCTATAGGGTGCCTTGGATGGCAGAGCTGAATTAAGCACCATTTTCATTTTATGGTCAACATCTCTACAAGGTGGAAGGGCATCGGGGAGTTTTTACATTAAAACCTTTGAAAATTTAATGAATGAACCTAAAATACAAGCAAGAGGTTGTTTTGTCCCTTGTGGCTTAGGTTCCCGTTGGGAAAATTTCAAAGACATCAAAACTAAAAAGCTAGACAACTTTAACTCACTCGTTAAAGCAACCAAGTTAACTCCCATTTTCGCCAATGTAAAATTATATTTTACATCTGAATGCACTAACTTTGAGCTAATTTTGGCATAGATTTTCAACTTGCTTCAACTTGCTTCTATGGTAAAAGATGTTTATTTTGTAGGCATCCAAAAATGTAGGCACCCCCCTATACCCCCTTTAGTAGGCACCCCCTATACCCCTTTTTGTAGGCAACCCCCTATACCCCTTTTAGTGTTGCGAGCTAGGAGTGTGCCTTGGGTCCTCCATAATTCCACAACTTGAGTAACTTAATTCCAACTTGGGACTAATTAGGGACTTGGGAGCGCATCACGTGGTATCAGAGCCTCGGTTGAGCTCGGTTCACTTCTTGGGAGTTTCGGATGGCAGCCAAGAAGAATCATAAGTAAGCACAAAAGACCATGTTGGAAGAACCCAACGAAGATCGAATAGTCCTGCCAGAATCAATTGGGGAGGAGGAACCAAAAACTCGAGAGGACCAAGATGAGCTCGAAAGTGAAAAGGAGCAACGAAGCTCAGCCCTACTCACCCAGGAACAATTGGAAGTCCTCCTCAAAATGAATAGGCCCGACTTTAGTGAGCTAGTTACAGCCCTCAAAGGAGGAGCATCTAAGGATGCAAGATTCCAACCGGCCAAACACGGCAACTTTGATGGTGCTTGTGACCGAAAGGTTTTGGATGTTTGGTTTGCAGAGATGGAAGATTATTTACATGCCGCCAAGGTTGGACGGCACTCGGCTGTGGAACTTGCCCAGTCTTACTTGAAAGGCTATGCTGCCACATGGTGGAGGACAGTGAGATAAGAGGAGGGGAAGAACCATGGCTACACTTGGGAATTCTTTAAGGAGCGGGTTCAAGCTAAGTTTGTCCCAAGGAATTCCGATTAGATCTCAAGGTGCAAACTCCATGACCTTGTGAATGCCACAAATGAGAACTTGCGGCAATATGTGAGGGCTTATTCCGAACTCATGCTGGAGATCTGGTACATGCATGAGTTGGATCGTGTGTGCCAATTTGTGATGGGACTTCCAATTTGGGCCAAGCAAAAGCTTGAAGAAAATTGGCCCTCTTCACTATTCGAAGCCATCATGAAAGTGGAAGGTTTCTTGGATGTGGGATGGGGTGAAAAATCCGGGTTCAAGAAGGACAAGTTCCTTCACAAGAAGCCACACCATGAGGGAGAATGGAACTGAGGGCAAAGGAACCCAAGGAAGGAAAAGCCTAAACAATTCCAAGGCTTGGGGTTCAAGCCCAAAAGAAATTTTGTGAAGAAAGGGGCTCCCTTCAAAGGGAGCCAACCCAAGGGAAATGTTGGTGGGAAGCGTAAGGGAACATGCTTCAATTGCAACGAAATGGGGCATTACTCCAAAGATTGTCCCAAGTCCAAAGTGGGAAATGGAGGTTCTAAGGTGATTGCCCTCAATGCCAACCTAGCCCAAGCTGAATGCAATCGACTTATCTTCTTGAAGGGGAAGATTACTAAGTGGGATGTGTTATGTCTTTTGGACATAGGGGCTTTTCACAATGTCATAACTTGAGAAAACGCTAAAAGGATGGAGCTCCATTTGGAGGAGCTCAAGGCACCCATCGAGGTGCACTTCGCGGATGGGGTTCCCCATCCCACTACGTCACAAGCAAAGGAAGTGCCTCTCCAACTCGGAAATTGGAGAGGAAAGGTGGACTTGTTGGTTTCCGCCTTGGGTGGAATGGATTGCGTTTTGGGAATGGAGTTCATCACCCAAAACAATGTGTTCATAGAATGGCACAATAAACTAGTTAGGATTCCTTCCAAAAGTGGGATCGTGAAGGTGAAGGTACATGAGATGCCTTGTGTGGGTGGGCCAACCATCCACTTTATGCTAGGAAAAACATGGGAAAGAGAATGCGTGGGAGGTTACGGCATGTTGTGTGTCATGCGGGTGTTGGATGAGTATGAGCCCAAGGAAGCCGCCAACTTGGTGACTTCCCCAAGGTGCATTAAGCAAGTTTTGGATGAGTTCCAGATGTGATGCCCGAAGAGTTACTCAAAGATTTGCCCTCGAGAAGACAAGTTGATAATGCAATCGAGGTGATGCCGGGAGTGGCACCTCCCACCAAGGCCCCATATCAAATGAGCCATGAGGAGTTGAAAGAACTTAAAGTTCAACTCGAAGAACTCCTCACAAAGGGATACATTAAACCTAGCAAATCACCATATGGGGCACCTATCCTTTTTGTTCACAAAAAGTTTGTTCACAAAAAGGATGGGACGTTGAGGATGTGTGTGGATTACGAACCTTCAACAAGGTAATGGTGAAGAACCGATATCCTTTACCTCGAATTGATGACCTCTTTGATTGATTCTTGGGAGCCAAGGTGTTTAGTAGGATTGACCTACGTTCGGGATATTACCGAATTCAGATTGTGGAAGGGGATGAAGAAAAGACCGCTTGCCGCACAAGGTATGGCTCACACGAGTTTTTAGTGATGCCTTTTGGGCTCACCAATGCACCCACCACATTTTGCACTTTCATGAATGACATTTTCCGAGAATGGCTTGATGATTTTGTCGTCGTTTACATAGATGACATTTTGATCTATAGTGGCACTTTGGAGGAGCATGCGGAACACCTTTGGAAGGTGTTCCAAAGACTATGGGAAAACAAGTTGTATGCTAAGCTCGAAAAATGTGTGAATTCAGAGTGACGGAAGTGGACTTTTTGGGACATAAAATCACTCAAGAAGGTTTGAAAATGGACAATCACAAGGTGAAGGCAATTTTGGATTAGGAACCGCTTAAGTCATTCCCGCCTTGAGATCTTTTTTAAGATTGGCCTCTTATTATCGCAAGTTCATCAAGAACTTTACGAAGATAGCCGCATTTTTGACAAACCTCTTGAAAAAGTCCGCCGGAACTTACGAATGGGATGGAGCTTGTGATGAGGCGTTTGAGACCTTGAAGGGCATTTTGGTGAAGGCGCTAGTGTGAAGTTACTCAATTTTGACAAGGATTTTGAGATCCACTCGCCTCCGACTTTGCAATTGGAAGAGTCCTAGTGTAAGAAAGAAGACCGGTGGCATTTGAAAGCAAGAAATAAGTGAGACAGAGCGAAGGTGGCCAGCACATGAGAAAGAAATGTAGGCGGTCATACATTGTCTCAAGACTTGGGGCCATTACGTAAGCTCCAAAGATGTGGTGGTGTGGATTGACAATGTGACCTTGAAGTACTTTGCCACTCAACCCAAGTTATCCTCAAAGCAAGTGAGATGGCAAGACACATTGGCCTTGTTTAATGTAGATATTCGACACAAGCCCGATGCGCTAAGTTGAAAGCATCAACTTAAAGTGGTGTATGTGGGGGAGATAGAACTTCAAAAGGAAGTTCGACTAGTAAGCTGTCATGACCAATTTGCCAAGGAAGTGAGGTAAAACATTCAAAATGGAGCCAAGTTCCACTTCCAAGTACGAAATGGACTATTGTGGTATAAGCAAAATCGGCTTTATGTTTCGGAAGGGAGGACGAGGGATGCACTTTTGAAGGAATGTCATGATGGGCCGCTTGCGGGCCATGGTGGTGCAAAATGCACCACAACATTCCTTAAGAAGTCTTACTATTGGCCCAACTTGAAAGACGATGTAAAGGAGTATGTGAAAACTTGTTTGACATGCCAACAAAATTAGACCCTCAATAAGAAGTAAGTGGGCTTGTTACAACCTTTGCCAATTTGTCAAGGGTCGTGGGAAAGTGTGTCCATGGACGTCATGGTAAGTTTGCCCCCATCAAGGGGTTTTGATGCCATCATGGTGGTGGTGGATCGATTTAGCAAGATGGCACATTTCATTCCCACCAAGGATAGTGCCACGGCCCAAGAGACATGAAGGTTGTTCTTCACACATGTTTTCAAGCATCATGGCCTTTCAAAGGACATAGTTTCGAATCAAGACCCAAAGTTCACAAGCAAGTTTTAGCGAGCCCTATGGAAGCGAATGGGGTCGGAGCTCAAGATGAGCACCTCTTTTCGCCCCTAAATCGATGGTCAAACCAAAAGGGTGAACTTGGTGATCCAATAATTCTTAATGAATTATGTGGCGACGGATCAATAAGATTGGGTGGACCACTTGGAGTTAGATGAGTTTTGTTACAACAACTCGGAACACTCCGTGACTAGGTCCACCCCCTTTCAAATTGATGCATTCCCAAGTCCCTAATTAGTCCCAAGTCGGGACTAAGTTACTCAAGTTATGGAATTGTGGAAGACTCGGGCCACGCTCCTAGTTCGTAACATTAAAAAGGGTAGAGGGGCGTGTTGAAGTTCCAGGATGGGATTAGGAAGAAGTGACAAGCTATTCACTTACTCAAACTTGCATCAAACCAACCAACAAGTTGATTAGTTCAAATTCTAAAGCACCTTTGGTGCTAGGACAAGCCATGGGCAACTCTAGACTCACTTGACTTTGGGTTTCGTGATTGGCCTTTACAACTACATATTAGTTAAAAAGGACATGCAATTAATGACTAATGAGTCGTTAAACCCATGTTGTTTGATTCATTTAGTCACAAGGGAAGTTTAGTTCCAATGCTTAGTTGTTTTAAAAATTAGGATTTTTAAATTTTTATAATTTAATGAAATTCCATGCCATCATTACCTTGGTATGATGTGTAAAATGCATGCCATTTCAACTTAGTCATTTTATTCAATTAAATGTTACAAAAGACGCCTTGATGGATGGACGACATGTGTTAAAAATTTCTAATCATGTTACATGAGTCATTGCATATGACAAAAAATAACCTAATTTAACCCATGTAGTTAGTGTAACCAAAAGTCAACCTAGCTTAACTTAACTTAGTTTGCTTAACTAAAAGTTAATTTAATTTAATCTCATTAAATTAACTACCTATGTTAAACAACCTAGGTTACCTAACCTGGGTTAAGTGGCCGAAATTAAAATAAATGTCAAACTTTTAACTTAAAAGACTTAAATTAAGTTACCTAACTTAAACCAATAAGTGGTTTATATATTTTAGGTTGTAAGAGTGAAAATTTGAACCTTTCACCTTCATTTTGGGTTTCAAGTTTTCTTCCATTGCACTACCACATTTTTTAATATTAATTATATTTAACACAAAGTTATAACGTTCAAAAAAATTTAGCTTTCAAATAACCTTGGCCGCCTTAAATTGACCTAGGTCAACCTCCATACTACTTATTAACCTAAACTAACCTAAACCTAGATTTCCCTAGGTTGATTTAAGATCATTAGACCAAAATGCATCTTAGTTCATTTTGGGTTTCACTAGATTTTGAATGAATTTGGACATTTTTACCATGATGAAACCAACTAAACCCTTAGTGAATGGGGACCAGTTATTATGGACAATGAATTGGTCCACTACTATTTAATGAAACAAGGTTATTTTCAAGTGATATATAACTTTATTAAACCATTTTTGACGTGATCCCAAGCTCCTTAATAGATTCAAACGTAAGTCTAAGGTGAAAACAATGGAAAAGTAAGGAGTTGGGGCACACTCTTTGACTCGTAGTACTTTGGGGGTAGAAGGGCATGCTAGAGCTTCGGGATGGGGACTAGGAAAAGTGACAAACATCAATTATTCACACGAACCTGCATAACCTAAACAACAAGTTGGTTAGTGCGTAGTTTGAACACTTTTGTTACATGGACAAACCACGGGCAAACACATATTTACAAGATTCACCATGGCCCGGATTTGGGGGAAGCCACCACCTTTCTCCTTATAGTATATTCTGTGCTTGGCCATGGGGCCAGCATCTAAATGGCATTTTGTCCCTTGGGAGTCCCGAAATTCCCGAAATTGCGAATCCGCAACTTTGGAGACCCATAACTTTGTGCTCAAACTTCTGATTGAGGTGAGGTCTAAAGCAAAGTTGTAGCCCTCATCAAGAGCTTTCCAAGGGTATTTCACACTCTACCTGCACATAAGCAAATTGGGGCGATTCTTGACTTTTAGTGGTTGGGAGTCAAATTGACAATTGGACTCCTGACCCTTCTTTTGGCCATAACTTATGTTTTAAATATCCAAATGGGTCATGCGAGCACATTTCATACCTTTAAATTCCAAGAGATTTCCAATGATATAAAGAATTTTTCAATCCAATGAATTTTGACCCCTGCAATTGCCCTCTGAAGGTTCAAGAGTCCATTAGGACTCTAACTCTCAAAGTGGGAGCTCATTTGGGAGTGTGAAGGTTCATTCCCTCACATTCTTACACTCTTGAGAGCATGAAATGTGACTCCCGGGTTCATTCTTGGCCGACACCTTCGCAAGCCTTTGCTTTGGTCATGAGCCCAGGGTTAAGGTTGCGACAATTTCACTTGCTACTTAATTAATTAGGCAACATGGAAATTAATTAAATTTAAATTATTTAATATTTAATGTAATATTTAATATTATTAATAATTTCATGATTTTCAACCTATGAATTATTGACACGTGTCACTACTTATGCTAGGTTAAAAACTTAACTTAGGTAACATAAACCATGTGATCAATCGAAGTAGGCACCTACTTTAAAGAACTATAAAGGAGAACATGTGGTTAACAATCAACTCACCATTGTTGATCACAAACGTACCATTTGTGAGGTTTAATCCTTTGACCTCTAGGATGGAAGCAAACATTCCTACCATCAAACTATCACATTTGTTGTGATAATGTGTTACATTGCATTCTATTTATCAAATATTTCATTTTAAACATTACAAAAACATAAAATTTTGAAAATTCATATCTTATTGAATTTATTTCAAATGAAATGATTAAAGTTTAATTTAATTTTTTAAAATAATGTACATAATTAAGTTTCTTTCTTTCTAAAAATGTAAATTCATTTGAACAATTTTTTTTTTAATATCACTATTCAATAACATTTCAATGACCATTATTTTGAAAAAAAAAAGTTTAATAAATGAATAAGATTTTTGTTAATATAATAATACTACTTATGTTATGGTACTTTCAACTATTTTATGATTACTTTTCATTGTTTTAAATTATTTCACCCTACATTATTTACTATTATTTATGGCTTATTCTATAAAAAAATTGGTTATTTTTAGTTATTTCACCTTAGGTTACTTTAGGTTATTTTATGTTATTTTTTATTATTTTAGGCTATTTCACTTTAGGCTATTGTCAATTATTGTAAGTTTTTAAATTTTATTTTATATTATTTTTGGTTATTGTAGGTTATTTCACTTTAGGTTATTTACGATTATTATAAGTTATTTTTGGCTATTCTAAGTTATTTCACCTTATGTTATTATTGGCTATTTTAAGTTATATTACCATAAGCTATTTGTGGGTATTCTATTGGTGTATATTTTTGGTTATTGTATTGATGGCTAATGGTGCATATTCTATTGGTGCCTATATATTTTGTTAGTGCCTATTGTTGGTTATTCTATTGGTGGTTATTGGTGCTTATTTTATTGGTGATTAGTGGTTACTTTTTTATTAGTGGTTATTATATTTGTGGCTGTTAATGGCTATTCTATTAATGACTATTGGTAGTTATTTTATTGGTGGTTATTAATGGTAATTTTATTGGTGGCTATTATATTAATGATTATTAATAATTATTCTATTGGTGATTGTTTTAAGCTAAATTATCATAAGCTATTAATGGTTATTGGTGACTATTTTAAAAAATTTCAGTCTGTTAATGTGCGCCTGAATTGATCAAAGATTATTTTAGGCTAAATTATCGTAGGGCTATTGTTGGTTATTATATTAATGTCTTATTGGTGGTTATTGATGGTTATTTTATTGGTGGCTATTAACGAGTATTTTATTAATGGATATTGGTGACTATTTTATTATAATTTATTATTTGATATTCAAAGTTATATTATCATAGGTTATTATTGGCTATTCTACGTTATTTTACCTTAGGTCATTATATTTTATTTTAGGTTATTTTAAATTTTTATACTTAAAATAAAATAATTTATAATAACATAAAATAGAATGACCTTGAATAATTTAAAATATAACTTGAAAAAACACATATTAACTAAAAATTCAATAATGTAAGGTATAACGTAAGGTTAGTTAAATAATTTAATTAAAAATAACTTAAAATAAAAAACCTATAATAATTTAGTTATGATACCTTAAAATAAAATAACGTATAATAATTGAGGGTATAATAATTTATAATAACTTAAGGTATATGTTAAAAATAACTAAAATAGCCTAAAATAATATAAGGTATATTATAAAATAGTATAAAATATTTGAAACAACAACATAAAAAAAAAACCTTATTTATCATAGTAAATTATAATGGTGAATTATGTCAACTAATAGTGAAACAAGATGTTTATGTAATGATATTATGGTGAAATAATTTTAACCAGGGTGAAATCATTAAAATATAGTGAATTTATTTCATTTTTAAAGTCCCATAGTGATTTAGGCTAATGAACTAACCCGACTTTTGTATTAGTGAATGAATTAATTTGTAAACCTATTTAATGATTTAGCCTAGGTTAACTTAGTCATTTTTAAAGTAAAAAAAAACCAAATATAATTGTGTTACATCTAGTCACATCATAATTGTATTTAGTTGTAAATACTTGAGGTGATTACAAATTTGATAAAATATTTTGTAATGAGGCCACCTAGGTTGATTTGGCAAAAAATCCTAAAGTTAGGAACTTAAGCAAACTTACTTAAATTAACCTATTAGTAAGGTAACATATTCGAGGTATACTTAAACATACTAGATGTAGTAAATTTTTAATGTCTAGTTAAGTAACTTATAAAGTAGCCTATATTATGAAGTTGGTTTTTATTAAATAGCCTACATACATTGGTTAACTTAATAGGTATGTTAACCTAAGTTAATGTGTTAAGTAGTTAAAAAGTTAAGGAATTATTTGTCACCTTTTTCAAAGTGACTATTGATATTGTAATCATCACGACAATATATTGTTTAGTACAGATGCACGTGCATGTGAATTCATGATTTCAAAAACCTTATGGCACAGAAAAGATTATGACATGTTGTAACAAATATTGGTACCATAAATTCAAGACATAAAAACTCATGGTGTCACAAAATATCATGGATTGCCATGAAAACTTGTAATGCCTTGTTGCTAGATGGTATGGCATGTCATCATCACATGGAAGACCAAATCATTATTAATTGCAAAGGACAACAATATTTTCAATTAGTTAATAAATGGGATTAATTCATCAAATCAATGATATGAGTCATGATGTGAAGTTAGTGTCACAAGTCATAAGGTGTTGTGACTACTAATTAACCTTGTTACCATGTGGCATGCCACATCAACATCATACAACCATAAGTTGTTAGGACATTTTGTTCTTTTGTGGGTGCACAAATTGCAACAATTTTAATAACTTACAATGCTTGGATTCCCTTACGATTGGAAAATTTCTTAGACCTACAAATTTCATGACCATGACCATACAATAAGTTTCATCATCTATAAATTATGCTCTAGAAAGCAAGTTCACAAATGTGCATTGCAAAATGCCCTTGTACCACATGGATGAGTGCCTCTCTTTGGTGGTGGAGCTGCTATAAGGCCTACTTCACTCATTACGCTACGTAATGGCATGCCAGTGGGGTGTTACACACAAGATTTCATATTTTGTTTTTGGTTCAGAGAGTGTAATTGACATGCCGTCCTAGGTGGACCTCAGGTGAGAGGATTTGTTTAGTCAAGGCCCAAGTCCAAATCATTGCGAGACGACCCCTTGGCGACTTGGGTTGCGAGTCTAAGTGTTGGGCTGGGTTTGACTCCAAGTATAAATGTCCTTTTGTCGTAACTTAGGATATGTGATATGTTATCATCTTTATCAAGTATAAGTCCTACTCCAATAATAATAATAATAATAATAATTCCTCAATAGGTATCAAAGGAAAAGAAATAAAATTGGGGGGCATTTCCAAAAATGGAACGCATGCTATAACACCTTTAGTGAGCATTCCATTTTTCAATATGTGCCCTCCACCACCAAACAACCAAAGAAAAATATATGCTCTTTGAGAGGGTAACATAGCCTCCAATTACACTAAAGAGATTTCAGAGTAGGTCTTTCCTTTCTAATTTTGCCTATGTAACTTTTGGTTTCAAAATCTAGTGAAAGCACTCAGCAAAGAGGGACACATTTTGTTGTATGTAGTACAACTTTTGTTTTAATGTGAGTGCAAATGCACTTTGATGAGAGCAAAGTGAGATCTCATGATGGTATAGGCCTCACTGAGACAGACTGAACTGTATGACCATGAATTCAGAAGACATGGTAGTGAATGATGTTTTCAAATTAACTGGTTGTTGTGCATTACTAGCCTAGTAGAGCAACACCCCCAACACTATTAAAATTAACAAAGTCACACACACATAGGTATATAAAAAAAAACATGCACACAAAAACTTGAAGACCTCTTGTTTGATTAAACAATTATACACATATTTCACCTACCCTAATCCCAAGTAGTGAATTGAATTGAATTGAATTGAGTACCTATTTGCACAATAAAACAAAACCTTGAGTGAAGCAGCACCTACATTGGAATTTGGCACCATGGGTATAAAAAATTATAAATCCCAAATTCCCAAAAAGCCAATTGGTACCTATCATCAATATTTGGGTGGATCATCATCATGGTGGGGAAACTGACAAAGATACTTGAAGTACCTCTAGAATCAGCATCATGCACAAAGCCACCACCTGAGTTTATTAGGTACTTGGATGTTCTTGATGTACACACAGATAGCTCATCTGATTTTATGACTAGGTTTAGGGTTTAGGGTTTAGGGTTTGGACACTGGACAGTGGAAGGGGAGAAATAACTTAAGTATGTGTGGTGGGTTTTGGCTCCAGACTCTCCCTCATCATTAGTATTGAGCTTTGGGGTTGGACCTAATACCTACTACTAGAGGCTTTTTTTTTGGGGGGTCAATTTTGTTATGTAACCAAAGTGGTGATGATTCACAAGAAGATTTAGCCAGATTTGGCTACAAGTTAAATATGAAAATTAAAAAAATTTATAAAGTTTTATTATTAATTTTTTGGCTTGGCTAAAAAATTGAATCATTTATGGAAATCAGGTCTGATTCTAGCTTATTAAAGAGTTGGGGGTATGCATCCCAAATTTGTTTGTTTTTTTTTTCCACAATAGACAAATTTGTAAAGTGAGCATGCTTGAGACTTTAAACAATCTTCAAATATAAATTTTTATTTTCAAGATAGAGATCGTCTCTACTTGATGGGCGTAGCCAAAAAGTTGAAAAATCTAAACTTTATGCAAGTTAGCGAGTGAGCAAGAAAACAAAAGGCCCAATTTATATCCCATAATAATTGCCTTCAGTTCCATTGTTGAAATCACTATAAGAACGCAAAAGGAAAACATTGAAAGCATTTTCTTTGGATTTCATTGGTATATTTGTAACCATGATACAAAGGCAAAAGGAAAGAATTAGAAGCAATCTTCTTTAAGACTATTCAAGTGCCAACCAAAAAGGAAAAAAAATGGAATTTCGGTGAATTTAAGACACCTCTTAAAAAGATCTTAAGAACTCGATCATGCAATAAAATAAAAAAAAAGGCATTATTAGAACATATGAGTCGGTTATAAGGTCAAGTCTAGTTTTGTGTAGACCCATTGAACCATTAAGGTTTTAGGCAAGTCTAGCTCCATGTACACTTGTTGGGACTATGTTAAGGTGGGTAATGCTCCATGTAGACTCATCAAGTCTGATTCTTAGATCTGGTAAAAAACCTAGGCCTAACCAACATAGTGACAACCCCCATAGTTAATTGTGTTTGGTTCTTTGCTTTCTTACATTTGTCAATGGTAGTTGCAACATTGTGATGTCATAGGGTGCAGTTTTGCAAAAATGTATTAAAGTAGTTGTAATCATTGCTTGATTTTGTAGATCTAATATTTTAGAGAAAAAGAAAAATTACAAATGGAGCTATTTTTGTGCAATGTTATTTTCAATACATTGATATACATTTTTAAAAAATGATTATAATTAATATTTTAAAACCAAAGAAAAGTAATTATAATTTCTTGAGAAGATTTGGAAAAGACATAATTTTAAATATTTTTTTAAACAAAATCCTTAATGTAGTAATAGAGTGAATTAAAAAAATTTAAATTAAAAAAAAGACACAAATTCAAGAATCACTTAAGGGGACATGTGTGTTTCATTGTACAGTGGTTGGACCTCTCACTTTTTTTAATGTCCAAGATTGAGCTTCCAAATGCGCACTTATACACATCATATTCTAATGTCTTCTACTCGAATTCTTTTTCATATCAAAAAATATTCAAAACAAACCCATCAATGAATAGGGAAACACACCATCACATGGTATTAAGGATGTGAATCCAAATGTAGATGGGAAGCTCAAGTGTGAAAAAAGGGTGGAGGCAATTAAGAAGTTTGAAGGATTTGGGATGTTGGTTGAAAAGAAAAATACAAAGGTAAATAAGTTTGGTGTGGAAGCTTTGCAATCAATAGCGCGAGTTATAAGAGCTATATGTTTGTACAAAATATCAAACATAAATGAAAAGGGGTTGAAGATTGTCCTAATAGTTTTTAAAAAATTGTTTATGAAGCAAAAAAAAATTTAGAAAAAATTGTATATTTTCAAATGAACTATCCCATTGACTCTTAGTCATAATTGACACATGTGACTAAAAATATTTTCAATAGTTTTGGACAAGTGACAAAAAATTAGTAGTAAAAGAGGTGATGGCCACTAAAGTTGAAATGACAATCACATCTTGTTATGAGTGACAAAGAATTTTTTCATCCATTGATGTGTTGTCATCAATTTACGATTGATTATGTAACTATTTTCATAATTAATTGTGTGATTATTTTTGTGACAAAGATTTGCATGGACATATGATGCCACATGTTTAATCATGGGCCTTTGTGATGTTGACACACACATCTACTTATTATGTAAGACAAAAAATTAGGTAAATAGGTAGATATGTAATAATAATTTACTTATATGATAGATTTTTACTGATATGTCCTGACTTAACTAAGTACCTTACATAACCTAGCTTTTAAAATATGTGAATAGGTTGCAAATATAAGAAATTGAACCTTTTGCCTCCATGTTGAAAAATCAAATCCTTAACCAAAACATCACATTTTTGTAAAATTTAATAATTATTGTCAACATATTATTATGAACACGTTCATTAATATCTTTTTAAGAATTCTATTTACATAGGTAGGTAAAAAGATAAATAATAGGTAGGTAGGTATTTTCATTATAATTGATCAAACATCATGATCTATAATAAAAGCAGTTACATTTTTTCATAGACCAATGGTGGCTTTTCACTATGATTCTTTTATAAATAAAATAAAATTTAAACATCATTTGCAAAATTTATTTGATACCATAAATCACAAAAGCTCTTTTAAGAACCAATTTTAAGCAATGCCCTCAAGTCTCCTTTGACAACCTTCGGATAGAAAAATAGAAAATAATGCAAATACAATAATAAATAAGAGGCATATAAGGCTTACAAGGTGGAAGCCTGCAAAAATAATAATTATGATCCATGGATTTCCAATTGAGAAACCATATCTAAGTAGAATGACGCATTAATGTGTTATGCTCTCTGCTTTGGATTTTCAAAACTTAACAAATTGAAACATTAGGTGACATGATTTGAACCTATGTCTTTTATACCCAAAACAAGTGCAATACACCTATTGAAATCTACAACCTTCCCACCTCTTATTTACCTACCAACCAACCAACCTATGAATGATTGAACCTCAACCTATTACAACTTACTTAATTAGAATCTACCTACTTACTTACCTACTTTTACCTACCCACCTATTAATTATAAATTATAAATTTATTTATCACCAACCTACCCACCCACCTACATATTTATTTAGTTATTACCTACATAGCTCCCATTCACCTACTTAAGTATCTACCAATGTATTTCCTACATACATACCAACTTATTTTTTATCTATCTATTAGCAACTTATATGATATAAAAGTTTTCAAAATTTTCAAGCGAACTTGAAATGGTTTGGATACCCCTATTTTGACTTATTTGTGCAATTGATCAGTTTTGGAGATTGGTAAATGGATTCATCATTATAAAACATGATTATCATGAATTCATTTACAAGTTGTTAATGTTAATTATTACATAGAAGGTAAAGATATTAAATAGTTCTCAATTTGGTGTAAAACATTAATTTTTGAATAACAAACATGTTGCACCTAGGTGCAAACACAAAGTTGTGACCCATTTAAAGTGTAACAATGGTTAATTTTACATGTTTTCAAGAGGTACATAAAATTAATGTTGAAAATGTTTGATGCACTTAAGCCAACAACGTTTTTAATATATTGCATGGGGATAATTAGATAAGTTTCAAATGAATATAAAATATCCAAAAACACTTGTAAAACACTATAACTTTTGCCATTAAAATGATTTGAAATGCTTTGAAAGTGACATAATGATGACAAATCATTATTTATCTTTTTATAAAATAGTGTAATGTAACAACTTTATGGGTGATAAAAATTTTATGGTAATTTGTAGATTGTGATTTTAAAACTATTTTAAAATATTCTTAAAAATTTCAAATATTTTGTTTACAACCATAGGACAAAGGATTTGAATGTGGGTCATGTTTACATGTTGTACCTATGTAACTAAATTACTAGAATCATGTATTTGAATCTCTTTTCATAAAATTCAAAAAATATTGACATGAGACGCATTATCATTCACAAAGGTGCAAAAAGAACTACCATGTTATGTCCATAGTAGCTTGCAATTACCCTACCACTCTAATACCAAATCTACTACCTACTTAAATGGTCTAACATTGTTAATCATAAAGATCATAAGACCTTGGGCACATCAAACTAACATAGCCATGTGTAGATTTTTTTTGCTTAACCCCCGGTTGATAAGCTTGAAGGGTTGTTGCAAACCATATATATGTATTTTTCATCTTCACCAAAAAGGCATCTTGAACATGACATTCTTGCCACACTATTTAAAAGGAAAGATCTAAAACAAATTCATAATGTAAAGACTACGCGAATTTCCATGTCTTCCCCTATTAAACAAATTCCTATAAACTATAGAACTTTGGTGGTGAAAATGAATTTATAACAAATATCAATCTTCAATATCTTTGTGACATTGAGGTGGTGATGAGGTTGACTTGCATCATGCCTCTATTGAAGGTAGTCCATGTGCTTATAAGGTTTGCACAAAATTGTGACATATTTGCATGTGATTTTGGGACTGTTGTTAATATGTGTTGTGTTGAATTGTACAACATGTATTTAGCTATAGAAAAAAAATATGGTACAAAAATATTCAAAGCATTTTTGAACTTGCACAAAAACAACAATGATTAGTTGTTAATTGCTTGATGGAATAATTGTGTAACAAATATCTAGTTTGTGAATTTTTATTTAATAGGGAAGCAATATCAAGTACATAAGAAGTGTGCTTTTACTAGGGTGTTCACCCAAGTTATTTGTGATGATTGAACTTTTGAAACTATCGAGGTTCATTGTTCACATGTTGTTATATGTTTGATCTTTGAATTGGAGTGATGGTTCCCCAACTAGGAATTGATGAATACAATGAGCATCATTTCTTTTCAACACTATTTTAATCCTCTTGTTGAAGAAACATTTTGGGAACACTTACCTTTATTGAAGGTTCAATTTTGTTTTGAAAAGTTCATTGGCTTGGTGGCTGATTGGGTGAAGACCCCAACCCTTCTCGATGAAAGCAAATTTGATTTTGGAGCTTGTTTATTTAATACCATTATATTACTTTAGAACTATCATTGACGTGCAACCCCATCACCTAGATATAGTTTACATTAATATTTAATGTTGTTTTCATAATGCAAATTGTCTAAGTATTTTGCATTGGTAAATCTATCTATAACTATGATTTTAGGCAATGTAAAAGATGAATGTTGTTTATCTACCTTGTTTTTTCTAAAATTCAAAATTTCCAACCAACTAATTAAACACTTAAATTTGGTTCTTCAAATTGTTAAACTTTGGACATTTTTCCTTTTGGGGATCCATGAAATATTGGAATGCCAATAAGGTGAGGTATGTGGTGCACTATTAGATTTTTAATATGTTATATTAATAGTTCATGGTACAAGTTCTTTTTTTCCCTAGTGCACTTGTAGCTAGTATTATAACAAGTTGTTTGCTATGCCATGAAGATTATAATTGATGATCACCATTTCAATTTGATACTTGATATATGTGACTCCTAAACAAAATATAAATGAGTGTGAAGGTATGGATCTCCACCCCAATTCCTTTTTTCATTGAATTTATTTTTTTATTTATGTTTAAATCTTTTGAACATTGCACGAATGATATTTTGGATTTATGCAATTGTTGCATATTGGGTGGCTGCTTTGCAAGTCATTTTTCGATTATGTATTGGCAATAAATTTTAATGTGGGCATGTGAGTATGGTTCTAGTCTTCTTGTAATATTTTCCTTTCCGTAGTTTTTTCACTTTGTTTTTTTCAATTGATGGTGTTTTGTTTGGTTTAGTTTGAATTTTTGTTAATCTAATATCCTTTGTATTAACCATCCTTTGTATCTATCTACCTATCCGATAGGGTTACCCACCAAGTGCCTCACTTACGTACATAAAAACCAATAACATTACCTACCTATTAACCTATGATACTGACCCACTTACTTACATAGGTTATAAGTTATCACTAGTTACTTGGTAGTTCGAGAGTTTTTGAAGAAAATCTGGTTCCAGTTCCAAGTGGGTTAAGGTCTAGGGCAGGGAGTGAGGAGTAGGGCAAAATTTGAGGATGTATTTAAGGTGGGGAGGTTGTGTTTTTGGGGGGCAGTTTGAGGAGGTATTCGAGGGTGGAATTAGGAGATGCATTGGAGAAAAAATTAGGGTTGAATTGGAGGATATGTTGGGGACAAATTAGGGTTGGATATTTTAGGGCTGAATTCCAAAGTGATAAAGAGACCATATTTCAAAGTTGTAAAGAGTATATACAATTGCATGAAACCCCTTAAACATGAAACCACATGTCAAGAATTCTAATCTTCAGTAAACCTATAAATAAATGTAGTTTACAAATTAAAAGTAAGTTATTTTGTATTAATTTGAAATTGTCAAACATTTGTAAAATTATAATTATAATTATATATATATATATAAGTTCAGATATTTTGCATTGTGAATTTTGGTGTTTTGAATCTAGATATTTTGGTGTTTTGAATTTGGGTTATGAAACCGAGAATTGGAATTGGTCTCATTTGAAAAGAAAAAAGAATCAAAACTAGAACCGCCCCCGAAGTTAAATAAATGAAAAAAATTGTGGGTCCCATTTTTTGAAATAAAAGACAAAGAAAAATGGATGAAGAAACATAATCAAATTCGAACCAAATCTTTGGAAAATTGGAGGAGCCAAAACTGGAGGTTCTTTAGGAATTACCCAACTCTGGTTTATAAGATAGGTTTCCAAGGGGGGGAATCAAACCAAAGTGAACCTATACACCTATGGATGCACCATGAAAGATATGATGGATGCACCATGGATGATATGTGGACATGAAACAATTTTTCATTGCATTCCTCTCTAGTGCTAGAACATAGCTACATAGAGTGGTTAGCTACATATCAAACATTCATTCACATGTATCTATCTATCTACCTAGTAGTCACCAAGAGCCTTACCTACTAACCTAACCAGAGTTGGGCCTAAGTTGCAAGGTATTGAACAAAATTCCAAGAAGGATCCTTAGTAACAAAATTCTATAGAAAACTCTTGACAACATGGGGGGTGATCCTATTTTCCTTTGTGGACCAAAACCTAGCAAAACCCTAGGGCCTGGAGTGTATCAATTGTTTTAAAGTAGCATCTAAAAATTATCTTTTGTGTTGATCTATTGGTGGGAAAATATTTGATTTCCATTTTTTGCAATTTTGATTACCGATGTAATTTATCAATGATTATGAGTAGGGTCCAACGTATGACTCAAAAGTTTTATAACAAATTGTTATGGTACCTTAAAGGGTATATTGAAGGATGGAAAACTATTGCTTAGTTGATAGAGAATTGTGTTTAAAAACTTGGACTCACACGTATACCCTTACAACAAGGTATATATATATATAATTTTTTCATGGTTTAAAATTACAAATTTATCTTTTAAAAAATATGCCTATACTAGAAGATGTGGGTAATGGGTTTTATTGATAAACGAAATGATGTTACATTCTAATTTTGAAAAATAAAATTCAAAGTTTATTATGTTGCCAAACAAATAATTTTTTTGAAAAACAAAGGCCAAAACCAAATAATTGATAACTAATACACCCATATTATTTATACATATCTTTTCCAATTTTATTTTTGTGGTTGATTCTCATTTCAAATGCTCCAAAATAATTGTATTGCATTAACCAAATTGCTTAAAAAGTTCCAACATTATAGAATCAAAAGCCCCCTAAGGCTCCACTAGAGGGTCATAAATGGTGCAAGGTCCACACAATTCTTCACAATTAGGCCCGTCAATTTAATATTTGGAACAACATAAACATATCGTATTCCACTTTGTTCAATGTGGGTCTAGCTTCTTTTTGCATTCAGTTATAACCAAACAACTTGAAAGATTGAAAGCACTTAATAAGTTTCCCAATCATGAATTGGGATACCCTAGTAGTACCTTGGTCATTTCAACACCTGTCCATCAAATAATTAATTAATTTTGAAAAAAATTCATTTCAACAAATGGAATATTCCTAAATATTCACTATTATCCTTCACACTCTTTTTTGATTTTGAAGAAATAAAATTTGAAAATGTCAACATTTCTGAAAATAATATAATTAGTTTTGAATTGGCCAAGGTGCTAGGGTATTAGTCTAGATAAAAAAATGGTAACCAAGGATACTTGTCTTTTGCACCCCCAAAAAAAAAAAAAGTGCAAAATTTGACAAGTATATTTGTCTAGTGCAAAAAAATTGTGCAATTTTGGCCAGTTTTATTGAGTGAATTAATATATAAAGGCTTGAGCTTCAGTCTTGGAATTGTGAAGTCCCATTCTCTTCTAGAGAGGCAAAGAAGGGGAATGAGCATGTATTTGATGATTTTTATATGTATTTTTATATTGAGTTGTGAGACTTTTGGTTTATTTTGGGTGATTGACCAATGAATGAGGCCTATCCTTAAAGAAAAAAAACTTTGAACTTTCGATGCACACCTAATTAATTGATACTAATCACAATAGGACAACATGGATTGAAAAAAAAAAAAAAAAAATTCTAGCAAGAAGAGTATGCCTTGAATGTAGTCACTAAAGGATGGAACATTGAAGATTGAATTTTAATGATTTGTGAAATGGTATGATTGATGAGTTCTGAAGAACTTGTCTTCCTGCAGGCTACACCCAAAGGGTAGTTAAATAGCACTTTCTTGGCATCATAGTTAATCAAGTTCACAAAATTCTCTTATTTTAAACTCTTTAGCTTTTGAACATTCAATTTGAGGCATTTTATTGCATTAAAAAAAATTATTACACAAAAAAAATTACCAATCAGAAAATTAAGATTAAGAAATTAAGATTCCTAAGGAATTAAGATGAAGATTAAGTTCCTTTAATTCCTTCCAAATTTGGAATATGATTTTGAACATATTTTATATGAAAAAAGCCCCACATTCATATTGTTGTCATCTCTTAAACATCTTATTCATAATGTTTTTCATAATGGTCGATCTTTCAAATCCCCCTCCCCCACCCCTTTGGAAGTAGTGTTTTGAAGGTCCCCCATAAGGCAGCATTATTTTTTTGAAAATTGCAAAATAATGCTAGAATAGGCCAAGAAAATATGAAATACAAGGAGGGGAAGTTTTATGAGAAATGGCTTATGTGTGGATGAAAAAAACTAAGAACATGGGAAAGATTTTGGAGTGCAACCTTATTGACATGGCTAGAATACATCCACCCATGGTTAGAGCATTCCCACCATCAGCAATATAATAGCTCGGATGCAACACTTTGGTTGAAGTATAGGCTTTAAATAACATGAACTCATATAATTATCTTTTCTTTTGTTGGTGAAATTATATTTAAAAAAAAGAAAAAGAAAAAAAAGTGATTTGGGCGGGGAGTTGACTTCTAAAAAATAGAGTAAATATTACCAATTTTTAATATTTGGTTCCAACTTGAATATAGAAGGATGATTTAAAAATTTATATTTCCATATATGGTCTATAATCAAATTTGGTTAAATCTTCCCATGGGATGGTCATCACTTTCTTCAAATATTGCTATGGATGATTTCCACATTGATTATGTCATAACCTGTCATCTAGAGGTTCTCAAGCTTCACTCAACATTCACCAAACATAATCTTTCACCCTTCCCTTCCCATGCATCATGCAGCTAGGACGACATACATAGGTTTTCATCCATTGAAAACAAGGTCACACAACTTTTCATCCATCAACATGAGGGTTGTTATGTTGTGGCTCTTGAACGATAGGTTATGTCTAGTGATTGACTCAAGATCATCTCGTTTATTGGAAATACTTTTGATGTTTTGTCACCAATGACCTCTCACAAGTTACTTAATCCATAAAATTCATAAAAACATTTTATGTGGAATTGAGTTTCAACCTATAAATTATGCATGAGATAAAGTGCTCTTCAAAAGCAAGAGAAATAGAAAATGATTTTTTTTTTGATTGACCGGGGCCACAATATTGTCCATTTGATGGGATTCAAATCTACTCTCAATGGCCAATTTTTCATGTAGAGGTCCCGGGTGGAATAGGCAAGATCCTTGTTAGTACATCTTTTGGACACACCAACTCCTGGGGGTGGGAAGGGTGGGGTCCAAGACTGGTGCTCATGGGGCCAAGATCTTGTCCAGATTTTTTCTTTTCCATTGTTCAAGAATCCTCCTCCTGTGGCCATTGGCCCTTGTGAGGAGGACATGAATGTTTCCTTGTTTTGTTTGTTCATTCCCTTTGTTGCCACCACCTTTTCCCATGTTGATGATGTCTTGTGAGAAATCTTGATGTTGTAACTCTTGTGGCAAGGCTACATTACAACAAGGGGTAAAAAGTTTGTCTTCTCTTTCTTTGTTGTGCTCATTAAAATTTTTGTGTATGTGGAAGGCTTTTTTCCCCCTTGGCCTTTGCTATGTTCTCAGAACTGAGGAAATTGGATGTTAGGCAAACTATTAGTGACCCAAGAATGCCTTAGTTCCTGAGCCCAAGAACATTGAGAGGGCTGAGGAACTGTGTTTCATTTCTGTACTCTTAATTTTGTATCTGACTAGTTAGTTTGGGGTCACAATGGCAACAAGCAAGCCTCACATAACAACACCATTGCCCAAATGGATAAGGTGTGAAATGAATGCACTCAGCATGACACAAAATCTACAAATTCTAAGTTGGGAAGGCACTTGGAGAAATGTCAATTGTGTGCTGGGAGCGTACCTTCTTCAATCCATGAATATCCTTCCTAACAATTTTGGAGGCATCTTACACCATCTCCACATATAATATCCCTCTCATGCTCAAGAGCACATACCCAGGGGTGTTCAGTTCAGTATGTGAAACTGCAAAAATATTTCTCACATCCAAGTTTTGGTTATTTACTTTTTTTCCAACTCAAGGAAACTAAAACTACCCATAAAACTAAAACTGGGACTGCATCAAATAGGTGGGAAACTACTAATAGCAAACCCACCTTGAGCAATCAAACTATCTAAGCAATCAGACAGACACAAGCAGCAATCAATAAACATGACTTTGAGACTAATATTTTGGGGAGGGCCATTGAAGAAATGCATTGTTGTTTCCAGGGTCATAGCAATCTTCCAGTGGATCCACTGGATTTGACTAGGCACCTCATCCAAGACTAGTGTGAACCCATAATGCACAGGTGTGTTATTTCAACAATGTTTGATTGATGTTTTTGATTTTTTAAAAAAACTTTTCTTTTCAAACAACTGTTCGTGGCCACTGTCCGTCCGGAGTCATTGTCACAGACAGACCAAGTGAATTAATATATATGATTTGGCAAGAGGGGGCCACACATCAATATTGAGCTGCTGCAATGGAAATGCTCTAAGAAGTGGCGTTTGAGGAGGACTATGGAGTTGGTGCAAGAACCCTCATCCTCCTACTACGCACACCTCGCCATCTTCCTAACGTTTAGGTTTATGATGACATTCCCCTCGTGATTTACAATGGGTAAAGCCCAGGGTGACAGACATTCCCAAAAACTAAAAAAGGGCCTAGCAACCCTAGGCCCTTTTGTTTTTGGGAATTGCCCTCCGCCCCACCCCATCTTGGGGGGCTTTATCCTACCTATTTATTACTTCCCCTCCTCTTCACACCCTTTTTCCTTTGGCTATGGCCCCAGAAATTTGGCAAACCTTTTTGCCAAAGAAGAATCTAGAAGATAGGGGTGACTACCTATTAAGTAGATGCATTTGTAGATGGTCATAACCAAGGTAAAAAGGCTAGTCTAGTGGGTTGTTAATAAGGAGATAGCAAAAAAACAGAAACTGAGCTTAACCACCATGGACACCTAGAGAACTAGAAGCCAAATTTTTTATCTGTTCAAAAAGCATTTTCCATCCATCCATCCACCATCCAGCTTTCATGTTGCAGCTGGCCAATCCTACTGATGGACCAACATGATAGGAGGAGTGTAAAATAGAAAGGATGAAAAACGCTCTCTCCGACCCTCCCTCCCTCCCTCCCTCCCTTCCTCAGGCGCTTGGGTGAACCTGCACCTACACTGGTACCATGGTTAAAACTAAAAACCCCAAAAACAAATTGGGTTACTTTGATATGTATGGTATAATAATACCATCCGGAAACTAAACTAAATTAGGGTCTGTGAATCCAAATTTAACATTTGCTCTGTTAATTATTATTAGCTCTCATAAGAGAATCATCATCCTAATTAAAGGGGGTTATAACGTCCCTCCATAATTGGCAAGACCCTTAGAGGAGGACTCACGCGACGGCGCTAGCTCAAGACAAAAAAGGGATTCATGTTGAGGTCTTGAATAAAGGGGCTGTTGTCAGAAAAGCCCCCACTACCAATTTCCCCCACCCACGTGACACCGCCCCAAATCTCCCCCCCCACCCCCCCCAGGCCTCCCAACCAATTTTCTGCTTTTCTTTCTTTCTTTCTCCCTTCCCCACCCGCCACCA